>Ga0182736_1000927_pt1 | contig 34907 bp, 29 predicted proteins | sample eDN5th30CKraftBY_FD_128882 | JGI IMG/M metagenome (GOLD analysis project Ga0182736, IMG submission 128882) | Enriched backyard soil microbial communities from Emeryville, California, USA - eDNA 5th pass 30_C Kraft BY (version 2) (version 2) | ecosystem: Environmental > Terrestrial > Soil >...
CGCGGCGCGGGCGGCACGGCATCGACGGTTTCGGTCAGCATGTCTTCCGGCAGCGCGAGCACGACCGGACCCGGACGGCCGGACATCGCCGTGTGAAACGCGTGGCTCATGTATTCAGGCACGCGGCGCGGATCGTCGATCTGCGCGACCCACTTCGCCATCTGCCCGAACATGCGCCGATAGTCGATTTCCTGAAACGCCTCGCGATCCATGTGATCGCGAGCGCATTGGCCGATGAGCAGGATCATCGGCGTCGAGTCCTGAAACGCGGTGTGCACGCCGATCGACGCGTGCGTCGCGCCCGGCCCGCGCGTCACGATCGCGACGCCCGGCTTGCCGGTGAGCTTGCCGACCGCCTCGGCCATGTTCGCCGCGCCCGCCTCGTGGCGGCAGACGATCGTCTGAATCTGCTCGGTCTCGTCATGCAGGGAATCGAGCACGGCGAGGAAGCTCTCGCCGGGCACGCAGAACACGCGCTCGACGCCGTGATGGACGAGCGCATCGACGAGCAATCGCGCGCCGGTGGTTTGATCCTGTGAGGAAGGGACAGCGGACGTCATGCGAAGAAGTCTCCTTTGATTGTCCGGCGCGGCTTCGATGCGCGCGGAGCCTAAAGCTTACGCCGCCGCGCCCACGCGCGGAAACGGGCGAAGCGGAATCTTTTTCCGGGCAAACGCCCGCCCTTGCGATGCACGGCGCGCTTCCATCAGCCGAAATACCCCTTTTTCTCACCCCTTATCCAGCGATGGACAAAGACTCAAGTTCGCAATAATGGCTTCACTGAAAAGCGGACACGGCAACGAGCCAAGTGGGTCCGCTTGCTAAAGATCGCAGTTTCACCTCATCGGGGGCAAGTTTGAACATTCGTAAATTCATCGGCGCGAACAGCCGCGACGCACTGCGCCAGGTTCGTGAAGCGCTCGGCCCCGATGCCATCGTGTTGTCCAATCGCACGCTCGATGACGGCTCGGTCGAGATCGTCGGCGTCGCGGACAGCGACATCGCGTCGATCTCGCCCGCCGCGAAGGAACAGGCAGCACGTTCGGCGGGCACGTCGCGCGCCGCGCTGGCCGCCGCTGCAGCCGCGATGCCGGCGAAGCAGTCGGTCGCGAATCCGTACGCGAGCGGCGATGTGTTCTCGTCCGTCTTCGGCGCGAACACCGATGCGGACGATGAATTTCACGCCGAGCCGGAAGCTCGCGCAGAAGACGACACGCCGCCGACGATGGCCGATTCCAATCCGTGGCTGATCGAGCATGCGAAGCGCATCGCGCAGCAGGCGTCGATGCCGTCGAACCGTCCGCTGACCGCGTCGGCTGCGATCGCACGCGGCATGGGCGTGCCGGTCCCGGTGACTGCGCAAGAGACGCGCGTCGAAAAGACGGCGGACTCGGCCCGCTACGCCATGCGTCAGCAAACGAAGCGCGCGGAAGCCGCCGTCGAGCCGAAGGTCCAAACGCCCGACTGGGCACGCGAAGCCGCGCAAATCGCCGCGCGCCGCGCCGCGCAGAAGATCAACGCGAGCGCGCCGCACGCCGAAGCAGCCGAGGCGAACGCCGCGCCGGCATCGAAGGAACACGCATTCGATGGCTTGCCCGCGAACGCGGCGGCCGTCGTCACCGAAGCGATCCGCACGCGCATGGAGCAGGTCGTCAACGAAACGGTGATGAACGAGCTTTCGTCGATGCGCTCGATGATGGAAGAGCACTTCTCCGGTCTCATGTGGGGCGAGCGCCAGCGCCGCAACCCGACGGGAGGCGCGCTCACGAAGCGTTTGTTCGCCGCCGGTTTCTCGGCGCAGCTCGTCCGCATGATGGTGGACAACATGCCGGAACTCGAGAGCGTCGAAGGCGCGCTCGAGTGGGTGCAGCAGGTGCTCGAATCGAACATTCCGGTGATGGACAGCGAAGACGCGCTGATGGAACGCGGCGGCGTGTTCGCACTGATGGGCCCGACTGGCGTGGGCAAGACGACCACGACGGCCAAGCTCGCCGCGCGCTGCGTGATGCGCTTCGGCGCAAGCAAGGTCGCGCTGCTCACGACCGACAGCTACCGTATCGGCGCGCACGAGCAACTGCGCATTTTCGGCAAGATTCTCGGTGTGTCGGTTCACGCGGTGAAAGACGGCGCGGACCTGCAACTCGCGCTTTCGGAACTCCGCAACAAACATATCGTGCTGATCGACACGATCGGCATGAGCCAGCGCGATCGCATGGTCTCGGATCAGATCGCGATGCTGTGCGGCGCGGGTCATCCGGTGCAGCGCATCCTGCTGCTCAACGCGACGAGCCACGGCGACACGCTCAACGAAGTCGTGCAGGCCTACAAGAGCGCGGCGGACCAGCCGCCGCTCGCGGGCTGCATCCTGACCAAGCTCGACGAAGCGACGAATCTCGGCGGCGTGCTCGATACGGTCATCCGCTACAAGCTGCCGGTGCATTACGTGTCGACCGGTCAGAAAGTGCCGGAGAACCTGTACGTCGCGACCAAGCGGTTTCTCATCAAGAGCGCGTTCTGCATCCCGCGCGACAACTCGCCCTTCGTGCCGCAAGACGAAGAAACGCCTGCGCTGCTGTCCGCGTTGTCCGCGCGCGCCACGACCGAACTGCATGAGGTGCACTTTGGATAAGTTCGTGCTCGACCAGGCGGAAGGCCTGCGACGGCTCCTTACCCGCGCCGGTTCGCGCGTGGTGGCGATCGCGGGCGGACCGGCGGGCATCGGATGCACGTCGGCGGTGGTGAATCTCGGCGCGGCGCTTTCCATCCACGGCAAGGACGTGCTCGTGATCGACGAGCACCGCAACGCGGGATCGGTGAGCCGTCTCGTGGGCACCGAAGACGCGGGCGCGCTCGCCTCGGTGATGTCGGGCCGGCGCATGCTCGGCGATGCCGTCGAGCGCACGCCGTTCGGCTTCTCGCTGATGGCCGCGCCGCGCGACGAACGCATCGTTCACGATGCCGCGCAATGCCGCGCGTTGCTCGACGGTCCGGCGGACATCGTGCTGATCGATGCGCAACTCGATCGCCACGGCGCGCTGTCGACGCTCGCGGCGCAGGCGCATGACTTTCTTATTGTGACGCGGGTAGCCGCGTCGGCGATCACCGAGGCGTATGCGTGCATGAAACGACTGCACTACGCCCATGCGATCGGCCAGTTCCGCGTGCTCGTCAATCACGTGCAGAACCCGGCCGACGCGGCGGTCGCGTTCGACAACCTGTCGGGCGTCGCGAGCCGGTATCTGGCCGTGTCGCTCGTGCAGGCGGGATATGTGTCCGAGGATGCGCGCGTCGCTCGGGCGATGGAACTCTCACGCTGTGCAGTCGAAGCGTTCCCGGCCACGGCCGCGGCGCGCGACTACCGCGCAATCGCGGCGGAGCTCCTGCACTGGCCGATGCGCCCCGCGCCTTATATGCGCGATGCGGGCGGCCAGGCCGACGCGCGAAATCCGGTTAGCGACTCTGTACAGGGCGCGCGGGAGGCGTCGCATCGTGCGGCTGCGCTTCACGACTTTGCATTGAGCAGCACGGCGTCGATGTGATCAAGATAGGTGACCAAGATGTATAACGCCCAAGGCAAACTCTCACAGTCGGAAGTGCTGACGAAATACGCACCGCTCGTTCGACGGCTGGGGCTTCAACTCGTCGCCAAGATGCCGGCGAGCGTCGATCTCGACGATCTCATTCAGGCCGGCATGATCGGCCTGCTGGACGCGGCGAGCCGCTACAAGGAAGATCAGGGCGCGCAGTTCGAAACATATGCGAGCCAGCGCATCCGCGGCGCGATGCTGGATGAGCTCCGCGCGAACGACTGGCTGCCGCGCAGCATGCGCAAGACGTCGCGCGAAGTGGAATCGGCGGTGCACAAGGTCGAGCAGAACCTCGGCCGCGCGGCGAGCGAGCAGGAAATCGCCGAGCACATGAAGATGCCGCTCGACGAATATCAGTCGATGCTTCAGGACCTGCACGGCAGCCAGCTGATCTATTACGAAGACTTCGATCGCTCCGCCGACGACGAGCCGTTCCTCGACCGCTATTGCGTCGATCGTTCGGATCCGCTGTCCGCGCTGCTCGACGACAGCCTTCGCGGCGCGCTGATCGAAGCCATCGACAAGCTGCCCGAGCGCGAGAAGCTCCTGATGAGCCTCTATTACGAACGCGGCCTGAACCTGCGCGAAATCGGCGCGGTGATGGAAGTGAGCGAGTCGCGCGTGTGTCAGTTGCACAGCCAGGCGGTCGCGCGTCTGCGCACGAAGCTGCGCGAGCAGGCGTGGACGAGCGTCGAGGCCTGACGTTCCCTAGCTGATCTCGAAGTCCCGCGTCTCGGCGAAGACCGTTTTCCCTTCGCCGAGACTTTTCGCGCGGTACATCGCGCGGTCGGCGGCGCGCAGCACGGCGGTCATGCCGGTTTGATGCGCGGACGCCGCGCTCGAAAGCAGGCATGCGCCGATGCTCGCCGATACCGACACCGGCCGCTCCTGCACCGACGTAATTTCGCCGAGCGCCGAATGGATGTTGTCGGCCACCGACAACACGGCGTCGCGGTCGCGCATCTGATGCGCGAGCACGACGAACTCGTCGCCGCCCAGACGCGCGATGGTGTCCGACTTGCGCATGCGCTTCGCGAGCGAGTCCGCGAAGGCTTGCAGCAGCAGATCGCCGACGGCGTGACCGTAGGTATCGTTCACTTCCTTGAAGCCGTCGAGATCGATCAGAAGGAGCGCGGTGGCGTGATCGCCATTGGCTTCGGGCGCGTTCATCGCGCGATCGACGACTCTTTCCACCGTGTACCGGTTCGACAGACCCGTGAGCGGATCGGTCGATGCCTGACGCGCTAGATCGCGATTCGCGTTGCCGAGCCGATCGACGAGCACGCTCAGATACACCGATGCGCCGAGTACGCTCAGCGCGAGCCCGATCGCGGCGGGAAGATTCTCGTGCCACCACGGCTGCCAGACGGCCATCGCCGTGACGATGATGAGCGCCGTCGCGCACGATACGGCGAGCGTGCGCTTGCCGTATCGGCATCCCGAACCGATCAGAAACCAGAACATCACCCAGAGAAGCGGCAGCGCCGTTGCGCCGCCCGCGGCGAGCGCGAGCCCGAGGATCGTCTGATCGGCGATGGTCGTGACGGTCAGGCGCGCAACAGAAGGCGCGCTCATGCGGCTGACGATCAGAAGCGTGATCGCCCCATAAGACACATAGAGCGCGACGAGGCGCGTGGTCAGGAAGGCATCGTGTGAAGGGCGGAGCCACGCGAAAACGCCGTAAGCCAGAAGAACCACCGCTCCCATCCAGACCCGCAGCGTGGCCTGCTCGCGTTCCGGATTCCGGTGTTCGGACCATGCGAAGGCATAAGTCCGGCGTGCCGGTTGATGCGCCTGCTCCATACTGAACCCCTGGATGGTGATTTCTTTCTTTTATCTTGCTGCCAAGTACTGCGGCCCCGTCGCATGGCATCGGCTGAATGGAGTGGTATCGAGTTGCACCGAGCGAGCGATCCGCTATTTTGCAACGTTTTGCGAAGACGCTGTGTTTCGTGTAAGAACAGCTTAAGAACGTCCATTTCTCATTCACGGCGATGCGCGACGAATCCATTTCTTTGGCTGCCGAATGGCTGCCCGTTTGCAATAGCGAAGACGTACCGGAAGGCGGCGCGCGCGGATTCATCGTGGCCGATGAGCGGATCGTCGTGTGGCGGGACAGCATCGGCGCGGCGCATGCGTGGCGCGATTACTGTCCGCATCGGGGCGCGCAGTTGTCGCTCGGGCATGTGATGCGCGATCAGATCGTGTGTCCGTATCACGGCTGGAGTTACGACATCGAAGGACAGTGTTTGCGGATTCCGTCGAATCCTTCATTGCGTCCGTCGAAGCGCGCGTGCGCGACGACTTTCGTTTGCGAAGAGAAGTACGGCCTTATCTGGATGTGTTTCGGCGAGCCTGCGTATGCGCTCGATTTCTTTCCCGAAGCCGCGATTCCCGGTGGCCGGCGCATCAATCTCGCGCCGCAGACGGTGAGGTCGTCGGCGCCGCGCGTCGTCGAGAATTTTCTGGACATGGCGCATTTCTCGTTCGTGCATGCGGGGATTCTGGGCGAGGACACGCATACGGAAGTGCCCGATTACGAAGTCGTCGCGAGCGATGAAGGTCTGGAAGCGCGGCAATGCCGATACTGGCAACCGGCGGGAATGCCGGGGCAGGGCGGCGGCGCGATGATCGATTATGTGTATCGCGTGAAGCGGCCTTTGATCGCGAAGCTGACGAAGATGGCGTCGGGCGGGCAGGGCGCGCTGCATATCATGCTGGCGGCGTCGCCGGTGACGCAGACAGAGACGCGCGCGTGGCTCGTCTCGATTCACGAGGATGATTCGACGCATTCCGATCGCGAGCTATACGACTTCAATATGGAGATTTTGATGCAGGACACGCCGGTGGTGGAGTCGCAATGGCCGCAGCGCTTGCCGCTCGATCTCGATGCGGAGTTGCATCAGAAGTGCGATCGGATGGCGGTGGCTTATAGGAGGTGGTTGGCGGGGATGGGGTTTGGTTGGGGGACGACGACGGCGAATCGCGACGGCGGACTCGAGTAGTTTCGACTGCGACGGCTGTCGAGTGGAAACGCTTGGCGCGCCCGGCTGGGATCGAACCAGCAACCCCTGCCTTCGGAGGGCAGTACTCTATCCATTGAGCTACGGGCGCATCGGAGAAGGGCTTGCGGAAGAACTACACACGCCGTAAGACGGCTGCAAGGCCCATGCGAATCCGAGAGGATACCTGTTTTCCGTGACGCCGTCCATTGTGCGGGACCGGACGCCCTGCGCGGAACGAGTCACAAAGCATCACACGATTCGGGTAAACGCCCGCTTCGCCGCCCCGGCCACCCCGCGCCGACAGTTAAGCGTTCCGTCTATAATCGACCGTGCCTTTCCCCAAGGCGCGCCTAGCGCACTGCCGTAGCTGTCACGCTGTCACTGAACCGACTCACACCAAAAAACGGGAGACGAGACAAGCATGAGCGAAGCACCCCACGGAGCCCCGATCAAGACACCCGGCCAACTCATCGCCGCGGTCATCGCGGGATTCGGCATCCCGGTCGCCATCATCATCCTGCTCGCGGTGTACGTGAACAATTCCACGCGCACCGGCGCCGGCACGGACATCGAGCAGTCGGTCAACGCGCGCATCGCGCCCGCCGCACAAGTCGATGTCCGCGACGCCAACGCGCCGCGCGTCTACAAGTCCGGCGAGGAAGTCTTCAAGGCCGTGTGCTCGGCCTGTCACGCGACAGGCACCGCCGGCGCGCCCAAGTTCGGCGATGCCGGCGCATGGGCCCCGCGCATCGGCGAAGGTTACGACACGCTGCTGCACAACGCGCTCAACGGCAAGGGCGGCATGCCCGCGCGCGGCGGCACCAGCCCCGACGATTACTCCGACTTCGAAATCGCGCGCGCGGTCGTCTATATGGCGAACGGCAGCGGCGGCAAGCTCGCGGAACCGGCGCAACCGGCATCGGGCGCCGCGGCTGCATCGAGCGCGGCAGCGCCCACCGCAGCCAGTTCGAACGAAAATGCTCAGGCCGCCGCAGCGGTCGCGGCGCTCGCATCGGTGCCGGCGGTTGCATCGGCGGCGCCGGCCGCGGGCGCGCAAAGCGCCGACGCCGCTCAGGCGGGCAAGGCGCTCTACGAGCAGGTCTGTCAGGCGTGTCACGCGGCGGGCGTGCTCGGTGCGCCGAAGTTCGGCGACAAGGCCGCGTGGGCGCCGCGCCTGAAAGAGCCGATGGACACCGTCTACAACTACGCGCTGCACGGCAAGGGCGCGATGCCGCCAAAGGGCGGATCGAACGCATCGGATGCAGATGTGAAAGCCGCCGTCGATTACATGGCGAACGCGGCGAAGTAAGCGAAAAAAACCCCGCGCGAGCGCTCGGCGCGAGCGGGGTTTTTCATCAGCAAGACGGCAAACCGTTCACGTCTTCTGCAACATCGCCTTGAGCATCGCCATGCGATCTTTCGGCGACAAAGGCGCTTCTTCGGCCGTCGGCGGCGGCGCATCGTCGAGCAGCATCTCGGGGATGAACCGCGACGGCTCGCACACCACCGTCTCCCGCGCGCGCTTTCTCTTCTTGCACCAGTTCAGATGCAGACTGCGCTGCGCCCGCGTGATCGCGACATACATCAGCCGGCGCTCTTCCTCGATGCGCGAATCGTCGACGGGCGCGTCGTCGTCCGAACTGCCGCGATGCGGCATGATGCCTTCCTCGACGCCCACCAGAAAGACGTGTGGATACTCCAGCCCCTTCGACGCATGCACCGTCGACAGGCGCACTGCATCCGGGTCTTCTTCCTTGCCTTCGAGCATCGACATCAGCGCGACGGTCTGGATCAGGCCGAGCAGGTTCTTGCCTTCATCGGCGAAACCGTCGGCGGTGTCGAAGCCGGTCTGCTCCGCGCCCGGCGCGGCTTCCGGCTTCGTGCCCTTGCGCTTCAGCCATTCGAGAAATTCGAGCACGTTCTGCCATTTCGACTGCGCCTGGCGCTCGTCGTACGCGTCATAGAGATACGACTCGTAGTGGATGGCTTCCATCATGTCGTCGAGAACTTCGGTCGCGGGATCGCGCGCGGCGCGGTCCGACAGACGCCGGATCCATTCGCAGAACGTGCGCAGCGGCTCGACCTGCCGCGCCGACAGACGCGCCTCGATGCCGCCCATGAACACCGCCTCGAACAGCGACACCTTCGCCGCGCCCGCGAATGCGCCGAGCGCTTCGAGCGTCGTGTTGCCGACACCGCGTCGCGGCGTGGTGATCGCGCGGATGAAAGCGGGATCGTCGTCGGGATTGGCGATCAGCCGCAGATACGCGATCAGATCCTTGATCTCGGCCTTGTCGAAGAACGATTGCCCGCCCGAGAGCACATAAGGAATGCGCTCCCGCCGCAACACCTGTTCGAAGATGCGCGCCTGAAAGTTGCCGCGATAGAGAATCGCGTAATCGCGAAACTGCGTGCGCCGCTCGAACTTGTGCGCCGACAAGCGAAACACGACGGATTCCGCCTCGTGCTCTTCGTCGTTGCAGCCGGTGACGGTGATCGTGTCGCCCATGCCGTGCTCGGACCAGAGCTTCTTCTCGAACAGCTTCGGATTGTTGGCGATGACGTTGTTCGCCGCCGTCAGAATCCGCACCGTCGAGCGATAGTTCTGCTCCAGCTTGATGACATGCAGCTTCGGGAAATCCTTGCCGAGCTGCGCGAGATTTTCGATGGTCGCGCCGCGCCAGCCGTAGATCGCCTGGTCATCGTCGCCGACGGCCGTGAATGCGGCGCGCGGACCGGCCAGCAGCTTCACGAGTTCATACTGGCACGCGTTCGTGTCCTGATATTCGTCGATCAGCAGATAGCGCAGGCGGTTCTGCCACTTGTCGCGCACCTGCTCGTTCTCCGCGAAAAGCTGCGCGGGACGCAGGATCAGATCGTCGAAATCGAGCGCCTGATACGCGTGCAGCGTCGCGGCGTAACTCCGATAGACGATCGCCGCCTGATGCTCGTCCTCGTTGCTCGCGAGCACGGACGCCTGATCGGGCGAAACCATCGCGTTCTTCCACAGCGAGATGATCGACTGGATCTTGCGGATCAGGCCTTTGTCCGTCGTGCCGAGCTGTTCCTGAACCATGCCGAAGCAATCGTCGGAATCCATGATCGAGAACTGCGGCTTGAGTCCGACGTGTTCCGCTTCCTGCCGCATGATGTGCACGCCGAGCGAGTGGAACGTGCAAATCGTCAACTGATTGACGGGAATCTTGCGGCCTTCCTTGCCGGGCGTCGTGAGCGTCTTGCCTTCGAGCAGCTTGGCCGTGCGCTCGCGCATTTCGAGCGCGGCCTTGTTCGTGAAGGTGAGCGCGGCGATGTGCTTCGGCTCGAAACCGCGCCCTTCGATCAGATGCGCGATCTTCTGCGTGATGACGCGCGTCTTGCCGCTGCCCGCGCCGGCGAGCACGAGACAGGGACCATCGAGATAGCGCACGGCTTCGCTTTGCGCGGCGTTCAGACCAGCGGACATCGTTTTGGCTTTGGAGTTTGGGCGCGCCTGGCTGTGACTTGCGCGCGAAAGGAGAGCGCGATGTTAACACGATAGAGGCGACGATAGAGGCGGCGCGGTTCCGGCCCCTGTTCGTGCCACAATATCCGGTCAATTCAACGACAGGACGATGCCCGCATGGACACAGCACTCAAAGTCGGCGTAATGGGCTACGGCCTCGCCGGCGCGACGTTTCACGCGCCCGTCATCGAGCACTGCGGCCGCGCCGAAGTCACGGCCATCGCCACGTCGCAGGCCGAGCGCGCGCAGGCCGATTATCCGAACGCGCGGATCGTCGCGGACTTCGACGCGCTGCTCGCCATCGACGAACTCCAGTGCGTCGTCGTCGCGACGCCGAACGACACGCACTTCGATCTCGCGCATCGGGCGCTGTCGGCGGGCAAACACGTGGTCGTCGACAAACCGGTGACGCTTTCGTCGCGCGACGCCCGCACGCTCGCCGATCTCGCGCAGCAGAAAGGGCTCGTGTTCGCGCCGTTTCACAACCGTCGCTGGGACGGCGATTTCATGACGGTGCGCGCGCTCATCGAAAGCGGACGGCTCGGGCGCATCACGCATTACGAATCGCATTTCGACCGTTTCCGCCCGAAAGTGCCGCAGCGCTGGCGCGAGGAAGCGGAGCGCGGCGGCGGCCTGCTGTTCGATCTGGGGCCGCATCTGATCGATCAGGCGCTGACGCTCTTCGGCGCGCCGCAAACGGTGACGGCGTTCGTGAAGGCGCATCGCGACCACGCGCACGCGCCGGACTACGTGCATCTCGTGCTCGGTTACGCCGACAAGGAAGTAATCCTGCACGCGAGCGCGCTCGCGGCGCTGGAGCCGCCGCGTTTCGCGATCCACGGCACGCGCGGCAGTTATGTGAAGAACGGGCTCGATACGCAGGAAGATCAGTTGCGTTCGGGGATGCGCCCGGGCAACCCGGAGTTCGCGAAGAATCCGCCGGGCACGTTGCGCGAGGTCGATGGCGATCTCGATCTGCGTCACGAATTCGCCACGAGAGATGGCGCGTACGTCGAGTTTTATCGTGCGCTGGCGGCGGCGATTCTGGATGGCAAGCCGTTTCCGGTTTCGCCGCAGGACGCAGTCGACACGATGACGATCATCGAACTCGCGATGCAGAGCGAGCAAGAAGGGCGGCGCGTGCCCTTCGCGCGCGGCTGACGCCTAGCGGCGGCTGACGCTGCCGCACGTCGTCCGCACTTCGCCGGCGATGTCGCCGCAGTTCACGTTGCCCGACACCGTCGACACCGCGCCACCGACATCGCCGCAAGTCACGTTGCCCGATACGGTCGACACGACGCCGACCGCGCCGTGAACCGCGACCGTATCGCAGTTGTCCGCCTGAAACGCCTGAAGGTCGCCGTGCACTTCGAGCGTGATGCGCGTCGCTTCGCCGGCGCTCACGTTCTTGCCGTCGACGAGCACGCGGCCGCCGCGAACCGACACATGGTTGCCTGTATAAGTAACGCCGTTGATGGTGATCGTGGCCATGTTCGTCGAAGAGGAATCAACGCGATCCGAACAGTGTACGCATGATTTCATTGCGAAAAAGCGCTGCTTCTGAAACAAACTACGACGGATTTGTCGATACACGCTCGCGCGTTTGCATCGGTTTCGAATCTGCGGAAAAGCGCAATCGCGCAAGTCCGAATCCGTTTGACAACCCTAATTCGGTCGCGTAAATTCTGCCGCACGCGTCGGGAGAGCGCGTGGCCTTTCATCGCAACGAGAAAGACCGCGCCGCCGAAGGGGCATACCCGCAAACTCTCAGGCAAAAGGACCGACCGCGTCGAGGAACGAGTTTCCTCGCACTCTGGAGAGCGGCAGCGGCTTCGTCATTGAGCCAGTTGCCCACCGAAGGGGCGCGCGATGGACCGCGGCACAGCCGTGCACGGTTCGCGCAATCTCTCAGGTACCGAGGACAGAGGGGTCACGCATCGCAACCGCTCGCGGCATGGGCCTTGCGCGCTGCTTCCCGCAGCACGAAAGGCGCATCCGGCAGGCGAATAGTGCGCTGCGTGGCCTTTTTTGTTTCGCGAACCGAGGCCCCGATGACTTCTCTTCAACACACGCCGCTGCACGCCGCTCACCTCGCGCTCAACGCGCGCATGGTCGATTTCGGCGGCTGGGACATGCCCGTCAACTACGGTTCGCAGATCGACGAGCACCGCGCGGTGCGTACCGACGCCGGCATGTTCGACGTCTCGCACATGCGCGTCGTCGATTTCGAAGGCGAGGCCGTCCGCGAATTCTTCAAGTACGCGATCGCCAATAACGTCGACAAGCTGACGACGCCCGGAAAAGCGCTCTATTCCTGCCTGCTCAACGGCGACGGCGGCGTCATCGACGATCTTATCGTCTACTACTTCTCCGAAACGAGTTTTCGCGTCGTCGTGAATGCGGGCACGGCGGAGAAGGACATCGCCTGGTTCGGTCAATTGAATGCCGAAGGCGAATTCAACCTTTCCATCACGCCGCGTCGCGACCTCGCGATCATCGCCGTGCAAGGTCCGAACGCGCGCGAAAAAGCCTGGCAAGTGCTGCCGGACACGCGCGCGCAGACGCAGGACACCAAGCCGTTCAACGCGGTCGTTTTCCCGTCGACGCAATTCGGCGAACTGATGCTCGCGCGCACAGGCTACACCGGCGAGGACGGTTTCGAGATCGTCGTGCCAGCGACGCATGTGGAAGCGCTCTGGAACGCTTTGCGCGACGCAGGCGTGAAGCCCGCCGGCCTCGGCGCGCGCGACACGCTGCGCCTCGAAGCCGGCATGAACCTCTACGGCCAGGACATGGACGAGAACGTCTCGCCCCTCGACGCCGGCCTCGCGTGGACCGTCGATCTGAAGACGCCGCGCGATTTCGTCGGCCGCAGCGCGCTCGAAGCGCACGGCTCGAAGGCGAACTTCGTCGGGCTCGTGCTCATCAAGGAAAACGGCAAGGCGGGCGGCGTGCTGCGCGCGCATCAGAAAGTCGTCACGGAACGCGGCGACGGCGAAATCACGAGCGGCACGTTTTCGCCGTCGATGCAGGAGTCGATCGCGTTCGCGCGCGTGCCCACGGGTGTTGCCGTCGGCGACACGGTGCAGGTCGTCATCCGCGACAAGCAACTGCCGGCGCGCGTGGTAAAACTTCCGTTCGTGCGCAACGGCAAGGTTCTGGTTGAGCTTTCCTGAAGCCGTCGCGCCCGTTTCCTCCGATCAAGAACCTCACGAAAGAATCACGCAAGGAGCATCCAATGAGCATCCCGGCCGATCTGAAATACACCGAATCGCATGAATGGGTCCGCACCGAATCCGATGGCACGCTGACCGTCGGCATCACCGATCACGCGCAGGAAGCGCTCGGTGACATCGTGTTCGTCGAACTGCCCGCGGCGGGCAAGACCGTTGCGGCGGGCGACGCGATCGCGGTGATCGAATCGGTGAAGGCCGCTTCCGATATTTACGCGCCGGTGTCGGGCGAGATCGTCGCATCGAACGACGCGCTGACTTCGGCGCCCGATCAGGTCAACGGCGCGCCGTACGAAAGCTGGCTCTTCAAGATCAAGCCGGCCGGCGACGCCACGCTCGACAAGCTGCTCGACGCCGAAGGCTACGGCAAGTCGATCGGCGAATAACCCATCTCAATGACGATGGCGGCTCGCGCAGACCAAGAGCGAGCCGCGTCGCAGGAATTCACATGAAGCTCGAACACCCGGATCGCCTGATGAACCGCACATCCCTGTCACTCGCCGCGCTCGAATGCCACGACGCATTCGCCGAGCGGCACATCGGCCCCGATGATGCCGACCAGCGCGCGATGCTCGACGCGCTCGGTTTCGCGTCGCGCGCGGCGTTCATCGACGCGGTGATTCCTGAACCGATCCGCCGCAAGGACACGCTGCCGCTCGGCGCGTTCACGCAGCCGAAAAGCGAGGCGGAAGCGCTCGCGTATCTGCGCAAGCTGGCGGACGAGAATCTGGTGTTCCGGACTTACATCGGCCAGGGTTACTACGGCACGCACACGCCGGCGGTGATCCTGCGCAACGTGCTCGAAAATCCGGCGTGGTACACGGCATACACGCCCTATCAGCCGGAAATTTCGCAAGGGCGCCTCGAAGCGCTGCTCAATTTCCAGCAGATGGTGATGGACCTGACTGGCCTCGCGATGGCCAACGCCTCGCTGCTCGACGAATCCACCGCCGCCGCCGAAGCGATGACGCTGCTGCAACGCATCGGCAAGCCGAAGTCGAACGTGTTCTACGTTGCCGACGACGTGCTGCCGCAGACGATCGAAGTCGTGAAGACGCGCGCGAAGCCGGCGGGCATCGACGTGAAAGTCGGTCCCGCCGCCGATGCCGCCAGCGCGAATGCATTCGGCGTGCTGCTGCAATATCCGGGCGCGAACGGCGATGTGCGCGACTATCGCGCGCTCGCCGAAGCGATCCACGCGGCGGGCGGCCATGTCGTCGCCGCCGCGGATCTGCTCGCGCTGACGCTCATCACGCCGCCGGGCGAATGGGGCGCGGATGTCGCGATCGGCAATACGCAGCGTTTCGGCGTGCCGGTCGGCTTCGGCGGGCCGCACGCGGCATACATGGCCGTGCGCGATGAATTCAAGCGCCAGATGCCGGGCCGTCTCGTTGGCGTGACCGTCGATGCGCAGGGCAATCCGGCGCTGCGTCTCGCGCTCCAGACGCGCGAGCAGCACATCCGTCGCGAGAAGGCGACGTCGAATGTCTGCACGGCGCAGGCGCTGCTCGCGATCATGGCGAGCATGTACGCGGTCTATCACGGCCCGCGCGGTCTCAAGACGATCGCGCTGCGCGTGAATCGCGTGGCGTCGATCTTTGCGGCGGGCGTAAAGAAGCTCGGCTACACGATCGCGAACGACACGTTCTTCGATACCGTCACGATCGAAAGCGGCGCGAGCACGACCGCGCTGCATCAGGCCGCGTACGCCGCGCACATCAATCTGCGTCATGTGAGCGCGAGCCAGGTCGGCGTTTCGCTCGATGAAACCACCACGCGCGACGACTTGCAGAAGCTCTTCGCGCTCTTTGCGGAAGTCGCGGGCAAGACCGAAACGTTCGATATCGACGCGCTCGATCAATCGGTGACGGATTCGCTGCCGCAGGCACTGCATCGCACGAGCGAGTATCTGACGCATCCGGTTTTCAATCGCCACCACTCCGAGCACGAAATGCTGCGCTATCTGCGCAGTCTCGCGGATAAAGACCTCGCGCTCGACCGCACGATGATCCCGCTCGGTTCCTGCACGATGAAGCTCAACGCGACCTCGGAAATGCTGCCGGTCACGTGGCCCGAGTTCGCGGCGATTCATCCGTTCGCGCCCGCCGAGCAGACGGTCGGCTATCGAACGATGATCGATCAGCTCGAACAGATGCTCGTCGCGTGCACGGGTTACGCGGCGGTGTCGTTGCAGCCGAACGCCGGTTCGCAAGGCGAGTACGCGGGCTTGCTCATCATTCACGCGTATCACGAGTCGCGCGGCGAAGGGCATCGCAACGTGTGTCTGATTCCGGCGTCCGCGCACGGCACGAATCCGGCGTCGGCGCAGATGGCGGGCATGCAGGTCGTCGTCGTCGCGTGCGATGCGAACGGCAACGTCGATATCGACGATCTGAAGGCGAAGGCCGAAAAGCATTCGGCGAATCTCGCGGCGATCATGATCACGTATCCGTCGACGCACGGCGTGTTCGAGCGCAACGTCCGCGAAATCTGCGACATCGTGCACGCGCACGGCGGCCAGGTGTATGTCGACGGCGCGAACATGAACGCGATGGTCGGTCTCTGCGCGCCCGGCCAGTTCGGCGGCGACGTATCGCACTTGAATCTGCACAAGACGTTCTGCATTCCGCACGGCGGCGGCGGACCGGGCGTCGGTCCGGTCGCGGTCGGCGCGCATCTGGCGAAGTTCCTGCCGAATCAGACGTCCACGGGCTACAAGCGCGATGAAGCAGGCATCGGCGCGGTGTCGTCGGCGCCGTACGGCTCGGCCGCGATTCTGCCGATCTCGTGGATGTACATCGCGATGATGGGCGCGAGCGGCCTCACCGCCGCCACCGAAAGCGCGATTCTCGCGGCGAACTATGTCGCGAAGCGTCTCGCGCCGCACTATCCGGTGCTGTACAGCGGCGCGGGCGGACTGGTCGCGCACGAATGCATTCTCGATGTGCGTCCGATCAAGGAATCGAGCGGCATCTCGGTGGAAGACGTCGCGAAGCGCCTGATCGACTACGGCTTCCACGCGCCGACGATGAGCTTCCCGGTTCCGGGCACGCTGATGGTCGAGCCGACGGAATCGGAATCGAAGGAGGAACTCGACCGCTTCATCGACGCGATGATCGCGATCCGCGAGGAAATCCGCGCGGTCGAAGAAGGCCGCGCCGATCGCGAGGACAACGTGCTGAAGAACGCGCCGCACACGGCGGCGGTCGTCGCATCGGATGCGTGGGAGCACAAGTACACGCGCGAAGCGGCCTCGTATCCGCTGAAGTCGCTGATCGCGCGCAAGTACTGGTCGCCGGTCGGCCGTGCGGACAACGCTTATGGCGACCGCAATCTGATGTGCTCGTGCGTGCCGGTATCGGAATACGCGGACGAGTAAGGCTACGCGCACGAACCTGAGAGAGCGCCGCCCGAAAGCGTAAAGCTTCGTCGGGCGGTTTTGCGGCGCGTTCCAGAACGGCTAACATCTCACCCCGGACCAAAAGCCAAAACAGGGAGTTCACATGGCGCTCAAGGTGCGAGAGGTGAAAGGGACGAACCGCGCGTGCGCGGCGCTGGCGATGCTCGGGGTGATGTCGCTTGCCGCATCGTCCGCGCACGCCGCGATGAATTTCTGCGCCGCGCCCGCGATGCAGACGAGCGAGCGCACCAACGCCGATCCCGGTGTGAAGGCCCTCGTGAAAATGGTGCAGTCGCGCGTGAACGATCAGCCGAAGCCGCGCGCGAAGCTGCATACGGAAGGCACGCTGCCGCACGAAGGCATCTACGACGAAAGCGTCGAGGCGGAAAAAGACCTCGGCCTGATGCGCGACGCCGCGCTCGCGTGGCGCGCGACCGGCGACGAACGTTACCTGCGTCTCGTCGACCGCTTCCTGTTCGCGTGGACGACCACGTATCAGCCGAGCTTCAATCCGATCGACGAAACGAATTTCGAATCGCTGATTCTCGCGTACGACCTCACGGCGAGCGCGCTGCCGGTCAAGACGCGCAACGCGGCGAACGCGTTCATCACGAAGATGGTGAGCGGTTATATCGACGATATGGACAAGCAGCCGCGCCCGCTGACCGGCAGCTATCGCAACAACTGGCAGAGCCATCGCGTGAAGCTGGTGGCGATGGGCGCGTTCACCATCGACGACCGCAAGCTCATCAACGCGGCGCAGCGGCTTTTTATCGAACATATCGGCGACAACATCGCGCCGGACGGATCCACGGTCGATTTCGCCGAACGCGATGCGCTGCGCTACGTCACCTACGATCTTCAGCCGCTCGTGACGGCGGCGCTCGCCGCGCGCAGGCACAACCGCAACTGGCTGCCGGAGCGCGCGCAGTCGGGTGCGACGCTGGCCGTGGCGCTCAACTGGCTCACGCCGTATGCGCTCGGCACGAAGACGCACGACGAATTCGTGAAGTCGTCCGTGCCTTTCGACGCCAAGCGGCGCGAAGCAGGATTGCCCGGTTACTCGGGTCAGTGGGATCCGAGGAACGCGGCGGAACTCTTTCATCTCGCGGCGCGTCTCGACGGCCGCTACGCGCCGGTGGCGCTGCGGCTCGCGCCCGCGCCGCCCGCGTGGCTCGCGGTGTGTCTGCCGCTGCCGGCGCGTTAATTCTTTCAGTCAGGTGATGTCATGGCAGTCAGCGTATTCGACCTCTTCAAGATCGGCATCGGACCTTCGAGCTCGCACACCGTCGGACCGATGCGCGCCGCGTTGATGTTCGCGCAGGGGCTCGAGCGCGACGAACTGCTGGAGTCGACGGCATCGGTGAAATGCGAGCTGTACGGCTCCCTCGGCGCGACGGGCAAGGGCCACGGCACCGATCGCGGCGTGATGCTCGGCCTGATGGGCGACGCGCCCGATACCGTCGATGCTTCGAGCATCGTGCCGCGTCTGGAGCAAGTGCGGACGTCGAAAACGCTCGCGCTGCTCGGCGCGCGCCAGATTCCGTTCACGATCAAGGAGAACATCGCGTTCTACCGGCAGGCGCTGCCGGAGCATCCGAACGGCATGAAGCTCTACGCGTTCGATGCGAACGGCGCGTTGCTGCGCGAGGCGACGTATCTGTCTGTTGGCGGCGGATTCGTCGTGACGGCGGGCGCGGCGAACACGGCGGTGCTGACGGCGCACGAGCAGTTGCCGTATCCGTTCCAGACCGGCGACGAGCTGATGAAGATGTGCGCGGACTCGCGCAAATCGATCGCGCAACTGATGTGGGAAAACGAGCGCGTGTGGCGTTCGGAAGACGAGATTCGCAGCGGGCTGCTGCGCATCTGGGACGTGATGCAGGATTGCGTCGCGCGCGGGTGCGGCATCGGCAATCCGGAAGCGGAAGGGCATCTGCCGGGGCCGTTTCAGGTGAAGCGGCGCGCGCCGCAGCTTTATCGCGCGCTGGCTGAAAAGCCCGAGCAGGCGTTGCGCGATCCGTTGTCGATGATCGACTGGATCAATCTCTACGCGATTGCCGTGAACGAGGAGAACGCGATCGGCGGACGCGTCGTGACGGCGCCGACCAACGGCGCGGCGGGCATCATTCCGGCGGTGTTGCATTACTACGATCGCTTCGTGCCGGGATCGAATACGCAAGGCGTGATCGATTTTTTGCTGACGGCTGCGGCCATCGGCATTCTGTACAAGATGAATGCGTCGATTTCCGGCGCGGAAGTCGGATGTCAGGGCGAAGTCGGCGTCGCGTGTTCGATGGCGGCGGGCGCGCTGGCCGCGGTGCTCGGCGGCACGCCAGCGCAAGTCGAGAATGCGGCGGAAATCGGCATGGAGCATAACCTCGGGCTGACGTGCGATCCGGTCGGCGGAATGGTGCAGATTCCGTGCATCGAGCGTAACGCGATGGGTTCGGTCAAGGCGGTCAACGCGGCGCGCATGGCGATGCGCGGGGACGGATCGCACTACGTTTCGCTCGATTCGGTAATCAAGACCATGAGGGAGACGGGCGCGGATATGAAGACCAAATATAAAGAGACTTCGCGCGGCGGATTGGCGGTGAATATCGTGGAGTGTTGAGCGCTAGGGGTTGCCTGCGGACAAGCCGCTTTATCGATGACTGAAACATTCGTTGTACGAGATAAATTTGCGGTGCGGACGCGGTTAGCATCAGCGGAATCCAAGACAGATTTTGCCGATTGCAGACCGAGAGAGCAGCATTGGAATCCGATCAATTGCTTGCCCACAAGCAGGCGTTCAAGACGCTGACTGCGTCGCCCAAGTTCAGGCAGATGAACAAGAGCAAGTGGCCGAAGCCATTCCACAGAATGGCGCGTCCGCGTGTCCAGGCCACCGATCTGATTCCCGTTTCGGATGCGCACTGCGTGCTGTTCATGTGGCGCGATGGCGAAGAGCTAATGGATCGATCGTTCTACGGACACCTGCTCTGGACTTTGCCTCAAGGCGATTTGTATCCGCTGCTGGAGTTTCACTATCATCCGAGCCATAAAGGCGTGCATTGCAAGATGCCCTGCGAAACGACCATCGATTATCGGAATCGCTTGCTGCCGGGCGCGCCGGAGCTTAACCTCAAGTCATCTCGAATTTTCGATCCGCGCGTCACAGATGATCGCTCGGCGCTCATCGTCCTATTTTGCCGAGCGACAGGCATCACGATCTCATACTGGCGATCGCCGAGAGTCAGTTGGCCGTCGGCAAGGCACAGTTCGAACGCGCCAACTATTACACCTGGAAGACCGTCGTCTTCGATGCGCGAAACCTTCGAAGTCTGATCGGTTCGGTCCTTCATTGAAGCGGAACATCACGCCCCAATCAAATTCACCACCTTCACATTCCTCGTATCCGGCACTTCGGCATACGAGATCACCTTCAACTGCGGCAAGCTCCGGCGCAGGAACCGCGCCAGCATCGCGCGCAGCGAATGCTGCACGAGCAGCACCGGCGGCAAGCCCAGGTTCTGCTGACGCATGATCGCGTTTTGCGTCGAGTTCATCAGCGTCTGCGCGAGTCCCGGTTCCAGTCCCGGATTCGGACCCGTCGACAATGCCTGCGACAGCACGCGCTCCAGCGTCGGATCGAGGCCCATCACCTGCAGATCGTCGTTGCCCGGATACCACTGCTGCGTGATCGCGCGGCCCAGCGCGAGACGTACCGCCGCCGTGAGATCGTGTGCATCCGAAACACGCGGCGCGTGTTCCTGCAACGCGTCGAGAATCGTACGCATGTCGCGGATCGGCACGCTTTCGTCCAGCAGGTTCTGCAACACCTTCTGCAGCGTCGTAAGCGAAATGACCTTCGGCACGAGATCTTCCGTCAGCGAAGGCGTGTCCTTGCCGATGCGCTCCAGCAGCGCCTGCACTTCCTGACGGCCGAGCAATTCGGCAGCATGCGTCACGACGAGGTGATTCAAATGCGTCGCGACGACCGTGCTCGCATCGACGACCGTGTAGCCGTAGACCTGAGCCTGTTCGCGCAGATTCGTATCGATCCACACCGCCGGCAGACCGAACGCCGGATCCTGCGTCTGCGCGCCCGGCAGCGCGGCCGAGACCTGTCCCGGATTGATCGCGAGCCACTGACCCGGAAACGCCTCGCCGACGCCCACTTCCACGCCCTTCAGCGCAATGCGATAACCGTTCGGCCGCAGTTCGAGATTGTCGCGAATGTGGATGACCGGCGGCAAAAAGCCGATTTCCTGCGCGAATTTCTTGCGGATGCCCTTGATCCGCTTGAGCAATTCGCCGTCGCTGTTGCGATCGACGAGCGGAATCAGGCGATAACCCACCTCGAGCCCGAGCGGATCGATGAGCGACACGTCCTCCCAACTGGCCTCGGCATTTTCGGCGGAAGCCGCAGCCGCGCTCGCCTGGAGCGGCGTGACATCGGTGACGGCGCTTTTCTTCTTCGCTTCGGCGCGCTTGTTCATCGTGCGCGCGGCGTAGATGAGGCCGCCGCCGAGCAGCATGAACGCGAAGTGCGGCATGCCCGGAATCAGGCCCATCACGCCGATGATCACGCCTGTAATCATCAAGACGCGCGGGTTCTGGAACAACTGGCCGGTCAGCTGCGTGCCGATGTCTTCCTCGGTCGCGACGCGCGACACGATCACGCCCGCCGCCGTCGAGATGATGAGCGACGGAATCTGCGCGACGAGGCCGTCGCCGATCGTAAGCAGCGTGTAGTTGGTCGCCGCGTGCCCGAAGTCCATGTCGTGCTGGAGCATGCCGACGATCAGCCCGCCCACCACGTTGATGACCATGATGAGCAAGCCCGCGATCGCGTCGCCGCGCACGAACTTCGACGCACCGTCCATCGAACCGTAGAACTCGGCTTCCTGCGCGACCGCCTGACGGCGCTTCTTCGCCGTTTCCTCGTTGATGAGACCGGCGTTCAGATCGGCGTCGATGGCCATCTGCTTGCCGGGCATCGCATCGAGCGTGAAGCGCGCGCCGACCTCGGCGATACGTCCCGCGCCCTTCGTGATCACCATGAAGTTGATGATCATCAGAATCACGAACACGACGATACCGACCGCGAAATTCCCGCCGACGAGAAAGTGCCCGAACGATTCGATCACCTGACCGGCCGCGTCCGGGCCGGTGTGACCCTCGAGCAGCACGATACGCGTCGACGCGACGTTCAGCGACAGGCGCAGCAGCGTCGAGAACAGCAGCACGCTCGGGAACGCGGCGAAGTCGAGCGGCTTTTGCGTGTACATGCTGACGAGCAGCACCATCACCGACAGCGCGATGTTGAAGGTGAACAACAGATCCAGCAGGAACGCCGGCAAGGGCAGAATCATCATGCCCAAGATCATGCAGATCAGGATCGGGCCGGCTAAGGCGCGAAGGTTCTGCGTGCCCAGCGCGTCGGGCCGTTTGGCGAAAAATCCAGCGCGCGCGTTCATGCTGCGGCTCCATTGTCAGTGTTGTCGCCAGCCAGGGCTTCTGCAGCTTCCTGATCGGCGTCGGCGTCGGAAACGCCGCCTTTGTCCAGTTCCTTCGGCACCTCGAGATCGGACGGTTCGTCCGGCTTGATGCCGCCATCTTCCTTGTAGCGCTTGAGCTGGTAGACCCACGCCAGCACTTGCGCGACCGCGCCGTACAACGCGCCCGGAATCTCGCGGTTGATCTCGACGTTGTGATACAGCGCACGCGCGAGCGGCGGCGCTTCGAGCAGCGGCACGTTGTGCTCGCGGCCCAGTTCGCGGATGCGCGCCGCGACCAGATTCACGCCCTTCGCGACCACCTTCGGGGCGCGCATCTCGCCGTCGGCGTACTTCAGCGCGACGGCGAAGTGCGTCGGGTTCGTGACGATGACATCGGCGGTCGGAATCGCCTGCATCATCCGGCGACGCGCGGCCGCGCGCTGCTGCTGGCGGATCTTGCCCTTGATGTGCGGATCGCCTTCGTTTTCCTTGTGCTCGCGCTTCACTTCTTCCTTGCTCATGCGCAGCTTCTTCGCGTGCGAGTAAAGCTGATACGGCACGTCGACGGCCGCGACGAGAAACAGTCCGCCGATCGCCATCGCGCAGCACACGAAGATCATGTTCATCGCGTCGGCGAGCGCGAGATCGAGCGGCTTCGTCAAAAGGCCGAGCACTTCGGCCTTGCGGCTCCACATCGCCCAGCCCGCCATGCCACCGACCACCGCCGTCTTCAAGAGCGACATGCCGAGCTGCACCGGGCCTTGCATCGAGAAAATCTTGCCGAGACCGCTGATCGGATTCAGACGCCCGAAGTTCGGCGCGAGCGGTTTCGTGGTGATGAGCCAGCCGCCGAGAGCCATCGGCGCGACGAGCGCGGCGAATCCGGTCAGCAGCAGCACGGGCAAAACGGCGAAGAGACCTTCCCGGCCCGCGTTTGCCGCGCCGATCATCATCTGGTGCGTGTCGAGCACCGTCGCGTGATCGAACGTGAACGCGCCGCGAAGAATCGTCTGCAAATGCTGGTTGATCGGCCCCGACAACGCCCACACGCCGAAAAAACCCGCCGCCAGCAGCGCGAACGACGCGAGCTCGCGCGAACGCGCAACCTGACCGTCCTCCCGCGCCTTTTCCAGGCGCTTGGGAGTCGCTGATTCGGTTTTTTCGAGATCGCTTTCTTCTGCCACCGGGCCTTACTCCATCGCTTCCATCGGTTTCACATGCGAGCGGCAGGAAGCCGCTTTTTGATGAAAGCGATTATTGCGGAAGGCGTCGAGCAGCCATCGGCGGATAAAGCCGGGGAAAAGGGGGTTATTCGGCCGATGAAAGCGCGGGAAACAAAAGCGGCGCGTGCCTCGCGAGAAGCGCGCGCCGTTCGAGAGGCGAGAAACGGCAATGACAGGCGATCAGGCGCCGGGCACGCGGCCGTCCGGACCGTAGAAGCCGCCCTTCGACGGAGCGACCTGCAACGCGGCGAGCGCCTTGCGGTTGTATTCCATGCGGGTGCGGATCAGCACGCCGTTGTTGTTGTTGCCCTGTTTCGCGCGGCGGGCCGCGGCGGTGAGCAGCGCCCATTGCTCGGCGATCTTGCTGTCGCCCGCAGCGGCCGCTTCCATGCCGACGAAGCCGCCGGGAAAACCGAGCGCGTTCAATTGTTCGTCGCGCGCCTTTTCGAGAGCGGAGATGCGTTCGGTGAGCGCGGTCTTGTTCTCAATGATCGTCGGCAGCGCCGGAAGCGGCTGCGCGGCGATCAGCGCTTTTTCCTCGACCTCGAGGAGGGATTCGAAGGCCAGAACAGCGGCGACTTCTTCGGTGACAGTGGCAAGCAGGGCGTCTCTCATTGCATCGCTCGAAAAGCGGTTTGAAAAGCCGCCCGGTGTCGCCAACGCTCGCCGTCACGCGCAAGGCGCTACGGAAGCGTTCAGCCGCCGGTCGGCGGGGTTCTCGTTTGCAGCAGGTCGCGAGCGGTGCTCAAAATGCCGTCGGCGATCTTGCTGGTGTCCATCTTCAGGCTGCCGTCGCGGATTGCGGCCTTGATCGACTCGACTTTCGCCGTGTCGATGTCCGAGCCGCTCGATGCGCGCAAGTCGCTCGAAACCGACGACAGACTCACCGTCGAATTCTTCGCCGGGCTCGCGCCCGCTTGCGATTGCTGCACGGTGCCCGCGGCACCTTTCGCGTCGTTTTGCGACGCGCGCGGCAGATTGTCTTGAAGGCCAGCCAGATTGGTGTTGCTATTCGATTCGATCTTCACGATGTCCATTCCCGAACGTGTTGAGTCCTTTAACGGCGACGGGTCTTGAAAACTTTACCCTGACGCCGGACTGCCAACTGCCGTTCGCTCTGCCTATCGCGCTCTGAGCCTTATGTGGCGGGCATCGAGCGCATTTGCAACAAAATGAAACAAGTGTGGGGGACGGAACACATCCCGTTTTACAGGGCCACTTCCACCGTCTGACTGTCCTTCACGATGCCGGTGATGATCTGGCCACCGGCGGTTTTGACGCGTACTTGCTGGCCGGGCGCCGCGTTGTTCATCACGGTGCCGTCGGCGGAAATCGAGAATCCGGAGCCGCCGGCGACGACGTGCACGGTCTGGCCGATCGACACCGACGTCGACGCGCGCAGCATGTCGGTGCGCAGCGGCAGACCGGCCGGCACGCGCGACAGTGCGACTGCGCCGACGGCCTGAGCCGGATCGGTGACGATGGCCTGCGGCATCACGGTGAGATCGCCGTCGCGGGCGACGAGATCGGCGTTGCTCAGCACTTCGCCCGGCGCGATTGCGCGCGCGGCGGTGTAGTAAGTGGCGTTGATCGATACGCGCGCCTGCACGTAAAGCGTCCACGGACGCTCGCCGACGCAGCGCACGCCGACCGTCAGTCGACCCCAGAGGCGCGCGCCCGTCGGCATGAACGGATCGAGCGCCGAGCACGCCGCGAGACCGCGCGGAAAGACCGGCGTCACGGTGATGTCGACCTTGCCCGGCAAGCCGGCGGCCTGCTGCTGAAGAAAGTTGAGCGCGGTGAGGCGGATCGATTCGCCGTCTTGCATGGTGGCGGCTACCGCTGCGGCCGGCGTTGCTGCTGCCGCCGACGGATTGAAGCTCACGCGCTTCATCGGCGAAGCGGCGGCGGCGACGGGCGTCGCGGGGCTCGCCGCGACGGGTTTGACGCTCGCGCCGCGGACGACGCCATCGTCGCGCGTCACGACGACGGGCATCACCTCGCGCGAAGCGGATGCGGCCGGCGCTTTCTGAAGCGCAGGCGCCGCAACCGCAACCGCGCGCGCAGGCTTCGCTTCGCCCGGTCCGGGAATCACGATCATGCCGCTCGCGTCGTTCATCGCGCTGTTCATCGCGCTGTTCATCGAATCGTCGGCGGCGTCGGCGCGGGCGTCGAGTTCGAGCGCGGCGTTGCGCATCGCGGCGTCGGCGGCTTTGGTCGCGGCGCGATAGCCGCTCGGGCCCGGACGCGTCATTTCAGGCGCGGGCGCCGCGGCAACGGGCGTCGCGGCGCGTGCCGTCAGCTTTTGGGCCATGTCGGCTGCGGCGGCCGGATTGGTTTCGGCGTTGCCCGGAATGACGATCGGGCCGTCGGCCTGCTGCGCCTGTGCGAGCGCAGCCACGCCCATCCATAGAGACACGCCGGCCAGACCGCGCAGCGTGCGGCGCGCGAACGTCGCTGCGGCGCGAGCCGTAGGGTTCGATGCACGTTTCGCGGACCTGCTCATCGACTTTCTCCGTACCTGATTCGATCGGGCCGCAAACGATGCGGCGACTGCATTGATCCGTTTGCGGCGGGAAAAAGACCCGCAATCGGCAACGAGACGAATTCTAGATATCGGCCGGATAACGCAAGCGTCGAATAGAGGCCCCGTTTCCCGGTTATTCGTCGGATTAGTTATTGCGCGCCGCTCCTAAGATGCGTGTCATGCAAAAAGGCCCCGGCGCTGCCGACAGGAGAAACCGCAATGCTTGACAGACTCGACAAGGAATTCGCATTTGGCCGCGAGGCGCTCGACGTGCGCGCGTATCGGCAGGAATTGCTGTCGTCGAATATCGCCAACGCCGACACCCCCGGCTACAAGGCGCGCGACGTCGACTTTTCGAGCGCGCTCGCGGGCGCGCTCAAGCAGGGCGGCAGCGCATCGAACGGCTCGACGCTGAAGATGGCGCAACCCGTCCGCGTCAGCACGAGCGGCGGCATGGCGACGACGGCCAAGGGCCACATGAGCGGCACGTCGACGCTGTCCGCGTCGGGCGGCCCGAGCGACGACTACGGCAAGCTCGCCTATCGCGTGCCGAGCCAGCCGTCGCTCGACGGCAACACGGTCGATCTCGACTCGGAACGCGTGCAGTTCGCGGACAACGCGCTGCACTTCGAGGCGGGCATGACGGTGCTGTCGTCGCAAATCAAATCGATGTTGTCGGCGATTACGTCGAACAGTTGAGCGCAGTAGGAGAAACAGATGCCTTCCTTGATGAACATCTTCAACGTCGCCGGCTCGGCGATGTCAGCCCAGGCGCAGCGCCTGAACGTCACCGCGTCCAACCTCGCGAACGCGGACAGCACGACCGGCCCCGACGGCAAGCCGTACAAGGCCAAGCAGGTCGTGTTCGCGGTCGATCCGCTCGGCGGCGCGAAGACCGCGTCGGGCCAGCAGGTCGGCGGCGTGCAGGTGACGGGCGTCGTCGACGATCCGAGCCCGATGAAGACCAGCTACGACCCGAGCAACCCGGCGGCGAACGCGGACGGCTATGTGACGCTGCCCAACGTCGATCCGGTGCAGGAGATGGTCAACATGATTTCCGCGTCGCGTTCCTATCAGGCGAACGTCGAGACGCTCAACACCGCCAAGCAACTGATGCTCAAGACCCTGACCATCGGAACCTGATAGAGACACTCAAGGAACACAACGTGACGACCAGCACAACCATCGGCAGCAACGGCACCACGGTGTCGCAGACGCTGCTCGACACCATGAACGGCGCATCGTCGAGCTCGTCGACGTCGTCGACCTCGGCGACCGGCGCGCAATCGGCGTCGGATCTGCAGAACACATTCCTGACGCTGCTCGTGACGCAGCTCAAGAACCAGGATCCGACGAATCCCGCCGACAGCTCGCAGATGACCTCGCAGCTCGCGCAGATCAACACGGTGACGGGCATCGGCCAGTTGAACACGTCGCTGTCCTCGCTCGCGACGCAGCTTTCCGCCGGCCAGCAGACGCAGGCGGCGCTGCTCATCGGCTCGAACGTGCTCGCCGCGGGCAACAACATGACGGTGTCGAGCGGCAAGTCGTCGAGCTTCGGCGTGCAACTGGCCAACGACGTGAGCGACCTGCAGATCGTCGTGAAGAACTCGTCGGGCCAGATCGTCAACACGCTCGACCTCGGCGCGCAAGGCGCGGGCGTCGTGCCGGTGACGGGCTGGACGCCGGTCGATTCGAAGGGCGCCACGCTCGCCGACGGCACGTACACGATCACCGCGCAAGGCACGATCAACGGCCAGCAGGCGACCGCGACGACGCTGTCGGCTTCGCAAGTGCAAAGCGTCGTGCAGATGTCCGGCGGTGCGCCGGGCCTCAAGCTGTCGAACGGCTCCACGGTCGCGCTGTCGGGCGTCGCGTCGATCCTCTAAATCCAATTTCAGGACGGGCGCGGGCTCGTTACGGAGAAACATCAAATGAGTTACCAACAAGCACTGAGCGGTCTGGGCGCTGCATCGAGCGATCTCGACGTCATCGGCAACAACATCGCCAACGCGAACACGGTCGGCTTCAAGCAGGGCTCCGCGCAATTCGCCGACATGTACGCGAATTCGATGGCCACGGCCGTGAACAACCAGATCGGCATCGGCACGAAGCTCGCCGAAGTGCAGCAGCAGTTCTCGCAAGGCACGATCACGACGACCAACCAGGCGCTCGATGTCGCGATCAACGGCAACGGTTTCTATCAGTTGTCGAACAACGGCTCGATCGTGTATTCGCGCAACGGCGTGTTCCATCTCGACAACCAGGGCCGCATCGTCAACTCGGCGGGCCTGCAACTGATGGGTTACGCCGCGAACTCGGACGGCGTCGTCAACAGCGCGAGCACCGTGCCGCTGACCGTGCCGACGTCGAACGTCGCGCCGACCGCGACCAAGAACATCACGGCCGCGTTCAACCTGAACTCGCAGGACACCGCGCCGACCGGCGCCTTCGATCCGACCGATTCGACGACCTTCAACCAGTCGACGTCCGTCGACGTGTACGACTCGCTCGGCGGCACGCAGAAAGTGTCCGTGTACTTCCAGAAGAGCGCGACGACGAATACGTGGCAAGCCTACGCGACCTACGGCGACCCGGTCAGCGCGCCGATTTCGCTCGGCACGATGGCGTTCAATTCGTCGGGCACGCTGACCTCGACGACCGATTCGAGCGGCGCGGCGACGGCGGCAACCGGCAAGTTCACGTTCTCGATTCCGAACGGGGGGGACGGCGGCGCGACGCAGCAAGCGCTGACGATCGACCTCAACGGCACCACGCAGTACGGCGCGAAAGACGGCGTGACCAACATCGCGCAGGACGGCAACAGCACGGGCGAGCTGACGGGCTTCACGGTCAGCACCGACGGCACGCTGACGGGCAACTACTCGAACGGCCAAACGAAGGCGCTCGGGCAGATCGCCATCGCCAACTTCAACAACCAGAACGGCCTGCAGGATCTCGGCGGCAACGTCTACGCGCAGACCTCGGCGTCGGGCGCACCGCAAGTCGGCGTGCCGGGCTCGACCAACCACGGCACGCTGCAGGGCGGCGCGGTGGAGAACTCCAACGTCGACCTGACGAGCGAGCTCGTGAATCTGATCACCGCGCAGCGCAACTATCAGGCGAACGCGCAGACGATCAAGACGCAGCAGACCGTCGATCAGACGCTGATCAATCTGTAACCGTCGTCTGCACGCGAATTTGACGCATTAGGAAGAAGGAAAGCGATTCATGGACCGTCTGATCTACACCGCGATGACCGGCGCGAGCCAGGCGCTCGAGCAGCAGGCCGTCGTGGCGAACAACCTCGCGAACACGTCGACCACGGGTTTCAAGGCGCAGCTCGCGGCGTTCCGCCAGGTGCCGATGTCGTTCGAAGACCAGTCCGCCGATGGCACGACGCGCACTTTCGTGCTTTCGTCGACGCCGAACGCGGACTACTCGGCAGGCCCGATCCAGCAGACGGGCAATCCGCTCGATGTCGCCGTTCAGGGACAGGGCTGGTTGTCCGTGCAGGCCGCCGACGGCAGCGAGGCTTACACGCGCGCCGGCAATCTGCATGTGGATCAGAACGGCCAGCTCGTCACGGCGAACAATCTGCCGGTGCTGGGCAACAGCGGTCCGCTGTCGATTCCGCCGGGCGCGGAAGTCACCATCGGCAAGGACGGCACGATCTCCGCGCTGATTCCCGGCGACCCGCCGACGGCGATCGCGGTCGTCGATCAGCTCAAGCTCGTGAATCCCGATCCGGCGACGCTCACGCGCGGCGATGACGGACTCTTTCGCACCGCCGGCGGCGACCCCGCCGACGCGGATCCGAACGTGGTCGTGGCCGGCGGCGCGCTCGAAGGCAGCAACGTGAATCCGGTTGCCGCGATGGTCTCGATGATCACCAACGCGCGGCAATTCCAGATGCAGACGAAGCTGATGGAATCGGCGGACCAGAACGAACAGTCGGCCAACAAGCTGCTCAACTTCTCTTAAGCGGCAAACAGGCTGCAAACACGCGGCAAACGCCGGCTACACAGGATACGAAACAAGATGAATCGCTCTCTCTACATCGCCGCGACCGGCATGAATGCGCAGCAAGCGCAGATGGACACCATCTCGAACAACCTCGCCAACGTGAGCACGAACGGCTTCAAGGGCTCGCGCGCGGTGTTCGAGGATCTGCTGTATCAGACGACGCGCCAGCCGGGCGCGAATTCGACGCAGCAGACCGAACTCGCATCGGGCGTGCAGCTCGGCACCGGCGTGCAACAGGTCGCGACCGAGCGCCTCTACACGCAGGGCAACCTGCAGCAGACCGGCAATTCGAAGGACGTCGCGATCAACGGCCAGGGCTTCTTCCAGGTGACGATGCCCGACGGCTCGACCGCCTACACCCGCGACGGCTCGTTCCAGACGAACTCACAAGGCCAGCTCGTCACGTCGAGCGGGTATCAGCTGAATCCGGCGATCACGATTCCGCAGAACGCGACGGGGATCACCATCGGTTCGGACGGCACGGTGTCGGTGACGACCGCGAACACGTCGACCAGCACGACGGTCGGCCAGGTCACGCTCGCGACCTTCATCAACCCGGCCGGCCTCGATGCGCGCGGCGAAAACCTGTTCTCGGAAACGAGCAGCTCGGGCGCGCCGAACGTGTCGCAGCCGGGACTGAACGGCGCGGGCTCGCTGCAACAGGGTTATGTGGAAGCGTCGAACGTCAACGTGGTGCAGGAACTGGTCAACATGATCCAGACCCAGCGCGCGTACGAAATCAACAGCAAGGCCGTGACCACGTCCGACCAGATGTTGCAGACGCTTTCGCAAATGCAGGTTTAATCCCCTCTATTCGACGGATGGGAATCGCGGCGATGGCGTCACACTGATGCCTGAATCCGCTTCAGAAGAGTTATCACGATGTCGCTCACTCACATTCTTTCGCGCGCGTCGATCGGCGCGCTCATCGCATCGCTGGCCGCGTGCGGCCTCGTGCCGAAAGAGCCGATCATCCAGCAGCCGATGACCGCGCGTCCGCCGCAGCCGCCCGTCGGCACGCGTTCGCCCGGCGCGATCTACAACGCGGGCTACGCGGGCCGGCCGCTGTTCGAAGACCAGCGTCCGCGCAACGTGGGCGACATCCTGACCATCGTGATCTCGGAAAACGTCAACGCGACGAAGTCGTCGGCGGCGAACACCAACCGCGGCGGCAACGCGTCGTTCGCCGTGCCGACCACGCCGGGCCTCTTCGGCGGCCTCTTCAACAACACGAACCTTTCGGCCACCGGCGCGAACAAGTTCACCGCGACGGGCGGCGCGAGCGCGGCCAACACGTTCAGCGGCACGCTGACCGTGACCGTCACGGACGTTTTGCCCAACGGCAACCTGCAGGTGAGCGGCGAAAAGCAGATGCTCATCAACCAGGGCAACGAGTACGTGCGCTTCTCGGGCGTCGTCAACCCGACGACCATCTCGGGCAGCAACACCGTCTATTCCACGCAGGTCGCCGACGCGAAGATCGAATACTCGGCGAAGGGTTACATCGACGAAGCGCAGAACATGGGCTGGCTCCAGCGCTTCTTCCTCAACGTCGCGCCGTTCTGATCATGAATCCGTTTCTCCGTTTCGTTTCGTTCTCGCTCGCAGCCGCGCTCGTCGCCATCGGTTCGGCGCATCAGGCGCACGCCGAGCGTCTCAAGGATCTCGTGCAGTTTCAGGGCGTGCGTGACAATCCGCTGATCGGCTACGGTCTCGTCGTCGGTCTCGACGGCACCGGCGACCAGACGATGCAGACGCCGTTCACGACGCAATCGCTCACCAACATGCTCGGCAACCTCGGCATCACGGTGAACCCGTCGACGTCGTCGAACATGCAATTGAAGAACGTGGCCGCCGTGATGGTGACGGCCACGCTGCCGCCGTTCGCGCGTCCCGGCGAGGCGATCGACGTGACGGTTTCGTCGCTCGGCAACGCGAAGAGCCTGCGCGGCGGCACGCTCCTGATGGCGCCGCTGAAAGGCGCCGATGGCCAGGTGTACGCGATGGCGCAGGGCAATCTCGTCGTCGGCGGCGCGGGCGCGAGCGCGAACGGCAGCAAGGTGCAGGTGAACCAGCTCGCGGTCGGCCGCATCTCGGCGGGCGCGATCGTCGAACGCGCGGTGCCGTCGGCGTTGCAGCAGCAGGGCGGCGTCATGCAGATGGAACTGCGCGAAATGGATTTCGACACGACGCAGCGCATCGTCGCGGCCGTGAACAATCAGTTCGGCATGGGCACCGCGCTCGCGCTCGACGGCCGCACGATCCAGTTGCGCGCGCCGCAGGAGCCGAGCGAGCAGGTGTCGTTCATGGCGCAGCTGCAGAACATCGACGTGCGTCCGGCGCAGGCCGCCGCGAAGGTGATCCTGAACGCGCGCACGGGTTCCATCGTGATGAATCAGATGGTCACGCTGCAGAACTGCGCGGTCGCGCACGGGAATCTGTCGGTCGTCATCAACACGAAGACGGCGGTGAGCCAGCCGAACGCGTTCTCGAACGGCCAGACGGTTGCGGCGAAGGAATCGTCGATTCAGTTGAAGCAGGACAGCGGCGCGCTCAAGATGCTGTCGGCGGGCGCGAATCTCGCGGATGTCGTGAAGGCGCTCAATGCGCTCGGCGCGACGCCGGCCGATCTCATCTCGATCCTTCAGTCGATGAAGGCCGCGGGCGCGCTGCGCGCAGACCTCGAAATCATCTAAAACGAATAAGAACCTATGAACTCGAACACGAACGGCATCGCCGGCACCGCGCTGGCATCGACCGATACGAGCAGCGGATTCTCGAATCTCTCGAACCGTTTCGCGCTCGACACGCAGGGCTTCGACGCATTGCGCGCGCAGGCCGGCGCGAACCCGCAGCAGGGCCTGAAGGAAGCGGCCAAGCAGTTCGACGCCGTCTTCACGCAGATGATGCTGAAGAGCATGCGCGACGCGACGCCTTCGGACAGCCCGTTCGAATCGAACGATTCGAAGACCTTCACGTCGATGCTCGATCAGCAATTGTCGCAGCAGATGTCGTCGAAGGGCATCGGCGTCGCGGACATGATGCTCAAGCAGCTCATGCGCAACTCGGGCGCGCAGACCGGCGCGGACGGCAAGGGCGGCGCCATGAACACGATGAGCACGATGAACGCGATGCAGACGCTCGGCGGCATGTCGGGCGGCGGCGGCGATCTCGACGCGAACGCGGGCAATCTCGCCGCGATGAACGCGATGGCGAAGGCTTACGCTGCGGCGCAGGGCAACAGGAACAACGCGTCGCTCGCCGGCAAGGGCTACACGGCGGCGGATTCGGTGGAAGCGCCGGCGCGCGGCAACGGCTCGGACAAGGTGAACGCGTTCGTCGACCGGCTCGCCGTGCCGGCGCAGGCCGCGAGCGCGGCGACGGGCATTCCGGCGCGCTTCATCATCGGTCAGGCGGCGCTCGAATCGGGCTGGGGCAAGCGCGAGATCAAGCATCCGAACGGCGCGACGAGCCACAACATCTTCGGCGTCAAGGCGACGAAAGACTGGAACGGCAAGACTGTCAGCTCGGTGACGACGGAATACATCAACGGCCGTCCGCAGAAGGTCGTCGAGAAATTCCGCGCTTACGATTCGTACGAGGACGCGCTTACCGATTACGCGAGCGTCATCAAGAACAATCCGCGTTATGCGCCGGTGATTCAGGCTTCGCGCGACGTCGCGGGCTTCGCGCACGGCATGCAGAAGGCGGGCTACGCGACCGATCCGCAGTACGCGAAGAAGCTCATCTCGATCATGCGTCAGATCGTCTGACGCCCGTTCGACCGCGTAGTTCGATATTGAAGCGCGGGCCACGCCGCGCATTCAGCCGATGTATGCGGCCGCTTTATTGCTTCGGGGAAGCAAACGTTTTACGTCCGTAGGGACGGCGCACCACATACATTTTTCGGCGGGCGACCCTAAACTTTTGAAGAGGTATGCCGCTAACCTGAATAATCGAAGTGCCGGACCTATTCGGTTCGGATCGTCGCGCGATGTTCGGGGGTCGGGCAGCGCGCGAGCACAATGAACACGGCTAGCACCATGAACACCAATCAAAAGCATGACGTTGCCGACGAGGATATCGCGCCGATCGTGGATTTCGGCAGGCGTAATCCGCTGGAAATCGGCGTGGCGCTGCGCAATCTCGCCAATCGCGGGGACTTTCTGACGGCGCAATACGGCGACGGTCAGATCGTCACGCGCGTGCTCGACGTCGATGTGACCGCGCATCGCTTCACGTTCGACTGGGGCGGTCTCGACGAGCAGAATCGCGGCGTGCTTGCGTCGCAGAAGCTGATTTTCAGTGCGGCGCCGGATGGCGTGCGCGTCGAGTTCACGACGCCGGGTGCGCGCGAAACGATGTTCGACGGGCGTCCGGCGTTCGAAGTCGATTTTCCGACGGTGCTGTACTACATGCAGCGGCGCGAGTATTTCCGTGTCGATACGCCGGTTCTCGATCCTTACATCTGCACGGGTTCGTTGCCGGATGGCGAGCGATTCCGCTTCGAGGTGCATGATCTGTCGCTGGGCGGCGTGGCGCTGCGCACGACGGATGATCGCATCGCGGATCTGGAGATGGGCATCGTGTTTCAGGATGCCGAGCTGCATTTCAGCGCGAATGGACGTGTGACGGTGGATATGATGCTGGTTTCGCATCGGGAATCGACGACGGCGAAAGGGGATCGGCGATATACCATCGGGTTCAAGTTTGTTTCGATGCCGGGGTCGGCGGAGAATACTCTTCAGCGGCTGATCACTCAGCTTGAGATGAAGCGACGGTCTTTGGCGAAGTAGGGGTTTTGCTTTTGCTTTTGCTTTTGCTTTTGCTTTCGTTTTCGCCGGATCCCGTTTTCGTGTCGGTCTATTAGCACTGCCCCTGTGCGGGGCGGCAGTCACTTTCTTTGCTGCTGCAAAGA
>Ga0182736_1000928_pt1 | contig 34906 bp, 32 predicted proteins | sample eDN5th30CKraftBY_FD_128882 | JGI IMG/M metagenome (GOLD analysis project Ga0182736, IMG submission 128882) | Enriched backyard soil microbial communities from Emeryville, California, USA - eDNA 5th pass 30_C Kraft BY (version 2) (version 2) | ecosystem: Environmental > Terrestrial > Soil >...
CCTTGTCATGACCGTAAGGCAGCAAATGCTCGGAAGGTATCCCAAGCTTCGCGCCAATCTCCATAATCGGCTGCTTCTGCGCACCACGCGCAATCTCAATGTCGGACTTGTATTCGGCCATGGAAAGCTATCTCCTCCGGGGGTTGCGGGATCGCGGTATGCATTACGCCATGCAGATCAGCCGGGAAAGCCCCAAAAATGCTGGATCGGCAGCGAAATGCAAAGTTGAAGTATACAATCTGGGTGTGGATCGGGATTCTAGCGGTCGAGCACGCTCCGCATCTCGATCAGGTTGGAACGCACGCGCAGGACATAGAAGCCCATTGTCGCGAGATGGGTCGGCATGATCCACCCGGCCTCATTGCCGTTGGAAATGATGAAGGGCTGGATGCGCAGCGCCGAGACGAATTGCTGTTCCGTCTGCTCCCAGAGCGGCCCGATGGCGCGCTGCGCGACGACGTCCTCGAAATCCGCCCGCGCCGCGGCCAGAATGCCGTAATAGCCGTAGAGCTGGCCATAGGCGAACCAGAAACGGTCGTCGGCGCGGGTATCGAACCAGCCGTAATTATAGAACTCGGAGCGTTCGCGCAGGATGGCCGAGGTCGAGCCGATATCGTTGGCGATACGGTCGAGGAAAGTGATGAGATTGTCGGCGCGGGCGTCGAACACGGCGTTGCAACTCGCCAGCTGGTCGTTGAACTTGCGCAGGTCGCCGATCGCGGCGCGATACCACGCCGGCGTCGGCGTCTTGAAGCCGAACGGGTTGAGGCCGAAATACCAGGTCTCCTCGTCGAACTGCATGTTGCCGCGTGCATTCTGGAGATTCTGGTCGATCTGCGAGGTGCCGCGCACGCGCCCCAGCGTATCGACCAGTTCCACCGTGGTGCGGCGGATCGCCTGGTTCACGCCGCGCTGGAACGACGCCTTGTTGTCGAGGAAGGGCGTGCGGTCCCAGTCCATCCCGAACAGGCCGAGCTTGTAGAGCACCATGGATGAGGTCCAGGCATTCTGGTTCACATTCATGTCGATGAGATCGATCGTCACGTCGGCGATGGCCGAGCGGCCGCAGCTGCGCGCGGTTGCCGCATCGCCCTGCGTGGATGTCTGTTCGCCGGCCGAGACATTGCGCTGTTTCAGGTTGAGGGCCTGCACGTAATTGGTGTCGAAGCCGGTCCAGACCTGCGTGTTCCAGATGAAATAGCCGTAGAGCGCCACGAGGCCGATGAGGATGAGGCCGAGCGGACCCTTGATGAGCCAGCCGCGCGCCGCATACCAGCGCCCGACCGCCATGAAGGGCCAGAGGATGCCGGCAATGACGAGACCGATGCCGCGTCCGATCGCGTGAAAGACGCGCGTGAAGAAATTCACGATCGGATCCAACATGGCCGTCCCCTCAATCGGTCAATCCGTAGAGCTGCTTGCGGAAAGCAGCCTTGTCCCTGAGATATGTGCTTTTCAGCCGTTCCACAATGTCGGTTCGCCGCGCTTCCGAAAAGTGCTCGTAATCGGCATAGAAACCCTGCTTGTTGAACACATAGCGCGAGACGAAATCGCTGGGCACGAAATCCGAAATCAGCCGGTTGGTGAGCCAGGCATCCGGATGGTCGGGCTTGGCGCGCACGGCCAGGAACCGGAACTGCGGCGCCACCTCGTCGATGCGCAACTGGCCGATCTGCGCGATCTCGCGCTTGGCCGCATTGAGGAACGGGAAATTGCCGTCCTTTGCCACGAGATCGGCATTGCGATGCAGCCAGGTCTGCATCCACACATTGTCGACCTTGGAAAAATCCTGTTTCGGGTCCTGCTGGGCGATGAGCGCGCGCACGACCATTTCGGCGCGGTGCTCCAGATAGCCCGATTGCTCGATCCATGAAGCACGCGGCAGGTCGAGCCGCCCGGTGGAGGCGAGAAAGCGGAAGACGCGGTCGGCATCGCGGATCGACAGGTAGCTCACCTGCCACGGACGCGAGCGGCGAAAGCCCGGCGCGGCTGGATCGGACACCACCGTCGTCAGCTTCGGGTCGATGAAGACATAGAGCCCGCCGAAATGGCTGGTCCAGTAGGCATTGTGCCGGAAGATCACCTGGTCGGGCACCAGCGCATTCTCGCGGATGTCGCCGGTGATCTTCGCCAGATCCACCATGCGATTGAGCAAGGCGTCGTCGCGCCAAGCATCCGGCTCCTGCTTGAGCCGATCGGCGAGGCTGGCAAGCTCGGTCGCCTTGCCGACGACATTCTCCGCCGACAGGACCCGGAACTCGACCTGGTTGATCGACAGCAGGTCCTCGATGTCCTCCACCTTGGAGACCGAATCCTCGATCTCGCCATAGATGACATCCTTGATCGTCAGCGCATCGATGACGCGCTGGTTGCGCGTCATGAACTCGAACATCAGTTGCGAGGTATTGGAAAAGGCCGTGTGCACCACCGGCAGGTCGACCTGCTGCGGCGTGAGGATGATGAAGCGGCGGTTGATCTGGTTCGGGTCGAGATAATGGAGGTCGCCCAGTTCTTCCGCCACTTCGGGAGAGAAACCGGTCTTGTCGATCTGGAAGGATTCACGCTTCGTCGGCTTGAGCCCGAAGGCGACGAGCGCCTTGTTGTAGCGCTCGATCAGGTGCGGTTCGGTGATCGGCAGAAGCCGGCCATAGATCAGTTCATTGTCGCGCAGGAGGTCCATGGACACTATTCGACAGATGGGTCCACAGCGGAAGAGCCGGTGGGTGACTCCTGTGTGAACGGAATCAGCAGCCCGCGCAATTTGCCTGCATCAACCAATCCGACATTCTTCCCTTGCTCCACCAAATCGAGCAGTTCGTCGAATTTTTCCTTCGCTTCTTCCAAATCAAAGGAGATATGCGCGCGCTTCATAATATCCACCTTGGCATGTTTCACGATGTAGGTGCTTGCACGAAGACCTTTTAAGAGTGGTCTCGATCAGCCCACAGCTACGCATTCCAGAGCCCTTTCCGCTTCAGCTCCTCCATCTCCCGTCCGGCCCGCTCCCTCAGCCGGGCATCGCGCAGCATCTTCTCCACGGCGCTGTCATCGGCGCGGTCGGAGTAGCGGAATTCGGAATCGGCGTAGCGGTTCACCTCCTGCATCACCATGTCCATGGTGAAAGGCTTGCGCAGTTCCGCGATCATAGCGCGCTTCGCGTCGTAGTTCTTGTGCATGAAAGTCTCGGGCGCCGCGAACCATTCGTCGGGAAGCTCGATGTCCATCGCGCGCATCTTGATCGCGTCGGTGACGTTCTTGATGGCGCGGCCGGTGAAGCGCGGCTCGGCTTCCTTGATCATGTGCAGGTAGGCACCGATATCCGCCAGCGTCTTCGGCGCGCCGACATCGTTCATGTAGCGGTCGTAGACGGCCTTCAGCCCGTCCTCATGCGGCTTGCCATGACTTTCATAAGCCGTCGTCACCGCGCGCTGGATTTCCTGCGCGGCATAGAGCGCGTGTTGGCCCAGCGGGATCTTGTGGTTCTTGCCGGCGAGCAGCACGAAGATGTCGATATAGTCGTCGCGCGTCTGCGGCCCGTCGACCAGCCAGCGCGCCCCTGCCCGCTGCCGCAGCGCGTCGTCCACATTCTCGGGATAGTTGGAGAACATGCCGAAGGAGCAGTTGCCGCGCACCACCGTCATCGCGCCGGAGAAGGCAGCCATGAGCACGCCGGTGATCTCGTGCTGGCCGGCCGAGGCGCGGTCGTCGGAGCGCTTGGCCGCCACCTGGTCGATATCGTCGATCGTGCCGAAGGCGATGGCGCGGGGGTTGAGCACATTGTCGATGAACTGGCGGCAGTTCTGGCCGGACTTGCCCTGATAGGACGAAATCTGGTCGACGCCGAAATTCTCGTAGTGGAAGGGCCAGCCGGCGATCTGGCAGTAATCGTTCACCAGCCCGGCGATCATCTGGATAAGCGTCGTCTTGCCGGTGCCCGGCGCGCCGTCGCCGATGAAGGTGAAGAGGAAGCCGCCCAGTTCCACGAAGGGGTTGAGCTGCCGGTCGAAATCATAGGCCATCAGCATCTTGGCCAGCTTGACCGACTGGTATTTGGCGATGTGGTTGCCGACGACCTCTTCCGGCTTCTTGAACGTCATCACCAGCGGCTTGGACTTGCGGCCGGGCGCGACGTCGAAGCCGTCGATGGTGAAATCGTCCGCATCGAGGCGCATATGCGCGTTTTCGAAACCGCCGAGGCCGTCGAAACGACTCCTGCGCGACAGAAGCCCTTCTATGGCAGTGGTCGCGAAGGCGCGAGCGCGGGCGGCGAGATCGGCATCGTCCTTCGCGCCGGCAAGCGCTGCATCGAGGCCCGCGATCAGGCTCTTGATCGCATCCTGCTGCGTGTCGAAGACGAAATGCGGCTCGGATATATCGTTGGGCGCCTCGACGTCGCTTTCGAGCGTCTGGAGCAGATAGGCGGCGAAGGTGAAGGCCGCGACATAGGCCGATGCCGAAAGCAGGCGCTTGTAACTTGCGGCCTCCTCGCCCTGCAGCGGCGTATGGGCATTGCGCGATTGCAGCGTTTCGAGATCGCTCGCCTTGGCGAAGAGATCGCCCACCGCTAGCGCCACGGCGATGCCGCGGCGGGCGCGGTAAAGCAGCGTGTGCTGCGCCGGCGACATGAGATTGTCGTCCGGCCGCACCGCCTGCACGGTCCTCGCCAGTTCCACCTCACGCGTGCGGCGCACGGAGCCTGTCGAAACGGTGGAGACGAAACGCCGCCCCGTACCGGCGAGTGCCGTGGACGAGCCGTTGCCGCCATCCTCCAGCACGACGATGCGGGTGATGAAGCTCTGGGCCATCGCCCGGTGCTTTTCGACATCCTCTTCGGAAATGGTCGTCAGGCCGGTGTCCATCGCGTCCTCATGATCCGCTGGCTTCCGTAACGAACCTCAGACATCGCTGATGACCTTGCCGTTCGAGACGATATGCACCTTGTAACCGCCGAAGATCTTCTGCGCCTCGCCGGCCGCATAGAGTACCTGATAGGCCTCATGCGGGATCAGCGCGTGCTTCTCGTAGCTCGACACACCCTGCCGCGCGGCTTCGAGATCGTCGGTATTGATATGGAATTCCTCGCGGGCCGGCTGGCTGGAGAACAGACCCTTGCGCCCCGGCACCTCGGCCTTGGAATAGACCTCCTGGATGGTCCAGGTGAGCAGCCATGCATTGTCCTGCCGCCGCACCTTGGACAGGATCTCCGCCACGATGGAATTATGCTCGGTGATGCCGGCCGAATAGAAGGGACCGAGTACGATGCGGCGCAGCTGCTTGGGGTGCAGTTCGTCGAAATCCTTGTCGAGATTGCCGGCAATGGTGGCGGGCGACAGCGAATAGGCGGAGTTCTTCTCGGCGAAATCGTCGAAGCGATGCGCCAGTTCGGGATTGAGCAGCCCTTCGACCGGCAATGGAATTTCGACATCGGCGCGGAATTCGCCGGCCCGCGTGGTCAGCGCTTCCTTCATTTTGTCGGAGGAATCCTCCACCGTGGCCATATAGACCAGCGGCAGGTTGGCGAGGCCGTCGAAGGCGCCCCAATGGACCATGTAGAAGGGGCGCCCGGTCTTGGGATTGGCGGAGACGCGGACGGTTCGCGGCAGCACGAAGGGCGAGAAGACCTCGCCCTTGCGCACTTCGTCGAGATAGAGCCGCTCGGCCATGGAGCGCTGGAGCGCGGTGGGAAACGCCTTCTGCCGCAGAATGAAATCCGCCATTTCGGCGCGCAGTTCGGCGGGTTCGGGAATGGCGGCAAGGCGCTGCTCGGCGGTGCGCCGGTCGTTTTCCAGCTCCAGCACGTTCTGGAACACCGGATAGCCGCTTTCGGCGCGGCCGATGCGGAAGCTGTCGACGAAGCCCAGCCGGTTGCGCCAGCAGGTGAAGGAGGTTTCCAGCCGGCCGATATATTCGGCCATGACCTGCGCGATCACATCATGCCGGTAGAGCGGCGAGCGCTCGTCGCGCAGGAACACGTCGAGCCCCTCCAGCGCGGCGGCGATGGCGTCGAAATAGCGGCTTGCCGCGTCGGAAGCGGAGATCATGGGCGTCTGGCCGGAATGCTCACGCCTTCACGTAGTCGGCGGCATTGTGCTTGCGCAGCACTTCCTCGAAGCGGCGCGCGAAGGCGTCGTCGGCCAGCTTCTTGCGGCGCTGGATGTCGGCGGTGGCGACCATGTTCTTCTCGTGCATTTCGAGCAGGTCGCCAATGTGCTTCTGCGCCGCCGCACCGATGCCGGCCATGGTCTGCTCGGCGGTGTTGTCGACCTGGCTGCCCAGCGTGTTGATCTTGTGGGCGACATCCTGCTGGGCTGCCGTCTTCAGCGAGTCCTCCAGCGCCTTGTAGAGGACGATGCGCTGCTCGGTGTCGATGGTCAGCTTGTTGATCAGCGTGTTCTGCGCCGCGATCTGGTTGTTGAGCGAGTCCACGAAGGTCTGGAACATGGAGGTGTAGCGCTCCAGCGTCTGGCTTTCCGCCAGCAGTTCCTGCTCCTTGGCCTGCTTCTCGTTATATTCGGTGGCGAGCTTGGAGCGCTCGCCCTCGAGCTCGGTGCGCTCGCCCTGATTGGTGGAAGCGGCGATCCTGTTTTCGATGTCGAGCAACAGCGGGTTGAGTTCCTCGATGCGCTTCTGCGTCGTCTCGAGCTGCGCCATGGTCGACTTGCGCCGCTCGATGACGGTGGAAAGGCTGGTTTCCGAGGTCTTGTAGCGCTGGTCGAGGATGTTCTTCTGCTCCTTGAGGATGCCGACGATCGTGTCGGACTTGGCGAGCAGTTCCTGAAGATTGCCGGCGAGCGACATGTTGCGCACGCGCTCGGTGCGCATGCGCTGCTTGCGCTGGGCCGAGAAGATGCCGACGAAGTTTTCCCACGCCGTATAGCTCTTCATCGACTCGAATTCGGTGCCGAACACATTGGTCGCGTCTTCAAGCCCGATGATGAGGTCGGCGATGTTCGCCTCCATCACCTTCTGCTGGTTCAGCACGTCGGAGATGCGCGCATTCTCGATGTCGAAATCGGCCGCGCCGATCTTGGCGTCGGTCTGGGCGAATTTCTCCAGCGTCAGGCCCGATTGCTCGATCTTGGAGCGCATGTCCTCGACCACCTGCTTCGTCCTGGCAATCTCGGCGTCGAAGTTCTGCAGCGTGGCCATGTATCGGCGCTCCCCCTGGATGATGACTTGGCGGAATATAGGGGGCCATTTTTACGATGGAAAGACGCAGCGTCAGGGATGGACGAAGCCGACCATGTCCTCCGCAGGCATGCGCCCCATCTCCTCCTCCCAGTGGCGGCGGCACAGCGAAACATATTGCGCCGCCCCGATGGCGATCTGCGCACCCTGATGCAGGACCTTGCCGTCCGGTCCGAGCCGCACGACCATCGTGGCCTTGCGTCCGCAGCGGCAGATCGTGCGCACCTCGCGCAACTCGTCTGCTATGGCCAGCAGCGCCTCGGAGCCCGGAAAGAGCTTGCCGCGAAAGTCGGTGCGCAGCCCGTAGGCCATGACGGGGACGCCCAGCCTGTCGGCAAGGCGGGCGAGTTGCCAGACCTGCTCCTCTGTCAGGAACTGCGCCTCATCCACGAACACGCAATGCACCGGCCCGCCACGCAGGCGCTCCTGCACCATCACGAAAATATCGCTGTCGGGTCCGAACATGCTGGCTTCAGCCGTCAGGCCGATCCGCGAGCCGATGCGTCCCTTGCCGGCGCGGTCGTCGAGCGCTGCGATGAACAGCATCGTCTCCATGCCCTGCTCGATATAGTTGTAGGAGGCTTGCAGCAGCGCGGTCGACTTGCCGGCATTCATGGTCGAGTAGTGGAAATGGAGCTTGGCCATGCCTCTTCACATACCCTCCCCGCGCGCCCGGCAAAACCGCCCGCCTCATGCATCCACGCCTTTCGCGCCTGCCGGAGGCCGATCCGCAAAGCCTCGCTTGAAACGACGCCGAAATGGTGTTTGGCTCCGGCAGAAGCGAATGTGGCGGCGAACGCCCGCGCAGCCAAAACGGGGACCGACCTACATGTCAGCACGCAAGACCCTCACACTCGCCGCCATGCTGATCGCTTCGTTTGCGACCACCGCTGCCCTCGCCGCCGACCCCGAGAGCTGCAAGACCGTGCGTTTCTCCGATGTCGGCTGGACCGACATCACCGCCACGACCGCCAGCGCCTCGGTCATCCTCGAAGCGCTAGGCTATGAGCCGAACGTGCAGGTGCTTTCCGTGCCGGTCACCTATGCATCGCTCAAGAACAAGGACATCGACGTCTTCCTCGGCAACTGGATGCCGACCATGGAGGCCGACCTCGCGCCCTATCGCGACGACAAGTCGGTCGAGACGCTGGTGACCAATCTGGAAGGGGCGAAATACACGCTGGCGGTGCCCGCCTACACCTATGAGGCGGGGCTTAAGACCTTCGCCGACATCGCAAAATTCAAGGACAAGCTCGGCGGCAAGATCTACGGCATCGAGCCGGGCAATGACGGCAACCGCCTGATCCTCGACATGATCGGCGGCAACAAGTTCGACCTCGGCGGCTTCGAGCTGGTCGAAAGCTCGGAGGCCGGCATGCTCTCGCAGGTATCCCGCGCCGCCAATTCGAAGCAGGACGTGGTGTTCCTCGGCTGGGAGCCTCACCCGATGAACGCCAATATCGACATGGAATATCTTGCCGGCGGCGACGAGGTGTTTGGGCCGGATTTCGGCGGCGCGACGGTGCATACCAATGTGCGCGCGGGCTATGCCACCGAATGCCCCAATCTCGGCAAGCTCTTCACCAACATGGTCTTCTCGCTCGACATGGAAAACGAGATCATGGGCGCGATCCTCAATGACGGCGCGGATCCGAAGGAGGCTGCCGCCGCCTGGCTGAAGCGCAATCCCGAGACGATCCAGCCATGGTTGGAAGGCGTCACCACAAGCGACGGCGGCGATGCCGCGGCGGCCGTGGCGGCGAAGCTGGGGCAGTAGCGCCCGCCCCTCCTGCGGTTTGTCGAGGGCACGCGCATGGACCCGATTTCGGCGTGGATCGCGAGCTGGAAAATCCCGCTCGGGCGCTGGGGCCGCAATTTCTTTGACTTTCTGACCAGCCATTTCGCCTGGCTGTTCGACACGCTGGCCGACTGGCTGGGCGCGGTGCTCGACGGCGCGGTGGACCTGCTGCTTGGCGTTCCGCCCGTCCTTCTCATCCTGATTATCGCCGCGCTGGCCTATGCCCTCCAGCGCTCGTGGAAGCTCAGTCTCGGCGTGGTGCTAGGCCTCGCCTTTATCGTCAATCAGGGGCTCTGGAAGGAGACGATCGAGACGCTGGTGCTCGTGGTCGGCGCCACGACGGCCTCGATGGCGATCGGCGTGCCTGTGGGCATCTGGGCCGCACACAATGAGCGGGTCTATGGCTGGCTCCAGCCGGTGCTCGACCTGATGCAGACGCTGCCGACCTTCGTCTATCTGATCCCGGTGCTGATCCTGTTTGGCCTTGGCGCGGCGCCCGGCGTCATCGTGACGATCATCTTCGCCTCCCCTGCCCCGATCCGGCTCACCTATCTCGGCATAAGGTCGGTGCCGGTGCCGCTGCTGGAAGCGGGCGAGGCCTTCGGGGCGACACGGCGGCAACTGCTGTGGAAAGTGGAACTGCCCTCCGCTTTGCCCACCATCATGGCCGGGCTGACGCAATGCATCATGCTGTCGCTGTCGATGGTGGTCATCGCCGCGCTGATCGGCGCCGACGGGCTGGGCAAGCCCGTGGTGCGGGCACTCAACACGGTGAACATCCCGCTGGGGCTTGAAGCCGGCCTCGCCATCGTCATCCTCGCCATCATCCTCGACCGCATGGCGCGCGTGCGCAAAGGACCCGGACAATGAGCGCGGCGGTGGAACTGCGTGACGTGGACATCGTCTTCGGCCATGACCGGAAGGCGGCACTCAGGCTGCTCGACGCGGGCGCAGACCGCGAGCGGATACTGGCCGAGACGGGCGCCGTGCTGGGCTGCGCCGGCGCGAACCTGACCGTCGAGCAGGGCGAGATCTCCGTGCTCATGGGCCTGTCGGGCTCCGGCAAATCGACGCTGCTGCGCGCGGTGAACGGGCTGAACCCCGTCACGCGCGGCGCCGTCATCGTGCATGACCGCGCACGGGAAACCGATATCGTGACCTGCGCAGCGCAGGAGCTCCGTCGCATTAGGCGCGAATGCGTGGCGATGGTGTTCCAGCAATTCGCTTTGCTGCCATGGCGTACGGTGGAGGAGAATGTCGGCTTCGGCCTCGAACTGGCCGGTGTGCCGGTTGCCGAACGCCGCGAGCGGGTGGCACGGCAGCTCGAACTCGTCGGCCTGTCGCAATGGGCGAAGAAGCATGCCCATGAGCTCTCCGGCGGCATGCAGCAGCGCGTGGGGCTCGCCCGCGCCTTCGCCACCGAGGCGCCAATCCTGCTCATGGACGAGCCCTTTTCCGCGCTCGACCCGCTGATCCGCACCAAGCTCCAGGACGAATTGCTGCAGCTTCAGGAGCGGCTGAAGAAGACGATCGTCTTCGTCAGCCACGATCTGGAAGAGGCGCTGAAGATCGGCAACCGCATCACCATCATGGAGGCCGGCCGCATCGTCCAGACTGGCGCGCCGGAAGACATCGTGCTCAAGCCGGCCAACGACTATGTGCGCGACTTCATCTCCAACGTGAACCCGCTTTCCGTGCTGACCGCCTGGAACGTCATGCGCGACAGGCGCGACCTCGAAGCCGATGGAGAACCCGGCTGGGTCTGGCTGGACCGGCGCCGCACCACGCGCTTCCGGCTGGCGGCAGACGACACCGTGGAGGCTGCCGAGCGCGACGGTGCGCCGATCGCGATCTGCAGCTGCGAGCAGCTGGCGCCCGCAGCCACCCCGCGCGTCTACCGTGCGCAGCCGGCGACGCCGCTCAAGACGGTGATCCACGCCATGCACCTGTCGCAGGCCGCGCCGGTGGCCTTGTTCGACGATGACATGCGGCTTGTCGGCGCTATCGGCGTCGATGACGTGCTTCGGGCCGTGCTGGGACGCGGCTAGGGTCCTTCCAGGGCGTTCCTCGCATTTCAGGCCACGCCTGCTCATCACTTTTTCCGCCGAAGGTGGATTCCGCCGGCCAGCCATCCTATGTTCGTCTCAATCTCGTGCGGCGGCAGCCATGCCTGTTTGACGGGAACGCCTGGCACCCCCGAACGTTGGTCAACGACGCGAAGGAGGTCGGCCATGCTCAGCAATTCGCAATCCGGACATCATCTACGCCGCAGCGCAAGGCATCGCGCCTTGCAGTTCCGCGTCACGGTGCCCGTCAGCCAGGAAGCGGGCGCGCGCCTCGCCCGCAAGATCCAGCTCTCCATTTCCAATCTGGTCGACAGCGAAGTCGGGTCGGCCAGGTCGGTCGCCATGTCCGTGACCGAGCCGACTGAGCCGCCCCGCGCCACCCCCCACCGCGCCATCAATGCCGCGCCGGGCTGCGGCGCGTGGTGGAATTTCTGACCTTTGGAACCGGCTCGCCTCATTTTGCATTGCACAAGGGAGTTAGCCCGCATTTCATGAGCCGCAATGACCGACCTCGCGCTTGACCCGACAGAAACGGCGTTCTTCTTCGACTTCGACGGAACATTGGCCCCCATCGTGGATGAACCGAGCCATGTCCGCATCGACGCCGACGTCGTTGCGCTGGTGCGCAGGTTGCAGGAGGTATCCGGCGCGGTCGCCGTGATCTCCGGCCGGTCCATCGCCCAGCTCGACGCCTTCCTTTCGCCGCTCGTCCTTCCCGCATCGGGGGTCCATGGGCTGGAGCGCCGCGACGCCAGGGGCACACTGTCCTCGGCATCCTTCGATCCCGAACATCTCACGGAACTGGCCGGGGCGGTTGCGGCCTTCGCCCGCGACCGGCCGGGACTGATTGCCGAGGTCAAGCCCGGCTCCGTCGCGCTCCACTACCGCAAGGCCCCCGAAAAGGCCGCCGAATGCATCGCCTTTGCCGGGCTGCAGGCAAAGCGGTTTCCGGGTGCGGCCCTTGCCCACGGCAAGCAGGTGGTGGAAATCAAGCTCGGCGGACGCGACAAGGGCGACGCAGTGCTCGCCTTCATGGGGGAGTCGCCCTTCCAAGGGCGGACGCCGATCTTCATCGGCGACGACGTGACCGACGAGGACGCCTTCAGGCGCGTCGTCGAACTGGGCGGCGTGGCCATCAAGATCGGCGACGGGGCAACGCTTGCCACCCACAGAACCGCCGACATTACCAGCTTCCATCGATGGCTCGCGCGGCTGGAGGAGACCGATGGCCCCTTCCCGGTGGTCCAACCGGGACTGGTGGAACGCTGCGAGGACGCGACCCCGGCCCGGATGGCCAGCGCGGCGGAGGGCTGACCCATGAGCCGGCTCGTCATCGTTTCCAACCGCGTCGCCGATCTGCGGCAATCTACCCAGTCGGGTGGACTGGCGGTCGGCCTTGCCGATGCGCTGCGCGAGCGCGGCGGCGTCTGGTTCGGCTGGAGCGGCAAGACAGTGCCGCAGAGGCCGGCAAATGCCGCCGTCGACGAGATCGGCAATGTCGTCATGGTGGCGGCCGACATGACGCCTCGCGACCACAAGGAATATTATGTCGGATACGCCAACAGCGTGCTGTGGCCGATGTTCCACTACCGCCTCGACCTGGTGAAGTTCCGGCCGGCCTATTTCGAGGGCTATCGGCGGGTGAACGAGTATTTCGCCCGCCTGCTCGTGCCGCATCTGCGCGAGGGCGATCTCATCTGGGTACAGGACTATCACCTCATTCTCGCCGGCCAGCACCTTCGCCGGCTGGGTTGCCGGCAGCGGCTGGGCTTCTTCCTGCACATCCCGCTGCCGCCGCCGGAAATGCTGTCGGCATCGCCGAACCATCGCGAACTCATCGAAGGATTGCTGGCCTATGACGTGGTCGGCTTCCAGACCTCGGCCGATGCCGGCAATTTCAAGCATTATCTGGAAAGCACCGGCCTGGCGGAGATCGTCGGCGAGGACCATGTGCGCTATGAAGGGCGCATCATCGTCGCCAAGCGATTTCCGATCGGCATCGATGTGGACTCCTTCGCCGCGATGTCGTCCAACTCGCCCGACGACGTGCGGATCGACGCCATGCGCCGCGACATGCTGGGGCGCAAGCAGATCATCGGCGTCGACCGGCTGGACTATTCGAAGGGGCTTCCGGACAGGTTCCGCGCCTTCAGCCGCATGCTCGAGCGCCATCCTGACATGGAGAAGAAGGTGACCTTCCTCCAGATCGCCCCGCCGACCCGCGAGGATGTGGAAGCCTATTCGGAAATCCGCACCGAGCTGGAGGGGCTGACCGGTGCGATCAACGGCCGCTTCTCCGACTTCAACTGGACGCCGATCCGCTACATCCACCGCTCCGTGCCGCGCGAGAAGCTTGCAGCGCTTTTCAGGGCGAGCCGCGTCGGCCTCGTCACGCCGCTGCGTGACGGCATGAACCTCGTGGCCAAGGAATTCATCGCCGCCCAGGACGGCGCCAATCCCGGCGTGCTTGTATTGTCGCAATTCGCCGGCGCGGCGGAGGAGTTGCAGGAGGCGCTGATCGTCAATCCCTACGACACCGATGGCACCGCCGACACGATCCGCGAAGGGCTGGAGATGCCGCTGGAAGAACGATGCGAGCGGCATGAGGCCCTGCTGGCGCGCATACGCAAACAGGATGCGCGCGCCTGGCTGACCGCCTTCCTGCGCGATCTCGACGGGAAGGCCGACGCTCCGCCCGCCAATGATGGAAACAATCTGCCGGACATCACCATTCCCGCGGCCTGAGCCGGTCGACGGCATATGCGCGACACCCTTGTTTTCCTGTATGTCCGGCCGCCGAAACGGGTTCCCCCTTTCAGGGGACATGCTCTATAGTGGCCGCATATTGTTCTAGTTCATAACATATTGGAGGAAGCATGAACCCCAAGGGTCAGGTTGCGGTCGTTACCGGCGGCGGATCGGGTCTCGGCGAGGCGACGGCTCGCGCGCTGGCGGAACGCGGCGCGAAGGTGGCGATCTTCGACGTCGGCATGGAGCGCGCCGAAAAGGTGGCGCAGGAGATCGGCGGCATCGCCGTCAAATGCGACGTCACCAGCGACGAAGGCGGCAACGCTGCATTCTCGGAAGTCGAGGCGAAGCTCGGCGGCCCGCGCATCCTCGTCAACTGCGCCGGCATCGGCATCGCGGCCAAGACGACCAACAAGGACGGCGCCCACCCGCTCGACCTCTACCGCAAGATCATCGACATCAACCTCGTCGGCAGCTTCAACATGATCCGCCTCTTCGCGGTGCGGGCGGAGAAGCTCGACCCGCTGGACGGCGGCGAGCGCGGCGCGATCGTCAATACGGCATCCGTTGCCGCCTTCGACGGCCAGATCGGCCAGGCCGCCTATTCGGCCTCCAAGGGCGGCATCGTGGCGATGACGCTGCCGATCGCCCGCGACCTCGCGCGTTCGGGCATCCGCGTGATGACCATCGCGCCCGGCACCTTCCGCACGCCGATGCTGGCAGGCCTGCCGCAGGACGCACAGGATTCGCTCGGCCAGCAGGTGCCCTTCCCGCCGCGTCTCGGCGATCCGGCGGAATATGCGGCACTTGCCTGCCACATCGTGGAAAACCAGATGCTGAACGGCGAAGTGATCCGCATCGACGGCGCGATCCGCATGGCGCCGCGCTAACCGGAAGGGGTGCGTGTCACCGCGAGGAGGCGGCGGCACGCACTGGCAGGACATGACCGACGGGAGGAAAAAGGGGCCGCTTGCCGGCCTGCGTGTCGTCGAAATGGCGGCGATCGGCCCGGTGCCGCTCGCCGGCCTGCTTCTGGCCGATATGGGCGCGACGGTGCTGCGCATCGGCCGCCTGCATGGCCCCGACAGTTTCCTGCCCCTCGATGCCGATTTCGATATCGGCCTCCATGGCCGCCACACATTGCGCGTCGACCTGAAGGCGCGGGAAGGCGCAGCGGTCGTGCGCCGCGTAGCGACGGCGTCCGATATCCTGCTCGAAGGTTTTCGCCCCGGCGTGATGGAGCGGCTGGAATTGGGGCCAGACGAGCTCTGCGCCGCCAATCCCCGCCTGATCTACGGGCGGATGACCGGTTTCGGGCAGGACGGGCCGCTGGCGCAGCAGGCCGGGCACGATCTCAACTATCTTTCGATCACCGGCGCGCTGGGCGCGATCGGCCCGGCCGGCGGCAAGCCGATGCCGCCGCTCAACCTCGTCGGCGACTATGGCGGCGGCACCATGTTCCTGGTCGCCGGCATCCTCGCCGCCCTTTTCGAGCGCGCGACCTCCGGCCACGGCCAGGTCGTGGACGCGGCAATGGTCGACGGAACGGGGATGCTCGCAGCAAGCATCTTCGGCCTGCGCGGCGCGGGCCTGTGGCAGGACCGGCGCGCGAGCAACATGCTCGACGGCGGCACGCCCTTCTACGACACCTACGAGACGAAGGATGGCGGCTACGTCGCGGTTGCCTGTCTGGAACCGCAATTCTTCGCCGTCTTCTGCGATCTCCTGCCGCTGCCGGAAGCCTTCGCAGGGCGGCAATATGACCGCACCCACTGGCCGCAGATGCGCGAGGCGATCGCTGCGCGCTTCCTCGCCCGCACGCGCGACGAATGGGATGCGGTGTTTGCCGGCAGCGATGCCTGCGTGACGCCGGTCCTTTCCTTCGGCGAGGCACCCGATCATCCGCACAACAAGGCGCGGGCGGCGCATGTCCCGCGTGGGCGCATGACCCGCCCCGCCCCTGCCCCGCGCTTCTCGCGCACCCCGGCGCAAGCCAGTGCAGGCCCCGAGGGCGCGATGCAGGTGCTGGCGCAGTTCGGAATTCCCGAAGCCGAGGCCACACGGCTTGCCACATCCGGCATTCTCAGCGAATAGATGAATTCAACAGTCATCTTTTCGGGGAAACAGATGAACGACAAGACGAAGGACGTGCTTCGCGAGACGGATGCGGACGCCATCCGCCAGGCACGCACCCTCCTGCGCAGCGCACGCTATGGCGCGATCGCGACGCTCGACCCGAAGGACGGATCGCCGATCGCGACACGCACGGCGACGGCGACCGATATTGACGGCGCACCGCTGATCCTCGTCTCGCGGCTCTCGGCGCATACGGGCGCGCTGGATGCGGACCCGCGATGTTCCCTGCTTCTGGGCGAACCCGGCAAGGGCGATCCGCTCGCGCATCCGCGCATCACCATCGCCTGTCGCGCTGAGCGGCTGGAACGCGGCAGCGAGGCGCAGCTTCGCGCCGCCCGCCGCTATCTGGCGCGTCATCCCAAGGCATCGCTCTATGCCGACTTTCCCGACTTCGGCTTCTTCCGCCTCGACCCCATGAGCGCCAGCCTGAATGGCGGTTTCGGCAAGGCCTATGCGTTCACGCGCGCGCAATTGCTGAGCGATGCGGAAATATCGGCCGCGCTGGCCATGTCCGAAGCCGGCGCAGTGGAGCACATGAACGCCGATCATGCCGATGCCGTCAGCATTTACGCGCAGGCCTATGCGGGAGCGCGCGACGGCAGATGGCGCCTTACCGGCATCGACCCCGACGGCATCGATATTTCAGAAGGCGACGATGTCCGGCGCGTCTTCTTCCCTGCACCTCTCACCGAGGCATCGCAGATGCGCATTGCACTTGTAGACCTCGTGAAAAACGGCAGGCAGAAGCTGCAGGCTGCGGCACAGGAAAATATATAAGCATCTTCTTTTATAGGGAATGCTATAAGAACAGGCTTTCTCCCTTTATCGTTGCTTTATAAACTTTCGGAGTCTAATCAAAACCCTACGTCGCCTCGCATGCGGCCGAAATCGACTTCATCCTGCATTGGGGGGAGACATGCGACCGGCTTCACCGGCCACACTCGCAATCGAGGCTGCGCCCTATCTCGCCGCTCTGGGTAACGCCAAGCGGCTGTCGATCATGCTTTATCTCGATGGATGCGAGATGCCCGTCGGCATGATCGCCGAACATGTGGGCCTCTCGCAGTCGGCGCTCTCGCAGCATCTGGCGCGCCTGCGCGATCTCGGTCTCGTGGAAACGCGGCGGGACCGGCAGATGATCTATTATTCCTGCGCGCCGGGCCTGCCTGCCGAGCTTCTTCGCATGGTGTCGGCCCTGTTCGCGCAGGAACCTTCCGAAAGCAGGACCAGCGAGCTGGTTCCGGAGATGGCACCCGACTAAAGCATGCCTCCCGAAAGTGGGAACCGGTTTCGGGATAAAGACATGGTAAAAACAAGGAACTAAAGCGTGGGAAGCGAGTCTGAAAGATCGCGACACGCTTTAGTCCCGGAAACAGGTTGACGCCGGTTGCGGCTTCCCGCAATCGGTCGAACCGTGCAGACGATCGAGATCACCCATCCGGACGACCCGCGCATTGCCGGGTTCCGCGACATACGCGACCGCGACCTGGCCATGCGCGACGGCCTGTTCGTCGCCGAGGGCAAGGTCGTGCTGACGGCCCTGTTGCGGGCGCGTCGCTTCGCGGTCCATTCCCTGCTCGTGCTCGACCGGCGAGTGCCGGGCCTCGCCGATACGCTGGCCCTGCTGGACGCTGACACGCCCGTCCATGTGGCCACGCAGACCGTCCTCGATGCCATTGCCGGCTTTCACCTGCACAGGGGCGTTCTGGCGCTCGTCCACCGGCGCGTGGATGAGGACGCCGCGCAATTGCTGGCCACTATGCCGGCGAATGCGGTGGTGCCGGTGCTGGTAGGCATCGCCAACCACGACAATGTCGGCGCGATCTTCCGCAATGCCGCGGCCTTCGAGGCGGCAGGAATATTGCTCGACGGCTCCTGCTGCGATCCGCTCTACCGCAAGGCGATCCGCGTTTCGGTGGGCGCGGCACTTCGCGTTCCCTTCGCGCGCTGCGGCACCGTCGAACGGACGGTGCAGGCGCTGGCCGACAGCGGCTTTCGGCAATTCGCGCTCAGCCCTTCCGGTACGCAGCGGCTCGGCGAAATTGCGCCCGGCGGACGCGTAGCGCTTTATCTGGGCACCGAGGGCGAGGGCCTGCCGCCAGCGCTCATGTCACGCATGGAAACCGTCAGGATCCCGATGTCGGCGGATTTCGACAGCCTCAACGTGGCGGCCGCATCGGCGATCGCGCTCAGCCATTTCTATGCAGGTTTGGCATCCGCCGGCTGAGGCTTGGCGTGAAGCTCCTTCACGCGTTCAGCCAGGCTGACAATATTCGCCGGCGCCGACACGTCGCCGCGCCCCGGCTGCGAAAGCGCGGCGTGAATGGGCGAGCCGGGGCCTTCCAGCGCCGCCGTCATCTCGACGACCTTCGCGGCAAGCGTGTTGATTTCTTCCCTCAGCAGCTCGTTCTGCTCGCGCTCCTCGTCGGAAAGCGCCGGCGCATGGCGCTCCTGTGCGAGTTCCTGGCTCAGCCGCTTGTTCTCGCGGGTCAGCGCCAGCAGCCTCTTTTCGAGACGGTCGCGATCACCCTCCAGCTTGACGAGCAAGGCCTGCTCCACGCCGCCTTGCGGCGCGGCAACCTCGACATCGGCTGGCTCTTCCCCTTCGCCCGGCGTCTTTGCCGGTGCCTTCAAACGCTCGCGCAAGCGTGCAATCTCCTTTTCCCGCCGGCCCAGCTTCTCCTCGCGGTCAGTCAGGGTCGACAACATCCGCTCCAGCCGGGTTTCGAGATCGGTCGCCTTGCGGCGTTCCTGCGCGAGTTCGTCGCGCGCCGCCTTGCTCTCCGTCGTCGCCTCGCGCTGCTTGCGCTGCAATTCGCGTCGCTGGTCGCGCAGTTCCATCACGTCGGCGACCAGTTTCTCGACCTCGCTTTCGCGCGCGATCAGCTCGATCTGACGGCTGCTCGACATGAAGCTCGTCTCGTCCAGCACTTTTTCGAGTTGTCCGATCTCAGCTGACTTCTGCTCGATTGCGGACTGAACGAGCGCCAGTTCGCCGGCAAGGGATTCATGCCGCGTCTCGGCTTCGGCCAGTTGCACCCGGAGCGCTTCCGCATCCGCCGCGCGCGCGGCTATTTCCTTCCGGTCCTGCTCGCGCGCCGTCGACTGTTCGCTGATCTGCTCGCGCCGGCGCGCAAGCTCGAGGCTCTGGCCCGCGATCTTCTCGCGTTCGGCCTTGAGGTCCATTTCGAGCCGCCGCGCCATCATCGCATATTCCGCCCGCTGCCGGTCCTTTTCGGCACGAATCTCGTTCGCGGTCAGCGGAACCGACGCCTCGATGCGGCGCCGTGTCAGCACCACGGCGCGCCGCCAGATCGCGGGCGCGATCATGAGGGCGAGAAAGCCTGCGCACAAAAAGCCGAGGAGGAAGAAGAGGATACTCTGGATCACGACCGAAACGCCTCGTCACGCGACGATGGCGGCATCTTCGCATGCCGTTCCTGCACGGACCAGTAAAACTTGGCGCCGCCGGCCGCCGGAGCGGCCGCAATGTGCTTCGCCCCCGGCAAGCCCGGAGGCGAAAGCAAGATCAGAACGGATTCCAGGTCGGAGCCTGGGTGAGCTTCAGATAGCCGAAATTCAGCCCGATGCGCGCGCCGAGACCGGTCTTGATCGGAACGAGCAGCACATTCTCGTGGCGCAGCACGTGGAAGCCGAGCCCGGCGACCACATAGGCCGAGCCGGACACGCCCATATAGCGCTTGTAGAGGCTGTCCACATTGTCGAGATTGTAGACCAGCATCATCGTGCGCGAGCCCTGGCCGCCGAAGTCGGGCCCGAGCGACGGCCCCTGCCAGAACACGTTGTGATCGCCGGCGTTCTTGGTGAACAGCGTACCCTCGCCATAGGTCGCGCCGGCGAGGAAAGCACCCGATCCTTCTTCGCCCAGCACATAGCCGTTGGGGAGGCCGTAGGAAGCGAAGGCCTTCTCCACCACGCTGGCAAGTCCGCCCGAGGTGGAGCCGAAGAAGCGGTGTCCGGCATCGACGATCTCCTGCGGCGAATAGGAATCGTTGGCGCGTGCCGCCACCGGCGCCGAAAGCAGGCCGGCAACGATGGTGAACAGGGCGATCAGAGCCGTGGCGCGCGAGCGGAGGAACTGGACGAAAGACATTGTTCCTGTCTCCTTGCTGGACATCGAATGGTAGAATGCGAGGATACAGCGCAATCCTTTTTCAACCATTAACCGCGCACTCACCACGTTGGCCTAGTGGACGGAAACTGCCCAAACCCGCAGAAATGCGCGATTCCTTGCCGAGGCTGCGCGCCTGTGTAACCAATGCTTCACCCTGTTATTTGCGATTCGCAGCGGGCGGCGCGGCGGCCGACGATGCGAAGATGAGGAAGAGAGTACTTCATGAGCGACATATTCACCCTGTCGGCGACGGACCTCGCTGCACTTCTGTGCAGCCGCATTTGCCACGACATCATTTCGCCGGTGGGGGCGATCAACAACGGCCTGGAACTCCTGGAGGAAGGCGGATCCGACGAGGATGCGATGCGCCTGATCAAGGCGAGCGCGCGCAATGCCTCCGCCCGGCTGCAATTCGCTCGACTGGCATTCGGCGCGGCCGGCTCCGCCGGCATGCAGATCGATACGGGCGATGCCCAGGCGGTCGCCACTGCCTTCCTCGCCAATGAGAAGCCCGAATTCGAATGGCACGGCACGCGCGCCTATGTGCCGAAGAACAAGGTGAAGCTCCTGCTCAACCTGATCGTCGTCGCCAATGGCGCGATTCCGCGCGGCGGAAAACTGAAGGTCGAATTGCATGATCTCGAGACCAGCCCGCGTTTCACGCTGACCGCGACGGGACCGATGCTGCGCGTGCCGCCGAAGTTTCTCGAGCTTCATGCAGGCGGCACACCCTCCGAACCGATCGACGCCCATTCCGTGCAGCCTTACTACACGCTGCTGCTCGCCCGCGAGACCGGCATGACGATCGGCATCCGGGCATCCGCCGAGGACATCGTGCTGACGGCCGCCTGATCGCTTCGGCAGCGTCAGGACCTCCCTGCCCGCAACGCCCGGCATTGGATGAACGCGGCTGCCCGGCAGGTCCGGGCCCGCCTGCGGCCTTTCATACAAATTTTACCGCACGGCTTACGCGCTTCTTTACCGATCATCGCCTAGCTTTCCCCTGCCGGCAGTCTACAGCGCCTGACCGGCTCAGGGGGTGTCCATGAAACGCTGCATGATCGTTGACGATTCCAACGTCATCCGAAAGGTGGCGAAGCGTATCCTGTCATCCGACGAGATGACGGTGATCGAGGCCGCGAGCGCCAGCGAAGCGCTCTTCATGTGCCAGGCCGCGATGCCTAACATCATCGTGGTGGACGAATCGCTGCCCGACATGACGGCCGAGCAATTCATCCGCGAGGTTATGGTCATGGCCGGACCGGCGAAGCCGAATGTGGTCCTGTGCCTTGCCGAACTGAATGTCGGCACGGTCATGCGCGCCAAGCGCGCCGGCGCGAAGGGCTATATATTGAAGCCGTTCAACCGGCCGCTGCTTCTCGACCGCTTCCGCGCACTGGATCTGGCTGCCTAACCGGCGGTTGCCTGGATATATTCAGCCACCACGCCACATCTACGCAAAATCAAAAAGGCCGCTGACACAGTCAACGGCCTTCCCGGATTCATGCGCCGGTTCCATCAAGCGCTGACGCGAACCTCTTCGGGCTCGCGCAGCACATAGCCGCGACCCCAGACGGTCTCGATATAATTCTGTCCGCCGGATGCGACGTCGAGCTTCTTGCGCAGCTTGCAGATAAAGACGTCAATAATCTTGAGTTCCGGCTCGTCCATGCCGCCATAAAGGTGGTTGAGGAACATTTCCTTGGTGAGCGTGGTGCCCTTGCGCAGCGAAAGCAGCTCCAGCATCTGGTATTCCTTGCCGGTCAGGTGCACCCGCTGCCCGCCGACCTCGACCGTCTTTGCGTCGAGATTGACGATCAGATCGCCGGTGGTGATGACCGACTGGGCATGGCCCTTCGAGCGGCGGACGATGGCATGGATGCGCGCCACGAGCTCGTCCTTGTGGAACGGCTTGGTCATATAGTCGTCGGCACCGAAGCCCAGCCCGCGAACCTTGTCTTCGATGCCGGCCATGCCGGAGAGGATGAGGATCGGCGTCTTTACCTTGGAGAGGCGCAGCGTGCGAAGCACCTCGTAGCCCGACATGTCGGGCAGGTTCAGGTCCAGGAGGATGATGTCGTAGTCGTAAAGCTTGCCGAGATCCACGCCCTCTTCGCCGAGATCGGTCGTGTAGACGTTGAAGCTTTCCGACTTGAGCATCAGCTCGATGCTCTGTGCGGTTGCACTGTCGTCTTCTATCAGCAGAACGCGCATCTCATTCCCCTTTGCCGCATCGCCGCACGGCAGTGTTGCCTGAATCGGAGGCTGCCACCAAATGGTTAACAAATTCTGATTCCGCTTTGCAAGCGTCTTCAGACTTTATCAGTTTTTTAAGGCATCCATCTGAAATACTTACATAAATGGAAGTCTGTCATCCAGCACGAGAACCTTATGCAATCGGGCTAAGTGACTCAATTGACTCCGCTTGTTGGGCCTGACTTCAAGCACGGCCTTTACCCTGCCTTAAGTCCTACGTCGTATGATTAACAACGCGGGTAAACGAATGGTTACCGCATGCGTAAAAGTTTACGAAATCTTCCCGGGGACCGAGGGCGGCCCCGCGAAGCAGCGGAGCGGTGGATGCGGCGCGGGTGCGCCGGACGCGTAATTGGAAGCATTTTGCAGCCAGGCAATGTCGCCTGCGGTCGCACAATGCGACTGACAAGGAGATGGAGCGGTTCGGCATTCTATGGAACGATGAACCGCTCTAGGGAATCGACGAACGTCCTTCCCGGGGGATTCGAGGAGTATCTGAGTATGAAATCACGGGACAACAATCTGCGTCTCAAGCAGTTTCAGGCCAATGAGAAGCGCCGCCAGCTGATGCAGCTCGACATGATGGTCGCCGAATTCGCACGCATGGCGGGCGAACTGGACGCCCAGATCGCCGCCGAGGAAAAGAAGGCCGGCATCAACGACATCAATCATTTTGCCTATCCGACTTTCGCCAAGGCAGCGCGCCAGCGCCGCGACAATCTGAAGGACTCCCAGAACGATCTGGCGCAGCAGCGGCAGGCCGCACAGGCCGCGCTCACCGAAGCCGAGGAAGAGCTTTCAAAGGCCGAGATGCTCGACGCGCGAAACAAGGACGTCGATGGCGACGGCCGCCGCGCTTTGGCGAGCTGAACCGGCACCTTCCTCGACACCGCTTCCTGACCCTGCCGGCCTGAACGGGGCCGGCTGCTTGCGATCTGCCGCCAGCCGACCACCGGGCGGGCGTCAACGACATGCGAGAAACCACAAGCCGATGCGCGGCTTTCACCGTCCTTCGACGGTGATGCTATCGCGCACGCCGGCTCAGCTCCGGCCCTCGCGCAGATGAGCGGGCCTCCTGCCTTGGCGCTCGTCCGGCACTACACAGCAAGAATGATGGCAACGCTACGTTGAACGCCGACGGGTTCCGGCGCCGGCGGCCCGGCCTGCCAGACATGCGAAAGGGCACGGTTCCGGGAACCGTGCCCTTCAAGCTCCTGGCCCGATGTCAGTGGCGGTATTGCTGGATCCGGGTCGTGCGCAATCCGGCGAGCCCGTATTCGTCGATGGAGGCCTGCCAGGACAGGAACTCCTCCACCGTCAGCTTGTAGCGCTGGCAGGCTTCGTCCAGGCTGAGCAGGCCGCCGCGCACAGCCGCCACCACTTCCGCCTTCCGCCGGATGACCCAGCGGCGCGTATTTGTCGGCGGCAGGTCGGCAATCGTCAGCGGACTTCCATCCGGCCCGATGACATATTTTATACGCGGTCTAACCAGATCGGTCATAGTACTCTCTACTCAAACTCAAAGACCCAATCGTCGCGAGACTATCGCGCCGCCTTTAAAATTTGGCTAAGCGCATGGTAATTAGACGGTAACCCGGATGAATCCCGCGTTAGGAATTCCTGTCGCCTTTTAACCATTTGGCAATCGGGCGCCGCGGCGTCGAAATACTCCTCCGCGGCGGGATCGGACGCCGGCTGAAAGCGACGCGGAAGTCCCTCGACCCTGCTTGACACCCCCGCAGCCTGCCCCTTATATCCGCCCGACTTCGCGAACCGGCCTAACGGCCCCTCGCGACAGCGCGACCCAAGGGCGCGGCGGAGTAGCTCAGTCGGTTAGAGCAGAGGAATCATAATCCTTGTGTCGGGGGTTCGAATCCCTCCTCCGCTACCATCTTCTGTTTGTCGCCAGAGTAATGTGGACTGTTCGCCGCGAATTCTGGACGCTGCTGACACAGATCGATCGAGGTAACGGGCGTCTTGCGAATTTCCGAGAAGTCACGAGTTCTCGAAGAAGCTATTCGGTCGCTCACCCTGCCTGTCGATGATCAATATCCTCGGCCTTGGATGACAAAGATGAGAGACCCGGCTGCGGCTAGGGTATTCATCGTTGGCAAGAATCAGAAAAACGGCTTCAGCGTTAGCAAGGTCGGTTCGCACGACCACTACATGGACACGCTCTTTAACCGCGGCACTGAAACGTGCAGGCAGCTGTACGACCGCGTGGGAAAGAAGTCGCTGACGCGAAACAACATCGATACGCTCGCCAGGATGTTGTGCGAGCGAGGCGTCGACGACGTCCTTGAGACCAACGTCATCTGCTTTTCGACCAATTCCAGCGGCGATTTCGCCAATGGAAGGAATGGCTCTGGGAAGGAAGTGGGCATGAGATTATTTAGCACTTTGCTGAAGCTCATCCAGCCGCAGGTGATCATTGCGCAGGGCAAAAGCACGGCCGAGTATCTGGGTGAGCATCTCGGTAGCCCCCTTCCCAAGCCACCGGAGAAACCTGGCGATCTCGATCAGGTAGACGTGGGCGGAACGACCATTTTCATAATACCTACACTCGACCCAAGGCACTTCCCCGAATGGAACTTATGGCGGGACGCCGCCGAGTCCGGCAGATCATATCTGGAGGGCGTGTGTGACAGGGTCGTTAGCGTTCTTGATCGCGGCTCTCCAGCATAGGACGGCGCGACCTCAGGGAAACCACTCATCAGTGTTCCATAGCCGGCCGTCGTCCTGCTAGAGCGGCACATGGTTCCGCGACCTGCCAGATCATAACTTGGCGTCGTCACCCTTTCTTCGTCTACGAGGATTCAGACAAGTTCCAGTCGCGGCTGTCGTGATGAAGATGCGGCGCGACCCGTGGCTCACGTCGGAGGAAACAATTGACTTCGGGTATATGCGCATATAAATACGACGGATAAAGAAATTATTCTCTCTTAGGATCGCGCGCCATGGGTCGTGAACATCAGCGCCTGCGGTGGGGGATTGAGCGAAGGCTCGAATTCGTCGAGTTCCGCCTCTATTGGGAGGGCGGAGTCAATCGGTCCGACATAGTAAGCGAGTTCGATGTCTCGGTGCCCCAAGCATCGAAGGACCTCACTCTGTACCAGGAGCAAGCTCCGGAGAACATTCGGTATGATCGAAGCCTCAAACGATATTTCGCCACTGAGAACTTCAAGCCAAAGTTCATCAAACTGGATGCTGATGCCTATCTCAGACACCTGACTGATGTGAAATGCGAACCAGCCGGGGTTGGCTTGTCGCAGGTCGAGGCTGATCGGCTACAAGTGCCGCATCGTCGCATTCGTCCTGACGTGCTTCGTTCCGTATTAACTGCTGCACGCAGTGAGCAATCGATCGAGATCTACTATCAATCGATGAGCACCACAAAGACGGAACCAATGTGGCGTCGTATTTCGCCACACGCATTCGGTAGCGACGGGCTGCGGTGGCATGTTCGGGCGTTCTGCCATGTCGATGAGAAATTCAAGGACTTCATCGTATCGCGATGCCTCAAGGTGCGTTCAGCTCAACCAACTTCCGCCCGACCTGAAGATGATCGGTTCTGGGGACGATATTTCTCGATCATTCTTCGCCCCAATCCTCGCCTCACTACGGGGCAGCAGGAGATTATTGCCGAAGATTTCGGAATGCAGGGCAGTGAAGTCGCGGTGCCTGTCCGACAGGCCATGCTCTACTACTTCAGTAAGCGTCTCCGGCTGGATGTCGCGGAAGAATTCGATGATCCGAGAGAAGCGCCCGTAGTTATCAAAAATAGGGCCGCCTTTGACGCCGCGTTGTCGGAGGCAATGTCGTGAAGTCCCGAAATTTCGAGTTTCTGCGGGAGCGTTGGACGGAATTGGCAAGCTTGGGCGGATTTGCCGAGGCTTACGCGCACGCTGATCCGGCGAGCGCTCTGGTCAAACTGCGCCTTTTTGCCGAGAACCTCACCAAGGATATATATCGGGACTTGAAGTTGCCGAAGCCGGAACAGGCTACGTTCGTTGACCTGCTCAACAACCAGTCCTTCCTTGCCATCACTCCTAAAGTCATCCTCGACAAGCTCCACGCCATTCGAATCCATGGCAACAAGGCGGCACATGGAGAACCCGCCAGCGTTCGCAATGCCCTCTGGCTTTTGCAGGAGGCGTTCGATCTGGCTCGGTGGCTTTTTGTTCAGTACGGCAAGGGCGAAGTTTCCGACATCCCTACCTTTGCGCCGCCAACGGCGACCGGTAACGACGACACTAAGGGACAGCTCAAACGCGAGAAGCGCGAAATTCTGGAGAAACTCGCGGCGCAAGAAGCACAGATGGAAGCGCTTCTTCAGAAATTAGAGATTGTTCGCCAGGACGCGGTTACCGCTGAAAAGAAGGCTGAAGAATTGGTGGCTCTCGCCTCCTCCAGCGCCGCAGCCGCCAACCTTCTCCAGTTCAACGAGACCGCCACGAGAGAACGGATAATCGACAGCCTGCTTGCGACCGCTGGTTGGGATGTTGCACCGGGACAGACCAGCACGCGTGAGGTTGGCAAGGAGATCGAAGTTCCGGATCAGCCAACGGCGTCAGGAGTCGGCTATGCTGACTACGTCTTGTGGGATGACGACGGTCGTCCGCTCGCGGTTATCGAGGCCAAGAAGACTGCGGTTGATCCCGAGCGGGGAAGGCAACAGGCGAAACTTTATGCCGATGGACTTGAGAAGGCGCATGGCCGGAGACCAGTCATATTCTATACCAACGGGTACGATATTTGGGTGTGGGACGACGTCCTAGGCTACCCACCGCGCAAACTGTTTGGCTACTACTCGAAGGACAGCTTGCAGTATCTGGTTCAGTATCAGCGCGCGAGCAGGAAGCCTCTCAACACGCTGGAGCCGCGCGACGATATCGTCAATCGCCTTTACCAAATCGAGGCGATCAAACGGGTTTCCGAGCGGTTCGCCAACAGCCATCGGAAAGCTTTAATCGTTCAGGCCACAGGCACAGGCAAGACCCGCGTCGCCATCGCGCTTGCGGACCTTCTGATCCGCGCTGGTTGGGTGAAACGGGTGCTCTTCTTGTGTGACCGGCGTGAGTTGAGGAAACAGGCCAAGAACGCCTTCAACGATTTCCTTAATGAGCCAATTCGGATCGTCAGCGCTCGCGTCAATGCCAGCGCGACGGAACGGATTTTCCTCGCCACGTACCCGGCCATGCAGAAGGTCTACCAATCCTTCGACGTTGGCTTCTTCGACCTCGTCATTGCCGACGAGTCCCATCGCAGCATCTACAATGTCTATGGGGACATGTTTCAGTATTTCGACTGTCTGCAAATTGGCCTGACAGCGACGCCTGTCGACTTTGTGACACGAAGCACCTTCGGTCTTTTCGGCTGCGAGGGGCAAATTCCAACGGCCAACTACGACCTCGAGCAGGCGGTCAAGGAAGGATTCCTGACGCCGTTCGAAGTGTTCGAACACACGACCCAGTTCCTGCGGGAAGGCATCCGGCTCGACATACTGACCAAGGCCCAGATCCAGGAACTGGAGGACCAGGGTGAGGATCCGTCGCAATACGACTTCTCGTCGGAGCAGATCGACAAGATCATTTACAACAAGGATACGAACCGCGCGATCCTCCGAAATCTGATGGAGAATGGCCTGCGTGACGCGAACGGTCAGCTGCCGGGCAAGAGCATTATATTCGCTCGTAACCATCAGCACGCCGTCCTGTTGCGGCAGATGTTCGACGAGATGTATCCCCAATATGGAGGACGTTTCTGCCAGGTTATCGACAACTATGATCCGCGTGCGGAGCAGCTGATAGACGACTTCAAAGGCGCCGAGGAAGGCAAGAATGACGAGCTGACTATCGCGATCTCTGTCGACATGCTGGATACGGGTATCGACATTCCCGAAATCCTGAACCTGGTCTTTGCCAAACCAGTGAAATCCCCAGTCAAGTTCTGGCAGATGATCGGCCGCGGCACGCGGCTCTGCCCGGACCTGTTCGGCCCCGGTAAGGACAAGAAAGTATTTCGGATCTTCGACCACTGGGGAAACTTCGAGCGGTTCGAGATGGGTTATCGTCCGGCCGAGCCGACGCAGGCAAAATCATTGCTGCAGCTGGTCTTCGAAGAGCGCCTGACGCTTGCCGAGACGGCACTCCGTGCCAGTGAGATCGAAGCATTCGATTTCGTCATCGAGCTAATCGCCAAGGACATCGAGGATTTGCCCGAGGAGTCCGTCTCTGTTCGCGAGAAATGGCGCGAAAAGCGTTCGGTCACGGTACCATCGACACTGAAGGCATTCGCTCCCACCACCGTTGCCATGCTTCGCCAGACGATTGCGCCGCTGATGCAGTGGAGGAATATTCGAGGCCACAGTGATGCCTACGCGCTCGACCTTCTCATTGCGAGAATGCAGGTAGCCGTGCTTCGGAAGTCCGGAGCGGTAGCCGACCTCAAGATCGACCTGCTCGACCGTCTGGCGGACCTGCAGATGCATCTGAACCCTGTGCGCGAAAAAGCCGAAGTCATCAAACAGGTGAAAACCGACGAATTCTGGAAGGACGTAAACGCGACAGATCTCGAGACAGCCCGCAAGCCTCTTCGCGAGATCATGCATCACCGCAACCGGAAGGGTGGGACACCGCTGCCCGCGAAGGTGATCGACGTCACCGAGGAATTGTCCGGCGTGCAGTCGGTCCGGCGCGCGAGCAATCTCAAGTCCGTCGATATGAAAGCGTATCGGCAGGTCGTCGAGGAAGAACTCCGGCGGCATTTCGACACGAACCCGACGCTGCAGAAGATTCGTGCCGGAGATGTGGTGTCGGAATCCGACATTGAAGCACTGGTTTCGCTCATCCTCGTCCAGAGCCCCGGCGCCAGTCGGGATGTTCTCCAGGATTTCTTCCGGGAAACGGCCGGGCCACTGGATTTCGCCATACGCTCGATCATCGGCCTCGACCCGAAGGCGGTAGAGGCCCGTTTCGCGGAGTTTGCGCGCAAACATCCGAAGCTCACCGCCAAGCAGACGCGCTTCCTTGGCCTGCTGCAAAACCACATCGCGCTGTATGGCTCCATCACGGTTGACCGCCTCTATGAGCAGCCCTTCACTGTTGTCGATGCCGACGGGCTCGAGGGCGTCTTCGAGAAAAGCGAAGAGATAAACGACCTCATCGGCATCCTGAACGCTTTTGCGCCGCCCGCGATCCCAGGCGACGAACCGCAGATCTCTCAAAGGACTTAGTACTGATGATCACAGGGGAACTTAGGCGCCGTATCGACGCGCTGTGGACCGAATTCTGGCAAGGAGGGATCACCAATCCTCTGACCGTGATCGAGCAGATCACGTTCCTGATGTTCGCGCGCCTGTTGGACATCAACGAAACCCGTGATGAGAATCGCTTGAAGCGGACGAAGCGGGAATTCACCAGGCGTTTTTCCGATGATGAACACGAGCTGCGCTGGTCGCAGTTCCGTCACCTCGGCGCGGACGCCATGCTCCCAATAGTGCGCGACAAGGTGTTTCCGCATTTCCGCAAGGCTTCCACCAGCGGGACGGCTTTTGCCGAGTTCATGAAGGACGCGCAGCTGATGATCCAGAAGCCCAGCCTTCTGGTGAAGGCGGTCAACATGATCGATCAACTGCCGCTGACCGAGGGCGACGCGAAGGGGGACCTGTACGAATATCTGTTGAGCAAGCTCACGACCGCAGGCATTAACGGGCAGTTCCGCACCCCCAGGCACATCATCCGCCTCATGGTCGACCTGCTTGAGCCGAAGCCGACGGAAGTCGTCGGGGATCCCGCATGCGGAACAGGCGGATTCCTTGTCCAGGTGATGCAGTACCTGCTTGAGACCTACACCTCGTCGAACGGCGTGATCGAGGAAACCGATCGAGAGACGGGCAAGGTGGAAAAGATCTACACCGGCGACCTGCTGGAGGATCATCGCGACCATATCCGCAGTCGCATGTTCCACGGCTTCGACTTCGACGCGACCATGCTACGGATCGCCGCGATGAACCTGATGCTGCACGGCGTCGACGATCCTGACATCCACTATCAGGACACGTTGAGCACTGGTTTTACCGACAGGTTCCCGGCAACCGCCAGCCAGGGATTCGATGTCATTCTGGCCAACCCACCCTTCAAGGGGAGCCTTGATTTTGAGGACGTCCATCCTTTGCTCTTGCGTCAGGTCAAGACCAAAAAAACCGAGCTGCTCTTCCTAGTTCTCATCCTTCGGATGCTTAAGAATGGCGGGCGCTCGGCAACGATCGTTCCGGACGGGGTGCTATTCGGTTCATCTACCGCGCATGTGGCGCTTCGCAGGTTGCTGTTGGACGAGAACCAGTTGGAGGCCGTGATCTCCCTGCCCAGTGGTGTGTTCAAGCCGTACGCGGGCGTGTCGACCGGCATTCTGGTGTTCACCAAGGGCGGACGGACAAACGACGTTTTCTTCTACGACGTCGAGGCGGACGGCTATTCGCTGGACGACAAGCGCGAGCCTATTTCGGCCAATGATCTGCCGGGTTGCCTGGCGGCATGGCGAAGCCGGGATGGAACTAACGGCGCCGACCGGACGCAGAAGTCATTTTTCGTGTCCGCCCAAGAAATCCGAGAGGCGAACTATGACCTGTCGCTGAGCAAGTACCAGGTTCGGTGCCACGTCGCGCAGGAGTACGACGCACCGGCGGTCATTCTGGACCGGATGAAGAAGCTGAACGATGACATCGCGACCGACCTTGCCGAGCTAGAGGAAATGCTCGGATGACGATCGTTGCTCTCGGTAACATCTGCGAGTTTGTCTACGGCAAGGCATTGCCAAAATCCAAACGCGAAGAAGGTCGGTTTCCGGTTTATGGGTCCAACGGTGTAGTTGGCACGCACACCGAAGCTCTTTCCGGTTCCGAAACTATCGTGATTGGTCGGAAGGGGTCTATTGGTGAACTGAACTATTCGCCAACGCCTTGTTGGCCAATCGACACGACCTATTTTGTCGATCGGAATTCGACTCGGGAAGATATGCGGTGGCTTTTCTACGCACTCCATGCACTGCGGTTACCCGAGTTGAACAAAGCAACTGGTGTCCCAGGCCTCAATAGAAATGATGCTTATGAGCGAAAGATATTCCTGCCGAGTCGCGACGAGCAGCGCCGGATCGCAGCTATCCTCGACAAGGCCGATATCATCCGCCGCAGGCGTGAACAGGTCCTCACGTTGGCGGATGATTTTCTCTGGTCGGTGTTTTTGGGGATGTTCGGTGATCCGTCAGCCAATCCTATGGGTCATTCCGTAAAGAACTTCGAGACGATCCTGCTGATACCGCTGCGCAATGGAATTTCTCCCTCTAGCAAAGGAAAAATATCTGCGAATGTTTTGACCCTTACCGCAATCACGGGGACTCGGTTCGATGCCGACCAGGTCAAGGAGGGCAAATTCCTCGAGCCTATTGCTGCAAAGGATGCTGTCAATCGGTCGGACTTTTACATCTGCCGCGGTAACGGTTCTCCAGACCTAATCGGAAAGGGATACTTCGCAGATCGCGATATCGCAGGCACGGCTTTCCCCGATACGATGATCGCAGCCAAGCCCGACCCTCACAAGGTGACCCAAGCCTATTTGGAGAGACTCTGGAACAGCCCGTTCGTTCGAAACCAAATTCGCGAGGCAGCAAGGACAACCAACGGAACATTCAAGATCAACCAAACAGCCGCTGGAGCTATCAGAATTCCCGTTCCGCCCTTGGTAGATCAGAGAAAATATCAGGAGATTGTCGATAAAGTCGGGCGGTCCGTATCCAAGCTTGGATATGGGAACGACCTCTTTCCCTCTCTCTCACAACGCGCCTTTCGCGGCGAGATTTAGGATCGCCAATGCGCCTCAGCCGGATCGAAATCGAGAACTTCAAGGGGATCGGCTCCTCACAGGTCATCGATTTGAAGCCGATCACGCTGCTGTTCGGTCCGAACAGCGCGGGCAAGAGCACGATTCTTCAGGCACTGCACTACCTGCGCGAGATACTGGAACGGCACAACGCCGATCCGGACCAGACCATCGCCGGCGGCCTGATAGACTTGGGCGGCTTCGCAGCGCTTGTTCATGACCATGACATGAACCGCGCCGTCCGGATCAAACTTCGGATTGACCTGAGCGATGCACAGGGCAGTGAGCGGCTGCCGCTAAACTCGGGTGGCCGGTTTCAGGATACCGACTTCGAGCATTTGCCTATCCGTTATCTCGTCGGCGAGAATACGGAATTGAAGGACTACGCGGTCGTCCAGGAAGTCGGCCTTGGCATCGAGGTTGCCTGGAGCGAGCTGGTCAAGGCCCCATACGTGACCATGCTTGTCGTGGAAATCGATGGCAAAGCCATCGCCGAAATTCATTCTCCGCCGCAGGAAGGCCGGGCGCAGATAAAGGCCTTCAACTTTGCGCACCCGCTGTTGCGGGAGATCGTTGATCAGGACGACCTGCCGACTTCACCTGAATCCACGGTCGACGAGCCCGGAATTGGTCCTGAAGATCCCTTCTCTTCGCCGCTTGGCCGCGAGATCTGGGAACTCTCCAGGGAGTTGGCGGCTGACCTGAGTGTAGATCATGACGGCGAGTACCGAATTGGCGTCGTGACAGCCTTCGGTGCCCTTCCCGATCTCGACCGTCCACTCGCACCTGATCTCTTGGATGTCGACCACGACGAAATGCAAAGGGAATTCCTGAGCCAGCCCCAAGACCCCCGTCTTCTCCAAACAGGACAATTGTCCCGGAAGATCGCGAGCGAGCATGCGCGGCGCCGCGGTCTGTCATCTCTTCTGGATGAACTGGTCTTGGGTCCCGTTCGAATCGTCCGGGACTACCTGAATTCAATGACCTATCTCGGCCCACTGCGCGAAATCCCGAGCCGCAGTTTCCGCCCCCGCTTGTCTCCGGATGAGACTCGATGGGCGCAAGGATTGGCGGCATGGGACCTGTTGTACACGGACGCGTCGGGCAAGTTGCTGGACGATGTCAACGGGTGGCTTTCCGGTGGGGAGCGGCTTCGGACGGGCTATCGTCTGGAGAAAACCGAGATCAAGGAAATCCCGGTGCCGGGAGCATTTCACCAGCTATTCGATCGCGGGTTGACTGAAGATGACATCGGGGACCTTCAGGACCTGTACGCCACTTTGAAAACCCGTACCGAGATCGCCCTGCGCGACTTCAAGAAGGGCATCATCGTCGCTCCTGGCGACGTGGGCGTCGGCATATCGCAAATGATCCCCGTGATCGTCGGCTGCCTCCGTGACGCTCAAGGGCTTGTGGCAGTCGAGCAGCCCGAGCTTCACGTCCATCCGGCCATTCAAGTCGGCCTTGGCGACCTGTTCATCCACGCGATCGAATCCCGGAATGGATTCTTCGGATCAGGGAAGTCGCTCCTAATCGAGACGCATAGCGAGCACATCATGTTGCGCTTGCTGCGTCGCATCCGCGAAAAGACAGAGAAGGAACTGCCCCCCGGCGTTCTGGGACTTGAGCCCAGCGACCTCTCGGTCATCTATGTCGAAGGTTCGGAGGAAGGCGTTCAGTTCCGCTCCCTGCGGGTGGACAAGGATGGCGAGTTCCTCGACCGCTGGCCGAAAGGATTCTTCGAAGAGCGCGCGGAGGAGCTCTTCTGATGCTTTTCGAGTATGCGGTGGAGCCCGAGGCGATAGGATCGAGCTGGCAGAATTTCCGCTACCTGATCGAGAAGTTTGGCTTCGACCGTGGGCGCCTGATATCTCAGTTTCCCAAGTCCTGGTTCCGAATGGTCTATGAGGCTTCAGCAAGCTTGAAGGAGGTCGAACGGAAACGGCTGACCGAAATCCTCAATGACGCAAAGCGCTCGAAGGTCATTCGATCAAGGCGGCCATACGACCCCGCCGACGATTGGCTGCAGAACGCGCTTACACAACAAGCCACCAGCCCTTTCCATGCGATCATCGCAAACGCCAATCCTGATGAGACCGCTTCCATCATCATCATAGACGATGCGGGTGAAGCGCACCCTCTAATGAAGGCTCCACATACCTGGGAGGTGGAAAGGGTTGGCACCACATTGGCCGCTGCCATGGGGCCTCTCCTTAGATCAGCCCGTGAGGTCCTATTCGTCGATCGCTTCTTCGATATCAGCAAGGAGCGGTACCGGGAGACGTTAAGGGCTTGTCTTGAGGTGCTTCATGAAGGCGGATCGCAGGACGTTCGGTGTGAGATTCACTTCTGTGATCATGATAGCCGGCCTGACACAGACTTCCTGATCAGGAATGCGCCGAAATGGCTTGCCGGGGTTCTCCCTGACGGCATGTCAATCGCCCTGTTTGCCTGGAAGGAAAGAAACGGTGGCGCAGATTTCCATGCGCGCTATTTGCTCACAGATGTCGGTGGGCTGAACGTAGATGCGGGGTTCTCAGCGGAAGGCGCTCACCAGCGCGTCCCACTGGCTCTGTTGGCAGACTGTCCGGCGTCAGCACTGATGGGACCAAATCGGCTTAACTGAGAACGGAGGATTTTTGGTTCATCGTAGCCTTTCAAAGGAGCGAAGATGAGACAGAAATCCGGAACCGGGAAAGCGCCG
>Ga0182736_1000930_pt1 | contig 34732 bp, 32 predicted proteins | sample eDN5th30CKraftBY_FD_128882 | JGI IMG/M metagenome (GOLD analysis project Ga0182736, IMG submission 128882) | Enriched backyard soil microbial communities from Emeryville, California, USA - eDNA 5th pass 30_C Kraft BY (version 2) (version 2) | ecosystem: Environmental > Terrestrial > Soil >...
GAAATTCGCCTCGGTCCACGCCAGCATCACCAATCACTTCAACCACGAACGCCATCTCGTCAGCCGCGAAATCTACAAGGAACGACGCGCAGCCGCCCAGGCTGCGTGGCGGAAACTCGCCGCCTGACACTTCGCCCCGCCCACCCCAAATGCATCGTGTGGAGAGCGGTTCGCGCCGGTCTGACAGCACCCGTCGAGCATTTCCGTATCGGTCAGCCGTATCGATCGTTGCGCGATGATCGCCTGGACCCTGGCGAACAGTTCGATGTCGACGATCGCCTCGAACGCGCCGTCACGCCTGACCCATTTTTCGCGTGGGTTGCGGACATGGGCATGCTTCAACCGGAAGGAGGTGCGGTTCCACACATTGTGGCCGACATATTTTTCGTTGATGAGGATCTGGTGGACGGTGCCCCGCGTCCATGTGCGGCCGAGATCGGTTCGGCGACCCTGGCGGTTGAGATCTTCGGCAATTTCTCGTTCCGAACGCCCCTGATCGGCGAGGGCGCGATAGATCGAGCGTACGGTCGCGACTTCGTCCAGCGGTCCCGGCACCAGGATCACGCGATCGGTCTGGATGCTCTTATGCTCGCCGATATCGAGTTGGCCCTTGGGCTGAAGGTTCTGGTCGATAAGCTGACGGCGTAGCCCAAAACCCGGAGCGCCGCCTTGGCGGAAGCCGAGTTCGATCAACCGCGTCTGTCCGGCATGGACCTTGACCGAGAGTTCGCGGCTATATTCGCCGGCCATCGAACGTTTGAACGCCTTGAATAGACCGGACATCATCGAGCCGTCGTTCTGAAATTGCTCGGCGCAATATTGAATGATCACGCCGGCCCGCTTGCAGCGCAGTTCGAATTCGGCGGCTTCGTCGGTATCCTGGAATCGGCCGAGACGGCTGACGTCATAGACAAGCAAGACGGAGAAGCCGGCACCGCCGGATTCGACGTCGCGCAGCAGGCGTTTCAGCGCCTCGCGGCCATCGATGCGGAGGCCGCTCTTACCCTCATCCGTATAGGTTCGAACGATCTCATAGCCATTCCGGGCAGCGTAAAAGGCGATGAAATCGGCCTGGTTCTCCGTCGAATATTGCTGATGGTCGGTTGACATACGCACATATTGCGCGGCTCGGACGAGAGGCGGATCGGCGATGCCACTGTTTCGGTCATCCGCATCTGAAGGCATCGACTAGCTCTGCTTCGAGTCGCACTATTGGCACCCCGGCTGTCGCACCTGCCAGTTTCACTTTGAAGACATCGATTGGGCTGAACGTACTGGTTGATGGCAGGCTTCTCGGCTTGTCGTATGACGACCGCCGCCGCCCGGTTGGCCGCGCTTGCCGTGTGGTTGGACAAGTCCAGCGCCCAACGCCTAAGCCCGATGGGCGACCGGGTGTTGGTTGGGCGGTGCGCTGAAATTCTCCTTTGGGATTTTGGCGAACCGCTCACTTTGGCTCTCGACTTGCGGCTCATTCAAAACCTGTAGCATGGCCTGCGGCACGCTACCCCGCCCGACTGACAGAACCATCGGGCGGTTTATCAGGGCGCGCTGTCTTCGCGAAAGCGATCCAACTGGTGCATTCGCTCGTGGAGGATCGTCACGATGCCGACTGTGCCATCGGCGAACTGACGCCAATAGATGAAATGATGCGCGTGCCGGCAGTAGAAGCCGTCCACGCCGAACTCGGCCGGCACCGCGCGCCAAGCCTGATCGTGGCGCATGATACGGTCGAAGCACCCGAAGAGCTCCCGCACATAGGTCTCCGCCTGCGCTTCGCCCCAAGTGTCCCGGGTATAGACATAGATCTCGTCGAGGCGTTGCCCGGCGATCTCCGAGACCGTGAAGCCGGTCATGTCAGCCCCGACGGTTGCGCGTGATCACCGCATCCGTATTGAGCGGAGCATAGTTGGATTGGGGCGCGGCGAAGGCCCGGGTTAGCTCGGCTTTGAGTCGGTTGAACTGCTCAGCTTCTGTTCGTTCCTTGTCGCGGCGGATCAGGTCGCGAACATATTCGCTAACATTTTCATAGGCCCCCTGGTCGCCGACATTGGTGGCAACGAAATCGCCCAGCGCGCCGCCGATGCGTACATTGAGGGTCATGCGCTTACTCATTGTCCCAATATAGTGGAATAGTGTGGACATACAAGCTGCGTCGCACGGGGAAAGGCGTACTGTGGTTCTGTCAGCCCGGCGGGGCAGCAGCCCGGCGGCTGACCTCGCAACACCGGACCTAGACGAGGTGCCGCCCCTGCAGATTACACCCAAGACCGCCTAATCGTGCTGCCCGGTGCCACACCCGAATTTACACCACGTTGACGGACATGACCTGCTGACGGTGATCGACGAGCACAGCCGGGAATGCCTGGCGATCCATGTTCAGCGTCAGCTCAAGAGCGACAATGTGCTGGCGGCGCTCGCCGATCTGGTCGTGCGCCACGGGCCGCCCGAGCATATCCGGTCGGACAATGGCGCTGAATTTACCACCAATGCGGTGCGCGACTGGCTTGGCCGGCTCGGCGTGAAGACGCTCTACATCGAGCCGGGATCACCGTGGGAGAATGGTACTGCGAGAGCTTCAACGGCAAGCTGCGTGATGAACTGCTCAACGGCGAGATTTTCTATACGCTCAGGGAAGCCCAGATCCTGATCGGTCGCTGGCGCGCGCATTACAACACGCTCAGGCCGCACAGCTCGATTGGTTATCGTCCGCCGGCCCCGGAAGCGATCTTGCCTCGCCCTGCTGGTCTGCCCTACGCTTCGCTCCGGGCAGCCCACCAGGGCGACCATCACCGCCAGAACTCCAACTTATCCGGTGGGCCTCCCTAATAGGGCAGGCCAGGTCCAATAGCACCGAATACGCGATAGCTCGTGTTGTGCCGCACAAAGTCAATCTTGTGTTGACGCTTAATTCCTATCTAATCACTATGAATTAACGGTGACTGGTCAGACCGTGCGAAGGTGCGCCCTTCGGATGACCCGCGGCTTTTGACGGGAAGCAGCTTGCTCCGCGTAACCAACGGCTAAAGCGCACGGCGGTCGGGCTTACCCGAGCATCGTGTTCCCAAGAGCGGAGCAGAACGATGCGCTTTCGATGTCGAACCTGAGCCTGGTGGCCTGACCAAAGGAAATCTGGGGGATTGATCTGATCCGCGGGCGAGCCGCCGCGCGGATGGGGCGGCGCGTGCCGTCAATGGGGTGACGAATGGTATTGAATTCCAGCAATCCGGTTCTTTTGAAGTGGGGCGCGGCGGCCTTGGCAGTGTCCGCCGCCGGACAGGTTCAAGCGCAGGAGCGAAGCCCTTCCACAACGGCAGCTATCGCGCCCGATCGCGACAAGGACGGTGGCGGCAACCAGTCGAACGACATCATCGTCACCGCGGAACGCCGCGAGACGACGATTCAGAAAACGCCGGTCGCGATCAGCGCCGTCGCCGGCGAGGAGCTGCGCGACCGGCGGTTGCAGGTGCTGCGCGATCTGGCGACGGAGGTACCGTCGCTGGTGACGCCGGGCATGCACGCAACCATGCAGAGCGTGTTCATCCGCGGCATCGGCACCAGCGATCCCGGCGTCTACCCGGCGGTCGGTCTCTATATCGACGACGTCTATATCCCGCGCCAGTTCGGCAACGGCCTGTTCGATCTGCCCGACAACGCCCGGGTCGAAGTGTTGCGCGGGCCGCAGGGCACGCTGTACGGGCAGAACACGTCCGGCGGGGCGATCAAGTTCGTCTCGCGCAACCCGGGCGATACGGTCACGGGCCATGTCGATGCCGGCTTCGGCAACTATGGCGCGTTCGATGCCCATGCCTATCTCGCCGGGCCGATCGCCCCCGGAACGCTGTCCGCCAGCATCGCCTACACGCACCGACGCCGCGACGGCTACACTTACGACGCCTATCTCGACAAATATGTCGACGCGATCAGCACCGATCAGGCGCGGATCAAGCTGCGCTGGATGCCCGGCGGCGATGGCGGGTTCGAGGCCGTGCTGTCCGCCGACGGCACGATCGACCGGTCGGACAACGCCAATTACGTGCCGCTGCAATACCCGGGCGGGGCGCCGCGGCGCAGCTATTCCAACATCGACCAGGGGCTCAGGCGCAACATCGGCGGCATCACGCTGCATCTGACCCAGCCGCTCAACGATAGCCTGACGCTCAAATCGATCACCGCCTACCGTGCGTTCAGCGACGACCCGTCGCCGTGGGACCAGGACGCGACACCGCTCACCACCTATGGCTGGACCCAGTTCATCCATCAGGACCAGGTTTCGGAGGAATTCCAGATTCTCGGCGAGCTGCCGCGCCTGACCTTCGTCGTTGGCGGGTCCTATTTCCACGAGAAGCTGGATTTCACCCGCAACACCGTCACGAACAACAAGTACCTGCTGATCGACAGTTTCCTGAAAGACGACACGTTCGGCATCTACGGCCAGGCGACCTACAAGCTGACCGACAAGCTGGGGGTGACCGCCGGACTGCGCTTCAACCATGAGCGCCAGTCGTTCAGCAACTATTCCTACAACAGCGATGCCGGCGACAACCGGATCACGCCGATCTATTCGGTGACCGGCCTGAGCGCAGACTGGAACGCGCTGACGCCGAAGCTGTCGGTCGACTACCAATGGTCGCCCCGCATACTCAGCTACCTCAGCTATACGCAGGGACAGAAATCCGGAGGATTCAACCGATCGGCCACCACCGCCGCGATCGCGCGCGTGCCGGTCGACCCGGAAAAGGTCACCACTTACGAATTCGGTCTCAAATCCCGCACCGCCGATGGCAAGGCCGGCCTAAACATCGCCGTCTTCTACAACAAGTTCGACGACTATATCGCGTCGGTCAGCAATCCGCAGGTCAATGGCCAGGTCATCCTGGGCAGCGTCGTGGTCAACGCGGCGCGGGCACGGACCTATGGCGCCGAAGTGGAGACGTTCTGGCGGCCGCTCAGCGCGCTCCAGTTCAGCCTGTCCGGTGCCTATCTCGACGCAACGTTCGAGGATTTCGCCAATCCCACCGGCGCCACGTCGTCCGACTTCTCCGGCAACCGGCTGCCGAGCTCGCCGCGATGGCTGTTCGGCGGGTCGGCGTCGCTGACCCCGGATATCGGAGACCTGGGCGAAGTCCACGTGACCGCGCGCGGCCGCTATGTCGGCGGGTCGTTCAGCGACGCCGCCAACCGGGCGGTAACCGCCGTTCCGGAACAGGTGCTGGTCGATCTTTCCGCCAAATATCAACTGCCGGGAGAAAGATGGTCGATCACCGGCAACATCAACAACCTCGTGAACGACACCTATCGCGTCGCCGGATCAGTCAACGCGGCACTGAACGTCTATACCGCCGCCTATAATCCGCCGCGTACATTCCTCGTTTCATTGAATTACGATTTCTAGAATTCGCGGTTTCGGCAGGTCGCGATGAAAGTAACTTACTGCCGAACAGGCCTATGAATGGAGTATTCGAAATGGCAACCAAGATCGTGAACGAGATCAGCTCGGTGATCTACAGCCTGCCCTGGTTCGTCGCCCGCGACGAGGGGTATTTCACCGAGGAAGGACTCGACGTCGAGTTCGTCAAGGCGCGCGGCGGCAACCCGCCGTCTGGCTCCGAGGATCCCAACACCTGCAACCCCATCCTCAGCCATGTGCCGTTCGAGGAGGGCGAGGTGAAGGTGTTCCGCGCCTGCGAGGAAGGCAACATCCGCCGCGCCTACGACCTCGACAAGAGCAAGGTCGAGGGATTCGACGTGCGCATCACCAGCCTCCAGCCGAGCCGGCCGCTGCACGCGCTCGTCTCGGCGCCGGGCTCGCAATATGATCGTCCGGCGGCGCTGTCGGGCAAGGGCGTGGCGGTGAACTTCTTCGCCGGCTCGCACTTCGCCGCGATCCGCCTGCTCGAAGGCTTCGTCGGCAAGGGCAACTTCAAGCTTCGCCATTTCGGTGGGCCGGGCGATCGTCTCGCGGCGGTGCTGCGCGGCGAGGTGGAATCGGCGATCATCATGGAGCCGTACATCACGCTGGCCGAGAAGCTGGGTGCAAACATCCTGGCGCAAGGTCATTTCGTCGCCACCGACGTCGCGCGCGAGGATCTCGACCCGCTCGACCTGCTCAAGCTGTATCGGGCGCTCAACAAGGCGGCGGACTTCCTCAACGCGTCGCCGGAGAACAAGCGCAAGTATATCCCGCTGCTGCTCAACGACATCCCCGACGACTACGAATGGGGCAAGCCGGCGGTCGAGGATTTCCACCTGCCGCACCTGAAGTTCGGGCACACGGCCAGCTACCCGCAGGCCGAATATGATCGCAGCCGCCAGATCCTCGAGGATTACGATCTGCTGCCCAAGGGCGTCGAAAGCGAAAGCATCGTCGACAATCGCGCGGCGGAAGCCGTCGCGGCCTGACTCTCCGCCCTGCCGGCGGGCCGAATGGCTCGCCGGCATTTTTTAAAGGATTGCGCATGGCGCGTGGCAAGTGGGTGATCGCGGCGCTGGTGCTGGTCGCGCTCGGCGCGATCGGCTGGGCCTTGTTCGGTCGACCTGGCAATCAAACCAAGGTGGACGGGCTGCCGACGCTGGAAATCACCGTCTTCGCCGCACCATCGCAATCGATCTGGTTTCCCACGATCATCCAGAAGCGCGGACTGGACGTGAAGAACGGGTTTCACCTGGTAGTTAAGCAAAAGCCCGGTCCCACCGCCTATGCCGAGTTTGCCAGCGGCATCGACAAGGTCTGCTATTGCGCCGCGCCGGCCGCAGTCGCCCGGTTCGTCGAGCAGGGATCGAAGATCACGCTGCTGTGGAACGTGTTCAGCGCGGAATATGTGCTGGTCACCAACAACCCGTCGGTTCAGAAGCCTGCCGATATCATGGGGCGCAAGCTGGCCGCCGATACCAGCACCGGCGGCTATGCGGTCGCCGCGATGCTGCTGGCGCGCAACGCCATCGACCTGAAGAAAGTCGACGTCCAGTCCGCCTGGGGCGCCGCGCAGGCGGCGCTGCTGTCCTCCCGGCGCATCGACGCGCTGCTGCTGACGCCGGTCGAGGCAGCGATGCTCAAGGATGCGGACCCCGAACATGTCCGCATCATCGAACTGATCCAGTCGTCCGGCTGGCGGGCGTTCGGCTATGGCCCCGGCGTTCCCGCGATATCGTTCGGCGTCTGGACCGACTGGATCGTCCAGCCGGCCAACGCCGATCTCGCCCGCCGCTTCTACCGCGCCAATATCGAGGCGGTCGAGTGGGGCAAGGCCAATCCCGAAGCGGCGGCCGATCTGGTCAGCGGCACGGTCAACGTCAAGCGGGCGTCGGTCCTGAACACGCTGAAGCTGCGTTCCGACTATATCCGGGTTGCGCCGATCGCCGAATATCGCGCGCCGATCCGCGAGCTGACCACCAAGCTGTTGCCCGATGCCGCCTTGATCGACCGGCCGATGACCGAGGCCGAGTTGAAGCAGTTCGTTTCCGATTTCCAGCCGTAAGGGGTCGCCATGTCATTCTTCACCTTGCGGCGTCCCGGTCCCGCCCTGTCGCCGAACGGTGCCGCAGAGCCGGTTTCCGGCGGCCGCATCAGTTGGGAGGGCATCGTCGCGATCCTGGCGATCCTGGCCCTGTGGCAGTTCGGGTCGCGGGTGCTGCCGCCATTTCTGTTCCCGCCGCTGCAGGTGATCGCGGCCACACTGGCGCGTAACCTGTCGGACCCGGCGACGCTCGGCTCGATCGCGCTGACCTATGGCCGCATCGTTCTCTGGTTGACGGTGACCTTCGTGCTCGCATCGGCGCTGGGCATCGGGGCGGCGCGCAGCAACGCGCTCGATCGGGCGCTGTTGCCGCTGATCCAGCTCAAGCAGGGGGTGCCGGGGGTTTGCTGGGCGATCTTCGCGATCATCTGGTTCGAGGACATCGAGCTTCGCATCGCCTTCGTCGTGGTGATCAGTACCCTGCCGAGCTTCTTCTTCCAGGCGCGCGACGGGGTGCGTGCGATCTCCGCCGAGTTGTGGGACATGGTGCGTGCGCTGCGTCCGTCGCGGTGGCAAACGCTCGAAAAGCTGGTCCTCCCGGCGCTGACCCCGGCGTTTCTCACCGCTTGGCGGATCAATCTGGGCAATGGCGCGCGCATCACCATCACCGCGGAGCTGCTCGCCGGCATCAGCGGGATCGGCCACCAGCTCCGCACTGCCCAGGAACAGTTCCGCATGGATGAGGTGATGGCGTGGACGGTGATCATCGCCGCCTTTGTGCTGCTGACCGATTTCGGCATGTCGCGGCTGGAAAAGCGCCTGCTCGGCTGGCGGCGCCAAGGGGAGGATGCACGATGAGCGCCGCGATCCGTTTTGATGACGTTTCCAAGATTTTCGCCACGCGCGACAATGCCGTGGTCGCGATCGAACAGCTGTCGTTCGATGTCGCGCCCGGCGAGTTCGTCAGCATCCTCGGCCGCTCCGGCTGCGGCAAGTCCACCGCCGTATCACTGATCCTGGGCCTGATCGCCCCCACCACGGGGCGGGTCGAGGTGCTGGGCGTCGATCCCCGCGCGCCCGGCGACGGATTGCGCAATCGCCTCGCCTGCGTGTTCCAGACCGACCGGCTTTTGCCCTGGCGGTCGGCGTTGGCCAACGTCACCCTCCCGCTCGAAATCGCCGGGGTCGCCGCCGCCGAACGCACCGAACGCGCCCAATTGTGGCTCGATCAGTTCGGCCTGGGCGATTTCGCGGCGGCGCTGCCGCATGAACTTTCGGGCGGGATGCGTCAGCGTGTCGCCATTGCCCGCGCGTTGGTCGGCGAGCCGGAGGTCGTGCTGGCGGACGAAGCCTTCGCCAGCCTGGACGCGATCACCGGGCGCGAATTGCGCGCCGATTTCCACCGGACGGCGAAGGCAGGCGGCCGCACCGTCCTGGCGATCACCCACTCGATCGACGAGGCGCTCGACCTGAGCGATCGTATCATCGTCCTCGGCAAGCCTGGGCGGGTGCTGCTTGAACTCGACGACATATCCAGCGCAAACCCGACGCGGCGCGGTGATTTCCGCAGGGCGATCACCGACGCGCTGGAGCAATCGCCGCACCTCGCCGTCGCCGCCGAATGAGCGCCACATCCGCGCCGGTCGCCGCCGGCGGGCGGACGGCCACGAACCCGCGCCTGCTCGCCGCGGTTGTGGCGACCGCCTTTTTCGTCGAGCAGATGGATTCGACAGTGCTTGTCACCGCGCTGCCGACGATCACCGGGGAGTTCGATGTCAATCCGGTCAGCGGCAACCTGTTGCTCACATCCTATCTGCTGACGTTGACCGCGTTCCTGCCGGCATGCGGCCGGCTCGCCGATGTGTTCGGTATCCGCAGGGTCTTCTGCGCCGCCATGGGCGTGTTCACGCTCGCTTCGGCTCTGTGCAGCTTGGCGGATTCGATGCCGATGCTGATCGCCGCCCGCCTGCTGCAAGGGGTAGGTGCGGCGATGATGTCGCCGGTCGGTCGCCTGCTGTTGCTGCGCTCGGTGCCGAAATCCGAGTTGGTCCGCGTCATGTCGTGGGTGCTGATCCCGACGATGATCGCGCCGATTCTCGGGCCGTTGGTGGGCGGTTTTCTCGTCACCTATACGTCGTGGCGGTGGATCTTCTGGATCAACGTGCCGGTCGGGATCGCCGGTGTCGCTTTGGCATGGATATTGGTCCGCGAACCGCCGGGACGTCCCGACCCCGCGCCCTTCGACACTGTCGGAGCGTTGTTATGCGGACTGGCGCTGTCCGGCCTGGTGGTCGGGATGGAATCGTTTGTGCATCGCGTGGCCGACTGGCGGTTCTCGCTGGTTGCAGCGGGCATCGGCGTCGCGGCAGCCGCCGGCTATCTGGGCCACGCTCGCCGTCATGCGGCACCGCTGCTCAACCTTGGCCTGCTACGGACCCGGACTTTCGCGATCGCGACGGGTGCCGGAATTTTGTTTCGGATCGGCATCGCCGCCTTTCCGTTCCTGCTGCCGCTGATGCTCCAGCTCAATTTCGGCATGTCCGCGCTGGCGAGCGGCGCGATTACCTTTGCCAGCGGGATCAGCGCGCTGGTCGTCAAGCTCACGACCGTGCCGATCCTGCGCCATGTCGGCTATCGCCGCGTGATGATCGCCAATGGGGTTCTATGTGCGCTGTTCCTCGCCTTGTGCGCTGCCTTCCGACCGTCCTGGCCACTGGCCGCACTATATGCGGTGATGTTGCTCGGCGGATTCGTGCGGTCGCTACAGTTCAACGCCTTCGGCACCATTGCCTTCGCCGACGTCCCGTCAAATCTCATGGGTGATGCCACCAGCCTGCACAGCGTCGTCCAGCAACTCGCCGGGGTACTTGGCATCTCGGTCGCCGCCGCGGTCTTGATCGGCACAGCTGCGCTTCGTGGCGCATCCACGCCAGCACCGGCAGATTTCAGCGCCGCGCTTCTGCTGGTCGCGGCCTGCGCGCTATGGTCAGCGCAGATTTGCACGCGCCTCCACGCAGACGATGGCGCGGAACTGTCGCAAATCCAATGACGCACCCCGGCGGCAGCACCGTGCGCACAAAATCCGGATCAATCTCGAACTCGACTTGCATGCTGACTCCGCAATGCGGATGGGTCGCGATCTATCGCAACGCGGCTTGCGCTGACAGGCCGGGTCGGCAATTGAGCAAAACCGCTCATCGCGTGCGCCCGCTCAGTCTGGATTGGCGGCTTCGATGGCTGGACGAAGTTTCCGCATCGCGAAGAACAGACTTATGAACGCGATGGTGATGCCGGCAACCAGTACGATCGTCAGCGACGATCCGATCCGGCTTTCGTCCCCGTAGAGAAAGTCGGTAAGCCCACCGACCAGCATCGGGCCGCTGCCCATGCCGAGCACGGTGATGACGCCGAGGAACAGCGCATTGAGTTGGCCGCGCACGCGATTGGGCGCGAGCAGCGAGACGATCGACGAGATATAGACCATGAACGGGATCGTCGCGACCTGAACCATCCCGTACATGACGATGAACAGCGTAGGGTTGGTCACCGAGAACATCAGGAACGCAATCGGCGCGATGATGCCCAGCAGCCACAGGAACACGCGCAGATGGGCATCCCGATAGCCGCGCGCATAGATACGATCGACGATCGCACCGTTGAGCAGCAGCGACATACCGGCGACGATATTGACCAGCCCGAGCACCGGCCCGTACTGCGCCGCGTGCCAATCGAAATGGCGCTCGATATAGGTCGGCACCCAGCTGGTCATGCCATAGCCACACACCGCGATCGAAGCGAAGCCCAGCATCATCAGCCCGATCAGCTGCCAATATTGGCGGACGAAGCGGAGCATGCTTTCCGATCCCTCGCTCGCTTGCTGGCCGCCGCGCTCCTTGCGGGCCGGCTCGCTGAAGGTAAAGACCAGCAGGGCAGCAAGCAGGCCCGGCAGGCCGGCCATGATGAAGACCAGTTGCCACGGGCTGGCATCGCCGATCAGCGGTAGATCCATCTGCGCCAGCCGGGTCGCCAGCCCGATGGCGACCCCGCCGATCGCAAAGGCGGCAGCGGTGCCGAACTTGGCGGCCATTTGATAGATCGAGATCGCCGTGGTCAGCCGCTCACGCGGAAATTCATCAGCGAGCAGCGAATAGGCCGCGGGGCTGAGCGCCGCTTCGCCGACGCCGACACCGATCCGGGCGAGCAGCAGCGCCGAGAAGGAGCGCGCCAGGCCCGACGCCATCGTCAACATGCTCCACAGCGTCACGCCGAAGAACACCACCCAGCGCCGCGGATAGCGATCGGTCGCCCAGCCCAGCGGCAGGCCGAACAGCGCATAGAAGATCGCGAAGGCCGGCCCCAGGATCAGGCTCATCTCGAAATCGCTGAGCAGCAGGTCGCGCTTGATCGGCGTAACCAGCATGGTGAGGATGATGCGGTCGAGGATCGAGAGCGTGTAGAAAAAGAACAATACCCCGACCATCCACCAGCTTTTCCAGCCGACAGAGATTTTCGCGGGCGTGGCGGGGGCGTCAGGGGTCATGGCTGCTTCCTAAAGCCCGGGAGCGTTGCACGACAGCGCGAAACGCGGCGCCGGTTGTCCCGGAAAAACAAGGCCGCGCCGCTCGATCGAGCAGACGCGGCCAGTGGGATGAAGAGATGCGGGCGCGGTGAAACCGGAAAAGCCGCACCCGCCATGATCAATAGCGGGCGGTCAGCTTGATGCCGAAGGTCCGCGGGCGATCATAATAAGCAAGGTCGCCGCCCGATGCCGGTACGATCGACTGGAAATAATAGCTGTCGAGTAGATTGTCGGCATAGACCGTCACGCCGAGTTTGGGCGAGAGGTTCCAGGTAATCTGCGCGTTCACATCGGTCCGCGCCGGTTGCACCAGCCGAGTATCCGCCTGCCAATAATAGCGGCCGGCGAAATAGACATTGCCCGCAAAGGTAATCGAGCCGCTGCCGACATCGGCGGTGTAGTCCGCACCGAGGCTGGCATTGTAATCGGGCACGCGCAGCATGTTGCGGCCGCTGGCATCCTGGAACACCGCATTGTTGCCGCCGGTCGCGATCGGCACCTGGACGATGGCATTGGGGAAGCTGTCAAACCGGGCATGGAGCAGGCCGAGATTGGCGCGCAGATTGAGCTGTGGCACCGGGCGGGCGACCAGTTCGAATTCGCCGCCATAGATCGTTGCCGAGGCGGCGTTCTGCAGCACGGTCTGGTTGGTGACCGGATCGCGGGCGTTGATCTGGATGCCGTCGTAGTTGGTGTAATAGGCGGCGACGTTGAGCCGCAGCCAGTTCGCCGGATTCGATTTGAAGCCGACTTCGTAGGTTTCGACCTCTTCCTTGTCGACCGGTTTGGTCGCGAAGGTCAGGGCGTTGATCAGCCCCGACTTATAGGCCGTGCTGTACTTGGCATAGGTGTTGAGATTGTCGTTGACCCGATAGGCAATGGTGATGCTCGGATCGAAGCTCGAAAAGGTCGCGCTGGTGTCAAGCGTACGGGTGCGCGTCGGATTATAGGCGATCGCCGACTTCTTGTCGTGGCTGTAGCGACCGCCGGCGGTGATCGTCAGGGCATCGGTAACATCATAAGATGCCTGGGCATAAAAGGCATAGGCCTCGGTATTGCCGAAGGTCGAGGTGAAGGTGCCCGAATTGCTGAACGGATCGCGGCTGGCATCATCGTTGAGATAGAAGGCGCCGACGGTCCATTGGGCCGGGCCGGTGCCCGACGAGGTCAGATAGGCTTCCTGGACAATGCCCTCATCGGCCTGATCGAAGATATTGTACTGCAGATAGAGCGGCGATGCGTCCGAATCCGACTGCACGTGTATCTTGCTGTCGTTATAGCCGGTCGTCGAGGTGAAGGTGAACCCGTCGAACTCGTGCTTGAAAACCAGCGACGCGGTCAGCTGCTTGGTGATCGAGCGCGGCTCGAACTCCGGGGAATTGGCAGCCTCGTAGCGACCGAGCACCGGCAGGCCGCCAGGGATCAGCGTGCGGGCGCGGCTATTGCCGTTGAGAGGCACCGCCGCCAAAGCGCGAGAATCATTACGGTAGGAGTAAGCGAGGCTGGCGGTCAGCTCGGTGCGCTCGCTGAGCCGGAATAGCAGCTTGCCGCGGATCATGTAGCTGGTGAGCGAGGCGGTATGGCCGCCCAGCGTCAGATCCTTGACATAGCCATCGTCCTGATAGGCCGATGCCGAAATGCTGCCGGCGACCTTGCCGGAGCCGGCGGAGACATAGCCGTTGACCTCGCGCCGGTTATAGCTGCCATAGCCGATGGTGATCCGCGCTTCGGGATCGAAGCTGGGCGCGGAGGTAATGATGTTGACCGCGCCGCCGATGGCGTTGCGGCCGAGCAGGATGCCTTGCGGACCGTTCAGCACTTCAACGCGCTCGATATTGGTCAGCTCGAACAGGCCACCGACCAGGAATGGCTGGTAGACGCCATCGACATAGAGCGGGACCGACTGTTCGTCGCCGGGCGAAGCGCCGCCGGTGCCGATGCCGCGAATATTGGGCGCGGGCGAGAAGCTGACCTGGGCGAAGGTCAGCGACGGGGCGAGCAGCTGCAGGTCCTTGGTCGATTCGATGCCCGAGCGTTCGAGCGTGTCGGATTCGATCGCCGAGATCGACATCGGCACATCCTGCAGGCGTTCCAGGCGGCGATTGGCGGTGACGACGATTTCGCCGACGCCGCCGTCATCATCGGGTGCCGCCTGCTCGGTGCTTTCGGGCGCGGCGCTGTCCTGCGACTGTGCCCAGGCCGGCGCACATCCGAACGCGAGCGTGGCTGCGCCGATCTTCAAAGCGGTTCTCAGATGTGAACGTGCCATCGCGTATCCCCTCCTTGTCACAGGCTGCGTCCTCATGCGAGGCGCGCCGGCATTATTTGCCCGATTTGGGCCGAAGCGGTTGAAGCAATCTTCAACACGATTGTCAACTCTGTCAAATCGAGGCGATGTTCGGGGGTTAGAGTTTGGCGTCTTTACGTGCCCCTGGCGAATTTTAATGTATAAATATCAATATTATAACGATAGCGCGAAATTTTCTCCTCCCTCCGTGCGATTACGACGGCTTCGTGATGAAAGTTGATACTTGTGACAATTTTCATATCAGTTTGAGTAGGCCTACCAGCCTGACAATGGGCGTAATTCGCCAAGCAGAGCGGTGGCGGCGGCAGCGATCAGGGCCTTGTCCGATGTGAGGCTGACACAATCGTAGGCCAAGGCGATCATGTCCGAGGCCTGGGCGGCGGATGTCGCATGGCCGGCTGCGATCTTGCCGGCGGCACGGCAGGCGGCGATCATATCGCGCGCAGCCTGCTGCACAGCCGGCGCATGCCATGCCCCGGGATCGAGGCCGAGCCCGATCGCCAGATCGGCAGGGCCGAGATAGAGTCCAATAATGCCGGGCACCGCCGCGATCTCCATCACGTTTGCCGCGCCTTCGCGCGTTTCAATCATCGCAAAGCATCCTGCGCGCACGGCGAGCGCTGCGGGCGTTCGTGGCAAGTCGCGGCGGATCGGCCCGAAGCTGCGCGTGCCATGCGGCGGATACGCGCATGCCTTGCTCACTGCCTGCGCCTGCGCGGCGGTCTCGATCATCGGCACCACCACGCCGTCTGCCCCGCAATCGAGCAGCTTGCCGATATCCGCCGCGTCATGGCCCGGCGCGCGCACCAATAGCGGGAGACCATCCCGGACAACGTGCAGCAGATGGCAGGCTTCGGTGATGCCGATCAGGCTGTGCTGGGTGTCGATGCAAAGATAGTCGAAGCCGGCGCCGGCCATGGCGTCCATGGCGCTTGGCGAATCGAGCGTGATCCAGCCACCGAGCGCTGCCGGTGCATCGGGGCCGCGCGTGAAAATCGGATGCATGCCTCTCTCCTTTTTCCGTGAGCAGGCGATATTTTTAACACCGCTGTCAACTCTCGGTGTATACAGATGTCGCATCGTTGTTGAGTGCCTTCCCCAAGCCCTATCCGTCCAAAGTTGACATTGATGTCAAGTCAACATATCCAGACTGCGGATCTCGAAGGGTGGCAAGCCGCCGCGACCGCAAGCCCGCAGGGCATTGGGAGGGATGTATGAGTGCTGCCGCCGCCACGGACTTTCGCTACGATCCGTTCGACAAGGATGTGATGACGAACCCGCTGCCCTATTATGAGCGGCTGCGTCGCGAGCACCCGGTCTATTATATCGACAAGTACGACGCCTTCATCTTCACCCGCTTCGACGACATTATTGATCTGCTCAGCCAGCACGACAATGTCTTCATCGCCAGCGAGCAGACCCTGCCATCGCCCGAGAAGCTAATGAGCGTCCGGCACACGCAGCCGCCGCACCCGCTGCCGATGGACCCGCTGCCGCGCAGCAGCAACCTCGGTTCGCCTTGGTACGAGCAATTCCGCCGCGCCCAGATCAAGCCGCTGCGCCCGAACGGCGTCGCCTCGATCGAGGCGCGCGTCCGTGAACTCGCCCGCGAACGGCTCGACATATTGCTGCCGCTGGGCGAGTTCGACCTCACCTATGATTATGGCGCGATGGTCTCGGCGGGGATGATCTGCCATTTGTTCGACATGGATCCATCGCTGGCCAGCGCGGTCCGCGATACGGTCAGCGTCGCCACCGCCACCGATCCCGACAAGGGTGGATTCAACCAGCATTCGCTGGTCGATAACAGCGTCGCTTTGATCCTGCCCGCGGTCGAGCGCCGCCGCGCCGCCGGCGCCGATGGCAGCGTGCCGCTGATCGACGGGATGATCGACTACCGACTAGACGGTCGCCCGCTGACCGATCGCGAAGTCGCGCAGCAGCTGGTCTGCGTGTTCGTCGGCGGCACCGAAACCGTGCCCAAGATCGCCGCACATGGGCTGATGGAGCTTGCTACCCACCCCGTTCAGCTTGCGGCGGTGCGCAGCGACCTCAAACCCAATGTCGCCAAGGCGGTGGAAGAGATGATCCGCTATTGCGCGCCGGCGCAGTGGTTCGCGCGCCTTGCTCACAAGGACACCGTCGTTGCCGGCCAGCCGATCCGCGCCGGGCAGCGGGTGATCTTCGTCGTCGGCTCGGCAGCGCGCGATCCCGATGCCTATGCGAACCCCGACGACTTTATCTGGGATCGCAAGATCGAGCGGCTGCTGTCGTTCGGCTTCGGCCAGCATCATTGCATCGGCGTCCATCTCGCCAGGCTCGAAATCCGCGTGCTGGTTGAGGAGTTCCTGGCACGGGTGGACCAATATTCTTTCGATCTCGCGCGTTCGGTGCGCAGCCCGTCGAGCTTCCAATGGGGCTGGAGCAATCTGATGGTGAAGGTCGGCTGAGCCGGTGCAGCGCGCCGCCGCACTTGCCGCGCTCACCGAACTGGTCGGGCCCAGCCACGCCTTTGTCGCCAGCGATATCGACGAGCGCTACCGCACCGACCTTCACCGCAAGGCACAGTGCGCGCCGGCGATCGTCGTGCGACCCGCCGATACCGCGCAGGTCTCGGCTGTGATGCGGATCGCGTCCGCCGTGGGCCTCAAGGTCACAGCGTTGGGCGGGGGCACCGGGCTGGTCGGCGGCGGGGTCGGCGAGGATGGCGGCATCGTCCTCAGCCTCGAACGGCTGGCGAATATTGTCGAGATCGACGCCCAGTCGATGACGATGACCGTGGATGCCGGGGTCATCGTCGAGGCGGCGCAGGCGGCGGCGGACGCGCAGGGCTTGCTGCTTCCGCTCGATCTCGGCGCGCGCGGCTCGGCGACGATCGGCGGCACCATCGCCACCAATGCCGGCGGCACGCGGGTGCTGCGCTGGGGGACGATGCGCGACATGGTGCTGGGGCTGGAGGCGGTGCTGGCCGATGGCACCATCGTCTCGTCGATGGTCAAGTCGCTCAAGGACAATGCCGGCTATGACTGGAAGCAGTTGCTGATCGGCAGCGAAGGCACGCTCGGCATTGTCACCCGCGCGCTGCTCCGCCTGCGCATCGCGCCGCGCAGCAGCCAGACGGCGCTGCTGGCCGCGGACAGCGTCGATGATGTCGCGCGGATTTTGCGCGCGCTGGAAGCGCGACTGGCAGGACGGCTGTCGAGCTTCGAATTGATGTGGCGCGATTTCTACACCTTTGTCACGGTGGCGCAGGGACGGGCGCTACCGATGCCGGCGGACTATCCGATCTACATTCTTGCCGAAGCGCTGGGCGATTCAGAGGGCGCCGATTCCGATATCTTCAACGCGGCGCTGCACGAATTGATCGAGCAGGGGCTGGTGCGCGATGCGGTGATCGCGCAATCCGCCCGCCAGCGCAGTGATCTCTGGGCGATTCGCGACGATCTGCTGGAGCCGATGGCGCAGTTGAAGCCGCGCTGCTCGTTCGATGTCAGCATGGCGCTGTCGGACATGGCGCGCTTCGTCGATCTGGTCCGGGCCGGGTTGGCGGAAGCGCTGCCGGGCGCGACGGTGCTGCTCTACGGCCATGGCGGCGACGGCAATCTCCACGTCACCGTCGGCACGAACCGGTTTGCCGAGGGCGAGAAGCTGGCCAGCGGGGTGGTCTATGCCGCGACCCGTGCCGTGGGGGGATCGATCTCGGCCGAGCATGGCATTGGCCGCTATAAGCGCGCCTATATCGGCTTCACCCGCTCGCCCGAGGAACTGGCATTGATGCGGGCGATCAAGGCCGCGTTCGATCCGGCGGACATCCTCAATCCGGGCAAGGTACTGCCCTAATTGCCCTTGAACACCGGCTTCCGCTTCTCGGCAAAGGCTGTGACCGCCTCCTTGTGATCGGCGGTGAACAGCGTCGCGACTTCGTAGCCGAGGCCGGCGTCGAGTACTTCATTGACCTGTGCGCGGACCCATTTGTTGACCGCCTGCTTGGTCCAGCGCACCGCCCATTTTGGACTGCGGGTGAAGCGCCGCGCCATGTCGCGAGCCTCGGCCACCACCTGTTCGGCAGGGACGACGCGGTTGGCGAGGCCGATCCGCTCGGCTTCGACGCCGTCAATCAGGCGGCCGGTCATCAGAAACTCCTTGGCCTTTTGCGGGCCGACCAGCAGCGGCCAGATCACCGCGCCGCCATCACCGGCAACCAGTCCGGCCAGCACATGGGTGTCCCCGATCCGAGCGCTGTCGGCGATGATCACCGCGTCGCACAGCAGCGCGATCGTAGCACCCAGACCGGTAACGTCGCCATTCACCGCCGCCACCACCGGCTGCTGCATGTCAAGCAGGCCATGGACGATCCGCCGCGTCGCCGCCGGGATGTTGAGCGCATGGCTGAGTCCCTCCGCCGTACCGGCACGTGCGACCATCCGCTTGATGTCGCCGCCCGATGAGAAGGCGCGGCCGGCGCCGGTGACGATCACCGCATCGACATCGGGATCGCCATCGATCACGCCCCAGATATGCTCGAGTTCCTTGTGCAGCTCGACATTGATGGCGTTGAGCACCTCCGGGCGATTGATCGTCACCGTGGCGATACGATCCTCGATTTCGACCACCAGATGTTCGAACTGGGCATAACGGTTCATGCACTCTCTCCCTTGTCGCGCCGGCCAGGCATCATGCCGCGCGTCCCAGCCATTGCCGGAGCACCTCTTCGGTATGCTCGCCCATCGCCGGGGCGGAGTCGGGAGCCAGCGGGCCGCGCCCGAAATCGCGGTCGGTCACCGGATAGCGGCAGACCTGTACCGTCCCCTCGGCGGTCGCGACCGGGCGAAACATCTGCCGCTCGGCGGCGATATCGCTGTGCAGCACCTGCGCGACATTGTTGACCTGCCCATTGGGCACATCGAAAGCGTTGAGGATCTCGGTCCATTCCGCCGAGGTCTTGGTCGCGATGATGGCGTTGAGTTCGGCCATCAGCGTCTCGCGGTGAATCTGCCGATCGGCGAGCATGGCGAAGCGCGGATCGGTGATCATGTCCTCGCGACCCAGCGCCCGGCACAGATTGCGCCAGAAGCCCTCGGTCGTCGCGGCGATGATGATCCATGCGTCCTGCGTGCGGAAATTGCTCAGCGGCACGATCGTCGCATGGGCCGATCCTGTGGCGCGCGGGATCTCGCCCGAAGTCTGGACCAGGGTGATGTAATAGGTCAGCAGGCTGACCATCGAATCGAGCATCGGCACGTCGAGAGCCCTCCCGCGTCCGGTCACTTCGCGCTCGAACAAGGCTGCCGAAATCGCCTGCGCGGCATAAAGGCCGGCGACGATATCGCCAAGCGACACCCCGCAGCGCAGTGGCGCGCCATCGGGTTCTCCGGTGACGCTCATAAAGCCCGACAGCGCCTGGATCACCGCGTCATAGACGGGCAGGCCGACATGGCTGCCCTCCTGACCGAAGCCCGAGATCGAGCATTGGATCAGGCGTGGATTGCGCTCTGCCAGCAGCTTGTAATCCAGCCCCATCCGCGCCGCGACGCCGGGCCGGAAGTTCTCGATCACGACATCGGCCTGCGCGGCGAGTTCCTGCGCCAGTTGCCGGCCTTCGTCCGATCGCAGATCGGCGGCGACGCTGCGCTTGCCGTGATGGATGGCGAGGAAATAATGGCTCTTGTCGCCGACGAAGGGCGGCACCAGTCGCCCGTAATCGAGGTGGTCGGGGTTCTCCAGCTTGACCACATCGGCGCCGAGATCGACGAGCATCTGGGTAGCGAAGGGGCCGGCCAGCGCGTGCGTCAGATCGAGAACCTTGATCCCTTCGAACGGGCGAAAGTCCCGGGCAGGTGCCATTATCAGCTCCGCCACACCGGCTCGCGGCGCTCGACATGCGCCTGAAAACCCTCAATCGCGTCGGCCGAGTGCGACGAAAGATCGTAGATGCGGATCTCTTCGTCCTTGGCCTGTTGCGTAACCGCGATCGCCTGCAACAGATTCTCCTTGCTCAGCCGCACCGCCAGCGGCGAATTCTGGGCCACGACCCGTGCCATCGCCATTGCCTCGTCGAGAAGGCGATCGTTCGGCACCACCTTGTTGATCATGCCGCATGCCAGCGCCCGCTGGGCATCGAGCGGTTCGCCGGTGATCGACATCTCCATCAGGATACAGGTCGGGATACGCTGATTGGCGAGAGGCACCTCGCAATTGACGATGCCGACCTTGACCTCGGGCAGGCCGAACAGCGCATCCTCAGATGCGATCCGCACGTCGCAGCGCATCGCCAGCAGGATCAGCCCGGCCCCCAGACAATGGCCCTGGATCGCCCCGATCACCGGCTTGAACAGCTTGCCCTGGCCGAAAATGCCCATTTCTTCGCGCGGCTGGGCAGTCCAGCTGCCCTGGCGCATCGTATATTCCTTGGCATCGGCGCCGACGCAGAACGCGCGCCCGCGACCGGAGAGTACCGCGACGCGCGCGCTCTTGTCATCCTGATAGCGTTGAAACGCCTCGGTGAGGTCGCGCGACATTTCCGAACCCCAGGCATTGAGGCGTTCCGGCCGGTTCATGATGATCGACGCGATGCCGTCATCCACCGAATATTCGACCCACTGCATAGCCTCTCCCTTCGCAACCTGATTTGCCCGCGAGATTGATTGAACTGACAATATTGTCAAGTCGATTGCGCGATAGAATTCTGGGTCGTCGGGTTTCGTGTATTGACACATATGTCAAATCAATGGATCATTCCGCCAGCAATATGGCGAGCCGCGAATCGCCGTTCGCCGGGGAGGATTTCCGCATGAAGGTGGTGGTCGATTGGGCGCTGTGCGATGGCAACGGGGCCTGCGCGCTGGAAGCGCCGACGATCTTCGAGTTGAGCGATGATGATGAACTGATCGTGCTCACCGACGAATTTGGCGAGGCGCTGAGGGATCAGGCTGCGGCCGCCGTCCGCGTTTGCCCCAAGCGCGCCCTGCGTTTGGAGATGTGAAGCGATGACGCGCGGCGCGATCGGGATCATCGGCGCTTCGCTCGCCGGATTGAACGCCGGACTCGAGCTGCGCCGTCAGGGCTTTGCCGGGCGGCTGGTGATTGCCGGCGACGAGCCGCACAAACCTTACGACCGTCCGCCGCTCTCCAAGGAAATGGTACGCGGCACCTGGGGGCATGACGAGACCAAGCTCGCCTTTGACGAAGACGAACTTCGCGCCGAATGGCGGTTAGGCGATCCGGCGGTGGCGCTGGACGCCGCCGCCGGCGAAGTGACCTTTGCCAGCGGCGTGCGCGAACAGTTCCCGGGGGGGATCGTCATCGCCACCGGCGCCGCGCCACGGATCATTGCCGGGTGCGAACTGCGCGGGGTGCACATCGTCCGTACGCTCGAGGATTCGACCGCGCTGCACGCATCGCTAGCTGCCACAACAGGGCCGGTGGTGGTGATCGGTGGTGGTTTTGTCGGCCAGGAAGTCGCGGCGTCTTGCCGCGAACTTGGCTTGCCCGTCACCTTGATTGAGGTCGCAGCACCGGCCCGGCACGCGCTGGGCGAGGAAGTGGCGATGCATCTTGCCGGCATCCATCGCCGCAACGGGGTCGATGTCCGCCTCGGCGTCGCGGTAGCGGCGATCGAGGGCGAGGGGACGGTGACCGGCGTGCGGCTGGCCGATGGCACCCTGCTGCCCGCGGCAGTGGCGGTAGTCGGGGTTGGCGTTACGCCCAATGTCGATTGGCTCGCGGAATCTGGCCTGACGCTCGACAATGGCATTGTCTGCGACGAGACCTGTCTGGCTGCGCCCGGCGTGGTCGCTGCCGGCGACGTCGCCCGCTGGCCGAACCAGCGCTATGGCGAGATGCGCCGCGTCGAGCATTGGGACAATGCCGTGCGTCAGGCAGTCCATGCCGCGCGCCGCCTGTTGGCCGAGGATGGCAGTGCAGAAGCCGCGCTTCCCTACACGCCGGTGCCATGGTTCTGGTCCGACCAGTATGGCCTCAAGCTGCAGTTGATCGGATCGACCTTCGGCCACGACGAGGTCCGCATCCTCGCCGATCCGGCCAAGCCCGATCGTGTGCTGGCGCTCTATCGCCGCGGCGACCGGCTGAACGCCGTCTTCGGGATCAACAATGCCAAGCGCCTCCTCGCCTTCCGGCGGATGCTGGAGGATAATCCGTCATGGGACACCGGACTGGGCGAGGCCGCACTGCTACTCGCGCCGGCGGCGTGACATGACCGATATCCGCATCGAATCCGCGCTCGAACTGGCAATCGATGCCGGCAACGATATGGGCGAATCGCCGCTCTGGTCGGTGCGCGAACAGGCGCTCTACTGGATCGACGTCAATGTCGATCCCAAGATCCTGCGCTGGAACGCGGTCACTGGCGCAACCGAGACCTGGCCGATGCCCGAACGGGTGGGCGGGCTCGTGCTCAAGGCCGGGGGCGGGGCGGTGGTAACGCTGGCGTCGGGCATCTTTGATTTCGATTTCGCGACCGGCGAACTCGGCGGCATCGCGCCCTCGCCGCTGCCGCCCCACATCGCCATGCACGAGTGCCTGTGCGATCGGGATGGGCGCTTCTGGGTTGGCGCCATCAACATGAAGGCGCGCGAATATCCAGCGCCGCCGCTAGGCGCCAAGCTGTATCGGATGGATGGCGCGCAGTTGATCGAGCAGGTCGATGGCATTACCTGCGCCAACGGTCTGGCGTTCAGCCCCTGCGGTTCGCGCCTCTATCTGACCGACTCGCGCACTCGCCGTATCGAATGTTGGACGATCGATCGCAAGACCGGCGCCCTTTCCGATCGCCGCCTGTTCGCCGAGATCGAGGAAGGCGCGGGCTTTGTCGATGGCGCGACCGTGGACAGCCAGGGCAATTACTGGGCGGCGATGGTGTTCGGTGCGGCGCTGCGCTGTTACCGGCCCGACGGCAGCCTTGCGCTCGACTATAAGCTGCCCTTCGACAATCCCACCAAGATGGCGTTCGGCGGGCCCGATCTGCGCACGCTCTATATCACCACCACCCGCCTCGTCCCCCGCACGGGGACGCTGGGGCCGGGCGCGGCGATGCTGGGCGGGGTCTATGCGTTGCGCGTGTCGGTGCCCGGCCTCGAAGACACGCTGCTCACGAACCGGTGAAGCGCGGCGCGCGCTTTTCGAGCATCGCCGCAATCGCCTCGCGGTGATCGGCGGTGGCGTGGGCCAGCGCCTGCATCGACGCGGCCATTTCGAGCAGTCCGGCGAGGCTTGCCGACTGCCCTTCCCACAATAGCCGCTTGGTCATCCGCACCGCATAGGGCGGGTTGGCCGCGATCCGCCCGGCAACCTCGCGCGCCGCGTCGAGCAGTTCGTCATCCTCGACAACGCGCGACACCAGCCCGCTCGCCAGCGCCGCGTCGGCATCGAGCATCTCGCCGGTCAGCGCCATCTCGCTGGCCTTGGAGAAGCCAACGATGCGCGGCAGCAGCCAGGCGCCGCCATCGCCGGCGATGATCCCGACCTTGACGAAGCTCTCGGCAAAGCGGGCGCTGCGCCCAGCGATGCGGATGTCGCACATGCAGGCAAGATCGCAGCCGGCACCGATCGCGGCGCCGTTGACCGCGGCGATCACCGGCACTTCGAGCGCGGCGAAGGCGAGCGGGATGCGCTGGATACCTTTTTTGTAATTGGCGCGGGTACGCACCGGCAGCGGATCGTTGAGGCCCCCGGCCTGGCCCATCTTCTTGATGTTGCCACCCGCCGAAAAGGCACTGCCCGCCCCGGTCAGGATCGCGACGCGCGCCTCGGGATCAGCCTCGAGCCGCGCCAGCGCCGCCAGCAGCGCCTCAATCATTCCGGCATCGGAGATCGGATTGCGCTGCTCGGGATCGTTGAGGGTCAGCGTGACGATCGCACCATCGCGTTGATAGGTCACCGGATCGGTCATGCTCGTTCCTTGTTCAGCGGGCGCCCAGGCCGCGGGCGATGATCCCGCGCAGGATCTCGCGGGTACCACCGCGCAGCGAATAGGCGGGCGCGTTGAGGATCGTCGCGGTCAGCGCCGCGCACAACCCCGGCGTTTCGTGCCCTGGCAAAAGCTGCCGAGCGACATCGGGGATTTCCTGTTCGAACACCGCCCCGAGATCCTTGACCGTCGCCGCCTGCAGTGCCGGATCTTCTCCGCGCGCGAGCAAATCGGCAACGCCCAGCGACATATGCCGCAATATCAGCAGATGCGCGGTGAGCCGCCCGATCGCCTGCGCCGGACCATCGCGGCCCAGCGCGCCGATCAGTTCGGTCAACAGCGCGATCGAAGACAGGAACCGCTCCGGCCCGCTGCGCTCGAACGCCAGCTCGCTCATGATCTGCGGCCAGCCCTTGCCCAATTCGCCGATCAGCGCTTCGGCGGGTACGAACGCATCCTCGAACACGACTTCGTTGAAGTGATGCGCGCCGGTGAGATCGAGCACCGGGCGGATGGTGATGCCGGGTCGGGACAGATCGACGAGCAACTGGCTGGTGCCCTCGGCGCGGTCCGCTGGCGTGCCGCTGGTACGGCAGAAAAGCACCATGAACTGCGCCTTGTGGCCGTAGGTGGTCCACAGCTTGGTGCCGCTGACGCGGAAGCCGCCCGGCACCGGTTCGGCACGGGTGCGGATCGCGGCGAGGTCCGATCCAGCATCGGGTTCGCTCATACCGATACAGGTGAAAATCTTGCCAGCTGCCATGTCCGGTAACAGTGCGCGCTGGGCATCGTTGCCGAACTTGAGCAGCAGCGGCCCGGTCTGACGATCGGCGAACCAATGCGCCGCGACCGGCGCGCCGGCGGCCAGCAGTTCCTCGATCACCGTATAGCGCTCGGCGCTGCTGCGGGCGTGCCCGCCAACGGCCTCGGGCCAGGTCATGCCGATCCAGCCACGCGCGCCCAAAGCGGCGCTGAACCCGGCATCGAACACGCTCCACGAACGCGCCCGAGCGTCCGCAGGATAGTCGCGCAGCGCTTCGCCCAGAAACATACGCACTTCGTTGCGCAGCGCTGCGATTGCCGCATCGTCGGCGCGCGCGCCCGATGCGGTCACCAGTGGCCAGAAGCCATCGGCCCCTGCCGCCAGCGCCTGTTGTCCGAGCACGGCATTCCATTCGGCTTCGCTACCGAACTCGTCGCGCCAACCCCACAGCACCCGTGTCAGGAAATGCAGGCGATGTTCTTCGGTAAAGCCGATCGCGCCATGGAGTTGGTGCGCGATCGTCGCGGCAATGCCTGCTGCTTCCCCTGCGCGGCTCTTTGCCGCAGCGATCGCGGCGGTGGCGCCGGGCTTGCCGAAAGTCGCTACCGCTATCTCGGCTGCGGCATTGGCTGCTGCGGATTGCGTCGCCAATATTGCCAGCTGTTGCTGCACCGCCTGTTGCCGCACCAGCGGCTTGCCGAACTGCACCCGCTCCGAAACATGTTGCAGCGTCATCGCGAGTATTTGCGTGATCGCCCCGCCGATCTCGATGATGCGCATTGCCGCGCCGATTGCTCGAGGGTCGGCGGGAGCGGGCGCAACCGCGTTCACCAGCGCGTCGACCTGCAGCGTCGCACGGGGCAGCCCGCCAACACCGTCGGTTTCCGCAAAAGCGGACACATTGGTGAGCCGTACCAGCTTTCCTTTGACAGCCAGGACGACCACCTCCGCCTGCTGCCCCCAAGCGACATGGCGGACCTCGCCGGTGCAGCGCCATGCGTCGCCTTCGCGGACAAGGCGAATATCGGGTGCCTCGGCAAAGGTTGCCCAGCCCTCTGCCGGCGCCAGCCCCGATGTATCGAGCAGCCAGTTGGCAACCATGGTTTCCGCCAGCGGCACCGGGGCGCTGTGCCTCGCGGCGATATGCAAGAGCGGCAGGGCATCGTCCGGCTCGACGCCAAAGCCGCCTGCGGCATCGCCGACCATCGCCAGGCCCAGCCCCGCTTCGGACACTGATCCGGCGAACCCCGGCATCGCCCCGGCACGGCTCGCACGCAGATCGGCATCGTCCAGCCGCTCGCGGAAAATCCGCTCGACCGTCTCCGCCAATACCGCGCCGGTTTCGCTGGCCGGCGTCAACCGCGTGCAGCCTCGGCAGGTCGCGCGGCGGTGCTCCGTTCGAAGCCGACATAGCCCTCGGCGACGACCTGATCGCAGATCTGGCGATACAGGCCGATCCCGCCGACGAAAGGCATGAACACGCGCGGCTTGCCGGGCACATTGGCGCCGAGGAACCAGCTATTGGCGCGCGGATACAGCGTGCCTTCGGCCTGGCGATTGACCCGCTCGACCCAGGCATCTTCAGCAGCGAGCTCGGCTTCGATCACGTCTCTGCCACCGCCAAGCGTAGCGGCAAGCATATCGGCGATGAATTCGACATGTTGCTCGATATGGCAAACGACATTGCCGAGCACCGAAGGGCTGCCCGGGCCGGTGACGAACAACAGGTTCGGAAAGCCATGGGTCATCAGCCCGAGATAGGTGCGCGGTCCCGCGCTCCATTTGTCGCGCAGCTTTTCGCCGTCGCGCCCGGTCACGTCGATCTTCAGGATCGCCCCGGTCATCGCGTCGAAGCCGGTGGCGAAGACGATCACGTCATGGCGACGCTCGCTGCTTTCGGTACGGACGCCATGATCGGAAATTTCGGCGATCGGATCGTCGCGCAGATCGACGAGCGTGACATTGTCGCGGTTGAAGGTGGCGTAATATCCGTCATCCACCGCCAGCCTTTTGGTACCGATCGGAATACCGCGCGGCGACAGTTTCTCGGCGATCTCGGGATCGGCGACGATCTCGCGGATCTTGGTGCGGACGAATTCCGCCGCCGCCTCATTGGCATCTTCGTTGGTCAGAATATCGGCGAACGCGCCGTTGAAATGGCCCCCGCCGCGATCCCAGCGCTCCTGGAATTCGGCGCGGCGCTCTTCCTCACTCGCGTCGGCGACCGCGACGTTGCGGCGGAAGCGTGATCCCGGCTCGAGCGGTTCGCCCGCGCCATAGATTTCGCCAGCATAAAGGCTGCGGCGAAGCTCCGGATAGCGTTTCTTGAGTTCGGCATATTCGACGGCATCGCGGGGCCGGTTTTTGGCCGGGACGGTGAAGCTCGGGGTGCGCTGATAGACGGTCAGGTGCCCGGCGACCTTGGCGATTTCGGGCACCGCCTGGATACCCGACGATCCGGTGCCAATGATCGCGACATCGAGGCCGGTGAAATCGACGCCTTCATGCGGCCAGTTGCCGGTATGATAGACCGGCAGGCTGGTGCTCTGGAGGCCCGGAATATCGGGAATGCGCCCGACCGAGAGATTGCCGGTGGCGAGGATGCACCAGCGCGCATGCAGCGTGTCGCCGCCTTCGGTGCGGATCGTCCAGCTGGCGTCTTGCTCGTCATAATCGGCGCTGGCGACGCGGGTGTCGAACCAGATATCGCTGCGCAGTTCGAAGCGATCGGCGACGTGGCTGAGGTAGCGCTGCAGCTCGGGCTGCGTCGCATAATGTTCGGACCATTCCCAATCCTGCTGCAGCTTCTCGTCAAAGCCATAGGAATACATCGCTGTATCGACATCACAGCGCGCGCCGGGATAGCGGTTCCAATACCACGTGCCGCCGACGTCCGAGCCGGCTTCGATCACCTTGGCGCTAAGACCGAGCTTGCGTAGCCGGTAGAGCATGTAGAGCCCGGCAAATCCTGCGCCGACGACAACGGCGTCGACTGCGATGTTGCGAGTGCTGTTGGTCATTTTGCCCCCGGGGGATCGAGTGTTTCGCGCAGGAAGGCGGCGATGTCCGCCATCGCCCGCGCGCCGCCGTCGAACTGGCCGATCAGCGTGAGGAAGCCATGGATCTGGCCATCATAGCGCTGCGCGCGCGTGGCGACGCCGGCGCGGCCAAGCGCTGCGGCATAGGCCTCGCCTTCGTCACGCAGCGGATCATTCTCTGCGGTCAGGACAAAGGCGGGCGGCAGCCCGGTCAGCGCCCCTGCCAGCGGCGAAGCATGCGGATGCCGCCGCGCCTCTGCATCGGGCAGATACTGGCGCCAGTACCAGTCGAGCAGCTTGGCGCTGAGCAGGGGACCATCGGCGAAGCGTCGATAGCTTTCGGTGTCCATGCCGGCATCGGTGACGGGATAGGCGAGGATCTGCGCCGCGATGGCCGGGCCGCCGCGATCGCGGGCGCGGGCCGCCAGCACGGTGGCGATATTGCCGCCGGCGCTGTCGCCCATGACGACGTTCGGCAGATCGCCGTCGAGCCACTCGAGTGCGGCATCGGCATCCTCGATCGCCGCAGGGTATGGCGCTTCTGGCGCGAGCCGATAGCCGACCGACGCGACCAGACAGCAGGTCTCGACCGCCAGTTCACGGGCGAACAGATCGGATTCCTCGATGCCGCCGGTTACCCAGCCGCCGCCATGGAAGTACAGAATTGCCGCGGCGGGGTTTGCCGAGGGGCGATAGACCCGCACCGGCACGTCGCCCTGTGCCGCGGGCGCGCGGTGATCGCTGACATCGTACAGCGTTCGTGGCTCGCGCACCGCGCGCAATGCCCTGACTCGCCGCCGCGCCTCGTCGGGTGTGACCATATAGGCGGGCGGCAGGCCGGATGCGGCCAGCGCCTCGACAAACGCCTGTGCGCGCGGCTCGAGGTTGAGCGCTTCACTCACAGCTTCACGTAAACCGATTTCTTCTCGAGGAAGGCGTCGATGCCCTCCGGACCGTTTTCGCGGCCCCAACCCGATTGCTTGAAGCCACCGAACGGCAGCGACTTGTCAGTGCGGCCATAGCAGTTGACCCACACCATCCCGGCCTCGATCAGCCTCGCCGCCTTGTGCACCTTGCGCACGTCGGTGGTGTAGACACCCGAGCCGAGGCCATAGGGCGTTTCATTGGCCAGTCGCGCCATATCGTCGAGATCGTCGAAACGCTGGACGCTAAGCACCGGGCCGAAGATTTCTTCGCGCACGATCCGCATGTCCGGGGTGGCGCCGGCGAATAAAGTCGGCTCGACGAACCACCCCTTGTCGCCGCGAGTCTTGCCGCCCGTGACCAGTTCTGCACCCTGTGCCAGCCCGCTTTCGATGTAGGTCAGCACGCGCCCGCGTTGCTTTTCGGAGATCAGCGGACCCATTTGCGTGCCGGCCTCGAAGCCGTCGCCGAGCACTAGCTTCTTGGCAAAGGCCTCGATCCCGGCGACGACCTTGTCATGCACCTTGGGCTGCACATAGAGCCGCGAGCCGGCGAAACAGACCTGACCGGCGTTGCGGAAAATGCCCATTGCCGCTGCCGGGATCGCTTCGTCGAGATCGGCATCGTCGAAGATAAATACCGGCGATTTTCCGCCCAACTCTAGCGACAGCCGCTTGAGATTGCCGGCGGCGGCAGTGACGATGCTCTTGCCCACGGCGGTCGATCCGGTGAACGAGATCTTGTCGACATCCATATGCTCGCACAGCGCCGCGCCGGCGATATGGCCATAGCCGGTAACGATGTTGACGACGCCGGACGGTATGCCGGCGTCCAGTACCAGTTCGCCGAGACGCAGTGCGGTCAGCGAGGTCAGTTCGGCGGGTTTGATGACCACGCTGCAGCCCGCTGCCAGCGCCGGGGCCAGTTTGATGCAGAGCGTCGCCAGCGGCCCGTTCCACGGCGTGATCAGCCCTACGACGCCAACCGGTTCACTGACCGAATATGCGTGAAACTCCAAATCCGCGCCCATATTGACGGTGCGCCCATAGAGTTTGGTACACATGCCCGCATAATAGCGCATCCCATTGGTCGCAGCCCCCACCGCCGCGCGCGCGAAGCTTTGCGGCATGCCATTGTCGAGCGTTTCCAGCCGGGCCAGTTCGTCAATATTTGCGTCGAGCAGATCGGCCAGTTTCCACAGGATCGCGGCGCGCTGCTCGCCCGGCAACCCGCGCCACACCCTTGCCTTGAAGCTCGTGCGCGCGGCAGCGACCGCCAGATCGATGTCCTCGCGATGGCCCGCCGGGATATGCCCGATCGTCTCCGCGGTTGCCGGGTTCTGAACCTCAATAGTCTCACCCGATCGCGCCGTTACCCATTGGTCGCCGATCAGCATTCGCCGTGGTTCGGCGAGGAAGGCGTCGGTCTTGATCGCTGCTTGCGTCACTTCAATTCCTCCGGATCGATCAGGCGTGCGCGGCGGCGCTGGAGAGGACGTCGTCGAAGACGATGACGTTGCGGGCCTGTGCGCCGCCCAGCATGTTGGCGAACCCCTGATTGACGCCGTCCAGTCCGATCCGACCGGAGATCAGCGTGTCGAGGTCGATCTGCCCCTTCATGTACATGCTGACGAAGCGCGGGATATCGCGGGTGAAGGCGCCGGCGCCGAAATGCGAACCCTGGATGCGCCACTCATTGTTGAGTGTCGGCATGCCGGGAATCTGGATCATCGCCCCCGCCTTGGGTGCACCGATGATTGTCATCAGTCCCGAGGGGGCGAGCATCTGGATGCCCTGGGTGATCGCATCGGGGATGCCGATCACCTCGAAGGCGAAATTAGCGCCGCCGCGGGTTATGTCGCGGACTTCCTGCACCACATCGGGTCCGCTGACGATGAAGTCGGTTGCGCCGAAATGCTCGGCCAACGCGCGCTTCTCAGGGTTCACATCGATTGCGACGATCTGTTCAGCGCCGGCGATTCGCGCGCCCTGGATGACATTGAGGCCGACGCCGCCACAGCCGATCACCACCACCCGGCTTCCCGGCGAAACCTGTGCTGCGTTGAACACCGCGCCGATGCCCGTCAGCACCCCGCAGCCGAGCAATGCTGCGCGATCGAGCGGCATGGCGCGATCGACCTTCACGATCGAATTCTGATGGACGAGCATCTGCTCGGCGAACCCGCCAAGCTGCGCCAGCTGGGTGACCGGCTTCTCGTCAAGCGTGAGGCGCGGGCCATCGGCCTCGCTGCGGCGCGGCTTGTCGATGCACATATGGCCGCGCCCGGAAACACAGGGGTCGCAATGGCCACAGAATATCAGCGCGCAGGAGACGACATGATCGCCGACTTCAAAGCCGCGCACATCTGCGCCCACTGCCTCGACAACGCCGGCCGCCTCGTGTCCCAGCACCACCGGCAGCGCGATCGGCAGGTCGCCTTTCGCGAAATGGAGGTCGCTATGGCAAAGTCCGCTGGCGGCTACGCGAATCAGCAGTTCGTCGGGCTTGGGCTTGTCGAGCGCAATCTCGCGTACTTCGAGCGGCTGTTTGGCTTCCATAAGGACGGCGGCTTTCATTCACGCTCTCCGATACGCGGCGGTTCCCGAACAGGCCGCCATCTGCTTCGACTTGACAATATTGTTAAACACTAGAAGGTGCGCTGGCAAGCCACAATCTGGCTAGCGGGGCGCAGCGCTCCGCAGTCAAGCAAGGGAGAGAAGGCATGGGGCATTTCAGCGCCACATCGAGCAATCTGTTCAACCATCCGGCCGAGAAGATCTACGATTTCGTCAGCAATCCGCACAACTGGAAGCGCACGTTCAAGGGCAGCGAAGGGCCGGACGCCGAACTGACCCTGCCGCTCAAGGTCGGCGATACCTGGACCGAGCTGATCAAGCGCTCGGAGACGTTCAGCTGTCAATCGACTTGGACGTTGATCACGGCCGAGCGCCCGCGCAAATGGGTGTTCCAACAGATCGACGGCATTGGCGAACAGTTTGACGGCACCGGCGGCGTGCCGGGCATCACCACCATTGCCTACACTTTCGAGCCGGTGGGCGACGGGCAAACATTGTTTACCCGTACGTTGACCACCGAATTGCCGCATGGCGTGCGCATCCATGACGAGCTTCTCGTCGCCCGTGCCCAACCGGCGAATATCGACGGCTATCATGCGGCGATCGCCGCCGAACTCGACGCGCTGGAGGGCTGAGCGGGCGATGCGCGATCTCGCCGGCAAGCGCGCGCTGGTGACCGGCGCGGCATCCGGGATCGGCCTCGGCATCGCCCGGGCGCTGGCGCGGGCTGGCACGCACGTGATCCTTGCCGATATCGAAGCCGATCGCGTTGCTGCCGCCGCGCGATCGGTTGCGGCGCCGGGCGTTGATGCTCGGCCACTGGTACTGGACGTGACCGATCGTGCTGCGATGACGAAGGCCGCATCAGATTTGCGCGAAGGCGGTAATGACTTGCACATTATTGTCAACAATGCCGGGGTCGGATATCACGCTCGCTCGATCCATGAAGCGCCCGATGACGCATTTGATTGGGTGTTCGGGGTAAACGTCGCCGGTGTGTTCAACGGCATCAAGGCCTTCGTGCCGTTGCTACGTGAAAGTGGCAAGGGCGGGCATGTCGTCAATACCGGATCGATGGGTGGCTTCATCGTCTCGAGCGATCCGGCGATGCAGGCCGGCCTCTATGCGGCGTCGAAGTTCGCCGTCACAGCGATGACCGAAGCACTCAGAAATGCACTCGAACCCTACGGCATTGGCGTTTCCCTGCTCGCGCCGGCCTTTGTCGACACTGACTTCGCGCGTTCGAGCCGCAACCGTCCGGGCGGATCCTCCCCCGCCGACTTGAATCCGGATTTCAGTGCCAGGCTGGCGCAGGGCATGGATCCGGATCTCGTGGGGGAGCGGGTGGTGGCCGGCATCCGCGCCAATCTGTCTTATATCTTCACCCATCCTGCGGGCCGCGCGCTGGTCGAGGCGCGTCACCAACGCATTCTTCAGGGCTTCGAAGACGCTGATAAATTTTGACACGCCGGTCCAACTCTAGTGCCGGCGCGGTTGCAAAGCGGAGGCCGCTAAGCCATTAGTGCGGCAGCAACCATCGTCCGAGAAGATATGAGCAAGCGCAAAGCACTTCCCGGCGAGGTCCGGCAACGATCCGAAGCCGGCGAAGCGATCCGCCAGAAGATCAAGGCTGTTGCCACCGAGATGTTCATTGTCCGCGGCTATAACGGCGTCACCTTTCTCGACATCGCCAAGACGCTTGGCATCAATCACTCACTGGTTCATTACCATTTCGGTACCAAGGCCAAGCTCAGCGAGGAAGTACTCGTCGAATTCGTCGAGAACGGCTTGCGCGAGATTCGCGCCTTGTGGTGCAGCGCCGACAAATCGCTGTTTCAGAAATTCGTCGAGGCGCGCGACCGCCTTTACCGTCAGTTTTTCCGCTACCATACCGATGGTCAGCCCGAACATTCGACCGGTCTGGTCTCGCGCTTCGCCATGGAATTCGAATCGATCGACCCAAAGCTTCGCGAGATCGTCAAGGATACGCATGAGCGGATCGACAATTGCGTGCGGCAGGCAGTGCTGATCGCGATCGAGCGTGGCGAACTGACCGAGGATACGCCGGTGCAATTGCTGGCGTTGCAGATCAGCAGCATATTGTTCGTGGCCGGCCCTACCGCGCGCTATGGCTGGGATTTCTCGCGGCTCGACGATCATTTTCGCGGCGCCTTCGCGATGATCACTCTGGCCTATGGTGCCGGCAAACGTGAGGTCGAGCCTTGGCCCAAGGTCAAGCGTCCGCGTTCGAAGCGCACCGCAACCGAGCCGCCTGAACCGGTCGCTGCCTGACGCTAGGCGGCAGTCCAGCCGCCATCTACTGCCAGCGCCGCACCAGTCACGAACGATGCCGCGGATGACGCGAGCCAGGCGATCGCTTCCGCGACCTCCTCGGGTGTGCCGAGCCGCCCGATCGGATGCAGCTTGACCAGATTGGCCGCGAACATCTCGCTCAGCCCGGCCTTGTCCATCAGTGGAGTGCGGATCACGCCAGGGCAGACCGCGTTGACGCGAATGCCGTGCCGTGAATGCTCGATCGCTGCCGAGCGGGTCAGCCCGATTACGGCATGTTTGGTGGCGCTATAGGCGGGCTTGGTCTCGGCGCCGACCAGCCCTAGCGCCGACGCGACATTGACGATCGCGCCATGCCCTTGGCGCGCAAACATCGCAATCTCGTGCTGCATACACAGCCAGACGCCTTTGAGATTGACGCCCACGATTGCGTCGAACTCGGCCTCATCCTGAGTGATAAAACCTTGGGTACGTCCGGAAATTCCGGCATTGTCGACTGCGATATCGATCCGGCCGATCCGCGCGTGGATCGCATCGAAAAGGGCGGCGAGGTTCTGTCAGACGAACGTGGCAGGGCTGCGACGGAACTGGTAGCTGGCTCGAATGAGCCGGAAATCGAGAGCGTTACCGTCAAGTCCGTTTCGTCGCTTCAATTCGTCACCCGAGGTGATCCGGCTGGTGGTGATGATGTACGTGCGGTTCCCGCTGTCATTGCGCAACGTCGACGATCTGCTGTTCGAGCGGGGCATTGACCTGTGCCACGAGACAGTACGGTTCTGGGAACCGGTTCGGCCCGATGTTCGCCAGCGACATCCGCCGTCATCGCGTGTCGCACCTGCGGGCCTTCAGCCGGTGGCGCTGGCACCTCGACGA
>Ga0182736_1000932_pt1 | contig 34672 bp, 35 predicted proteins | sample eDN5th30CKraftBY_FD_128882 | JGI IMG/M metagenome (GOLD analysis project Ga0182736, IMG submission 128882) | Enriched backyard soil microbial communities from Emeryville, California, USA - eDNA 5th pass 30_C Kraft BY (version 2) (version 2) | ecosystem: Environmental > Terrestrial > Soil >...
AATAACAACCGGCGCCCGGCGGGGTCGCCGGACGCCGATTTTTACGCTCATGCAAAAACAGTTTAGCGAAGGCCGCCGAACATCCAGATCAGCGCCAGGATCGGCAGCGGTATGCCGAGCATCCAAAGCAGCAGATAACGTCCCATCGTCACATCTCCTCAGTCCGTGAACTTGATGACGATGAAACTCGCGATGCGCAGTGGGGTTCCGAAACGGGCGCACTCTTCCGCTGGAACGCAAGCGGCGCCAGCGCGTTATCGTTGCCCGGCATAAGACATAAAAAGCGCGTTACGGGCTTTTCGCCCGCTGTCGGCCTTGAGGATTGCGTGACGGCATTAAGCTTGACGAACGCGCTTAACGCGAGGCCCGGTAAGGTAAAGTTTTGGTTTCTTTTGATGCGTGCATTTGAAGCGCCTAGGGTCGCATCCGGGATTTTCAGGGAGCGGCTCATGCGGAAAGTATCGGGCGCGAGTGTCGCGATGGTCATGGCCATTGCGGTCTATTTCACCTTGTTCTGGGGATATGAAGCGCTGCGCGTGCTGACATCGCCGACTTACGGTCTCGACGATGTGTGGCGGTCGCAATACGTCTTCGGCATTGGCAGCTATTTCAAACTGCAGCCGATGGCGCTGATGAAGCTTGCGGCTTTCTTCGGCGCGCTGAAGCTGGTGGTCGCGCTGACCTGCGCCATTCATCTCGTCGATCGACTGCGCAGCGTTGCGGGCGGCAAGGCCAATGGCGACGTGCTCGAAGGCGGTTTGATTCTCGTTGTGGCGATCAGCATGGCGGCGGCCGCGCCGGCAGTGTGGACGCAAAATGGCGAGTTGTTGCGCGAGCAGGTGCTGAACCTGCTGCTTGCCGCTGTCGCGGTGGCGCTGTGTCTCGTCGAGCGCAACTATACGCGCCGCGCGGTTCATCCGGCTATCGCGGCGGCGCTGCCGCAAGGCGAGGCCTTCTCGCCGCTGCGCTGATATCGAATTCTACCGTTGTCCGAGCGATCGGTAGCTTCGACTTAAAGCCCGCCTCGCAAATCCTGCGCGGCGGGCTATTTTTTCTCCAGGCTGGCGATGACGCCCGCCGTTTCCTTGAACGCGTGATTGGCCGCCGGCACGCCGCAGTAGATCGCCTGCTGCAGGATGATTTCCTTGATATCGTCGTGGCTGAAGCCGCCTTCGGTCAGCGCCGCCCGCACATGCATGACGAACTCGTCCCAGTGGCCGAGCGCGAGCATGGTGCCGATGACGAGGATGCGCCGGGTGCGATCGTCGTAATGCGGCCGCGTCCATACCTCGCCCCAGGCGGCGCGGGTGATGAAGTTCTGGAATTCCTCGTTGAGCGGCGTCTTGTTGGCATTGGCGCGGTCGACCCAAGCGGCGCCGAGCACCTTGCGGCGCTTGGCCATGCCGAGGTCGTAGCGTTCTTTCTCGTCCATGATTCACCTCGTGTGGTTTTGCCCGCTCGTCCCCGCGGAAGCGGGGACCCAGATTTTGCGTCATACGCATTCAGTGCTGGATTCCCGCTTTCGCGGGAATGAGCGGAGATTGGTTCAGCTCTTCAGGAATTCGAGCACGGCTTTTGTATAGGGCGCCGGCTGTTCCATGTTGGCGATATGCGCGGCCTCGAAGCTGGCGACCTTGGCGCCCTTGATCTGCGCGGCTATGGCTTCGCCTTGTGACGGCGGCGTCGCGGGATCCTTGGCGCCGACGATGACCAGGGTCGGCGCCGTAATCGACGGATTGGACGCGCGGAAATCCATGTCGCGGATGGCCTGGCAGCAGGCGACATAGCCGTCCTTGCTGGTGGTCAGGAATATCTCGCGCATGCGTGCGATGGTCTGCGGCGCTCTGGCGCGGAAGTCGGCGGTGAACCAGCGCTCCATGTTGGGGTCGACCAGCTTCTCGAGCGGATTGCTCTCGAGGAAACGGACACGGTCGTCCCAGATTTTCTTGTCGGCATAATAGGCGTTGGTGTTCGACAGGATTAGCTTGTCGATGCGCTCCGGCGCGTTGGCGCCGAGCCATTGCCCGACCATGCCGCCCATCGACAGGCCGCACCAATGCGTCTTTTCAACTCCGAGCGCGTCGAGCACGCTCAACACGTCGCGGCCGAGCCGCTCCATGGAGTAAGGGCCTTTCGGCGCGCCGGATTGGCCGTGGCCGCGGCGGTCGTAGCGGATGACGCGAAAATGCTTCGACCACTCGCCGACCTGGTCGTCCCACATATGGATGTTGGTGCCGAGCGAGTTCGACAGCATCAGCACCGGGGCGCTATCGCTGCCGGCGATGTCGACATGGATGGGGCAGCCGTCGTCGGTGGTGATGGTCGGCATGTGAAGGCGTCCCCCGTCTTGTGTTACACGCAGCAGTCGAGCGACCGGCGCGCCGCACAGGCTTAATGCGGTCCCGCCATGCTGCAAAGCCCTTTTCAGAGGCCGCGCGAAGGCTTAAGTCGTTGCGCGGGCCGGCGCGCGGCCCCGAAAAGGAGACGGCGGCCATGGCGATGACGATGACGGGTGAAGTGCAGCTTCCGGCGACCCGCGAGGTGGTTTACGCAAAGCTCAATGACCCCGAGGTGCTCAAGGCCTGCATTCCCGGCTGCGAGACGCTGACCCTGACGTCGCCGACCGATTTCGAAGCCGTCGCTGTGACCAAGATCGGCCCGGTCAAGGCCAAGTTCAAAGGCAAGGTGCATCTCACCGATCTCGACCCGCCGAACGGTTACAAGATTTCCGGCGAGGGTGACGGCGGCGTTGCCGGCTTTGCTAAGGGTGGCGCGACCGTGACGCTGACAGAGAAGGACGGCGGCACGCTGCTCACCTACAACGTCGAGGCGCAGATCGGCGGCAAACTCGCGCAGCTCGGCCAGCGTCTGATCAATGGTGCGGCCAAGAAGACCGCCGATGATTTCTTCAAGAATTTCGCCGCCAATGTGAGCGGCACGCCGGCGGCCTGACGGTCCCCACGCAACGAAAAAGCCGCCCCGAGGGGCGGCTTTTTTGTGCTTGGCGCGGCTTTACGGGCAGGGATGGCGGTAGCCGTCGTAGCCGAGATAGGTGCCCGAGCGCGGATCGTATGATTTGAACCGGCTCATGCAGTAGGACACTTCGTCGCCGCCATAGACCGGCGCCGGGCCGTAAGCGTAGCCACGGTCGTAGTAATAGGGCCGCTGCTGCGCGGCCAGCGCACCGCCAATGATGGCGCCCGCGGCGAGGCCGCCGAGTACGGCGCCGCCGCCACCCCAGCCGCCCCTGTGGTGGTGATGACGGCGCCATTGGGCGTCGGCCGGAATCACGGTGGCCGCCGTCGTGGCGACCACGACGAGTGCCGCAAGCGCGGCTGTCCATTTCGTACGCATGATGCAACCTTTCGGTTTGTGGAATGGGTCGCTCGGTTAACCCTTACCCCTCGCGCGACGTTCCAATGAATCGCGGCCCGCTCCGAAACGTCGACTTTTTGCCCCAATTACCATTTGTGCATCGCAACTATGCTCACTTCGCGTCGATTTGAGCGCGGAACTGCTTGACCGCCCGGTCGCTCGGGGTTCAAGTTAGTCTTGTTCAAAGGCGGAAACCGGCGTCGAGCCAGGCCGCCATCGTTGCCGCATCCGGTCTCAGGCGTGATGCCGGGTTGTTGAGGGGCGCTGGGCCCTTAATTCGGGGGGAAGTCATGGCGAAAGTGTCCATGACGGTGAACGGCAAGGCCGTCACCGGTGATGTCGAACCGCGAACCCTGCTGGTACAATTTCTGCGCGAAAATCTGCGGCTCACCGGCACCCATGTCGGCTGCGACACCTCGCAGTGCGGCGCCTGCGTCGTCCATATCGACGGCATCGCCGCCAAGTCCTGCACCACGCTGGCGGTGCAGTGCGAGGGCCAGTCGATCACCACCATCGAGGGTCTGGCCGAGGCCGACGGCAAGCTGCATCCGATGCAGGAAGCCTTCCGCGAGCATCACGGCCTGCAGTGCGGCTATTGCACGCCCGGCATGATCATGGCCGCGCTCGATATCGTGCGCCGCAACGGCAACGAGCTCGACGAGCACACCATTCGCGACCAGCTCGACGGCAACATCTGCCGCTGCACGGGCTACCACAACATCGTCAAGGCGATCGAAGCCGGCGCGAGGGCGATGGCGAAGTAACACTTGCCCGCGTGACGCTGGCTGCCGAACAAGGTCGATAAAGACAACGACGTCGATAAAGACAGTGGGAGGGATGCCGCCAATGACCGCTACCGGGATCGGCGCTCCGGTGCGCCGCAAGGAAGACTTCCGTTTCGTCACGGGTCAGGGCCAGTACACCGACGACGTGACCCGTCCCGGCGAGACCCGCGCGGTGTTCGTGCGCTCGCCGCATGCTCACGCCAAAATCAGGAAGCTCGACGTTGCCGCGGCGAAGAAAATGCCCGGCGTGGTCGATGTGCTCACCGGCGCGCAGCTCGCCGATGACAAGGTCGGCAACCTCATTTGCGGCTGGATGATCCATTCCAAGGACGGCTCGCCGATGAAGATGTCGGCGCACCCGGCGCTCGCTTCCGGCAAGGTCAATTGCGTCGGCGATGCCGTCGCGGTGGTGATCGCTGAATCCCTCGGCGAGGCCAAGGACGCCGCCGAGAAGGTCGTGGTGGATTACGAAGTGCTGCCGGCCGTGGTCGATCCGGCCAAGGCGCAGGCCAAAGGCGCGCCGCAGATCCACGCCGACATCGCCAACAACACGATCTACCAGTGGCATCTCGGCGATCAGAAGGCGGTCGAGGCCGCCTTTAAATCCGCCAAGCACGTCACCAAACTCGACATCGTCAACAACCGTCTGGCGCCGAACGCGATGGAGCCGCGCGCCGCGCTTGCCGATTACGATGCCGGCAACGATCATCTGACGCTGTGGAACACCTCGCAGAATCCGCACGTCGCGCGGCTGGTGATTTCGGCCTTCGTCGGCATCGCTCCCGAGCACAAGCTGCGCGTCATCGCGCCGGATGTCGGCGGCGGCTTCGGTTCGAAGATTTTCATCTATCCCGAAGAGGTCGTCTGTCTCTGGGCCGCGCGCAAGGTGAAGCGGCCGGTGAAGTGGACGTCTGACCGCACCGAGGCGTTCCTCACCGATGCGCACGGCCGCGATCACATCACGCACGCCGAACTGGCGCTTGATGCCGACGGCAAGATCACCGCTCTGCGGGCGAAGACCATCGCCAATCTCGGCGCCTATATGTCGACCTTCTCGTCGTCGATCCCGACTTATCTGTACGCGACGCTGCTGTCGGGCCAGTACGACATCCCGCAGATCTATTGCGAGGTCGACGCGGTCTATACCAACACCGTCCCGGTCGATGCCTATCGCGGGGCGGGTCGGCCGGAAGCGACATTCGTCGTCGAACGCCTGGTTGAAGTTGCGGCGCGTCAGCTCGGTCTCGATCCGGCCGATTTCCGCAAGCGCAACTTCATCCGGAATTTCCCGCACCAGACGCCGGTGATCATGGCCTATGACGCGGGCGACTATAATGCGTCGCTGAAGAAGGCGATGGAGCTCGCCGACGTCAAAGGCTTCGCCAAGCGCAAGCGCGAGAGTGCGCGGCACGGCAAGCTGCGCGGGCTCGGCTATTCGACCTATATCGAAGCCTGCGGCATCGCGCCGTCGCAGGCCGTCGGTTCGCTCGGCGCCGGCGTCGGCCTGTGGGAGAGCGCCGAAGTCCGCGTCAACCCGACCGGTAATGTCGAAGTGCTGACCGGCAGTCATGCGCACGGGCAGGGCCACGAGACGACCTTCGCGCAGCTGGTGTCGGAGCGCCTCGGCATTCCGTTCGAGGCCGTGTCGATCGTGCATGGCGACACCGACAAGGTCCAGTTCGGCATGGGCACCTACGGCTCGCGCTCCGGCGCGGTCGGCATGTCGGCGATCGTCAAGGCGCTCGACAAGATCGAGGCCAAGGCCAAGAAGGTCGCCGGCTTCATGATGGAAGCGGCCGAAAGCGACATCGACTTCAAGGACGGCAAGTTCACGGTGAAGGGCACCGACAAGTCGGTCGCCTTCGGCGATGTGGCGCTCAATGCCTATATCGCGCACAAGTTCACCGGAGCCGAACTCGAACCGGGTCTGAAAGAAACCTCGTTCTACGACCCGACCAACTTCACGTTCCCGGCGGGCTGCCACATCTGCGAACTCGAGATCGACCAGGAGACCGGCAAGACCGAGATCGTCAACTGGACCGCGGTCGACGACTTCGGCACCGTCATCAATCCGATGATCGTCGAAGGGCAGGTGCATGGCGGCATCGCGCAGGGCGTCGGCCAGGCGCTGCTCGAGGGCGTCGTCTATGACGCCAGTGGCCAGTTGGTCACCGCCTCGTTCATGGATTACACCATGCCGCGCGCGCACGACCTGCCGTCGTTCCATGTCGGCCTGACCGAGACCAAGTCGCCGTCCAACCCGCTCGGCATGAAGGGCTGCGGCGAGGCCGGCGCGATCGCGGCGCCGGCGGCGGTGATGAACGCCATCACCGATGCGCTCGGGACCGAAGATATCGCCATGCCGGCCACACCGAACGCGGTGTGGGCGGTGATGCAACGCACACCGCCCAAAGCTGCTTAAGCTGGCGGCATAAGAAATTCGAACGGAGAGACCGATGTACAACTTCACCTTCCATCGCCCGACCACGGTGCGCCAGGCGGCCGGTCTTCTGGCGCGCAATCCCGAGGGCAAGCTGCTCGCGGGCGGCCACTCGCTGCTGCCGGTGATGAAGCAGCGCCTCGCGCAGCCGTCGGCGATCGTCGATCTGTCGCAGGTCGAAGGCATGACCGGCGTCGAACTCAAGGGCCGTTCGGTCGTCATCGGCGCCATGACGCGCCATGCCGACGTCGCCAATTCGCCGATCCTGAAGGAAGTGCTGCCCGGGCTCGCCTCGGTGCCCGGCTCGATCGGCGACCCGCAGGTGCGTAACCGCGGCACCATCGGCGGCTCCATCGCCAATAACGACCCGAACGCCGATTATCCCGCGGCGTGTCTCGGTCTCGGCGCGACCATCATCACCAACAAGCGCCGCATCACGGCCGATGACTTCTTCACCGGCATGTTCTCGACCGCGCTCGAGGATGGCGAGATCATCGTCAAGGTGTCGTTCCCGATCGCCAAGAAGGCGGCCTACGAGAAGTTCAAGCACCCGGCCTCGGGATTCGCGCTGGTCGGCGTGTTCGTCTCGAAGCGCGGCCCGGATATCCGCGTTGCCGTGACCGGCGCCGGCTCGAACGGCGTGTTCCGTGTCAAATCGTTCGAGGAGGCGCTCGCCAAGCGCTTCTCGCCGAAGTCGATCGAGGGCATGACCATCCCGGCGAGCGGCATGAACTCGGATATTCACGCGACACCGGAATATCGCGCGCATCTCGTTGGCGTTCTGGCGCGCCGCGCGCTGGCCAAAGCGACGGCGTAAGCACAAAGCAGCGAGTCATCCTTACGTGGCCGCAGCACCGCGGCACGCGCCGATCGCCGCGGGCGCGTTCCTCATCCTCGCGGCCGGATTCCTGGTGCTGTTCATCGGCGGCGGAGCGCGTTTCGCCGTCGGCCTGACGCTCAAGCCGATCGTTGACGGCTTTGGCTGGGGCCGCAGCGATATCGGGCTCGCCGTTGCGCTGTTTCAGACCGTCTCGGCCGCCGCGATGTTCGTCGCCGGCTATCTCGCCGATCGCGCCAGTCCCCGGCTTGTGCTCGGCGGCGGCCTCGTCGTTGCCGGCATCGGCATCGGGCTCATGAGCGTCATTTCAGTGCCGTGGCACGCGCATGTCGTTTACGGCGTGATCTTCGCGCTCGGCAACGGCGCGGCGTCTCTGATCCCGGTCAGCGTGATGGTGACCCGCGCCTTTCCGGCGCGGACGGGCTTCGCCAACGCAGTGGTGGTTTCCGGCATGGGCGTCGGCCAGCTTGTCGTCATCGCTACGCTGGCTGCGGTCATGCTCTCGGTGAGCTGGCATTCGGTCTATGTCTGGCTCGGCATCGCCCATCTCGTCCTGGTGCCGCTGATCGTGTTCGGGCTGCCGTCCAGCACCCGCAAGGAAGCCCATGCCGCGCGACCGGCCATCGGCATTGGCATGCGCGAGGCGGCGCGCACGCGGCAGTTCTGGCTGCTGCTGGCCATCTACGCCATTTGCGGCTTCGATGATTTCTTCGTCTCGACCCACGTCGTCGCCTTCGCGCAGGATCGCGGCGTCGATGCCTTTCTCGCCGGCAATCTGCTGGCGCTCATGGGGTTGACCAGCCTGGTCGGTGTCGTCGCCGCCGGCGCCATCAGCGATCGCTCGGGCCCGATCTGGCCGACCGCAGCGTCTTTCATCGCGCGCGTCGCCGTTGTCGGATTGATCATGGTGGATCAATCGACGGTCTCGGTCGCGGTGTTCGCGCTCGTATTCGGTCTCACCTTCATGGTGACCGCGCCGCTCACGGCGGTGTTCGTCAAGGAGAGTTTCGGCACCCGGCATCTCGGTGCTCTCACCGGGATCATCACGCTGGTGCATCAGGTGTTCGGCGGCATCGGCGCTTATCTGGGCGCGGCGCTGTTCGACCACGCGGGCAATTATCAGACCGCTTTTGCCCTGATGTTCGGCTTCTCGATTCTCGCGGTGGTGCTGACGTTCATGTTGCGACGGCCTCAACGGGCGGCGGCGGTCTAGCGTCAGACGCGCATCCGCGTCGGGCAGAACCGGCGGAACGTGTTGCGCCCGGCGGCTTTCGCCGCATACATCGCGAGGTCCGCACGTTTGAGCGCCTCATGCGGAAGGCAGCCGGCCAGAGAAGCGATTCCGATCGACACGCCAACCCGGACGCAGTGGGCACCTGACTGGATCGGCGGTGTCATCGTGGCGATGATCTTGCGCGCGAGCAACGTCGCGTGGCTGTCGGGCCCGGCGGGCAACACGACGGCGAATTCGTCGCCGCCGAGACGGGCAACCAGATCGCCGGCATCGCAGGCGCGCAGCAGACGCCGCGCGGCCTCTTTGAGACATTCGTCGCCGACGGCATGGCCGACCGCATCGTTGACGTTCTTGAAGCCGTCGAGGTCGAGCAGCAACAACGCGCCGCCAGCCCCGTCCTGCTGGTCGCAGGCCGCCGCCAGCCGCGCCTTGAGCTGCCGGCGGTTGGCAAGGCCCGTCAGTTCGTCGAACTCGGCGAAGTAATGGGCGCGCTGCCAGCGCTCGGTCTCCGCGGTGATGTCCTGTTTCAATCCGAACAGGCGGACCGGACGGCTGCCGGCACAGTCCACGGTGGCGGTGATGCGGATCCAGCGCTTGCCCCCGCTGGGCGTGACGATGGCGGTGTCCAGATCGAAGCCGCTGCGCTCGGCGATGGCCCGGCTGCGCACGGATTCCAGCGTTTTCAACGACTCATCCGGATAGCGGATCAGCGTCTGGCGACGCCGGAGCGGTTGCTCGCGCGGAATATCGAACATGTCGTAAGTGCCGGGCGACCATTGCAGTGTCTCTGTGGTCAGGTCGCATTCCCACAGACCGAGGCGGGCCGCCGCTGCGGCGCGTTCGAAGGTGTCGCGGCTGCGCGCCAGCGCTGTCTGATAGCGGCCGATGGTACGGGCCTGGGCCTCAATGGTCGCGGCGAGCCGCGCCACCGCTGCCGCGGTCGCTTCGTGCGAGTACGGGTCGGCGTTGGCAATACTGGCAGCGTCAGCGCTTCCGCTTCGCCGCTTCGACGTATTCGACATGAATTCCCCGGCGACACCGACCCCCGTCGGTCCACCCGAGGGAATTGTACTTGATTCTCATGCGGGACGAGATGCGGCGGCGCCGGGCAAGGTGAGGGTGGCCGCGAGCCCGCCACTCTTGGCAGGCATCAACGACAACGAGCCGCCATAAAGTTCCGCAAGCTCACGGGCGATCGGCAGGCCGAAGCCAAAGCCGGGCGTTGTTTCGTCGAGCCGCGCGCCGGGCTGCAGAACCTTGGCGATATCGGCCTCGGTCAGGCCGGGTCCGTCGTCCTCGATGCTCAGTTTGATCTCAGGGCCCGCTGCCATGGCGCGCAGGACGACGCGGCTCCGCGCCCATTTGAACGCATTGTCGATGAGGTTGCCGGCCATTTCATCGAAGTCCTGCTGCTCGCAGGCGACGGCAAGGTCGGGATCGATCTGCAGCGTCACGGATAGCGGCCGGCCGGCATGAATTTTCTGCATCGCCTCGGCGATGTCGCTGAGCCGCGGCGCGATGACGGTACGCAGGCGCATCGGGCCGCTCAGCGCCGCCATGCGGGCGCGGCCGAGATGATGGCGGATGCGGCGTTCCATGAGGGCGACGAGTTCGAGCGCCTCCCGCGGATCGTCGGCGTCGCGTTTGCGCGTCGACAGCGCGAGCGAAAGCGTCGCCAGCGGTGTCTTCAGCCCGTGCGCGAGGTTGGCGACATGGGCGCGGGCGCGCTCGAGATTGGCGGCGTTCTCCGCCAGCAGCGCATTGAGCTCGCTGACCACGGGCGCGACTTCGCGCGGCTGATCCTCCGGGACGCGCGCGGCGTTGCCACTGCGCACATCGGCGATGCTGGCCCGCAGCCGCTGCAGTGGGCGCAAGCCGAGCCGCACCTGGAAGATCATGGCCAGCACCAAAGCCGCGCCAAGGATCAAGAGCGAGATCGCGAGCGTGGTGAGCGCCGCGCGCAACGGCGCGAGCACGGCGGCGCGCGGCGCCGAGGCGATGATGGTGATCGGGATATCGCCGGCGAGCGTTTCGAAGATGCGGAAATGCAGCCGCATGCCATTGGCCGCGAGGCCGTCGGCGGGACGCACGCCGTCGAGCGTCACATCCTCGGGCCGCGGCGGTTTCGGCGGCGGCTTGGGCGGTTTCGGCGGCAAGGCCGGCAAAGCGAGATCGGCACCGGCCAGCGCCTGCGAGCGCAACGTGTTGACGGGTCCGTTGATCTGCCAGTACCAGCCGCGATCCGGCCGGTCGAAGGGCGGGCCGTCGGTGGCGCCGCTGATGGCGATGCGGCCGTCGCCCGCCGGCCTGACCACCGACGACAGAAAGATAATCTGGGTGTCGAGCCGCTGGTCGATCTGGCTTTGCACGAAATGGCGCAGCACGAAGCCGATGGCGACCGTCGCCACGATCATCGCCAGCGCGATGAACACGGCGGCGCCGAGCAGCAGCCGGCGGCTCAGCGATGCGCCGCGCACCATCACGCGCCTCCGCCATCGACGGGGCCATCGACGAGGCGATAGCCGCGGCCGCGCACGGTCTCGATGGCGTCCTTGCCGATCTTGCGGCGCAGCCGCGCCACGATCACCTCGAGCGAATTGGAATCGGTGCCGGCGTCGCCCTCATAGACCTTCTCCGACAATTCGGTGCGATCGACCACGACGTCCTTGCGCATGATCAGGCATTCGAGCACGCGCCATTCGAGCGCCGTCAGCTTCAGCGGCAGGCCGTTGAATTCGAACAGGCCGGTCTGCGCCTCGAAGGTGAGGGCGCCGCAGGCAATGCGCGGCGAGGCGTGGCCGGCGGCGCGGCGCACCAGCGCGCGCAGCCGCATGACGAGCTCCTCGATGCGGAACGGCTTGGTGAGATAATCGTCGGCGCCGGCCTTGAAGCCATCGACCTTGTCGGTCCAGCCGTCGCGCGCGGTCAGGATCAGCACCGGCAATTGCCGGCCGTTGGCGCGCCAGGCGCGCAGCACCTGAGCGCCGGGAATTTTCGGCAGGCCGAGATCGAGCACGGCGGCATCGTAGAATTCGGTGTCGCCCAGATGCTGGCCGTCCTCGCCATCGGCGGCGATATCGACGGCGAAATTCTCGTCGCGCAGCGCGCCGGCGATTTCTCGCGCCAGCAGGGCATCGTCTTCGACCAGAAGTATCTTCATCGCGGCACCGGGCATCCCGCGGCAAGGGGTAGGGTCGCCACCTTAACCCAACCTGAACCGTTCGGTTCAGGCTGGCGCGGGGGGCGGTGCGTAAAGTCGGGTCATGCTTTTCAAACGGAGAGAACCATGACTGACAACCCTACTTCCATCGAACCCACTGCCGCCCCGGCCGATGCCGGTGCGGTGCCGCCGCGCCGCCGTCGCAGGCTGATCGGCGTCGCGCTGGTGGCGGCGATCGCCGTCGGCGCCGTGGGCGGCGCTTTCGCCTCGCGCGTCGCGCATCGTTACATGCCGCAGCAGGTCATGCTGTTGCAGCCGGCCGCCATCGGCCAGTTGAAGCCCGACACCGTCGTCGCGGCCAAGGGCAAGGTGGCCGAGCTGTTCGGCAACAAGTTCATCCTCGACGATGGCTCCGGCCGCGTGCTGGTCGATACCGGCCCGCAGGGCGATCGCGCGCCTTTTGCCGACAAGGATGAGACCGTGACGGTGCAGGGTCATTTCGACCGCGGCCAGATCCACGCCCAGCTTCTGGTGCGGGCGAATGGCGACACAGTCGCCTTCGGGCCGCCGCCTCCGCCGCATGGACCCAAGGGTCCGAAGGGACCCAAGGAAGCGCGTCGCGGCCCGCCGCCGCCGCCCGAGGCCGGGCCGGGCGCTCCGCCGCCCCCGCCGCCCGAAGGTGGTCCCGGCGCTCCACCGCCGCCGGCGCCCCCGCCGCAGTAACCGACCAAGCACGACGGCGCGTCCCACCAGGGCGCGCCGTTTTCCTGTCGTCCACGCCGTGACGGGGGTACTCCACACCACTTCTGATGCGAAAAAAGGCAGGTTGCTCAACGAAGAGGCAAATGCTTGATGGGTCGCATTTGAACGACCACGCAGAGAACCGAACCGTAATGAGCACGACCGTGACACATATCGACGAGAAGCTTGAGCCGATCCTGGACGAAGTCCTCCGCCGCAACGCCGGCGAGCCTGAATTTCATCAGGCCGTTCGCGAGGTCCTCGAAAGCCTGGGCCGGGTCATCGCCAAACGTCCCGACTATGCCGACGACGCGCTGATCGAGCGCATTTGCGAGCCCGAGCGGCAGATCATCTTCCGCGTGCCCTGGGTCGACGACAAGGGCCAGGTGCAGATCAACCGCGGCTTCCGCGTGCAGTTCAATTCCGCGCTGGGGCCCTACAAAGGCGGCCTGCGATTCCACCCGTCGGTGAACCTCGGCATCATCAAGTTTCTCGGCTTCGAGCAGACCTTCAAGAACGCGCTGACCGGGCTGCCGATCGGCGGCGGCAAGGGCGGCTCGGACTTCAACCCGCGCCACCGCTCCGACGGCGAGATCATGCGCTTCTGCCAGTCCTTCATGACCGAGCTGCACCGCCATCTCGGCGAATACACCGACGTCCCCGCGGGCGATATCGGCGTCGGCGGCCGCGAGGTCGGCTTCATGTTCGGCCAGTACAAGCGCCTGACCAACCGCTATGAGGCGGGCGTGCTGACCGGCAAGGGCCTCGTCTATGGCGGCTCGCGCGCGCGCACCGAAGCAACCGGCTACGGCGCGACCTATTTCGTCGAACGCATGCTGGCGACCAAGGGCACCGACTTTGCCGGTAAGCGTGCCGTGGTGTCGGGCAGCGGCAATGTCGCCATCTATACGATGGAGAAGATCCTGTCGTTCGGCGGCACGATCGTCGCCTGCTCGGACTCCAATGGTTATGTCGTCGACGAGAAGGGCATCGATCTCGATCTGGTGAAGGAGATCAAGGTGGTGCGCCGTCAGCGCATTTCCGAATATGCGCGCCTCAAGGGCGCCGGCACGCATTACGTCGAAGGCGGCTCGATCTGGAATGTGCCGTGCGATGTCGCCATGCCGTCGGCGACGCAGAACGAACTGACCGGCAAGGATGCCCGCGCGCTGGTGAAGAACAAGGTGCTGGCGGTCGGCGAGGGCGCCAATATGCCCTCGACCCCGGAAGCCGTGCGCATCTTCCAGGAAGCCGGCGTTCTGTTCGCGCCCGGCAAGGCGGCCAATGCCGGCGGCGTGGCGACCTCGGCACTCGAAATGCAGCAGAACGCCTCACGCGACAGCTGGAGTTTCGAGCAGACCGAAACCCGGCTCGCCACCATCATGCGCAACATCCACGACACCTGCGCCGAGACGGCCGAGGAATATGGCTCGCCCGGCGACTATGTGCTCGGCGCCAATATCGCCGGCTTCGTTCGCGTGGCCGAGGCCATGCGGGCGCTGGGTGTGATCTGATCGGTGACGGCGCGCCGGCTGATTGTCGCCGGCGCGCCTGTCAGCGCTCCAGTTCTTTCATCAGGTCTTCGAGATCGAGCCGGCGCGTGAACATATGCAGCGAGCCGTCGGGATTTTTCGGCCACTGCGCTTGCGGCCGGTCAAAGTACAGCTCGACGCCATTCTGGTCCGGATCGCGCAGATACAGCGCTTCGGAGACGCCGTGATCGGAGGCGCCGTCGAGCGGGATCCCGGCGGCGATCAGCCGGGCGAGCGCATCGGCCAGCGCCTTGCGGGTCGGATACAGGATCGCGGTGTGGAAGAGCCCGGTGGTGCCCGGCGGCGGCGGCGACCCGCCTTTGCTCTCCCAGGTGTTGAGGCCGATGTGGTGGTGGTAGCCGCCGGCGGAGATGAAGGCGGCGCCGGGATAGGTCGTGGTCAGCGAAAAACCAAGCACGCCGCAGTAGAAATCGAGCGCGCGCGCAAGATCAGCGACCTTGAGGTGGACATGGCCGATCCGGGCCCCGGCATCGATGGTCGGGAAGCGGGGCGGGCTGTTGGCGGCGTCGGCGGCGCTGGTCATGGTCTGACGTCCAATCTGCCGTAAAGTGATGGCTCCCATCCCGAATTTGCCGCGGCAGGCGGCTGTTTCGGCTGGTTTGGCGGCTGTTGCGCCATTAGATGTAGGCCGGTCACCCAAGCTGATAAAGTGTCACCAAGGGTACCGAGGCAAGGGTTTGAAGAATGGCCGTTACACCGCTTCCCGACAGCATCGACGCGACGCTCGGCCTCCTGGCCAAGGCCGACTATGTGGCCGACCGGTCGCTGGCGACGGTGCTGTATCTGGCGCTGAAAATGGGGCGGCCGCTGTTCCTCGAGGGCGAGGCCGGCGTCGGCAAGACCGAGATCGCCAAGGTGCTGTCCACGGCGCTCGGGCGGCGGCTGATCCGCCTGCAGTGCTACGAGGGCCTCGACGTTTCGGCCGCCGTTTACGAGTGGAATTACGGCGCGCAGATGATCGCCATCCGCATGGCGGAGGCGCAAGGTGAGGGCGACCGCGCCCGGCTCGAACACGACGTGTTCTCACAGCAATATCTGATCAAGCGGCCGCTGTTGCAGGCGCTGGAGCCGGACCCGGCCGGGCCGCCGGTGCTGCTCATCGACGAACTCGACCGCACCGACGAAGCTTTCGAAGCCTTCCTGCTCGAAGTGTTGGCCGACTTCCAGGTGACCATTCCCGAACTCGGCACCGTGAAGGCGGAGCATCCGCCGATTGTCATCGTCACGTCGAACCGCACCCGCGAAGTGCATGACGCGCTCAAGCGCCGCTGTCTCTATCACTGGGTCGGCTACCCGAACGCGGAACGCGAACTCGCCATCCTGCGCGCCAAGGTGCCAGGCATCGCCAAGAAATTGTCGAGCCAAGTCGTCGCCTTCGTGCAGGCGCTGCGCAAGGAAGATCTGTTCAAGTCGCCCGGCGTTGCCGAGACGCTCGACTGGGCCGGTGCGCTGACCGAACTCGATGTCGTCGCGCTCGATCCTTCGACGGTGTCCGACACGCTCGGCGTGCTGCTCAAATATCAGGACGATATCGCCAGGCTCGACGGCACCAAGGTCAAGGCGCTGCTTGACGAGGTGAAGTCGGAGATGAGAGCGGCGGAGTAGTTTTCTTTTCCCTCCCCCGCTTGCGGGGGAGGGTTAGGGAGGGGGCAAACGACCCCTGCGAATACATATGAGTTCTGCAAATTCCCCCTCCCGTCCCGGCTTCGCCGGGCCGACCTCCCCCGCAGGCGGGGGAGGTGAAGAAACCCAAGGCCGTCTCGCCGAAAACATCGTCTACTTCGCGCGCGCCTTGCGGGCAGCCGGCATCCCGGTCGGCCCCGGCGCGGTGCTCGATGCGCTCGAGGCGGTGAATGTCGCGCGCATCGGCACCAAGGACGATTTCTACTGGACGCTTCACTCGGTCTTCGTGAAGCGGCGCGAGCATTCGATCCTGTTCGATCAGGCGTTCCGCATCTTCTTCCGCCGCCGCGGCTATATCGACAAGCTGATCGCGCAGATGTTGCCGCAAACCTTGCCGACCGCGCCGCAAGCGCCGGAAGCGGGCGCCCAGCGCATCCAGGAAGCTTTGTTCGCCGGCAACAAGGCGAAGACCGAGGAGCAGGAAGTCGAGATCGACGCGCGCCTCACCGTCTCCGACCGCGAGGTGCTGCAGAAGAAAGACTTCGCGCAGATGACCAATGCCGAGATCGCCAAAGCGAAGGAGGCGATCGCGCGGCTGGCGCTGCCGCTCGATGAGGAGAAGACACGGCGCCTGACGCCCGCACGCCACGGCCGCCTGATCGACATGCGCCGCACCTTGCGCTCCAGCATGAAGGCGGGCGGCGCGCTGATCGATCTGAAATATCTCGGCCCGCGCGTGAAGGAGCCGCCGATCGTGGCGCTGCTCGATATTTCCGGTTCGATGAGTCAGTACACCCGGCTGTTCCTGCATTTCCTGCATTCGATCACCGATGCGCGCAAGCGCGTGACGACCTTCCTGTTCGGCACGCGGCTCACCAACGTGACACGCGCCATCCGCCAGCGCGATCCCGACGAGGCGCTGGCCGCCTGCGGCGCCCATGTCGTGGACTGGTCGGGCGGCACGCGCATCGCGACGTCGCTGCACGACTTCAACAAGCACTGGGCGCGGCGCGTGCTCGGGCAGGGCGCGGTGGTGCTGTTGATCACCGACGGTCTGGAGCGCGACGCCGACGACACGCTCGCCTTCGAAATGGACCGCCTGCACCGCTCCTGCCGGCGGCTGATCTGGCTCAACCCGCTGCTGCGCTTCGACGGCTTCGAGCCGCGCGCCAAGGGCGTGAAAACCATACTGTCGGACGTTGACGAACTGCGTCCGGTGCACAATCTCGAGTCCATGGCGGCGCTGGTCCGCGCCCTGTCCGGCGCGCCGGAGAAGGGCTACGATACCAAGGCGATGCTGCTGAAAGTGGCGTGAGGGTATTCGTCATGGCCGGGCAAAAGGGCGTTTACGCCCGTCTTCGACGGGCTATGCCCGGCCATCCACGCCTTGAGGAAGAAAGACGTGGATGCCCGGCATAAATCCGGGCATGACGCTGGAGAGAGCGGAGGACTGCACATGCTCGGTCGTGACGAAGACATCCTCAAGGCCGCCGAAGACTGGTCGAAGGAGGGCCGCGGCGTCGCGCTGGCGACGGTGGTCGAAACCTGGGGCTCGGCGCCGCGTCCCGTCGGCTCCAATCTGGTGATCGACAGCGAGGGCAACTTCCTCGGCTCCGTGTCGGGCGGCTGTGTCGAGGGCGCGGTGGTGACCGAAGCCATCGACGTCATCGACAGCGGCAAGCCGAAGACGCTGGAATTCGGCGTTGCCGACGAGACGGCCTGGAAGGTCGGATTGTCCTGTGGCGGCACCATCCGGGTGTATGTGGAGAAGGTTTCGTAGCCGTCATTCCGGGGCGCGAGCGAAGCTCGCAAACCCGGAATCCAGCGGGCCTGATATATGTGTCTGGATTCCGGGTTCGCGCGTTGCACGCGCGCCCCGGAATGACCGGAGGAATAAATGAAACTCGATCTGCTTCACACCCTCAACGCCGAACGCGCGGCGCGGCGCGCCGTGGTGGTCGTCACCGACACCGAGAGCGGCGCGCAGCGCATCGTCAAGGCGGCCGATATCGCCACCGATCCGCTCGCCGATGTGCTCGACAAGCGCGTGCGCATGGCCAAGAGCGGCATGGAGGAGACAGCGCAAGGCCGCGTCTTCCTCACCGTGCATGTGCCGTCGCCGCAGCTCGTCATCACCGGCGCGGTGCATATCTCGCAGACACTCGCGCCGCTCGGGCAGATGCTCGATTACGCCGTCACCATCGTCGATCCGCGCACCGCCTTTGCGACGCCGGAGCGCTTTCCCGGCATCAACGTGATCGCCGAATGGCCGGACGTGGCGCTGCCGCCGCTCAATGTCGATCGCTACACGGCCTTCGTCGCGCTGACGCACGATCCCAAGGTTGACGATCCGGCGCTGCTGCATGCCCTGTCGCGCGACTGTTTCTATATCGGCGCGCTCGGTTCGCGGAAAACACATGGCCGCCGCCTTGAGCGGCTGAAGGCACAGGGCATCTCGGACGCGGCGCTGGCGCGCATTCACGCGCCGATCGGGCTGGATATCGGCGCGGTGTCGCCGGCGGAAATCGCCGTCGCCATCATGGGCGAGATCACGCTGCGGCTGCGCGTGAAGCAGGACAAGGCGGAAGCGGCATGAAACCAACATTGTCATTCCGGGACGCCATGAAATGGCGGGCCCGGAATCCATACGCCGCAGCCGGGGTTATGGATTCCGGGTTCGCGCTTTCAGCGCGCCCCGGAATGACAGGAGTCGATCCATGAAATTCGGACCCGTTGCCCCCAAGGACGCGTGCGGCGCCACCGCGGTGCATTCCATCCGCCAGGGCGAGCTTGTGCTCAAGAAGGGCACGCTGATCGGCGACAAGGAGATCGCTGCGCTGGAAGCGGCCGGGGTCAAGGAGATCGTCGTCGCGCGTCTCGACAAGGGCGATGTCTCGGAAGACGAGGCCGCCGCCAGCATCGCCGCCGCGGTTGCGGGCGAGGGCACGCGCACCGACCGCGCCTTCACCGGCCGCTGCAATCTGTTTGCGGAAACCGCCGGCATTCTCGTCGTCGACCGCGATGCCGTCGACCGCATGAACCGCGTCGATGAAGCGGTGACGCTGGCGACTTTGTCCGCCTACAAGCCGGTGGTCGAAGGCGAGATGATCGCCACCGTGAAGATCATTCCCTTCGCCGTGTCGGGCAAGGCGCGCGACAAGGCGATCGCGGCGGCGAAGAAAGCCGAGCCGGTCATTCGCATCGCGCCTTATGTGATTCGCAAGGTCGGCGTGGTCTCGACCTTGCTGCCGGGCCTCGCGCCCAAGGTGATCGAGAAGACTTTGCACATCACGCAGGACCGCCTCGCTCCGGCTGGCGCCGTCATTGTCGCCGAAAAGCGGGTGCCGCATGACGAGGCGGCGCTCGCCGCCGCCATCGCCGAGGTGCAAAAGGCGGGTGCCGAGATGGTCATCGTGTTCGGCGCGTCCGCCATCGCCGACCGCCGCGACGTCATTCCGATGGCGATCGAAAGCGCCGGCGGCGCCATCGAGCATTTCGGCATGCCGGTCGATCCCGGCAACCTGATGCTGATCGGCCGCATCGGAGAAGCGCCGGTGATCGGCGCGCCGGGCTGTGCCCGCTCGCCGAAGGAAAACGGCTTCGACTGGGTGCTGATGCGCCTGCTCGCCGGGCTCGCCGTGACGCGTGCCGACATCACCGGCATGGGCGTCGGCGGCCTGCTGATGGAGATCGTCACCCGGCCGCAGCCGCGCAGCGAGCCGGTCGTCGAGGCGGGCCAGCGCATCGCCGCCATCGTGCTGGCGGCCGGGCGCTCGACCCGGATGGGCGCGCTCAACAAGATGCTCGCCGAGATCGGCGGCAAGCCGCTGGTGCGCATCGCCGCCGAGCAGGCGCTGGCCTCGCGCGCCAAGCCGGTCATTGTCGTCACCGGGCATCAGCGCGAGCAGGTCGAGGCGGCGCTGGCCGGGCTGCCGGTGCGATTCGCGCATAATCCGGATTATGCCGATGGCCTCGGCACCTCGGTGCGCACGGGGATCGCCGCGGTGCCGGCGGAGGCCGGTGGTGCCATTGTATGCCTCGGCGACATGCCGCAGGTGGACAGCGGTTTGATCGACAAGCTCATCGCCGCCTTCGATCCCGAGAAGGGCGCTTTGATCGTGGTGCCCTCGATCGACGGCAAGCGCGGCAATCCGGTCGTGTGGTCGCGGCGATTCTTCAATGAATTGATGGCGATCGGCGGCGACACCGGCGCCCGCCACCTCATCGGCCAGTACGCCGAGGTCATGACCGAGGTTCATGTTTCGGGCGACGCCGCGCTCACCGACGTCGACACCCCCGAGTCTCTGAAGGCGGTCAAGGCCGAAATTGAGCGGGCCTGAGATTCGAATCATTGATCGCGGCTTGCGACTCGCCGTTTATCGAGGGTGCTAATTCCACGCGAGCCCTTTGGGGGCGAACCGATGACTGAAATCTATACGCCCGCTGTTCGGGTCGTCGTCGTCGCGAGCTTGTTGCTCGCGATTGCGACCATGACCTTCGTCACGGCCCGCGTGGCCGGTGCGGCCAATGCCTGCTCCGCTGTTGCTGCGTGTGAAAGCGATCCCTGCGGGCTGATAACAAGCGCGAAGCGTTACTGCGCCGCCTTTGCGGTGGATTTCACGGTGCCTGCGACGCGCGTGGCCTGGGCTGGTTTGATCGCGCCGACGCCGCGTAATGTGCGGGGCTAGAGCCTTCCTCGCGTGCGCGCCTTCGCGCGGTTGAGCCGCGTGTGTCCTTGGACGTTCAAGCTCACCACGAGAAATTCGGATAACAGACCGCATTTGTTGATGCAGGGGGCAGGGGGTTTCCGGTGCGGGGCCTTGCGCCGGCCGGCTGATTGTCATAAAACTGACTGACTAGTCAGTCAGTCCCTGCTGGGATCGGTCATGGCAAGGAACGGGGTGGTGGCGAAGAAGACGCGGAAGGCGACCGCCGCGAAGGATCGAGCGGGAGCGGGGCGCTCTGCGATTGGCGGCCGAAGTCAGAGCAAAGCCCGCAGCAAGAGCGAGCTTAACAAGTCGTCAGCGTCGGCGCTGACTGGCCGCGAAGCGCGCAGCGCCGAACGTCGCGAAGCCATTCTCAACGCGGCGCTCGATGAGTTCGCCGAGCGCGGTTTTGAAGCGGCGCGGCTCGATGACGTCGCCAGGCGCGCCGGCATCGCCAAGGGCACCATCTATCTCTATTTCCGCGACAAGGAGACCTTGTTTCAGGAGCTGCTGCGCGAGATGCTGACGCCGATCATTGGCGGCTTCGAGGCGCTGGGGCAGGCCGATGTCCCGGCCAAGCAACTGGCTGAGCACATGCGCGACGTCTTCGTCCACGAAGTGTTCGAAACCCGCCGCAAGGACGTGATCCGGCTGATGATCGCGGAAGGGCGCCGTTTTCCCAAGCTTGCCGAGTTCTACTATCGCGAGGTGTTGTCCCGCATCTTCGAAGCGTTGCACACAATCCTCAGGCGCGCCGCACGGCGCGGTGAAATCTCGGAGCAACTGGCGGAGTTTCCGCAACTCATCGCCGCGCCAGGACTTCTCGCTATCGTCTGGACCGGTCTGTTCGGCAACATCGCACCGCTCGACGTGCGCAAGATGATGCAAACCCACATCGATCTTCTGTTCGCTCCAAGGAGTAAGTCATGACTGCTCGTTGTGCCGTGCTGCTGCTCGCGGCGCTCGCGCTCGCCGGCTGCGACAAAGGCCCGGACCGACAGTTGCAGGGCTGGATGGAAGCGGAAACGATTTTCGTATCGCCGGACGAACAGGGCCGCGTCGAAGACCTCAAGGTGCGTCAGGGCGACGAGGTCAGGAAAGGCGATCTCCTGTTCACGCTCGACGACGACCTCCAGCGCGCCGACGTGCAGGTGCGCGAGGCGGCGCTCGCTTCCGCCAAGCAGGCCTATGCCCGCGCCGAGGAACTTCTGAAGACCGCGGCCGGCACGCAGAAGGCGATGGACGACGCCAAAGTCGCGCTCCAGCAGGCGCAGGCCAATCTCGATGCGTCGCAGACGCGCCTGACGCGGCGTCGCCAATTGAGCCCCGTGACCGGTTCGGTGGAGGAAGTCTATTTCCGGCCGGGCGAAACCGTGCAACCCGGCAAACCGGTCGCCGCGCTGCTACCGCCGGCGAATTTGAAGGTGCGCTTCTTTGCGCCTGAACGCGAACTTGCCGCCATTCAGATCGGCGATGTGGTCGGCGTGTCTTGCGACAGTTGTCCGACCGGCTTGACGGCGAGAGTCACCTTCATCGCGCGCAGCGCCGAATATACGCCGCCGGTCATCTACAGCCTCGAGGAGCGCGCCAAGCTCGTCTACCTGATCGAAGCGCGGCCGGAGGATCCATCGAAATTGCGCGTCGGCCAGCCAGTGACGGTGACGCGCGGTGCCAAGCCATGACGGACGTCGCAATGCACCACGCTGGCGATACCCGCGATATCGTTATCGACGTCGAGCATCTTACTAAGCGCTTCGATGGCCGCGCCGTCGTGCACGACGTCTCGATGCAGGTCCGGCGCGGCTCGATCTACGGCTTCCTCGGGCCAAACGGTTCAGGCAAGACCACCACGATCCGCATGCTGTGCGGCCTGCTGACCCCGGATGAGGGCACGGGCACTTGTCTCGGGTACGACATCCGCACCGAAACCGACAAGATCAAACAGCATGTCGGCTATATGACGCAAAAGTTCTCGCTGTATCAGGACCTGTCGGTGCGCGAGAACCTGGAATTCATCGGCCGGCTTTATGGTCTGGAGCGCCCGCGGGCCGCAGCGCGTGCGGCGATCGAGCGCCTCGGCCTCAAGGGCCGTGAAGAACAACTCGCCGGCGAGCTGTCTGGCGGCTGGAAGCAGCGGCTGGCGCTGGGCGCCTGCACATTGTCGAACCCTCAACTACTCTTGCTTGATGAGCCGACGGCGGGCGTCGATCCCAAGGCGCGGCGCGAGTTTTGGAACGAAATCCACGCTCTCGCTGCCGATGGGCTCACGGTGCTGGTGTCCACGCATTACATGGACGAGGCTGAACGCTGTCACGAGATCGCCTACATAGCCTATGGCGAACTGCTGGTGCGCGGCAGCGTCGAGGAGGTGATCGCAGCATCCAACCTCACCACCTACGTCGTCACGGCGCGAAGCGGCGACAGCATCAATGCCCTCGGCCATGAGCTTGAGCGCAAGCCGGGCGTCGATATGGTGGCCCCTTTCGGTACCAATTTGCATGTATCGGGCCGCGACGCCGCCGCGCTCGAAGCCGCGATCGCGCCTTATCGGGCGCGGGGCAATCTCGACTGGCAGCGATCGGAAGCCTCGCTTGAGGATGTGTTCATCGACCTGATGGGGCGCGCCAAGGACAACTTCCAATGAATCGGGTCATTTCCGCGAAGGCTCCGGGACGGATCAGAGGCAATGGCTTCTGGCGCAAGACCTGGGCCATGTTGATAAAGGAGTTCATCCAGCTCAAGCGCGACCGTGTCTCGCTGGCGATGATTGCCATCATCCCGCTCGTTCAGCTGCTGCTGTTCGGTTACGCCATCAATACAACGCCGCGCGACCTGCCGACCGCGGTCTTGCTGCAGGAATCGAGCGATGTCGGTCGCTCCATTCTCGCGGCACTCAACAATACGCGCTACTTCAAGGTCACCGAACTGCCGGACAGCGAAGCCGAATTCGATCGGCTTCTCGCCTCGGGTAAAGTCCTGTTCGGTATCGAAATCCCGGCGAACTTCGAGCGCTCGCTGCGGCGCGGGGACATGCCGGCGATGCTGGTGGCAGCCGATGCGACCGATCCGGTGGCAGCGGGCTCGGCGCTGTCGGCGCTCAATCGGCTGGTCCAGACCGCATTGATGCACGACTACGCCATTCCTGAGGCCCGCTCGCCCGCCTTCGAGATCAGGACGCATGCGCGCTACAATCCCGCCGCTAAGACCGAGCTGAACATCGTGCCCGGACTTGTCGGCACCATTCTCACCATGACCATGCTGATCTTCACAGCCTTATCCGTGACGCGCGAGATCGAGCGCGGCACCATGGAAAATCTGCTGGCGATGCCGATCACGCCGGTCGAGATCATGCTGGGAAAAATCATCCCTTACGTCATAGCCGGTTTTGTCCAGGCCACGATCATCATCGGCATCGGCGTATTTCTGTTTGGGGTGCCGCTTCTCGGCAGTATCGGCATGCTGGCGCTGCTCACGACTTTGTTCGTCGGCACCAATCTGTCGATCGGCTATACATTTTCGACGGTGGCCCAGAACCAGCTGCAGGCGATGCAGATGTCGGTGATGTTTCTGCTGCCGAACATCTTGCTATCGGGATTCATGTTTCCCTATGCCGGCATGCCGCGCTGGGCGCAGTATGTCGGCGAGGTGCTGCCGCTGACGCATTACATCCGCATTACCCGGGCGATCATGCTGAAGGGCGCGACCATCAGCGACCTGCGTTACGAGGCGGTAGCGCTGGCGGCGCTGATGCTGATCGCCATGACCATTGCGGTGACCCGCTTCCGCCGCACGCTCGATTAGGCGCGGCCTCAGACGACATGACGCTTTGCCGCGGTGGCCGGATCTCCCGTGTTGGGTGTGCCGGTCGGCTCGATCAGCAACAGATGCGCCTCCTCCCGGGCGACCGGGCGGTGTTCGATGCCTTTGGGAACGACGAACATTTCACCAGTCTTCAAAGTCACAGTGCGGTCGCGGAGCTCGATGTCGATGCTGCCCTTGAGGACCAGAAAGAAGTCGTCGGTGTCGGGATGGGAATGCCAGTTGAATTCGCCCAATACCTTCACGACCATGACATCATGGCCGTTGAATTCCGACACGGTTCGCGGCGACCAATGTTGCTCAAAGGTGGCGAGTTTGTCCACGAGGTTGATCGGGTGAGCGCCGTGCTGGGTCATGGATGCCTATCGCTTTGTACGAGTAGAATTGTCGCCTTGCGGGGCTTGACGATCAAGACAGATCTCAATTGAGTTTCTGCGCCAGGCCGATCCTGAAATAGGAGCTGGAATGACCGTCGGTGTCGCGGGCGTAACCGATCGCGGCCGACCATTCTATGTCGTCGGTCTTCATGCTGGTGATATGCAGACCGATGCGGTTCTGGCGATAGCCGTCGCTCTCGAAGACCTGCAGTTCGGGACCGGCATAGAAGAATTCCTCGTTGAGCAATTCGCCGCTGATGCGCCAGCCAAAGGCGAGCCGCGCCGAATGGCTGGTGGACAGCGTGCCCAGCGACACATCGCCCGCGATCAGCGTCTCGGCAGTGGGCTCGCTCCACAGTTCGGCGGCAAAACGCGCGCCGAAGTTCTGGCCGCGCACCTTGTTGCCGGGATCGTCCGGCCACAACCAGTGCTTTTGCCACTCCGGGCCGAAGAAGAACTTCATCTCCGCGGGGCCGCGCTTGATGCGGAAGCCGGGGAGGACCTGCAGTTGCCACTCGGCGCCGCGAACTTCCTGTCCCGGCATGCTGCCGGGCCAGTAGCGATACACGCCGCCGTTCACCAGCAGCTTGAGCATGAAGCCGTCGCGCTCGAAGCCGCCCGGCGCGTAGAGAAAGCCAGAGTGGGCGAAGATGCCGTTGCGCCAGATGTCGCGGCCGGAGAACTGCAGCGTGGTCGTATCGTCATCCTCGGGTGTATCAGCGGTCGCCGCGAGGCTGAAAAGGCAAAGGCTGGCCCCAAAGACGAGTGCCCCTATGCCTTTGCCGACCCACATCGCGGCCCCGCCCGCTACGCATTACAATCAGCCGACAACTAGAACGGGAATTTGAAAACGTGTCCACATCGGCGCAGATCGCGCATAAGTAGTTTAAGGTTGTGTAGCGTTTTAGTTCGCGTTTTGGTGGCGGGTTAGCCGGCGCGGCGGTTCGCCAAGGATGCGGCGGATCATGGCGGAAAAAGCTGAGGCGCTGGCATAGCCGACCGACGCCGCAGTTTCGGCGACTGACTCGCCGTCCGCCAGTCGCGCGAGACCATCGACCGCGCGCAAGCGGGCGCGCCATTCGGCAAAGCCGAGACCGGTCTCTTGACGGAACAGGCGGGCGAGGGTGCGCCGACTGGCGCCGGCCTCATCCGCCCAGCGGTCGAGGTCATGGTCGACGCTGGGGTCTTCCAGGAGCACGCGGACCACGCGTAAGGCGCGCTCGTCGCGTGGCATCGGCACATCATAGCGATGCTCGTCCAGGCGCCTGATTTCGGTGAGAATGAGCCGGGCAATGGCACCGCCGCGATCGTCTTCGGCGTAGTCCGCCGGTTCCTTCAGGAGGGCGAGGATGAGCTCGCGCAACAGTCCAGAAATCTCGGCGAACACGGGCCGGCGCGGCAGGCTCTCGCAAAGTGCGTCGTCGATATACACCGTCCGCATCTCGACCTTACTGCGCATTGTGACCTTGTGCGGCAGCTGCGGCGGCAGCCAGATCGCGCGGGCTGGCGGCAGGATCCAAGCGGCCTGTTCGGTCTCGACGCGCATGATGCCACTGGTGGCATGTAGCAATTGGCCGCGCCGGTGGATGTGCAAGGGGATGTGCTCGGTGGCGGCGCAGGTCTTGCCCAGCACCGCAACGGGGCGGGGGGCGTTGTCCAGGTTCTGACGGTAGACGGGTAGGGTTTCAGGCATGGCGGTCCTCGTGGCCCGAATGCGACGAAAATCGGCCGAACATCGCCAAATGGCAAGCCCTATATTGCCAGTCGTTCAAGATTCGCTGGGCCGGAAGGCGTTCCTCCTATGACCACCACGACCGTCACTGCCGACGAGGCTGCCCGTCGGCGCTCCATCACCTTCCTGAACGTCGCCCACGGCTTCGACCACTACGTGCTGCTGATCTATCCGACGGTCGTTATCGGGCTCGAGGCGGTCTACGGGCGGCCCTACAGCGAACTGATTGCGCTCTCGAGCGCGGCCTTCCTCGCCTTCGGTATCTTCTCCTTGCCGGCCGGCTGGCTCGCCGACCGCTGGAGCCGCCGCAACATGATGGTGGCGTTTTATCTCGGCTGCGGCCTTTCGATGCTGGCGGTGGCGATGGCGCCGAACCTCCTCGTTCTCTCGATCGCGATGTTCGCAATCGGTATCTTCGCGGCGATCTATCATCCAGTCGGCATGGCAATACTGATCGAAGCGGCCAGCGCCAATGGCGGCAGCATGGGCCGCACGCTTGCCTTTAACGGCGTCTGCGGGAATCTGGGCGTCTCGCTGGCAGCCGGCATTTCCGGCGCTCTCGCCTGGTGGATCAGCTGGCGCGCGGCCTTCTATGTGCCGGCCGCATTTCTGCTCGTCATCGGCATCGCCTATTATCGGCTCACGCCGGACGACCGCCATCACGCCAGCAAGCGCCAGAGCAAGGCCGCGGTGCCGCTGACGGCGAAACTGATGGCGGTGATGTTCGGTCTGTTCCTCGTCATCGCGCTGTCCGCCGGGCTCGTCTTCAACGTGCTCACCATCGCGCTGCCCAAGATCGTCGATGAGGGCATGGTGAAGGGCGTACCGCTGGTGCTGGTCGGCAGCGTCGCGACCGCGGTGCTGCTGTGCGGCGCCCTGGCGCAACTGGCAATCGGGCGGCTCGTCGAGCGCTTCGCGCCGCACTACCTGTTCGCGGCCGTGACCTGTTTCGGCTTTGCGGGCAATTTCTGGGCTTCCCAGGCCGAGGGCATTCCGTTGATGATTGCGCTCGCCATTGCCATTGCCGCGATCTACGCGCAGGTGACCGTCAACGACATTATCCTTGCGCGCTACACAGCGGACGCCTGGCGCGGCCGCGTCTATGCCGTGCGCTATTTCACTCTGTTCATTTCCTCCGGCACCGCCATCGGCATGATCGCGCTGCTGCACAAGACCGGCGGCTTCGGCCTTGTGCTCGGCGTCAATTCCATTGTGGCGCTGGTGATGTTTCTTACCACGCTGGCGCTCACGGCGATGGTTGTGAACATCGAGAACCGGCAGGCTCTGCAGCCGGCGGAGTAGGCGCTCTCCGAAGCGCCGCGAAGGCCCTGTCTGGATAGCGGGCCAAGCGCCGCACTCCAAAAAACGCTGTGCGGCCATGCCTGCGACAATTCGGCAGGAAAATTCGCATGCGTTCGCGTGGATTTATTGAGCAAATCATTATTCGGCAGGTCGAAACTTTGACAGGTTTCGTCTTATTTACGGCGCGGCCCTTGCTGCCCGGCGGCATTGCGGCAAATGTTCGGCCCACGGAACATTTGCGGGAGCAAAATCATGCGCGTCTTGTCTCTTCGACACCTCCTTCGTCTGTCACTCGGTGCGATCATGCTGACCGTGGCCGTCGGTGCGGTAAAGCCCGCCACGGCGCAGACCACTCTGGTCAACGTTTCCTATGATCCGACGCGCGAGCTGTATCGCGACTACGCCGACTACTTCGTCAAGTATTGGAAAGAGAAGACCGGCAAAACGATCGAGGTCAGCAACAGCCACGGCGGCTCCGGCGCCCAGGTTCGCTCCGTGATCGACGGTCTGCCCGCCGATGTGGTGACCTTCCCACTCGAAGGCGACATCCTCGGCATTCAGCAGAAGGGCCTGATTAACGCGGACTGGAAGAGCAAGTTCCCCTCCGATTCGTCACCATACACCTCGACCATCGTTTTCCTTGTGCGCAAGGGTAACCCCAAGGGTATCAAGGACTGGGACGATTTGGCCAAGTCCGGAATCTCGGTCGTCACGCCGAACCCGAAGACATCGGGTGGCGCGCGCTGGAATTATCTCGCCGCCTGGGCTTACGAGCTGGATCGCACCAAGGGGGATCAGAAAAAAGCCCAGGCTTTCGTCGCCGCGATTTACAAGAACGTAGCGGTGCTCGACACCGGTGCGCGCGGATCGACCAATACGTTTGTGCAGAACAAAGTTGGCGACGTGCTGATCGCGTGGGAAAATGAAGCGCTCCTGTCACTCAAGGAGTTCGGCTCCGATTACGAGATCGTCGTTCCGTCGGTTTCAATCCTGGCCGAGGTGAAGGTGGCGATCGTTGACAAGAACGTCGACAAGAAGGGCACACGCGAAGTTGCAAAGGCCTTCCTGGATCAGCTTTATTCCCCTGAGGCGCAGAAGATTTTTGCCAAGAATTTCTATCGCCCCGGCAAGCCCGAGTATGTCGACGCTGCCGACCTCAAGCCCTTTCCGAAGGTGAAGCTGGTCAAAGTCGACGATGTCTTTGGCGGATGGGCCAAGGCGCAGCCAACCCATTTCGACAACGGCGGAATTTTCGACAAGATATACTCCAAGGATTGAGCCGCTTTCGCGCTCTTGACTGGTGGGCCGGCACGATGTTCCTTCATTCGAGGCCGGCCCCGGCCCGCTGGAATCGGAGCTAATTCAGTTATGGCGCGCATTCGATTCCGAGAGCCGAGCATCATTCCGGGCTTTCGTCTGACGTTCGGCTTTACAGTTTTCTATCTGTCCCTGATCGTGCTCATTCCAATCATCGGGCTTTACATCAAGACTTTCGATCTCGACTGGGAGCGCTTCACGGCTATCCTCACCGGCCCACGTTTCGTGGCCGCGATGCGACTGAGCTTCGGAGCGTCGCTGCTTGCCGCGCTGTTCAATGTCGTCGTCGGTGTCGTAATCGCCTGGGTGCTGGTGCGATATCGTTTCTTCGCCGTACGCCTTCTTGATGCTATTGTCGATTTGCCTTTCGCGCTGCCGACCGCAGTCGCCGGCATTGCGTTGACTGCGCTTTATGTTCCACAGGGCTGGCTCGGCGGGCTGTTCTCTCCCTTCGGGATCACCATCGCCTATACGCCGATCGGCATCTGGATCGCACTGGTCTTTATCGGCCTTCCATTCGTCGTGCGGACCGTCCAGCCGGTGCTCGAGGACTTCAGCCGTGAGGTCGAGGAAGCCGCGGCAACGCTCGGCGCCCAGCGGCGTACGACAATTTTGCGTGTCATCCTGCCGCCGATGATCCCCGCGATTCTCACGGGGTTCGCCCTCGCGTTTGCGCGTGCGGTCGGCGAGTATGGCTCGGTTATCTTCATTGCCGGCAACATCCCAAGGAAAACCGAGATATTGCCGCTGCTGATCGTCTTTCGTCTGGAGGAGCGCGACTATGCCGCCGCGGCGGCTATTGCTGCTGTGATGCTGACCATTTCATTCGTCATTTTGCTCTTGATCAACCTCCTGCAGGTGTGGAGTTATCGGAGGTTTGGCAATGGCTGAGCTTGCAAGGAAGCACGGCGTTTCTCCGGTGAGCGAAACGCGGCCAGTTCGACTGACGCTGATTGGGATCAGCATCTTCGTGCTGGCGCTGTTCCTGATTATGCCGCTGGTCGCGGTGTTCGTGCAGGCGCTCGGGTTGGGCCTAGGTCCGGCTCTTGCGACGTTTCAAGATCCCGACGCGATCGCCGCTATTCAACTAACGCTTCTGGTTGCGGCCATTGCCGTTCCCTGCAATCTCGTTTTCGGGGTCGCCGCCGCCTGGGCTATAGCAAAATTCCGTTTCCGCGGGCGAGCCTTGTTGATTTCGTTGATCGACCTGCCGTTCTCGGTTTCGCCGGTCGTCGCCGGTCTCGTCTATGTGCTCTTGCTCGGCCCATACACGCCGGTAGGCGCCTGGTTTCTTCAGGATTTCAGCGTCCGCATCATCTTTGCCATACCTGGCGTTATTCTGGCGACAATCTTCGTCACCTTTCCCTTCATCGCGCGCGAACTCATTCCTTTGATGCAAGATCAGGGAACAGGGGACGAGGAGGCAGCTCTTTCATTGGGCGCGTCCGGCTGGCAGACGTTCTGGTATGTGACGCTGCCCAACGTAAAATGGGCGCTGCTCTATGGCGTCCTGCTATGCAATGCACGGGCGATGGGCGAGTTCGGTGCGGTCGCCGTGATTTCCGGAAAGCTCAGGGGCGAGACCGTGACGATGCCGTTGCAGATTGAGCTGTACTATCAGGAGTTCAGGGCGTTGGCGCAGGTGGCTGCTTTCAGCCTCGCGGCGGTACTTGCCGGGCTTGCGCTTGTAACCCTGGTTGTAAAGACTTGGCTCGAATGGCGCTATGCACATCAGCTCGCTGCGACCAGAAACGGACATTGAGATAAGGACGATGGAACTCAATCTCAGGAACGTCCGCAAGGAATTCGACCGTTTTCCGGCGTTGCACGATGTGTCTCTCAATATCCGGTCCGGCGAGCTGATTGCGTTGTTAGGACCGTCCGGCTCCGGCAAGACGACGCTTCTTCGTCTGATTGCGGGGCTCGAATTTCCGAACGCAGGCACAATTCTGTTTGGCGATGAGGATGCGTCCTTCAAGTCGGTGCAGGAGCGCCATGTCGGCTTCGTCTTCCAGCATTACGCGCTGTTCCGTCACATGACGGTGGCCGAGAATATCGGCTTCGGGCTGTCGGTACGGCCGCGTGCATCGCGCCCGCCCAAGGCGGAGATCCGGCGCCGTACGCTGGAGCTGCTTGACCTCGTGCAACTTTCCGGCCTGGAAAAGCGCTATCCGAGCCAGCTCTCGGGCGGTCAGCGTCAGCGCGTCGCGCTTGCCCGCGCGCTCGCCATCGAGCCGCTCGTGCTGCTGCTCGACGAGCCCTTCGGCGCGCTCGATGCCAAAGTGCGGCGCGAACTGCGCGACTGGCTTAGGACGTTGCACGACAAGACCGGCCACACCACGGTGTTCGTCACGCACGATCAGGAGGAGGCGCTGGAACTCGCCGATCGTGTCGTGGTGATGAGCCAGGGACGTATCGAGCAGGTCGGTACGCCGGACGAGATTTACGACCGCCCCAATTCGCCTTTCGTGTTCTCCTTCATCGGCGAGACGAGCGAGTTGCCGGTGATCGTGGAAGGCGGCAAGGTGCTGTTCGAGGGCCGGCCCCTCGATCTTCCCCCAGGCGAAGTGCCGGGCGGTCCGGCTCGGCTATTCCTGCGTCCGAACGGAGTTAGCCTCGCACCGGAACGTCCGGGAGCGATTGTCGGCACGGTCGTGTCGGTTCACCGCAGCGGCGGATTGCGCCGTGCCGAATTGCAGGTCGGAAACGGCGGCCACAAGATCGAGGTCGAGTTGCCGCTTGACGCGCCGTTCGACGTTGCGAGCAGCGTTCCTTTTCTGCCGCGTTACTGGCAGATATTTCCGGCCAGCTGAGTTATCAGTCTTTCAGCCGCTCGATCAGCGCCATCGCCGCGGCGGGCATCTTCACCTTCGCTTCGTGGATGAAATAAATGAAGGCATCGCGCGGCTTCTTCGGCGCGGACTTTTTGTCGATGCGCGGCAGATCGGCGGGCTCGCCGCCTTTGACCCAGAGTTTGGCGCGCTCGGCCCACTGATCGAGCGCCTTGGGCGGATAGCCGGCTTTCAGCTTCTCATCACCCTTTTGCAGCCTTGCATAGACGAAGTCGGCGGTGATGTCGGCGATCTCGGTATAGGTCGCGTGCTCGGCGTAGCAGATGGCGACCCCTTTTTTGCGGGCCAACGCGATGAATTCGGGCGTCTTGAAAGTGTCGTTGCGCACTTCGACGACATGGCGCAAAGCGCGGCCGTCGAACTTGTCCGGCAGCAGATCGAGGAAGGCGCCGAAATCGGCAGGGTCGAACTTCTTATGCGGCGCGAACTGCCAGAGCAGGGGGCCGAGCTTGGGCCCGAGTTCGGTGATGCCGGAGTCCAGAAACCGTTTGATCGAGTCGCCGGCTTCCGCCAGCACGCGACGATTGACCGCATAGCGCGGCCCCTTCAGGGAAAACACGAAGCCTGCGGGTACTTCGGACGCCCATTTGGCGAAGCTGGCCGGCTTCATGGTCGAATAGAAGGTGCCGTTGACCTCGATCGAGGTCAGATGCTGCCCGGCATATTCGAGTTCGCGGGCATGCGGCAGGCCTTTGGGGTAGAAAACGCCGCGCCACGGCTCGTAGGTCCAGCCGCCGACGCCGACATAGGTCTTTGCAGGGTAAGTTTTCGTTAAGGTTTTCGTCATGTTATCTACACAATCGGGGTCTATAGAATTGGGCAAGCGGCGCGGGATTGCTCAGGCGATCCGCGCTCAGACGGCCACGATAAGATCGACGACGGCGGATGTACCCGCGTTTGATCTTCTCCGTGGTCGTTTTCGTTTTCCGGCTCCGTCATCATGCCCGGAAGGGTACTGCGCCCGGCGCCCCGGTCCACCCGATTTCTCATCGCTGCAGCCGCCTCAGGCCGAAGTCGTCGAACCGAGCCGCGTATTGGCGGCGCGCAGTGCGGCATTTTCCTCTTCCAGCGACTTGATGGTGTGGAACAGCCGCGCCGTGGACAGTTGCAAAAAGTAGAACCCGAAGGTCGGGTTCTGGAAATAGAGCTGCATGACGTGGTCGTAGGAGATGACCAGCGTCTCGCCGTTTTCGATGCATTCGATCGTAGCGGTGCGCGCCTTGCCGGGCTCGAGCAGGCCCAGTTCGCCGATGACGCCGCCGGGCCCGATCTCGATGTCGCGCTCCACGACCCGGAACCGGCCCGACATGATGAAATGCATCTCGCTCGCCGGGTCGCCTTTCTTGAACAGGGTCGTGCCGGCGTCGTGGTGATGCTTGGTGGTGAACGGTTTAACCCAGTCGAACGACAGATCGCCATTGGCCGCCTCGTTGACCTGCCGGATCAGCCGCTTCATCTGGAACAGGCGCAGGGCGTTGATCGGCAGCAGGATGACGTTGAGGACCAATGTCGGATAAACGCCCGCCAGCGACGACCAGGTGATGAACAGGAAGTTGGTCGTCATCGCCACGATGCGCAGCGGGATCATCGTCTTCATCATGTAGCCGATGATGTTGAGGATGACGGCCGCGGCCGAAATCAGCATGACGAAGTCGATGTCGCTCAGCGAGGTGGGGAAATGCATTGCGGGTTATTCCGGCGGCGATTGTGACAGTGTGACGACAGCGGCTGGGATGAGAGTCGACAGCCTAGCGGATGGGCCGCAGCCTGCAATTGCCGCGGCGTGAATTTCCGCCGCTGCGGCGGGTTCCGCCACAAAGACAAAGGCCCGGGATTTCTCCCGGGCCTTCATGTTGTTTACGCGAGTGACGCGGACCTTAGAAGTCCATGCCGCCCATGCCACCCGGCATGCCGCCCGGAGCGGCGCCACCGGCGCCCTTCTTCGGCGGCAGTTCGGCGACCATCGCTTCGGTGGTGATCAGCAGGCCCGCGACCGAGCCGGCGTTCTGGATCGCCGCACGCACGACCTTCGTCGGGTCGATGATGCCCTTGGACATCATGTTCCCGTATTCGCCGTTCTGCGCGTCGAAGCCGTAGGAGTACTGATCCTTCTCGAGCACCTTGCCGACGATGACCGAGCCGTCTTCACCCGCGTTCAGCGCGATCTGACGGGCCGGGGCCTGGATCGCCTTGCGGACGATCTCGACGCCGTGCTTCTGGTCCTCGTTCTGGGTCTTCACCTTCTTGAGGGCTTCCGTGGCGCGGAGCAGGGCGATGCCGCCGCCCGGCAGGATGCCTTCCTCGACCGCGGCGCGGGTCGCGTGCATCGCGTCATCGACGCGATCCTTGCGCTCCTTCACCTCGACCTCGGTCGCGCCGCCGACGCGGATCACCGCGACGCCGCCCGCGAGCTTGGCCAGACGCTCCTGCAGCTTCTCACGGTCGTAGTCCGAGGTGGTTTCCTCGATCTGTGCCTTGATCTGCTGGACGCGCGCTTCGATGTCGGCCTTCTTGCCGGCGCCGTTGACGATGGTGGTGTTCTCCTTGTCGATCGACACCTTCTTGGCGCGGCCGAGCATGGAGAGGGTGACGTTCTCGAGCTTGATGCCGAGATCTTCCGAGATCGCCTGGCCGCCGGTCAGGATCGCGATGTCCTGCAGCATGGCCTTACGGCGATCGCCGAAGCCCGGCGCCTTGACGGCGGCGACCTTGAGACCGCCACGCAGCTTGTTGACGACGAGGGTGGCGAGGGCTTCGCCTTCGATGTCCTCAGCGACGATGAGCAGCGGCTTGCCGGTCTGCACGACGGCTTCGAGCA
>Ga0182736_1000933_pt1 | contig 34642 bp, 29 predicted proteins | sample eDN5th30CKraftBY_FD_128882 | JGI IMG/M metagenome (GOLD analysis project Ga0182736, IMG submission 128882) | Enriched backyard soil microbial communities from Emeryville, California, USA - eDNA 5th pass 30_C Kraft BY (version 2) (version 2) | ecosystem: Environmental > Terrestrial > Soil >...
GCTGCGCCCGCCATTGGCCGGCAGCTTGCGGCCGACCAGATCCATCGCCTGCACGCCGTTCGCGCCTTCATAGATCATCGCGATCCGCGCATCGCGCACCGTCTGCTCGACGCCCCATTCGCGCACATAACCATGGCCGCCGAACACCTGCTGGGCGAGCACGGTCACATCAAAGCCCTTATCCGTGCCATAGCCCTTGATGACCGGGGTGAGCAGCGAGATGAGGTCGTCGGCTGCCTGCCGCTCCTCCTCAGTCTCTGCAAATTTGACAAGGTCGACCTGGAGCGCGCCCCACAGGCACAAGGCGCGCAGCCCTTCGGTCAACGCCTTGCCCTCCATCAGCATGCGCCGCACGTCGGGATGGACGAACAACGTATCGGCCGGCTTGTCCGGCTCGGCCGGCCCCGTCAGCGCGCGGCCCTGCCGGCGGTCCATCGCGTAACGCACCGCCTGCTGATAGGCGAGTTCCGCCTGCGCCAGCCCTTGCAGGCCAACGCCGAGCCGCGCCTGATTCATCATGATGAACATCGCGGCCAGGCCCTTATTCTCCTCGCCGATCATCCAGCCCGTCGCATCATCATAATTCATGACGCAGGTGGCATTGCCGTGAATGCCCATCTTATGCTCGATCGAGCCGCAGGAGACGGCGTTGCGCTCGCCAAGCGCGCCATCATCGCCCACCATGACCTTGGGCACGAGGAACAGCGAGATGCCCTTGCTGCCCGCCGGCGCGCCCGGCGTTTTGGCCAGCACGAGATGGATGATATTCTCGGCCATGTCATGCTCGCCGCCCGAGATGAAAATCTTGGTGCCGGTAATCTTGTAACTGCCATCCGCCTGCGGTTGCGCCCGCGTCTTGATCAGCCCCAGATCCGTGCCGGCATGCGGCTCGGTCAGGTTCATCGTGCCGCACCACGCGCCGGAGACCATGTTGGGCACATATTTGCGCTGCAATTCCTCGCTGCCCTTGGCGAGAATGGCGGAAACCGCCGCGCCGGTCAGCCCATGATACATGTTGAAAGCATGGTTGGCCGAGGTGAAATATTCCTCCACCGCCAGCGCCAGCGCCATCGGCAGCGCCTGTCCGCCAAACGCCTCCGGTGCATGCAGGGTCGTCCAGCCGCCGGCGACGAACTGGTCGAACGCCTCCTCAAAGCCCGGCGGCACGCTCACCGTGCCATCGTCATTGCGCTTGCAGCCACTCTCGTCCCCCACGGGATTGAGCGGGTTCAGCACCTCGCTGGCGAATTTGCCGCCCTCTTCCAGCACCGCCGCGACGATATCGCTGGAGGCAGCCGCAAAGCCGGGATTGTTGGCCAGCCGTTCCAGGCCGACAATCTCGTTGAGGATGAACAATGTGTCGGTGACAGGTGCAGTATAACTGGGCATGGGCAAACCTCTTCTGGAACGGCGCGTTGCGGTGCGGGAGCGGGATCAGGCCGACTGCTGCTCCTGCTTCTCTTCAACCAGGGTGATGAAATGGGTCAACTCGGCAATGGCTTCGTCAATATCGCTACGCTGGCGCTCCAGCAGCGCGATGCGCTCGCGGCATTTGGCGATCGTCACCGCGCGCTGGCTCCGGCGGCCGTCACCGGCATCGTAAAGATCGATCATTTCGCGGATGTCGGCCAGGCTGAAGCCGACGCGCTTGCCGCGTAATATCCAGGCGAGACGCGCACGATCCCGATGGCCATAAATGCGGGCAAGGCCCTGCCGGCGCGGCGCGATGAGCTGCTCATCCTCGTAGAAACGCAGCGCGCGCGGCGTCACGCCAAATTCCTCGCACAGATCGGAGATGCTGAATTCCTCCCGGCTATCCTGCCCGGGCTGCGGAATACCGGCGGTGATCCTCTCCTTATGCATGGTCCATGGCATAAAGAGGCGTGACGTTTACGTCAACGGCACAGCGGCCGGCCGCCACCATCCTCCATAGCCCGCGCCGCCGCGCCATCATGATCCAGCCGCGGGAACGATACGCCGGCCAGCGACCCCCGGCTGGAACAAAGGACGGTGCAATTAAGATCGAGACTGCCCGGCAGCACGATCTTGTCGCCCTCATAACGAGCGACGATCAGGCAGTTTTTCCCCGCGCCATCGAAGCGCAGCAGCAATTTATCGCCGGCGCGCCGGGCGCTCCCCGTCCCCCGGCACATCTCCTCCTGCCCGATGCGTGTCTCGGCCCCGAACCGGTAATCGGCGCCCCCGGCTTCATCGGGGACGAGGCACAGGCGATCCGACCCGCCCTCATAGCGCCGGCCATAGCGCCCGGCCGGATCGGTCCCGTCGCGCTCCGGCAAGGCGCCGGTCTCCAGCGCAAGCGCATCCAGTTCGCGCGCCGTCGGGGTGGCTGGCGGGTCGGCTTGCGCCGCTGCGCCGCCGCCCGGATCGCTGCCGCAACCAGCCAGCACCGCCATGACGAAGACGAGCGCGCCCGTCGCGGCCCATCGGCGCCGGTGGATCACCGCGCGGTCGCCTCGTCCGGTTCGATCCGCTCCAGCCCGTCCGCCGTGATGCGGCGATAAAAGCAACTGCGCGCGCCGGTGTGGCAGGCCGGGCCGGCCGGCGTCACCCGCAGCCAGACCGCATCCTGATCGCAATCCACGCGCATTTCGATCACGCGCAGCTCATTGCCGGATTCCTCGCCTTTGCGCCACAGCTTCCCCCGGCTGCGCGACCAGAAATGAGCCAGCCCGGTCGCCCGCGTCGCCGCCAGCGCTTCTGCATTCATATGCGCGAGCATGAGCAGCTCCCCCGTCGCGACATCGCTCGCAACGGCGGTAATCAATCCATCCCGATCATATCTGGGATTGAGCCTCAGGCCTGTTTCGCGTTCATCACTCATGCGCCGCCTATAATCGGCTATGCCCGGCCTGTCAGCCCCGGCCGGCTATGCGCAAACGGGCGCTGCGGTTGTTTGCAAGCAACGGTTCGACAGGGAGAATGGGGCGATCGACGGGGTTCGAACCCGCGACCTCTGGTACCACAAACCAGCGCTCTAACCAACTGAGCTACGATCGCCACAGCGCGCCGAAGCGCGTCGAGAGGCGGGCCATAATGCGCCGGAGGGCGAGGCGTCAAGGGTAGAGCGCATAATCCCGGTCGCGGACGTGAAAACCCGCCGATAACCGCCATACGGCCGGTGAGATCGAGGCGCACATAAGCTCCGGCGCAAGGCAACGGGGCAGCTCTGGCGGCTATTTGGCCAAGAAGGTTGATTGGCCGTTACCCTGCCCTGACCGCAGGCGATCGGCTTTTCTTTGTCAGCTATAATCGGCCGGACGGGACGCGGCAGGGCCGTTGTGCCAATCGGCAGATTGACCAGAGCCTGGCCCCGGAAGCGACGGAAAGGGCCTGTATCCCTCAGCGGGGACCGGCTATGCTGCGACGTGCAGAACGCCGCAGACGCCACAGCCTAAGCGCGCCTCATAGGGCCGGCCTATGAAGCGCCTTGGTCCGCTCAGCATATGTCGTCGCATCATATGTGAAGGTCGACGCCCCGACCGCAGCCGGGGCGCGTTTGGTCGCTCGCCTTAGTTGACGGCGTCCTTGAGGCCCTTGCCCGCCTTGAACTTGGGCTGGGTGGAAGCCTTGATTTCCATCGTCTCGCCCGTGCGCGGGTTGCGGCCGGTGGACGCCTTGCGCTTGGAGACGGAGAAGGTGCCGAAGCCGACGAGACGGACCTCGTCATCATTTTTCAGGGCCGCGGTGATGGAGTCGAACACCGCCTCGACGGCCTTGCTGGCATCAGCCTTGGTGAGACCGCTCTGGTCCGCGACGGAACTGATGAGATCCTGCTTATTCATGCCTGTGGAACCCCCTTCATGGATATGTTTGTGGGTGGGATGGATTAGGAATCATGCGACGAAGGCGCGCATAAAGGCGTGGTTCGGCGCATGAGTCAAAGAATTTTGCAGTTAATACGGCAGGTGGATGAGGTTTTTGTGTGATTTTCGCGATGTCTCGCGGCGATCGCCGGACATTTTCATATCAACCCGCGCAATAAATGCCGTGCGCCTGACCGACAGGCGGGCGGCGCCTGCCCCTCATGATCGAGGAGAAGACGCCGCAAACCATATGCAGGTCGGTTGCCTCAGTGCCGCAGCGCCTGATCCTGAACCGAACCGATCGGCGGCTGGGCGGCGAGATCATCCGCTTCCGACCAATCGATTGGCGTCAGCGGCGCGACCAGCGCGCGGGCCAGCACTTCATCGACATGCCGGACGGGCACAATCTCCAGCCCGTCCCGGATATTCGCCGGGATTTCCACCAGATCCTTCTCATTCTCCTGCGGAATGAGCACGGTCTTGATGCCACCGCGCAGCGCGGCGAGCAGCTTTTCCTTGAGGCCGCCAATCGGCAGCACCCGGCCGCGCAGCGTGACTTCGCCGGTCATCGCCACATCCTTGTGGACGGCAACGCCGGTCAATGTGCTGACGATGGACGTCACCATGCCGATGCCGGCCGATGGCCCATCCTTGGGCACCGCGCCCTCCGGCAAGTGGATGTGGATATCCTTGCGCTGGAAGATGCTCGGCTTGATACCATAGGCCGGCGCGCGCGCCCGCACATAGGAGAAGCCCGCCTGCACCGATTCGTTCATGACATCGCCGAGTTTGCCGGTCGTCTTGACCTGCCCCTTGCCCGGCACCGTGACTGATTCGATGGTGAGCAGTTCGCCGCCCACCTCCGTCCAGGCAAGGCCGGTCACCGCGCCGATCTGATTCTCTTCCTCGCTCTCGCCATGGCGGAACTTGCGCACGCCGGAGAACTGATCGAGATTATCGGGCATGACGACGATGCGCTCGTCCTTGCCCTCCAATATGCGGCGCAGCGCCTTGCGGGCGACCTTGCCGATTTCCCGCTCCAGCGTGCGCACGCCGGCCTCACGCGTGTAGAAGCGGATGAGGTCGCGGATCGCCTCGCCGGTGAACTCGAACTCCTCGGGCTTGAGGCCATGCGCCTCGATCTGCTTGGGCAGCAAATGCTTGATCGCAATCTCGACCTTCTCATCCTCCGTATAGCCCTCCAGCCGGATGATCTCCATCCGGTCGAGCAGGGCCTGCGGCAGATTGAGGCTGTTCGCGGTGGTCACGAACATCACGTCGGACAGATCGACATCGATCTCCAGATAATGATCCTGGAACTTGCTGTTCTGCTCCGGGTCGAGCACCTCCAGCAGCGCCGAGGCGGGATCGCCCCGGAAATCCTGGCCGAGCTTGTCGATCTCATCGAGCAGGATGAGCGGGTTCATCGCGCCGACCTTCTTGAGATTGGCCGCGATCTTGCCCGGCATCGAGCCGATATAGGTGCGCCGGTGGCCGCGAATCTCCGCTTCGTCACGCACGCCGCCCAGCGACTGGCGCACGAACTCACGGCCTGTCGCCCGCGCGATGCTGCGACCGAGTGAGGTCTTGCCCACGCCGGGCGGGCCGACGAGGCACAGGATCGGCCCCTTCAACTTGTCGCTGCGCGCCTGCACCGCGAGATATTCGATGATGCGGTCCTTGACCTTGTCGAGCGCGAAATGATCCTCGTCCAGCACGCGCTGCGCCTCGACCAGATCCTTCTTGAGCCGCGTCTTCTTGCCCCAGGGCAGACCAAGCAGCGCGTCCAGATAATTGCGCACCACCGTCGCCTCGGCGGACATGGGCTGCATGCCGCGCAGCTTCTTCAGCTCGGCATTGGCCTTGGCGCGCGCTTCCTTGCTGAGCCGGAGGCGCTTGATCCGGTCGGTCAGCTCGGTCAGCTCGTCGGCTTCCTCGCCCTCGCCGCCCAGCTCGCGCTGGATCGCCTTCAACTGCTCGTTAAGATAATATTCGCGCTGGGTCTTCTCCATCTGGCGCTTCACCCGGCCGCGAATCTTCTTCTCGACCTGCAAGACGCCCAATTCGCCTTCCATGAAGGCAAAGACCATTTCGAGCCGCTTGAGCGGATCGCTCTCGACCAGCAGCGCCTGCTTGTCGGCCACTTTCACCGCCAGATTGCCGGCCACAAAATCGGAGAGGCGCCCGGCCTCGGCAATCTCGCGCAGTTGCACGCCGGTTTCGGCGGGCAGCTTCTTGTTGAGCTTGGTGTAATTCTCAAACTGGTCGGCGACCGAGCGCATCATCGCCTCGACCTCGGTGCCGGTGGCCGGCGCATCCTCATGCGCGGTGACGGTGGCGACCATATGGTCATCCTCGCTCGCCAGCGAGACGAGCGACGCGCGCCGCTGCCCCTCGACCAGAACGCGCACATTGCCGTCCGGCAGCTTGAGCATCTGCACGATGCTGGCGATGACGCCGGTATCATAAAGCGCGTCGCGGTCCGGATCGTCCTCGGCCGGGTCGAGCTGAGCCACGAGGAAGATATCCTTGTCGCCCGCCATCGCCTTTTCCAGCGCCGTCACGCTTTTATCGCGCCCGACGAACAGCGGCACGACCATCTGCGGGAAAACGACGATGTCGCGCAGTGGCAACAGGGGCAGTTCAAGATTCATGGTCACTCCAGAAATTCGATTGCCGCCCTGCAAGGGCCGGCCTTCTCCCATATCGGAGGGCCAGCACCCCGATTCAACGGGCGTCGCCTTTTTGCACGGTCATTGTCAACGAAACATGAGGATGATGATCCGTCCGGCCTCCCTCACGCGACATCAGAATGGCAGCTTGAAACCCGGCGGCAGCGGCAAGCCGCTGGTCAGCTTGCTCATCTCGGCATTGGCCGCCTCATCCGCCTTGGCGCGGGCATCATTGAAGGCGGCGACAATCAGATCCTCCATCATGCCCTTGTCCGCCGGCACGACGAGGCTGTCGTCGATCGACAGGCCGATGATGCGCCCCTTGGCGCTGGCCCGCACCTTCACGAGCCCACCGCCGGCCACACCTTCCACCTCGACATTGTCGAGTTCCGCCTGCGCCTTCTGCACTTCCTCCTGCATGCGGCTGGCCATGCCGAGAATATCGTTCAGATCCTTCATGTGACTTTCCTTCAATTCCTCTTCCGGCATTTAATCCAAAATCCGGCAATTCAATAACCGTTGCTTGCGTTTGTGGCGTTCAATCCTGCGCGCGGGCCGGGTCGAGCAATTCAGCGCCCGGGAAAGCCGCCAGCGCGGCCGCCACCACCGGCGTTGCCCGCAGCGCATCCATCTGCGCCTGGAGCGCCGCCTGCTGCTGATCGTAAAGGCTCGGCGCGGCGGGACCTTCCGAGAGGGAGATCGCCCAGCTCTGCCCCGTCACGCCATCCACGACCTTGCCAAGCTCTCGCAGATCAATAGGCCGGAACGGCTTGAATTCAAGGACGGGCGGCGCGTAGCGAACCAGCCCCACGTCATTCTCCAGCGCGAATGCAAGGCTCGCCGCCTCGTGCCGGACCTGTTCGACCAGCGCCGGGAAATCGGCGGGCCATGTCGTGCGCGGTTCCGGCGAGGGGGCCTCGGGCGCGCTGGCGGCCTGTTCGCCCGACCCGGACATTGCGGAAAATCCGGCGGCCGCAGACTCGCCGGCAGCGGAGCCGGCCGCCGGCGCCGCTCCATCCTGCCTCGCGCCCCCCATCGCGCCACCGCCACCCCGGATCATCCGCGCCAGTTCAAGCGGGTCCGGCATCGTCGCCGCATGAACGAGGCGCAGCATAGCCATTTCGCACGCTGCCTGCGGCCGCGCCGCCGCGACCACCTCGGCATGGCCCTTGAGCAGCAATTGCCAGAGCCGGTGCAGCACGGGGAAGGACAGATCCTCCGCCCAGCCGGTCACGGCCACCCGCTCCGCTTCCGCCAGCGCGGCCAGCCCGGCCCCGCGCCCGGCCTTGGCGGTGGTCACGGTATGGATCAGGTCCAGCAAGGCATTGACGGTCGCCACCGGCTCCACGCCCAGCGCTGCCTGATCGGCGAGCGTCGCCAGCAAGCCAGGCGCGTCCCCGTCCAGAATCTGGTCGAGCAGCCGCCGCGTCGCGCCGCGATCGGAGAGCCCCAGCATCGCGCGCACCTGATCGGCCCTGACACGCACGGTGCCATCGCTGGTCTCGCCATGGGCAATCGCCTGATCGAGGATCGAGAGGCCATCGCGCGCCGATCCCTCCGCCGCCACGGCGATCAGGGTCAATGCGTCGGCCTCGGCGGTCACGCCCTCCTTCTCGCAAATCTCCGCGAAATGCTGCTCCAGCATCTCGACCGGAATGCGCCGCAGATCGAAGCGCTGGCAGCGCGAGAGCACGGTGATCGGCACCTTGTTCACTTCAGTCGTCGCGAACAGGAATTTCACATGCTCCGGCGGTTCCTCAAGAGTCTTCAGCAACGCATTGAAAGCATTGCGGGAAAGCATGTGAACTTCGTCGATGATATAGATTTTGAAACGCGCCGACACAGTGGCGTAACGCACCGCCTCGATAATCTCGCGCACATCGTCCACGCCGGTATGGCTGGCCGCGTCCATCTCGACCACGTCGATATGCCGCCCCTCGGCAATCGCCCGGCACGGCTCGCAGACACCGCACGGATCGATGGTCGGCCCGCCCTGCCCGTCCGGCCCGACGCAGTTAAGCGCCTTGGCGATGAGCCGCGCCGTCGAGGTCTTGCCCACCCCGCGCACGCCGGTCATCAAAAAGGCATGGGCCAGCCGGTCGCGCCTGATCGCATTGGCGAGGGTGCGCACCATCGCCTCCTGCCCGATCAGCTCGGCGAAGGTTTGCGGACGATAAGCGCGCGCCAGCACGCGGTAGGCCGTCGCTCTGGGCGGAGCCGGCGGTTCGCCCAGGTCGAAACCGGGATCGTCGGGGGAATCACTCATTGCGCGGACTCTAGCGATTGAAAGGCCGGTTGTTTAGCGCCCACGCGTCAAACCATGCGCACGGGGCCGGAATAGCGGGACGGCAATGCCGATCAGGATCAGCGCCATGCCGGCCATATGGTAGCGATGCACCGGCTCGCCAAGGATCAGCGCGGCGAGCAGCGCTCCGAACAAGGGCTGGAGATTGATGACCTGCCCGGCATCGCCCGCGCCAATCTGCTCCACCGCCCAGTTGAACAGAAAATAGGCGATGATGGAGGGAAAGATCGTCACATAGGCGATGCCCGCCAGCGCGCCGGGGGAAAGATGGATCGCGCGGCTTTGCAATTCCACGGCCGAAAACGGCGCCATCGCGAGCACCCCGATCAGAATGGTGAGGGAAAGAAAGCTCATCCCGTTGATTGCCGGGCGGATGCGCAGCAGCACGGTATAGAGCGACCACAGGATCACGGCGCACAACACCAGCGCATCACCCCGGTTGAAGCTCAATGTCGCGATCACGGCAAGATCACCGCGGAAGATGATGATGCACACCCCCGCCGCCGCAACGATGCAGCCGGCAATCTGGGTGAGGTGCGGCCGCGTGCGGAAGAGCAGCCGGTCGAACGTCAGCACCAGCGCGGGCACCGCCGCCTGCACGAGCAGGCTGTTGGCCGCAGTCGTATATTGCAGCCCGGAATACATGAAGGCGTTGAACGACCCCACGCCGACCATGCCGAGCATCAGGATAATCGCCCAATGCTGGCGGATCGCCGCCCGATCGGCCATGATCGACCGCCAGGCAATCGGCAGCACGATGAGCGACGCCCCGGCCCAACGCAGAAACGCCAGAGTGAACGGCGGCACATCGTCCCGCAAGGCCCGCGCGACGATGGAGTTGCCGGACCAGAGCAGCATCACCAGCACAAGCAAAAGATAGACGGTGCGGCGCGATCCGATCTGCAAGCGACAAGCCTTCCATTGCGAAGAGACCGCCTATGGCCCGCGCGCCGCCGCCGCGCAACCGGCCGGTGACGATCCGCCCGCCCCCGGCCTTCCCGGACCGCAAAATGCAATAGCTTCCGGAAACCGGGACATGATCCATTCCGCGCCTTGCAATCCGGCGAGAACGGCCTTCTAAACAGCATGAGCCGATTACCGGGAGGGCGCTCCACCATGACGACTGCCGAAGCCACGCCTGCGCTCACAATGGCGGACCATGCCGACCGGGCGTTCCTCGGGCATCCCAAAGGGTTGGGCTATCTCGCCTTCACCGAGGCATGGGAGCGCTTTTCCTTCTACGGCATGCAGACATTGCTCGTGCTCTACATGGTCAAATATCTGCTTTTGCCGGGGCAGGTCGAAGGCGTGTTCATGCTCGACGCGTTCCGCAGGCTCCCCCTCTATAACGGGCTGGACGGTCAACCGCTCGCGTCCGCCATTTTCGGCACCTATGCCGCCTGCGTCTATCTCACCCCCATATTGGGCGGACTGCTTGCCGACCGGCTTCTGGGCAAGCGGCGCACGGTGTTGCTGGGCGCGGTCACCATGGCGGCGGGGCATTTCCTGATGGCTTTCGAGGCGAGCTTTCTGTTCGCCCTGCTATGCATGATTCTCGGCGCGGGCATGTTCAAGGGCAATATCGCCAGTCAGGTCGGCGCACTTTACAAGCCGGACGACCTGCGGCGGGCCGACGCGTTCCAGATCTTCTACCTCGGCATCAATGCCGGCGTCATCGCCTCACCGCTCATCGTCGGCACGCTGGGCGAGAAGATCGGCTGGCACTGGGGCTTTGGCGCGGCGGGGGTCGGCATGCTGATCGGCCTGGCCATCTATGTGGCGGGGCAGAAATATCTCCCCGCCGAACATTTCGAACCGCGCGGCAAGGCGCGGGCCAGAGCGGCCAGGGAAAAGCGCGCCGCTTTCTCGCGGCAGGACTGGCTGGCGCTGGGTGCGGTGCTGCTGCTCATCCCGGTGATGGCGATTGCGATCGTGCCCAATAACGAGATTTTCAACGCCTATCTCATCTGGGGCGACGAGCGGTTCGATCTCGTCTTTTTCGGCACGCGATTGCCTACCTCGTTCCTCGTCACGCTGGATGCCGTCGTTTCAGTGAGCTTCCTCGCCATCGTCGCCCTGTTCTGGCGCTGGTATGGCAAACGCCGGACGGAGCCGGACGAACTCACCAAAATGGTCATCGGCTCGCTCTTCTCGATTGGCGGCCAGCTCTGCCTCTTTATCGCAGCTTCCACCACTGGGGCGGACAGCAAGATCGGCCTGTTCTGGCCGGTGATGTTCCATGTGATGAATTCGATCGGTTTCGCGCATGTGCTGCCAGTCAGCCTCGCGCTGTTCGCCCGACTCGCCCCCAAGGCGCTCAATGCAACGGTGATCGGCCTCTATTATCTGGCATTCTTCGCCGGCAACGCGCTGGTAGGCAAGATTGGCGGGCTTTACGAGACGATGCCCACGCCTGCCTTCTGGCTACTGCACGCCGGCTTTGCCGCCGTTTCCGGCGCGATCTTTCTATTGTTCAAGCTGCTGCTTGGCCGCCGCCTCATGCACATGGCGCCGCCCGCGCCGGCAACTGGTTGACAGATAAGGGGAAAGGTGGAAGCCGGAACGACCCGCAGCGAATTCGTTGTGGCTGCTTCCGTCAGGACCTGACCAGGTTGGCGAAGACTGCGTCCGCCCGACTTCCGCGCCGGCATATGGCGGCGATCGGAAAGAAATGCAAGCAGCGGCGTGATGGCCTCCGCTTGCCGCCGCGCGGGGTCAAATGCCCTGCATGTTGCGCGCTTCGGGCGGAATGCGCACGGTCAGCGTCTCCATCTGCGCCGTGAGCATGATCTGGCAGGCGAGACGACTGTTCCGCGTCGTCGCGGCGGCCAGATCGAGCATATCCTCCTCATCCTCGCTCGCGCGCGGCAACTGGCCGAAATCGTCCGGATCGACGATGACATGGCAGGTCGAGCAGGCCATCTGCCCTTCGCACGTGCCTTCAAGCGGCTGCCCGGCCGCCTGCGCGATATCCAGCAGATTATCGCCCGGCGCGGCCTGCACTTCCTGCACCTGCTGCCCACTGGCGTCGATGAAGCGGACCAGCGTCATGCCACCGCCCGCTGCATCGCCGCAGCCTCGTTGATAAGCGCCGCCGCTTCTTCCAATTGATCGACCCTCGTATAACGCCCAAAACCCATGCGAAGCGCGCCGCGTGCCTCGGCCTCCTTAAGACCGATGGCCCTGAGCACATGGCTCGGCCGCCCGGACCCGCTCGCGCAGGCCGAACCCAGCGACAAGGCGACATTTCGCACCTGTGAGACCAGCCGCGCGGCATCAAGCCCCGCGCGCCTGATGTTGAGATTGCCATGATAGCGCTGGTCGATGCTGCCATTCACCGTCCAGTCGGCGAACAATATGCGTGCCCGCGCCCACAGCGCCTCGACATGCGCCAGATCGGCCGTGCGCCGCTCCGCCGCAAGCTGCGCTGCAACGCCAAAACCTGCGCATAGTGAAGGCGAGAGCGTGCCGGGCCGCAAGCCGCCTTCCTGCCCGCCGCCATGCATGAGCGGCGGCACATCGACACCATCGCGCAGCCAGAGCGCGCCCACGCCCTTGGGCCCGTGAATCTTGTGCGCGGTGATGGCGATCATATCGGCATCCGGCGTCGGCAGCCGGCCGAAGCCCTGCACGGCATCGCACAAGGTCCGGACATTCCAGGACCGGGCAAGAGCCAGCAACTGCTCGATCGGCTGGATAACGCCAATCTCATTATTCACCTGCATCACCGCGAGCAGCGCGGCCCGCCCGTCTATCGCCGCTTCCGCTATATCGGGATCGACCAGGCCATCATCCTCCACCGGCAGGATCACCGGCTCGTACCCCGCCTGACGCAGCGAGAGCACCGTATCGAGCACCGCAGGATGTTCGGTGGCCAGCGTGACGATCCGCCGCCGCCCTGACGGCGCCGCCCGCGCCGCGCCGATAATCGCGATATTGAGCGCCTCGGTCGCGCCGCTGGTGAAGATGAGGCGGCCATTCTTCCGGCCGAGCGCGGCCATGACCCGATCGCGCGCCAGTTCCACATCGGCAGCGGCGATACGGCCGGCACGATGCGCGCTGTTCGGGTTGCCATAATGATCCAGCGCCGCCGTCATGGCGGCGGCAACCTCGGGCGCCAGCGGCGTTGTCGCCTGATAATCCAGATATATCATCGTGATCGCATGTCCGTGGCGATGGCCTGCCATTGCGCAAGAAAGGCGTCAATGTCGCCAGCCTCGCTATCATGGCCCATACTGACACGGATAACCTGACTGGCGGCTGACTCGTCCCACCCCATGGCGGCCAGCACATGGCTGGTGCGCAGGCTACCCGACGAGCAGGCGCTGCCCGCCGACACCGCAATTCCCGCCATATCGAACCGGATGAGCTGGGCCTGCGCCGAAACGCCCGGCATCCGATAGCTGCCGATGGTGGGCAGGCGCGCACCATCGCCCGCCACCACCACGCCGCCCGCCGCGACGATCGCCTTGTCAAGCGCCATGCGCCATCGCGCCACCGCGTCCAGCCAGGCAACAGGCGCTTCCAGCGCAGCGGCGAAACCGCACGCCAGCGGCATCGCCTCCGTCCCGGCGCGATAGCCCTGCTCTTGCCCGCCGACCGGCCGGATGAGCGCAAGATCCTTCACGAGCAGCGCCCCGATACCGATCGGCCCGCCCAGCTTATGCGCACTGAGCGCGATCAGATCGGCCCCTTCGGGCAAAGCCAGCTTGCCCGCGCTCTGGCTGCAATCGGCAAGCAGATGCCCGCCCGCGGCATGGACCTGTTCCGCCATGGCATCGAGCGGCTGGATGAGGCCGGTCTCGCTGTTGACATGCTGGATGACGACCAGCGTGCCGGGGGCGATCGTCTCCGGCAATCGGACAAGCCCATCCTGATCGACCGCCAGACGCTGCGCCACGGCCACATGGCGCAGCACCGCATCATGCTCGGTCGCGCCAGCCAATATGCCACTGGCTGTCGACCGCCCGAGCGCCATCGCCAGCGCCTCGCTCGCGCCGGAGGTGAAAAGGATATGCCCTTCCCACCCCAGCGCCGCGGCTATGCGCCGGCGCGCATCCTCCAGCAATGCCCGCGCCTCACGCCCGGACGCATGGGGGGAAGACGGGTTCGCCCACCGGGCAAATCCCTCCAGCATCGCCGCGCGCGCGCTATCCAGAAGGGGCGCGGTCGCAGCATGATCCAGATAGATGCGGCTTTTCATCGTGCGGGCGTGACATCGGACAATTTCCGCCCGTTCGCAAGGGGCCGCCGGACTGGTCGCGCGCATCCGGCGAGACAAGCGCGCCGAAGTCATGCCAGTTCGCCGGACCATCCCGCCTCATGGCCGCGCCCGGACCATCCGCTCGCAGGGCTCTCGCCCAAGAAGATTGCGAAACCACGCCGCGCGTCTATATATGCACTCACCTTTCCCACAGCGCGCGCCGCCACGCTGGCCGCGCGCTCCAGATAGATTTCAGGTGTCCATGCCCGACGTTATTTTTCCAGGCCCCGAGGGCCGTCTCGAAGGTCGTTTCAGCCCCCCGCCCCGCCCGCGCGCACCTGTGGCGCTCATCCTGCACCCGCACCCGCAAGGCGGCGGCACGATGAACGACCGGATCACGCAGGCGCTTTACAAGACCTTCGTGAAGCGCGGCTTTGCCACCTTGCGCTTCAACTTCCGGGGCGTTGGCCGCAGCCAGGGCACGTTCGACAATGGCATTGGCGAATTGTCCGATGCCGCCGCCGCGCTCGACTGGATTCAGAGCTTCCATCAGGAGGCGCAGACCACATGGGTCGCCGGCTTTTCCTTCGGCGCATGGATCTCCATGCAACTGCTGATGCGCCGCCCGGAAGTGCGCGGTTTCATCTCGGTTGCGCCGCCGGCCAATATGTATGATTTCACCTTCCTTGCACCCTGCCCGGCGTCCGGCATTGTGGTGCAGGGCGTGAATGACGAGGTCGTCTCGGCCGCCTCGGTGCAGAAACTTGTCGACAAGCTGCGCACGCAGAAGGGCATCACCGTCCACCATGACGAGATCCGCAATGCCAATCATTTTTTCGAGCATGAGCTCGACCAGCTGATGATGAGCGTCGACAATTATCTCGACATGCGCCTCGCCCCGGATTCGCCGATCCGCTAGAATATCCCGCGGAAAAGCAGGCGCCGCGCTTCCGCCAAACGATGCGGCAACAGATGGCGGGAGCGCGCCACATTGTGCGCCCCGCTTCGTGTTCATGGAAACGGCCCTTGAGGCCGTTCATCGGCCGGGGGCAATCGGACGATCCTGCGAATAAGGCCCGAAATTGTGGCGAGCGCTACCATCGTAGGTCGACAGCCCTCATAGCCGGCTCAGGCATTATAAATTAAGCCGGCCGGCGCTTCCACCTGTGCCGAAAACGCACCCGATCGTGCAGCCGCCAGCCGCCTTTCCAGGGCGCTATGACGCGGGTGCCGTCACGCCTCCGGCAGCATGTTCATCTGCCTCCCTGTCGATCTCGCCTGCCTCGCCGGGCAATGGCTCCGGCAGCCGCGTCAGCATCTCGATCGCCGCGACATCCTCGATATCGCGTGAGCCGGTCTCGACGCTCAGCTCCTTGAAGCGCCGTCCGGTCACCAGTACACGATTTTCGAAGCTGGACACAAATTTGTTATAATGCGTCACCGAGCCGTTGAGACTGCGCCCGAGCGCGGAGAGATGACCCGCCGCCACGGCCAGCCGCTCATACATTTCCTTGCCCAGCGTCGCCACTTGCTGAGCCTCCTCGGCCAGCTTCTCCTGCCGCCAGACACTCGCGACCGTGCGCGCGATCGCGACCAGATTGGTCGGCGTCGCCAGCAACACGCGCCGCTCGAAGGCCCATTCCCAGAGGCCGTCATCCTGCTCCAGCGCAGCGGAAAGGAAATGCTCGCCGGGAATATACATGACGACATAATCCGCCGCATTGCCAAAACGGGTCCAATATTCCTTGGCGCCAAGTTGCTGGGCATGGAGCCGCAGCGATCCCGCATGGGCACGCAAATGCGCGGTGCGCACGGCATCGTCCACCGCCTCGCTGGCATCGAGATAGGCGTTGAGCGAACATTTGGCGTCGATAATCAACTCGCGCCCGCCGGGCAGGCGTATAATCACATCGGGCCGCAGCCGGCCATCCTCAGTATCGACCGACACTTCCTGACGGAAATCAATATGCTGGGACAATCCGGCCTGTTCCAGAACATTTTGCAGCGATTGCTCGCCCCAGCGGCCGCGCGCCTTGGGGCTGGACCGCAAGGCATTGACCAGCCGGGCCGTTTCCTCACGCACCTGCCCTTGCCCCGCGCGCACCATTTCCACCGCCTCACGCAAGCCGGCATAGCTATCGACCCGCTCCTTCTCGACCCGGCCGAGCCCTTCCTCATAGCGTCTGAGCGTGGTTTCGACCGGTTGAAGCAGCGCCTTCAGGCTCGCCTCGCTCTTTTCATGAGCCTGATTGAAACGATGATCGGCCCGTTCGACAAGCGCGCGCTGCGCCTCGCTCAAAAGCTTGCCCGCCGTTTCGCTAAACTGCGCGGACAGCTGCTCGCGCGCCTCCTGCAGGCTCGCAATCTGCGCGGCGAATGCCTCACTGCGCGCGGCGTGATCGGCGCGTAGCGCGGCCAGCTCCCGCTCGGCGGCGACCCGCGCCTGATCCGCCACGTCCAGCCGCTCGCGCAAATCGCCTGCCTGCTCTGCCCGCTCCGTGGCCACGGCCAGATCACGCAGCACCGCATTGCGCATCTCTTCCAGCGTCGCAAGGCGCTCGTCCAGCTTCCGCCGCTCGGCCTCCAGCGGCGCGGCGACACGGCTTCTGATCGCCCAGCCCCCCACGAAGCCCGCCAGGGTGGCGACAAGAATGACGGCGAGACTCTCCAGCAAATGAACAACCCTTCGATAGAACGAAAAGTGAACCTATTCGCTCAGGCCAGCCGATACAAGCATCTTTGACCAGTGGCTTGTCATTTCGTTCACTTTATGTTCTTATCCGCCCCATGTCCGCCATCAAGGGCCGTGGCGCCCCGAGCAACCGCGAGTCATCGCGCTTCAACCTGCCCGCGCGCCAGGCCGACGGGGAGTGGCTGGACTGGCTGCACCAAACGGACGAGGAGGCACGGCCAAAGCTGCATACCACTGTTACACGGGAAAGCGCGCGCACCATCATCACGCGCAACAACTCGCCGGATATCGGCTTCGATCAATCGATCAACGCCTATCGCGGCTGCGAGCATGGCTGCATTTACTGCTTCGCGCGGCCCAGCCATGCGCGGCTCGATCTTTCGCCGGGACTCGATTTTGAGAGCAAGCTGTTCGTGAAGCCGGACGCCGCCAGATTGCTGCGCGCGGAACTGGCAAAGCCGCGCTATGTAGTCAGCCCGATCGCGATGGGCACCAATACCGACCCCTATCAGCCGATCGAGGCAGACTGGCGGATCACCCGCGCCTGTATCGAAGTGTTGGCCGCGTGCCGCCATCCGCTGATGATCACCACAAAATCAGACCGGGTGACGCGTGATATCGATTTGTTGGCGCCCATGGCGGCAGATGGGCTCGTCGCCGTCGGCATTTCGCTGACCTCGCTGGACCCGGCGCTGTCCCGCACGCTGGAGCCACGGGCGCCGCATCCGCGCAAGCGCCTCGCGGCGATGCACGCGCTGGCCGACGCCGGCGTGCCGGTCAACGCCTGCCTCGCGCCGATCATTCCGGCCATTAACGATCATGAGATCGAGGCGCTGGTCGCGGCGGCGGCCGCGGCCGGTGCGCAGTCCGCCTCCTATATACCGGTGCGGCTGCCTTTTGAGGTAGCGTCCTTGTTCCGTGCCTGGCTGGAGGAGCACGCCCCGGATCGCGCGGCCAGAGTGATGAGCCTCATCCAGTCCATGCGGGATGGGCAGGACAATGATCCCGATTTTGGCAGCCGGATGCGTGGCAAGGGCGTTTACGCGGCGCTGATGCGAACGCGCTTCGACAAGGCCCGGCAGCGCCACGGCCTCAATCGCGGCCGTATCCATCTTCGTCATGATCTATTCGTCGCGCCGAGCGACCAGGGGCAGCTTTTTTAGCTGATGCCGTCAATTCGGCGCCCCCGGCTTCACATGGCCAGGGCCGATCGCCATTCAGAAGATGCCGTGCCGAAATGATGGATTTTCGTGACCCGGCGCGCAGCGTGCTGACGGCATATGAGCACCGGACGCGCGGTAAGGCGCCATCTGCAGGCCGTCAGGGCTGAATGGTGAGCCGCCCTAGCGGGACGAGACGAGCGCCAGCCGTGGCGCCGACCCCATCAGCGTTACCGAGCGGATGCCGTGAATGGCTTCGATCCGCTCCGCCAATTCACTGTCGATCTGGAAGTCGCTGCCGAGGCGAACCTGCGCATCGCCCGCCTCGGTGGTCGCATGGATATCGATGATCGAGCGGGCGCCCCGCCGCTGCGCCAGCATTTTCGCCAGCGGCCCGATCGCCGCCGCTGCCTCGACCTCCAGAACCATCCGCAGCCGCGTCGTGCTCGCCACCTGCGCGAAGGGGGTTACCCCGCGCACGGTGACGCGCGGCGTTTCCTCACCGGGCTGACGATCCAGCTCCACGGTCAGCAGCGCGCACTCATTGTCTTCATGCAGCCGCGCGAGCAGCTTGCAGCCATCCTCATCGAAGCAACTGGCCTGAAACTGGCCGCTGCTGTCCGAAAAAGTGGCCGAGACGAACCGCCCGCCCCTGCGCGTGTCTCGCCAGCGCAATTCCTCGATCAGGCCCGCCATGGCGGCGCCGGTGCGGTCGCCCGCCCCCAGCCCATCCGCCGCGCCGCACAGTTCGGCGAACGTCCGCACGCCCCGCTCCCGGGCGATTTCCCGATAGCGATCGACCGGATGCGCCGAGAAATAAAAGCCGAATGCTTCCTTCTCCTGCGCCATCCGCTCGGCACGCGTCCAGTTGGCGTCAACCGGCAGCGGCACATCGGCATGGACAGCGTCGTCACCGCCGAACAGACCGCCCTGCCCGCTCTCGCGCATATCGGCAGCCTTGGCAGCGACGGTGAGGATGGTCTCGGCGGCGGCATGCACCACGCCGCGATCAAGCTTGAGGCAGTCGAACGCCCCGGCGGCAGACAGGCTCTCCAGCTGGCGCCGGTTGAGCAGGCGAGGCTCGATACGGCCAGCAAAATCATCAAGATCGCTGAACGGACCGTTGGCCACACGCTCCTCGACGAGCGTTTCCATCGCCTTTTCGCCCACGCCCTTCAGGCCGCCAAGCGCATAGCGCACGGCATAGCGCGTTGCGTCCTCCGGGTCCGGCTCGACGGTGAAATCCGCGCCGCTCACATTGATGTCCGGCGCCAGACAGCTGATCCCCATGCGCCGCATATCATCCACGAAGATACACAGCTTGTCCGTCTGATGGATATCGAACGCCATCGAGGCCGCATAAAATTCCGCCGGATAATGCGCCTTGAGCCATGCCGTCTGATAGGCGAGCAGCGCATAGGCGGCCGCGTGGCTCTTGTTGAAGCCATAGCCGGCGAACTTGTCGATCAAGTCGAACAGCTCATTGGCCTTCTTCTTGTCGATATCGTTGGTCTTGCAGCCCTCCACGAAGGTGACGCGCTGCTCGTCCATTTCCGCCTTGATCTTCTTGCCCATGGCGCGGCGCAGCAGATCGGCGCCGCCGAGCGAGTAGCCGGCGAGAATTTGCGCGGCCTGCATCACCTGCTCCTGATAGACGAAAACCCCGTAGGTTTCCTTCAGGATCGGTTCGAGCAGCGGATGGGGATATTGAATCTCCTCCTCGCCGTTTTTGCGGCGGCCGAAAAGCGGAATATTATCCATCGGACCCGGCCGATAGAGCGACACGAGCGCGATGATGTCACCGAAATTGGTGGGCTTCACGGCGGCCAGCGTCTTGCGCATGCCTTCCGATTCCAGCTGGAACACGCCCACCGTGTCGCCCCGCTTGAGCAGATCATAGACCGGCTGATCGTCCCAGCTCAGGCCGTCGAGATCCACCGTCTCACCGCGCTGCGCGATCAGTTGCACCGCGCGCTGAAGCACGGACAGCGTCTTGAGGCCGAGAAAGTCGAACTTCACGAGTCCCGCCGTCTCGACATATTTCATGTCGAACTGGGTGACGGGCATGTCCGATTTCGGATCGCGATAGAGCGGCACGAGCTGGCTGAGCGGGCGATCGCCGATCACCACGCCGGCCGCATGGGTGGAGCTGTTGCGCGGCAGCCCCTCCAGCATCATCGCCTGATCGACCAGGCGCCGGATCTGCCTGTCTGCCTTATATTCGGCGACGAACTCGGTCGAGCCGTTCATGGTGCGCTCGAGCGTCCATGGATCGGTGGGGTGATTGGGCACTAGCTTGGCGAGGCGATCGACCTGATTATAACCCATCTGGAGAACGCGGCCGGTATCCTTGAGCGCCGCCCGCGCCTTCAACGTGCCGAAGGTGATAATCTGCGCGACATGATCGCGGCCATATTTCTCCTGCACATAGCGGATGACCTCGCCGCGGCGCGTTTCGCAAAAGTCGATGTCGAAGTCCGGCATCGAGACGCGCTCGGGATTGAGGAAGCGTTCGAACAGCAGGCCCAGTTTGAGCGGATCAAGATCTGTGATGGTGAGCGCCCATGCGACCACCGAGCCCGCGCCCGAGCCACGCCCCGGCCCCACCGGAATATCCTGCAATTTCGCCCATTTGATGAAATCGGCAACGATGAGGAAGTAACCGGGAAATCCCATCTGATTGATGACGTTCAGCTCAAAGGCCAGCCGGTCGAAATAAAGTTTGCGCTCGCCGGCATCGACCACGCCGATCTTGTCGAGCCGCGCGGCAAGGCCGGCCTCGGCATCCACGCGCAATTGCGCTTCCTCACCCTCCCGATCACCGGCGAGGCTGGGCAGAATCGGTTTGCGCTTGGGCGCCATCACCGCGCAGCGCTGCGCGACGACAAGCGTGTTGGCGATCGCCTCGGGCAGGTCGGCAAACAGCGCGGTCATCGTGTCCGCCGGCTTCATCCACGTCTGCGCGGAGCTTTTCGGCCGATCGTCGCTCTCAATATAGCTGCTGTTGGCGATGCACAGCAGCACATCATGCGCGCCGTGGAAATCCGCGTCCGCATAGCAGGCCGGATTGGTGGCGACGATGGGCAGATTGCGCGCATAGGCCAGATCGAGCAGCGCGCTTTCTGCTCGCTCCATCACCGGATCGCCCACGCGGGAAAGTTCGATATAGAGCCGGTCGCCGAACAGCGCCTCCAGACGGTCCAGATAGATTGCAGCGGCATCCGGCTGATCCTCGGCCAGCAGCCGCGCCAGCGCGCCATCGCCCGAGGCGGTGAGGCAGAGGAGCCCCCCGGCATGCTCGGCCAGCGCCGCCATGGTCACGTGCGCATCCGCCTCCAGCGGACGGTCGACATGCGCCTGGCTGGCCAGCGCGCATAAATTGCCATAGCCGGTCTCATCCTGCGCGAGCAGCACCAGCCAGTCGAGCGCGAGCGGCGCCGTCTCCGGCCGATCCGGCCGCGCAACGGCGAGGGTGACGCCGATGACCGGCTGCACACCGGCCTTGGCGGCGGCGTCGGAAAACGCCATCGCCGCATAAAGCCCGTTGCGATCGGTCAGCGCAGCGGCGGGAAAGCCCAGCTCTTTGGCGCGCGCGGCAAGCTGCTTGGGCGCAATGGCGCCTTCCAGCAAGCTATAGGCGGACAGGTTGCGAAGCGGGATGTAAGGCGCATGGGGCATGGCGCAGCCCTTATGTGATGCGGGCGGCCTGCAAGACAAGGCATTCCGGGCACCGCGTGGCAGTTGTCCACAAGGTTTTTCTATATTGGTGCGAAAATCTTGCTCCTGCGGGCAATTCATGGTCCAATCACGCATCAATCACTGTGGGGAAGTGTGCCATGTCAGTCGAGACACCGGAAAATCCAGTCAACTCTATCGTTGCACGCGCCAAGGCCATCATTCTCAAACCCAAAGAGGAATGGCCCGTCATCGAGCGCGAAACTCTCTCAAGCGGAGAGATTTTCACCCGTTATGCGATGCCGTTGGCAGCGATCGGCCCGGTTGCGACATTTCTTGGCGGGCAGATCTTTGGTTACGGGGCATTCGGCATCAGTTTTCGGCCGTCATTGGTCGGCGGATTGTCTCAGGCGATCATCAGCTATGTGCTGACGCTGATCGGCCTGTTCGTCGTCTGCTTCGTCGCCAACAAGCTGTCGCCCAGCTTCGGCGGCGAGACGAACTCGCGCAACGCTTTCAAGCTGGTCGTCTATTCGATGACGGCGGGCTGGCTGGCGAGCGTCTTCGCGCTGATCCCGTCGCTCTCCATCCTCGCCATCGTCGGCCTTTATTCCTTCTATCTCTTCTATATCGGCGCCAGTCCGCTGATGAAGATCCCGGCGGAAAAGCGGCTCAGCTATACGATCGTCACCGTCATCTGTGTGGTCGTGCTCTATCTCATCATCGGCGCGCTTACGACCGGCCTCAGCCGTATGACCGGTCTGGGCAGCCCGAATCTGGGCGCGGTGACGCAGAGCAGCCGGAGCGGCGGATCGGTCTCTATTCCGGGCGTCGGCACGATCGATACCGGCAAGATCGAAGAGGCCGCCAAGGATATGGAGCGCGCCGCAAATGCCGGCCCGGCCACCGCGATCGCGCCGGCCACGTTGCAGGATCTGCTGCCGGCCAATATCGGCAGCTATGAGCGCACGGCCACCAAGAGCATGCGCGCCGGCCCCGGCAGCCATGCCGAGGCGACCTATGCGGCCGGCGACAAGCGCTTCACGCTCAAGATCACCGATGCCGCGGTGGTCGGCGCCATGGCGGGCCTGGGAGCGGCGTTTGGCGTCGAATCCAATTCGGAAGATGCCGACAGCTATGAGCGCACCACCACCAGGGACGGCAATCTCGTCGTCGAGAAATGGAACCGCGCCTCGGAGCGGGGCAGCTTCATGACGATGGTCGCCAAGCGCTTCATGATCGAGGCGGACGGCAACGCCGACAGCATCGATGAGCTGAAAGCGGCCGTCGCCACGATCGATCAGGGCAGGCTGGTCGGCCTCAGCCGGAGCTGAGCCACCTCACTTCAAGGCGCTGAAGGCAGCGGGGTCGCCATCCCGCTGCCTTTTTTTCATTGCTGGACATGCGCCACAACGCGCGCTGCTCACCAGTGAAGCTCTTCTCCGTCATAGGCATAGAAGCGGCCGGTTCGCTCGATATCGAGCCCCTCCAGCACCGCGCGGATACCCGCCGCGCTATCTTCCACCGCAATGTCCGCGCCGGAGCCGCCCATATCGGTGCGCACCCAGCCGGGATGCAGCGCAACAACGGCAATGCCGTCCGCCTTGAGATCGGTCGCGAGGCACTGGAACACCTTGTTCACCGCCGCCTTGGACGCGCGATAGGCGACAGACCCGGATTGCGCGGAGGCGAAGGAGCCCATTTTGCTGGAGACGACCGCAATGCGTGCCTGATGCGCTGCGCGCAAATTGGGGAGCAGCGCCTGCACGACCCGTAGCGGCCCCAGCACATTGGTATCGAGCGTGGCGAGAAAACCGGGGAAATCCATCTGCGTGCTGCTCTGCATGTCCGGCCCGATCACACCGGCATTGGCGATGACCAGATCGATCGGCCGTCCGGCAAGGGTCTGGGCCAGCGCGGCCACCGATGCGTCATCCGTCACATCGAGCGGATGCACCTCGCCAATCGCTTCCCCGGCCTTGTCCGTCCCGCGCATGCAACGGATCACGTCATGCCCGGCGGCAGTATATTGCCAGGCCAGTTCAAGGCCGATCCCACGATTGGCGCCTGTGATGAGAATAGTGGCCATGCTGCGCTCCTGCTCCAGTTTGGCTCTTCCATGTCGGACGAGCAATTATATCGGCTTTAGAGTGTTTTCAAAGCAGGCGAAATCACCTGCCCGCTCTGCTTGAAACGCCTCAGCCGCTGAGCGGGCCCCTCCATGTCGCCGGAAAAACCGGGTCAGGCAGATGGCAAACACGGCGCGTTCCGGGCATGTCACCTATCGGCAACGAGGCACGTGCTTAGTCCAGTCGCCCATCGTGGAGCCGCACGATCCGGTCCATCCGCGCGGCAAGCCGTTCATTATGCGTGGCGATCAATCCGGCCGAGCCCTGCTCACGCACGAGGCGGATGAACTCGTCCAGCACGATATCGGCGGTGCGTTCATCAAGATTGCCCGTCGGCTCATCGGCCAGCACCAGCGCGGGCCGGTTGGCCAGCGCCCGCGCCACGGCGACGCGCTGCTGCTCACCGCCGGAAAGCTGGCTCGGCTTATGGGTGAGTCGGTGGCCAAGGCCGAGGCTGGTCAGCAAATCCGTCGCGCGCGCGGTTGCCTCATCCGGTGTTTTGCCCAGGATCAGCTGAGGCAGGATCACGTTCTCGATCGCGCTGAAATCCGGCAGCAGATGATGGAACTGATAGACGAAGCCGAGCTTTTCGCGGCGCAGTCGCGTGCGTCCGTCATTGCCTTCCGCCGCAACCTCCACACCGCACAGGCGGATCGATCCGCCATAGCCCCCTTCCAGCAGCCCCACCGCTTGCAGCATGGTCGATTTGCCGCTGCCGGACGGCCCCAGCAGCGCCACAATCTCACCTGCCGCAACGGTCAGATCGACCCCGCGCAGCACGTCGATCTTCGCGCCGCCCTGCGTGAAACTGCGCGAGAGCCGCTCGACGGAAAGCACTTCACTCATAGCGCAGCACCTGCACCGGATCGGTATTGGCCGCCTTGAAGGCGGGGTAAAGCGTCGCCAGGAAGCTGAAACCCACCGCCATCAGGCAGATGCCGACAATCTCCACCGGGTCCGGCTTGGAGGGCAACGTGGTGAGAAAACGGATTGACGGGTCCCAGAGCGGCTGGCCGGTGAGCAGTTGCACGCCGTTCAATATGCCCTGCCGGAAATAGAGGATGACAAAGCCCAGCACGAGCCCCGCCAGCATGCCCAGCGAGCCGATCGACAGGCCCACGGTGACGAAGATCCGCAACAGGCTGGCGCGGGTCGCCCCCATGGTGCGCAGGATGGCGATGTCCCGCGTTTTGGCCCGGACCAGCATGATGAGCGAGGAAAGGATGTTGAACACCGCCACGAGGATGATGAGCGAAAGGATGACGAAAGACACCACCCGATCGACTTGCAGCGCCTCGAACAGGCTGGAATTCATCTGCCGCCAGTCGATGATGACCGCCTTGCCTTCCACCTGCCTGGCGAGCGGGGCCATATATTCGCCGATCCGATCCGGGTCGGCGGTCTGCAACTCGACCATCTGGACCTTGTCGCCCAGCAGCAGCAGCGTCTGCGCATCTTCCATCGACATGACGATATAGGCCTTGTCCAGATCATAGATGCCGATCTCGAAGATCGCTCCGACCTCGTAGGGAAGCTGCCGTGGCATCGTGCCGAAGGGCGTCGAGCGGCCAGAAGGGTTGATGACCGTGATCGTCTGACCGACCGATACGCCCAGATTCTCGGCAAGCCGCGAGCCGATCGCCACCTTGTCGCTGCCGGCGCGGATCGCATCGAGCGAGCCGGCGACCACATTGGCTTTGAGCGACGGGTTCGCCCTGATGTCCCGCGCTTCCATCCCGCGGATCAGCGCGGCTTCCGCCCGGCCCTGATAGACGACCAGCAGCGGCTGCTCGATAAGCGGCGTGACGCTCGTCACGCCCGGCGTCGCTCTCGCCTGTGCGGCAATCTCCTGCCAGTTATCCAGCCGGCCGCCATAGCCCTGCACGACGGCGTGACCGTTGAGACCGACAATCTTGTCGAACAATTCCGCGCGGAAACCGTTCATCACGCTCATCACCACGATCAGCGCGGCGACCCCCAGCATTACGGCGGCGAGGCTGATCGAGGCGACGAGAAAGATGAACCCCTCGCCCTTGCCGGGGAGGAGGTAACGCCGGGCAATCATCTTTTCGTAGCGGTTGAGGATCATGAGGCTGCGGGCGATCTCGCTGCGGGAGCAATGTGCCTGCTCTATGGCGCGCGTGCGGCGCTGGCAAGAGGCCGCCGGGAGCTGGACACACGGCCCGCAGCGTCATCCTCCGGCGGATTGATCCGCTCGGCCAGCCTTTCTGTTGCGGAATTGGCACAGAGGGCCGGGCAATCTGCCGCTTGCGCAACTTGGCTCGTGACACCGCCCGGCGCCTCGCCTAATTTTCTTTTCGAAACACAGGCTTTTCATAGCAGGCCGTGGTTCAGGGAGATCGCACCCCACACCATGCTTGAGGGGGCCTTGGTGGCGGCGATGTGCGATCCCAAAGGGGGAGACGAGTAATCGTCCACGGGCGCCCGGACCGGCAACGGTCTGGGCGCTTAGTTTTTCGGGTCTCAGCCAGCCATTCTGCCATTGCGGCGGACAGGTTACAGCCGCGCAACCCGCCTCTTGAAACCGCTCTCCTCGCACATATCTGCATAGCATCCGGTCGCCATTTTCGGGGCCGGATGATGCTCCAGGTGCCGCTAACGGGCCTGACATCGCACTGCAAACACGCTCCATCAGGAGGATTTGACTATGCGTGGATTTGATTTGACCCCCTATCGCCGCTCCACTGTCGGCTTCGATCGCCTGTTCGACCTTATCGAGAACAGCGCCCGCCTTCAGCATGCGGATAATTACCCGCCTTATAATATCGAGCGGCTCGCGGAAGATCGCTACCGGGTGACGCTGGCCGTCGCCGGCTTCAAGCCGGATGAGATCGATATTACGGCGCAGCAGAATCTGCTCCAGATCACCGGCCGCAAGGCCGAAGCCGGCCCGGACGAACAGCCGCGCTTCCTGCATCTTGGCATCGCCAGTCGCGGGTTCGAGCGCCGCTTCGAACTGGCTGACTTCGTCCGCGTCGATCAGGCCGATCTTGCCGATGGCTTGCTGACCATTGAGCTGGTCCGCGAGATTCCGGACGCCATGAAGCCGCGCAAGATCGCGATCAACGGCAAGGGTGCGGTTGTCGATCTGCCGGCCACCGAGGCGCAGGCTGACAAGAACGCGGCCTGAGTTCGCAAACCAGTCCCAAGCGGAGGGCGTCCGGGTAACCGGGCGCCCTTTCCCGTTTATGAAACCGGCCGTTCATAAGGCATGAATCGCCGGATCGCGCGATAGCCGCCACGGCCGCATTCTATCAGCTTGGCATAAGGCGCTGATTTTGCCGCAGCGTGGCCAATCGATTCTGCCCGCCGGGCGGTTACGCGCCGCCATGGAATGGAACGAACGACCGATGCGCGCGCCATGCCCACGCCCCAGACCGAATGGCAGCGCTCACCGGCTGGCTTGCGACGTGTCTCTTTTCAACAAGCCGCCGACAATCAGGTTCAGACCAGACGGCTCTGCTTGACGGCAGCCGCGATGAAGCTCCTGAACAACGGATGCGGATCGAACGGCTTGGACTTTAATTCCGGATGGAATTGCACGCCGATGAACCATGGATGGTCCGGCCGCTCGACAATCTCCGGCAGCGCGCCATCGGGCGACATGCCCGAGAAGATCAGCCCGCCGGCCTCCAGCTGCTCGCGATAGCGCGCATTCACCTCATAGCGATGGCGATGGCGCTCGCTAATATCTTCCGTGTCGTAGATCTCCGCAACCTTGCTGCCCGGCGACAGGGTCGCGGGATAGGCGCCAAGCCGCATCGTGCCGCCAAGATCGGTCTCGGCATCGCGCTGCTGCATACCCTCCTTGCTCATCCACTCGGTGATGAGGCCGACAATGGGCTCGTCGGTCGGGCCGAATTCAGTGGTTGAGGCTTCGCTGATTCCCGCCATGTTCCGCGCACCCTCGATGCAGGCCATCTGCATGCCGAGACAGATGCCGAAAAACGGCACATTGCGCTCACGGGCGAAGCGAACGCTGGCGATCTTGCCTTCCGAACCGCGCACGCCAAAACCGCCGGGCACGAGAATGCCGTGCATCGATTCAAGCTGCGCGGCCAGATCGTTACCCTCCGCCTCGAACAGTTCCGCGTCGAGCCATTGCACCCGGACCTTGACGCGATTGGCAAGGCCGCCATGCATCAATGCCTCGTGCAGCGACTTATAGGCATCCTGCAAGCCGACATATTTGCCGACCACGCCGATCGTCACTTCACCTTCGGGATGGTCATGGCGCTCCATGATGTCATCCCAGCGCGCCAGGTCTGGCTCGATCGCGCCTTCGATGCCGAATGCCGCGAGCACCGCACGATCCAGCCCCTCATGATGATATTGCGCCGGCACCGCATAGATGCTGCGCGCGTCCAGCGCCGGAATCACCGCATCCTTGGGAACGTTGCAGAACAGCGCGATCTTGGCCTGCTCGCTGTCCGGCAGCGGCTGCTCGCAGCGACAGAGCAAGATGTGCGGCTGGATACCGAGCGAGGTCAGTTCACGCACGCTGTGCTGCGTCGGCTTGGTCTTCAGCTCGCCGGCCGCCGCGATATACGGCACCAGCGTCACATGGACGAAGATGGACTGTTTCGGCCCCAGCTCATTGTGGAGCTGGCGGATCGCCTCGATGAACGGCAGGCTCTCGATATCGCCCACCGTGCCGCCAATCTCGCAGAGCACGAAATCGACGTCGTCGGTCTCGGCAAGGGCGAACGCCTTGATCTCGTCCGTGACGTGCGGGATGACCTGCACCGTCGCGCCGAGATAATCGCCGCGCCGCTCCTTCTGAATGATCGTCTGATAGATGCGCCCCTGCGTGACATTGTCCGCCTGCCGGCTCGCAACGCCCGTGAAGCGCTCATAATGACCAAGATCGAGGTCCGTCTCCGCCCCGTCATCCGTCACATAGACTTCGCCATGTTGATAAGGCGACATCGTGCCAGGATCGACGTTCAGATAGGGATCGAACTTACGAGTGCGGACCTTGTAGCCACGCGCCTGCAAAAGCGCCCCGAGGGACGCGGCCATAAGACCTTTGCCAAGCGAAGAGACCACGCCGCCGGTGATGAATATGAACCGCGCCATGGGGGAAAAGGCTTAAGCTGAAGGTGAATGGAAGGGCAAGCGGACGAATCCGCTTTCCGCGAAAAAATATTGCGCCTCGCCTCAATTGGCGAGCGGAACAGCCTGATTTTGCGGCGCAGGGGCCGCTTCGTCACCGGCAGGCTCTGCGGCCGCGCCGGACTGCGCACCCTCACCACCTGCCAGCGGCGCGCTCGACGTGGTCTTGCCGACCAGCGAGGTATCCACCGTCGCGCTGCGGTGCTGAGTCGCCGCGATGATCGCCAGGACGATGCTCATCCCCACGAAGACTGCGGCAAGAATCGCTGTCATCCGCGTGAGGAAATCCGCAGCGCCGCGCGCGGACATCAGGCCGGAGGGGCTGCCCCCGCCCATGCCGAGGCCACCGCCCTCCGAGCGCTGCATCAAAATGGTCGTGACCAGCACGAAGGCGATAATGGCCTGAACGACGAGGAGGAAGGTGAACAGCATAAGGTGCGAATATGTCCGAATGACGTCTGGAGCAAGCGCCCTTAGCGCCGAACGTTCCACGCTTCAACCTTCACGCCATCACAAGGCTGTTCCTCTGTGCGGCCCGGAGCGGTCAGCCATGATAGTAATCATAGATGGTCTGCGCCACGCCGGAGGAGATGCCCGGCGCGCGCTGCAGGTCTTCAAGGCTCGCCCCGCGCACAGCCCGGGCGGTGCCGAAATGCATCAGCAGCGCCCGCTTGCGCGCCGGGCCGATCCCCGGCACCTCATCCAGCGAACTGACCGTGATCGCCTTGCTGCGCTTCTGCCGATGTGCGCCGATGGCGAAGCGGTGCGCCTCGTCCCGCAAGCGCTGGAGATAGAAAAGCACCGGATGATTGACCGGCAGCGAAATCTCGCGCCCGTCGAGCAGGTGGAACACTTCCCGGCCATCGCGGCCGTGATGCGGGCCCTTGGCGATGCCGATCATCGGCACATCCTCCACGCCCATCTCCTCCAGCACCCGGCGCGCGGCATTGAGCTGCCCCCGCCCACCGTCGATCAGCACCAGATCCGGCCATTCGCCCGAGTCGCGTTCAGGGTCATCCTCCTGCGCGCGGGCGAAACGGCGCTCGAACACCTCGCGCATCATCCCGAAATCGTCGCCCGGTATCGTCTCGGCACGCTTGATGTTGAACTTGCGATAAGCGCTTTTGCGGAACCCCTCGGGCCCGGCCACGATCATCCCGCCGAGCGCGTTGGTGCCCTGAATATGGCTGTTATCATAGACTTCAATGCGGTCCGGCGCGCCCTCCAGCCCGAACAGCTCGACCATATCGGCAAAAATCCTGCCCTGGGCGCCACTCTCCGCCTGCCGCCGTTCCAGCGCCTCCACCGCATTGCGCCGGGCCTGCCGGATCAGCTTCATCCGATCGCCACGCTGCGGCGTCTCGATGCGCACCCTGCGGCCGATCCGCTGGCTGAAGGCCTCGGTCAGCACCAGCAAATCGGCGGGCTCGCGGTCTGTCAGGATGAGCTTTGCCGGCGGCACCGCCTCGTAAAACTGCGCCATGAACTGGGCGAGCACTTCATCCTCACCCACATCCGCCGTGTGGATGGGGAAGAAGCTGCGATGCCCCCAATTCTGCCCGCCGCGAATGAAGAAAGCCTGGATGCACATGCCGCCATTCTGGCTCGCCAGCGCGAAGATGTCCGCATCGCCCAGCCCTTCGGCATTCACCGCCTGGCTGCCCTGAATGAACGTCAGCGCCTTGAGCCGGTCGCGATAGACCGCCGCCATCTCATAATCCATGGTCTCGGCAGCGGCATTCATCGCGTCACCCAGCTTGGCCTGAACCTTGGTCGATTTGCCACCGAGAAAATCTCGCGCGTCGTCCATCAGCTCGGCATAATCGGCCTCGCTGATCCGGCCGACGCAAGGCGCCGAGCAGCGCTTGATCTGATAAAGCAGGCAGGGGCGCGAACGATTGTTGAAGAAGCTGTCCGTGCAACTGCGCAGCAGGAACAGTTTCTGAAGCGCGTTGAGGGTCTTGCGCACCTCCCCCGCTCCCGCAAAGGGTCCGTAATATTGCCCTTTGATGTTGCGCGCGCCGCGGTGAAGCTGGATGCGCCCGAAAGCATGGTCTTCCCGCAACAGGATGAAAGGAAAGCTTTTATCGTCCCGCAGCAGCACATTATAGGGCGGGCGGAAGCGCTTGATGAGTTGCGCCTCCAGCAGCAGCGCCTCGGCCTCGCTCTGTGTCGTCACGATCGTCATCGAGCGGGTCTGCGAAACCATCCGCTGCAACCGCCTGGACAGCCGCTCGACCTGCACATAATTGCCGACGCGATTGCGCAGTGCCCGCGCCTTGCCGACATAGAGCACATCGCCGCGCGCATCCTGCATCCGGTAGACGCCAGGGCGCGTCGGCAATGTGTTCAGCGTCTCCCGGATCGCCGCGACGCCCGCCTCAATGTCTGGCGCATCGCTGCCCCGCACCGTATAAGTGGCGCGTTCCTCGTTGAAGCGGTCCGGCGATGAGGGTCGATCGATCATGACCGGGATTTAGGCATAGCGCGTCACTTGGGCAACTCGGCAGCCATAGCCGCCCCAACAGCGCCGATGATATTGGGAGAGAGAGCCATGAGAATTGCCCTGACTGGCGCCTGCGCCGCGCTTGCCCTCGGAACGGCCGCCCTTGCCGTCACGCCGCTTGCGGCCCGGCAACATGACCATGCCCAGGCGACGGCCGCCGTTCCTGCCGCAATCACGGCCGCGCTCGCCGACCCCGGACGGCCCGCGGCCGATGTCGAGCGCGACGCCGTGCGCCACCCCGGCGAATTGCTCGCCTTCGCCGGCATCAAACCGGGCATGAAGGTTGCGGACGTAATGATGGGCGGCGGCTATTTCACCCGCATCCTTGCCGGCGTGGTCGGGCCGCAAGGCAAGGTCTATGGCTATCAGCCGGCGGAGTTCATCAGCTTCCGCCCGGCCTATGTGGACGAGCAGAAAGCCGTCGTCGCCGCCTATCCCGCCGTCGCCCCGCTCGACATGGCACTGGCCGAGATCGCCTTCCCCGAGAAGCTGGACGCGATCATCACTGTGCAAAATTATCATGATCTGCATCTCGCCGACTCCCCGGCCGATCTGGCGAGCACGGTCGTCCGGCGGCTCTATGATGCGCTCAAGCCGGGCGGTGTGCTGCTCGTGGTCGACCATGTCGCCGGCGCCGATCCGGGCTTCACCCTGCCCGCCAAGCTCCACCGGATCGACCCCGCCGCCGCCCGTGCTGAAATCGAGAAGGCGGGCTTTCGTTTCGTCGGCGAATCGAAGCTGTTCGCGCATCCGGACGATCCGCATGACAAAAATGTGTTCGATCCCGCCATTCGCGGGAAGACGGATCAATTCGCCTATCTGTTTCGCAAACCGGAATAGGACCGACGACGCCATGAAAAAGGCCGGGAGGGTTTCCCCTGCCCGGCCTTTTCAGAACCCCGCAATCGCCCACCGGATCAGTGGGCGATTTTAGCGATCACATCATCGACCAGAGCCTTGTCGGCCTTGGCGTCATAGTTGCCGGCCAGCAGCGTGGCGGCGGCGGACGTCGCCGCGGCCGCAGCCCGCGCCCGCACCTCGGCGATGGCCGAGCGTTCAGCCGCGCCGATCTTGTCTTCCGCCATTTTCTGGCGACGGACGATCAACGCTTCGGCATCGATCTTCGCCTGGGCGATGAGATCGGCTGCCTCTTCCTCGGCGGCGGCGCGCATCGCGGCCGCATCCTTGGTCGCGGTGGCCATCCGCGCTTCATATTCCGCCTTGAGCGCCTCGGCCTCGGCGCGCAGCTTCGCGGCCTCATCCAGCTGCGCACGGATCGCGCCGATCTTCTTGTCCAGCGCCGCGCCAATCGCCGCCGGCACCTTCTTCCAGACCAATATGGCCAGAAAGACCAGCATGGCGAGGCTCACCCAGCCAGTGCCGCTCATGAACAGCGCGGTGGCTTCCGGCCCGTGAATATCCGGCCCGCCATGCGCTTCGGTCGAGGCGTTCACCTCGCCGCTCAAGCTCTGCACCTTGTCGGCCTGTTCGAGATTATGAGCCACTGCTGCCGATGCATTTTCGCCCTCACCAGCCATCTAAATTACCGCCTTCACTGCCTTGAGCGCGGCATCGGAGGCAATCTCCGTGCCGGCGAGGCGCCGCACGATGTCAGCCGCAGCCTCGGCCGCAACTGTCTCAATTTCGCCAAGCGCTTTCGCGCGACCGGCTGCGATTTTCCGCTCGGCCACAGCCAGCGTCTCGCCGATCGTTACATCGGCCTCGGCCAACGCCGCATCGCGGTTCGCATCCGCTTCGGCCCGCGCCTGTGCCATTCTGGCCTGCGCCGCCGCACGCGCGGCATTCTCCTGCACCCGCCAGTCGGCCTCAAGCGCATCGGCAGCCGCCGAATTGGCCTTGGCCGCCTCAAGATCGGCAGCGATCTTCTGGTCGCGCGCGTCGACCGTGGACTGCACCTTGGGCAGCATCCCGCGACCGATCACGAAGAATACGAAACCGAATGTCAGCAGAATCCAGAAGACCTGCGACGAGTAGGTTGCGGCTAGCTGGGCTATTTGAGGCATATCACCTGTCCGTCATGGCGAGCCGGTGACGCCCGTTCCGGGCGCCACCGCTCACCGTCATTGTCAGATCGTCCGGTCGATCAGGCAACGAAGATCAGGATCATCGCCACGACGAACGACAGCAGGCCGAGAAGCTCGGCGGCCGCGAAGCCGATGAATAGACGGCCCTGCTGGCTGTCGGCCGCGCTGGGGTTGCGCAGCGCGCTTTCGAGGAACGAAGCGAACACGTTACCCACGCCGAGCGAGGCGATGCCTGCGCCAACTGCGGCGAGACCGGCACCGATGAGCTTTGCGGCTTCTGCGTCCATGTCAGTAAACTCCTTCTTTGAAACTAGCGAAACTGTTGGTTGAAAACTCAGTGAAGATTGACCGCGTCATTAATGTAGAGTGAGGTCAGCAGCGCAAACACATAGGCCTGAACGGCGGCCACCAGCACTTCCAGGGCGCTGATGCCGATCATCAGCGCAAAAGTCGGCAGACCCACGGTGAGGCCATAAATAGCGCCCGCATTGGTCGAATTGATCACGAATCCGGCAAGCACCTTGAGCAGCACATGCCCCGCCGTCATGGCCACGAACAGTCGCAGGCCGAGGCTGAACGGGCGCACCATGAAGGAGACCAGCTCGATCAGAAAGATGATCGGGATCATCGGCACCGGCGTGCCCTGCGGAATGAACAGGGTGAAGAAATGCAGGCCGTGCCGCCAGAAACCCACGATCAGCACGATCGAGAAACTGATGATGGCGAGAACGCCCGTCGCGGTGAAATGGCTGGTGAAGGTGAAGGGATGCACGCCGATCAGGCCGAACGGCAACAAGCCGAGCAGATTGGCGAACAGAATGAACATGAACAGCGAGAAGACATAGGGCACAAAGGCCTTGCCGCCCTTGCCGCAGTTGGAGAGCAGCAGATTATCGATGAAATTGCTCATCGTCTCCACGGCCATCTGCCAGCGGCCGGGCACCTGCTGGCGCTTCATGCCGAAGAACATGAATGCCCAGAGCGCGACGGCGGCCACCACCATCCACAGCGCACTGTTGGTGAAGGCGATATTATAACCGCCGATCGCCCAGTGGCCCGTGCCGAACATCGGCTCGATCGCGAACTGGTTCATTGGGTCGATCTTACCGGATTGTGCCACGTCTGCTTCCCAAAAGTTCGACTGCGATTACAACGAAAGCGCCCCTTATTTCTCAGGACGCTTGGTCGAAATCCTCATGATGTTCCTGAAGGCAACGACGATCCCCATGAAGAGAAACGCCAGCAGGAGCCAGGGCGATGTGCCGATCAGCCGGTCAAGAACCCAGCCGATCAAC
>Ga0182736_1000934_pt1 | contig 34600 bp, 31 predicted proteins | sample eDN5th30CKraftBY_FD_128882 | JGI IMG/M metagenome (GOLD analysis project Ga0182736, IMG submission 128882) | Enriched backyard soil microbial communities from Emeryville, California, USA - eDNA 5th pass 30_C Kraft BY (version 2) (version 2) | ecosystem: Environmental > Terrestrial > Soil >...
TCCTCGGCATCAGCAGCACGGCAGCATTCGGTACAGTGCTGACAATCTACAGTGGCATCTCCACTGCTTTCGCGCTGGCAGTGCCAATAGCCGGCCTTGGAGGCGCGCTGGCCGGAGTGGTTCTGGTCAGAGCGATGGCGGGGCCAACTGGCAGCACCCTCAGCCTGATTCTTGCCGGTGTCGCTGTTACTGCGATGGCGGGCGCAATGACTACTCTGGTCCTCAATCTATCTCCCAACCCTTTTGCTGCCATGGAAATCGTGTTTTGGATGCTGGGATCGCTTACTGATCGATCCATGACACACGTCTGGATGACAGCTCCCTTCATGCTTGCAGGATGGATCATGCTGGGCTCTCTGGCCCGGCCACTCGATACACTCACCCTCGGCTCTGATGCAGCCGCAACAATGGGGGTTGATGTCAAAAGGCTACAAAATCTGGCTGTGTTCGGCACTGCGGCATCCGTCGGAGCTGCAGTATCGGTAAGTGGTGCCATAGGCTTCATTGGACTTGTAGTGCCGCATGTGCTGCGCCCGTTTGTAGGGTCGGTTCCCTCTAGGCTCCTGCCCGCAAGCGCCCTCGGTGGAGCAGCGCTCCTCCTCGCAGCAGATGTGCTGGTACGCGTGATCGCTCCTGAACGAGACCTCAAGATTGGTGTCCTCACATCCCTTGTCGGAGCGCCTTTCTTCCTCTGGCTAATCCATCGCTCTCGAAGGAATGAACTGTGAACCTGCTTTCCATCAGAGGGCTGAGTGCCACGATCGGCAAGGCGTCAATCTTGCGGGATATCAACCTTGACGTCGCCGAGGGGGAATTCGTTGGTCTCGTCGGCCCCAATGGGGCGGGCAAGTCGACTCTCCTCAAGACGTCACTCTGTCTCCTGCCGTCCAGCGGGCAAATTCATCTCTCGAGGAGCGATGCCCGGTCCCTTCCGCCATTGGAACGGTCGTTGCGGGTTGCCTATCTGCCACAGGAACGCGAGATCGCCTGGTCAATGTCAGTCGAACGCCTGGTGTGGCTGGGACGCGCGCCTCACCGAGCCGCTTTCAGGCCTCGCTCTCCGGAAGACCAGGAGGCCGTGGAGGCGGCCATGAAGGCAATGGAGGTGGATGCCTTCAGGCAGCGCTCCGCCAACGCTCTTTCAGGGGGAGAAAAAGCCCGCGTCCTGGTAGCGCGTGCACTCGCCCAACGCGCACCGCTCCTGCTCGCAGACGAACCCACCGCTGGCCTCGATCCCGCTCATCAGATTGCATTGATGCGTACCTTCCGCGATCTGGCCACACAAGGCAATGGCGTGATGGCATGCCTGCATGATCTGGGCCTTGCGGCGCGCTGGTGCACCCGCCTCATACTGCTTGCCGACGGAGAGATCGTCGCCGACGGCGTTCCACGATCAGTGTTGACGTCCGAGCGGTTGCGGAAGGTCTACAAGGTCGAGGCTTATTGCGCAGAGCACAAGGGCGGCCCGATCGTTCAGCCCTATGATCTCGTACCGACCGAGGCACCGTGACTGCATGAAGGCCCCGCAGACAGACACGCCTGGTCACGACTACCGCTATCTGCGCGTGGGAGCCAAAGGCGAATACATGCACATCACACTGGAACTGCCCCTGGATTTTCGATCCGGCCCACTGGGCGGGAAACGCAAGAAGAAGGCAATGGCAGTATTCCGACGCTTCTTTGAAGACTTGGGTGAGCCTGCAGGCCGGGAACTATCGAAGACTTCGAGACAGGCCGTTCCCGGCGCCTCGTTGATGAAATCCCTATCCAAGGTGGATCGCCGCATCTCGGCACTTTTCGATGCCCCTGTGGCAGCTTCCACCACCCGTTCTGTGCTTGGCATTACCACGTCAGAACAGATCCGGTGGATGAAGGACGGACGGCTCCGTTCCAGTTCCCGATTGCGCGTGGGTGGGAAGGACACTTCATTCTCCGTCCCGGTCTATGATGCCGATGTTATTGCGATGCTGGAGAAGAACCCCGCCATCATTGAAGGTTGGCGGGAGACGGACCGACTCCAGCTGGAAGCCGAGGAGCTATTTGTCTGTGACTGAGACGGCCATTCTCCCAAATAGCACATCCGAACTTAAGACGAATTTCAGTGTCTCCTGCGGCCGTCCCTGGCTTGTTGCAGAATTTGGTTCTTCAACCCGTATGGTCAGTTGGTCTCTCAATCGGCCGGGCTTTGCCACCGCAACCAAGATCGCATGGCTCGAAGTCGGCAATGAAGAGCTTATCCACGTTGACGAACCACTTTCGTGGTTTCAACGACGCCTTGAAGCAGAGGGACTTGGCGACGCGGTAGGTCTGATAACCGCCCGAAATGTCTCTCGATTTGAAATCGCTACCGCAGTGGTGGAAGGAGTTCGCGCAGATTGCCTGATCACCCTCGGACTCAATAATGGTGAAACAGTCGGGCAGCGGCAGGATCCCACGCACCATCCTCTCAACGCTGGCACCATCAATATTCTTTCCTCTGTTTCCGTACCGCTGACCGATGGCGCATTGCTCGAAATGTCATCGATTGCAACGCAAGCGAGAACGACGGCACTCGTGCGCTTTGGCTACAGGCGACCCTTCATGAATGACATTGTCACTGGAACGGGAACGGACTGTATCGTGGCAGCCGCCCCGCTCTCGGAAGAGCCGACAGGCTATGCGGGCATGCATACCGCTGTTGGCGAGGCAGTGGGCCGCTCGGTACTGGAGGCAACGACTACTGCTGCGACGACCTGGTTCGAGGACTGGTGTACCCCTTCCGCGGTTGCCTATATCCGGGAAGGGTGAGGTCAATTCCGCTGGCCTCAGCCAGCCGAAACGCCAGCCTCGGCAAACGTAGCCATTCCGTTGTGGCAGGCGACCGCAGCGCGCAGGATATTGATGGCAACACCTGCTCCCGATGCCTCTCCTAGACGCATCCCCAGATCAAGGAGTGGCTTGAGGCCAAGCAGATCCAAAAGACGGCGGTGTTGAGCCTCCGCAGAGACATGGCCTGACAGGACGTGATCCAGCCCACCATCTACCAGACGGGCCAGCACTGCCGCGGCTGCAGTCGTGACAAAACCGTCGAGAAGCACAGGGATCGAGTGTTGCCTCGCCGCAAGTGTCGCGCCAAACATGGCAGCGAGTTCACGCCCGCCAACACACTGCAGGGCAACCAGTGGATCGCCGAGCTGTTCACCGTGCAGTGCTAGAGCCGCATCAACGACGTCGGCTTTCCGCTTCAGACCTTGGTCATCCACGCCCGTGCCACGCCCAACCCACACCAGGCCGTTTCCGCCGAAGAGGGCGGCTGAGAGGGCTGCGGCGACAGTCGTGTTCCCGATTCCCATTTCACCAAGACAGATGAGGTCTGCATTGGCTGGAACGGAATTGGCTCCCTCATTGATGGCAGTGACAAGTTCTTCCTCGGTCATCGCCGGGGCGCAGGTGAAGTCCGCAGTGGGTTTTTCGATACCAAGATCCACCACACGCAATTTGGCACCAGCGGCGGCTGCCAGCTGATTGATTGCTGCTCCACCGGCCCTGAAATTGGCGACCATCTGCGCGTTAACTTCGGACGGGAAAGCCGATACGCCACGAGCGGCGATGCCGTGGGATCCCGCAAAGACCAGGACATGGATGTTATCGAGCCTGGGCTTCACGCTACCCTGCCAGCGCGCCAGAAGGATTGCAGTTTCCTCCAGCCGACCGAGGCTGCCAGCAGGTTTGGTCAACATGGCCTGGCGAGCTCGCGCCGCCTCAAGAGCAGGATTGTCGCCGGATGGCAGCTGCTGACAAAGTTCCCGGATGCCGGCGATGCTGGCGGCGTTGAACATGAATGAACTCCGTCATGAATGGATTGAAGCTGTAGTGAGCAGAGCGATCTCAGCGGCCTGCTGCAGCGTTCCCAGAACGTCCCCTGTCTGTCCGCCAATTTTCCGTATGCAGAGCCGCCTGACGACCAGGAAAATCACTCCAAGCACAATGACCGATGTCACTGCATAAGAGAGACCCAGCAAGAGGAGGCCACCAACGCCCAGAAATAGCGCAGTCACTGTTGGCGCTTGAGGAATGGCTCCAATCCTGGCGGAAAGGCCTTCCTTCCGAGCCGATGGGACTTGGGAGATGAACAGGGGAAGAAGAGAGCGTGAGGCAGCATGTGCCGCCACTGTCGATAGGATGATCAGCCCCAGATTGCCCTGGTCTGCGATGACTGCGAGCGCACTCCAGCGGATGAGAACCGAGAAAACAAGAGCAAGCGCGCCATAACTGCCGATGCGGCTGTCTCTCATGATTTCCAGCGCGGAGTCCCTAGTCCTGCCACCACCGAAACCGTCGGCAACATCTGCCAGACCATCCTCATGCAGGGCTCCGGTCGCAACCACCGATGCGCAGAGCCCGAAAGCGGCTGCAATCGAGGCTGGGACGCCAACAGCAAGACCCGCGATCAACACGCTTCCACTGATCGCGCCGACAAGCGCTCCTGCCAGGGGTGCTGCCCACAGCGCATCTGCGAAACGGCCGGCCGATGAGAGTGCTGGTACGGGGATCCGGGTGAAAAAGGTCACGCAAAGAGCGATGTCCGAACACCAGTGGGGAAGACGCGCATAATTCATAAGGATTCACATGCCAACGTCTTGATACGGCAGGTTCGAAAGTGACATGACTGGGCATGTACTGCCCGCACGGAACGGGTGTCAATGGCCGTGGCTGGTCACACCGGAATAGGATTGGCTTATGCTCCACCTGACGATTGTCTGGATCGAATTCAATGACTGAATCCGGCTCGCTGACCTTCATTCTCGGCGGTGCCCGTTCGGGCAAGAGCCGTCTTGCCGAATCCCTGGCGGAAGAATTCCCTGCCCCCTGGATCTATGTAGCAACCGCTCAGGCGTTCGATCAGGAACTGCGTGAACGCATCCATGAACACCGCAGCAGGCGTGGCCCACATTGGCAGACACTGGAATCGCCGATCGACCTGGAAACCGTGCTGCCCGAGCTGCCTGCCGGACGCCCGCTTCTGCTCGACTGTCTCACCCTGTGGCTGACCAACATCATGCTTGCCGGGCACGACGTCGAAAAGGCTTCCAGGAGGCTCGCTGAGATCCTGGGAAACCCTCGTGGACCGTGGTTCGTCGTTTCAAACGAGGTCGGCCTGGGGATTGTCCCCGATAACAAACTGGCCCGACAGTTCAGGGACGCCGCAGGCCGCCTCAATCAGATGGTCGCCCAGAAAGCCAACCGGGTATACTTCATGGCGGCCGGCATCCCAATGACGGTGAAATAACTTCTGAGCCTCAGACCACGAAAAGAACTCCGGCCAGGACACCCATCGCCAGTACCAGCAGGGCATCTGCCCGGCGGTAAAGGGTCAGGGCGCGTCGGATATCCGCCGCGGTTGCTTCTCTGCGCCCGCCCTCGCCCATGATGGCATCATCGACCCGCACGCCGCCATATGTTCGAGGTCCGGAAAGTGCCAACCCCAACGCGCCAGCCATTGCCGCTTCGGGCCAGCCTGCATTGGGAGAACGATGCTTTCCGGCATCCCGACACAAGGCCCGCAGAGCTCCACGTGGAGAGGTTCCTCCCATGAAGCAAGCTCCAACCACGATCAACAGGCCCGACAGACGCGATGCGGGCAGATTGATGACGTCATCAAATCTTGCAGCAGCCCATCCGAACGCCTCATGGCGGGGCGTTCTGTGACCTATCATGCTGTCTGCCGTATTCACGGCCTTGTAGATGGCTGCGCCGGGCAATCCCGCCGCTGCCATCCAGAAGGCTGGCGCAACGACACCATCGGAGAAATTCTCTGCCAGACTCTCGACGGCCGCGCGTGCGACTCCCGCCTCGTCGAGCGTCGCGGGATCACGGCCCACAATCATGGATACCGCTTCTCTTCCGGAAACCAGCCCGCCCTTTTCCAAAGCGGTCGCTACGGCTTCAACATGGCTGGCAAGACTTCGCTGCGCCAGCAGTGAACTGCCCAGCAGCGCCACAACAAGGACACCCGCTCCAGGTCCCGCAATCCATTGTATGAACCACGCAGTGGCCCCACTGATGACGAGCAAGAGAACCAGCGTCACGATCCCTGCTGCACGGCGGGCGGCATATTGTGCTGACTCCAAGTTCAGCTTCGCATCAGCAAGTGAAATCAGTCGGCCAATCCAGCTGACGGGATGGCCGATTGCGCGAAAGAGTGGATCAGGATAACCGATGCACCATTCTATAAGCAGCGCTAGGAAAGCAAGCAGGACAAACATGAGTAAGACGGCCGGGTCCTATTTGGCAGACATTAAAGACCACGGCGGCAGCCTGTCTCGCGCAGAAATGCGGTATCCTCACGCGCCCCGGCCATGGCTCGATCTGTCCACGGGAATCAATCAGCATGCTTACCCATTCGAGTTTCCGGGAACCAGTGCGTTTACACGCCTACCCGAAGATTCGCGCATGGAGGAACTGCTGGGAGCAGCTGCCCGAGCCTACGGTGTGCCCTCAACCAGCAATATCGTGGCTGCTCCAGGAACGCAGATTCTGCTGCCTTTGACTGCAGCGCTGGTACCGCATGGGCATGCGGCCATCCTCGCACCTACTTATGCCGAGCACCAGCGTTCTGTTGCCATCGCCGGACATCAGGTACTCGAAGTTTCCAGTCAGGATGATCTTGCGGTTGCTGACTACGCCGTGGTGGTGAACCCCAACAATCCTGACGGACGTCAGGTCGCACCAGATTCATTGCGCGCCCTGGCCAACAGAATGCGCGATCGCGGCGGACTTCTGGTCGTGGATGAAGCCTTCATGGACGTCGCCTCCGATGGTTCAAGCATTGCGCCGCACGCGCCGAAGGATGGAGCCGTTGTGTTCAGATCATTCGGCAAGTTCTTCGGGCTGGCGGGTATCCGCCTCGGCTTCGCAATCGGTCCAGAGGAACTGATTGCTCGTCTGCGCCAGACTCTCGGCCCCTGGGCAGTCCCTGGACCGACCATCGAGATTGGAATTGCCGCGTTGACTGACCGTGACTGGCAGCAGTCGATGCGGCAGCGCCTTGCAGAGGAATCTGCGGCACTGGACGCAGTCCTGAGACAGGCCGATCTTGAAGTAGCCGGAGGTACATCGCTTTATCGGTTTGTGAGGACGCCCGATGCTGGCGCGCTCGTTGATGCGCTCGGGCAAGCTGGCATTCTGATCAGAAGTTTCGACTTTGACCCACGCGCTCTCCGCTTCGGTGTGCCCGGCAATCAGACGGATCTAGAGCGCCTTCGCAATGCGTTGCTCGCATGTCGCGCCAAGGGGGCATGAACCAGGATGATATGGGTTACACCGCTATCAACGCTTTCTGACGTGCTGGCGCAAACCAAAGCAGGCTATCTCCTGAGCTTGCTCTCGGTCGATGCGGAAAGCCATGCCACAAACCACCTCCCCAGAGACCGATGCCTTCATCTTTACATGAACGACATCGCGGAACCCCGCGAGGGGCTTGTGGCCCCTTCTCCGGCGCACGTGGCAGAGATCATCGAGTTCGGCCTTAAATGGGACCGGAAGACTCCCATGGTCGTTTATTGCTATGCTGGCATAAGTCGTTCTACAGCCGCTGCCTATGTGATTGCGGCTGCCCTACAACCAGACAAGGATGAACAGGATCTTGCTGATGAGTTGCGCCGCCTTTCGCCATCTGCGACGCCCAATCCCCTCATCGTTTCTCACGCTGACTTATTGCTCGGAAGGCAGGGTCGGATGATTGAAGCTATCAGGCGCATCGGGCGTGGCGCCGATGCGGTCGAAGGAAAGCTTTTCAAATGGGTATCCTGCATCTGATCGGAAGGAGGATAAGCCGCAGATCAGCAGGTAGCTATCAGAGACCGGCTTCAGGAAATCGCTTTGCCGCATGAAAGACAGCTCTGCGCCTTAGACACAACTTTCGGGTCCTCAGGCACACAACTTTGAGACCGAGAAAACGTCCACTCGAAAAAACAGATTATGTTCAAGCACTTGCAGAGGCGTGATTACACAACTTTGGGTCTGCGACCAACATGGGATGCAGTGGCCCCGTCAGTAACTGCTCATCGACGATCATCCGATTTTTCGTACGTGACTGCTTTTCAGATGTCACAGCGATTCTGCGAACGTTCGAAATGGGGGCGCGAAACCGCCGGTCCCCGTTCTCGTTGACATGGCAAATTGGCTGTAGCGCGAGCTCGACGCTTTTCATCCAAATATCCAGTAAATCCTGCAGCACGTGCAATGCCCGGCCGACTGATACAAGCTGGGCGACCTCTGAAAACCTGCAAACGGGTAAAGTTTGGCCACGCGACCTGCGGTGGCTTAATGGACCTAACTGCCCTTGACGTCGCACCCAGATCTGGGCACAAAGGTGATGCACAAATTTTGGCAAGGCCACTTCGGCAGACTGATTTTTCCAACTATCGCAATCAGATAGCTGGAGAGTGATATTTTACTGGCTGCGAATCCAGGTTCCCCAGCCAACCCTTCCTTTAATATTCGAACCACGTTTTGATCGGATGCGCTACGCGTCCCGATAGATCTTGCCGCGCTCGCACACAGGATCAAGCAGCGACCAGTTGCCCTGCTCCACTTCATAACCTTTTGGGAACGGCGGACGGTGTTCCACGCCAATCGACGCAAGCACGCGTGAGTCGCGGTAGTAGGCGCGGGCGACGATGCTCTCGATCACGGCGAAAAAGCCCGGCCGGTCCGCCCGGAGCCTGGCCAGAAGTGCCGCCTGGTCGGCAGTTCCAACGGCGCATAGAGAGCCGCCTGCCGCGTCGTCCACGCTCGCAAGTAGGGACACTACCGCCCCATGGTCGCGGTGGTCGATGATCGAGAGAATATCCTGGAGGATGACGGGATCGTTGGCTGCAGGCACGCCAAACTCCGAACTCGCCGGAATCATGTGGCCTGCGATGCAGGCGAGGCAGGCAACCTGACTGTCCGAGACCGTGAGCGAAGCAGCTTCAGGCGAAGAGGTCATGAAGACGCTCCTTGATCTGGTCGGCGATGTAGAGAGCGATCGCCTGGATAGTCGATGTCGGGTTCACCCCGCCGGACGTGACAAACACACTGCCATCCACGATGAAGAGGTTCTTCACATCATGGCTGCGGCCCCAGCTATTGACTACCGAATTGCGCGGATCATCGCCCATGCGGGCGGTGCCAAGCAGATGCCAGCCCGCATAGGGCAGCGGCGCACGAGTGACGATATCCTTCGCACCGGCCACGGTGAGGATGTCGGTCGCACGCGCCAGCGAATGGTCGAGCATCTTCAGCGTGTTCTCGCCCAGCCGATAGGTGATCTTCGGCGCGGGTATGCCGTTCGCGTCCTTGAGCGCGGGGTCCAGCGTGACGCGGTTGATCTCCTCCGGCAAATCCTCACAGACCGACACCATGCCCGCCTGCCGCTCGAACAGGTCGCGATAGGCCGCGTGATGCCCCTCGCCCCATGGCAGCAGGCCATCGCCCATGCCGTTGATTGCCGTGATCGCCGGGCTGAATCCGCGCGTAAACTGATAGCAGTAGCCGCGCTTGAAATCGTTGGCCCGATCCGTCTCGTAGAACTGCATCGACCACATGAACACGCGTGAGCCGCGATATGCGTCGAGCTTCTCGTCAAACGTACCGCGCGCAAGCCCGTAGGGATGGAACATCAGGTTGCGCCCCACCTGCCCGCTCGAGTTGGCAAGTCCGCTGGGAAACCGCTCTGAAGCCGAGTTCAAGAGAATGCGCGGCGTGCCGATGCCATTGCACGCCATGATGACGATCTCGGCTGGCTGAAAGACTTCCTCGCCATCGCCATTGAAATACCATGCACCCGTCGCCATCCGGTCGTCGTTTGTTTCGATCCGGCTGACGCGGCAATTGGTGCGCAGCTCGACGCGGTTGCGGATCGCTTCCTGCCAGTAGGTGATGTCGGTGCTGGACTTGGCTCCCTGCGCGCAGCCATGGCCGCAATGACCAAGATTGATGCAGGGCGCGCGGCCCTGATATTCCTGCGACGTGATCGCACTGTCGGAAGGCCACCAATGCCAGCCGAGCTCATTCATGGCCCGGCCAAGGCGTTCGCCGGTGCGCCCAAGCGGCAAAGGCGGCATCACCGCCTCCTTGTTGGGGTAAGCGGGGTCGCCAGCAAGCGAGGCCACGCCCATCATGCGGTCGTTGATCGCGAAAAAAGGCTCCAGCTTCCAGTAGTCGATCGGCCAGTCGTCGGCCACGCCGTCCAGCGAACGCACCCGGAAGTCGGAAGGATGCATGCGCGGAAAGTGCCCGGCATAGAGGATGGTGCCACCGCCAACGCCATTGAAATTGGCGACCTTGATCGGAGACTCGTCGTCGTTGATCGGATAGTCGGCCTTCCCCTTACGGCGGTTCGGGCTGATGGCATAGTCGCCGAACTGCCTGTTCTCCCAATCCAGACCGGTGCTCGGATAGCGCGACGGCTCCTGCCAATCGCCCTGCTCCAGGCAGACTATGCGCATCCGCGTGTCGGCGAGGCTCCACGCGACGGCGGCACCCGAAGCGCCACCGCCAATGATCAGCACGTCGACCGTTTCATTCATGATCATGCAGAACCTCTGCCCACCAGGCGACTGGTCAGAATTCCAGACGCGGCGTCGCCGTGCGGTTGATGAGACCGGTCTTGGCAAGCGGCGGATATTTCTTCAGCGCCTCCTCGTTCGGCTCTGTACCCCAGCCCGGGCGGTCCGGCAGGATCAGGTAGCCGTCTTTGTACACCGGCGCATGGGTAAACACTTCCGCATCCCAGGATATACGGTCGATATCAGTTTCCATGATCCTCACGTTCGGCACCACCGCGCTGAAATGCGCATTCATCATGGTGCAGAGATGGCCATAGAAGTTGTGCGGCGCGACACTCACTTCGTAAGCTGCTGCGGCAGCGGCAATCTTCAGCGACTGCCAGACACCGTTCCAGGGTGTATCGATGATCGCGACATCAACGGCCTGGTTCTGGAAGAATGGCAGGAACTGCTGCAGGCCGAGAAGCGTCTCGCAGGAAGCGATCGGATGATTGCTCTTCGAGCGAATATAAGCCAGCGCCTTTGGGTCGAGCGTATCGAGCTCCACCCAGAAAATGTCGAGATCGTTGATCTCACGGATCATCTCCAGATAGCCATCCGTGCGCGCATTGAAGTTGAGATCAAGGAGGATGTCGATGTCGGGACCGGCGGACTCGCGCATGATTTCCAGATGCCGGCGCAGATCCTGGCGTGTCTTGCGCTCGACATTGCGCGACAGGTCATGCGGACGGCCGAACCCCGGCGCCCAGGCGGAAATCCTGTCGTTCTCGTCGTATTCGAAGATGTTTGTCTTCAGCGCCGTGAAACCGTCATTACGCACGTCATTGGCGATCTGGCGCACGCCATCCGCATCATGGATCGGCGGTGAGAAATGCTCGGTCCGCATGCGATAGGCAACGCAGTGGGACCAGTAAACGCGGATCTTGTCGCGCACCATGCCGCCGAGCAGCACATGGGCCGGAACGTCCATGATCTTCGCCTTGGCGTCGAGCAGCGCGTTTTCCATCGCGCCGATAGCCTGAGCGATCACGCCACTGAGCGCAGGACGTGTCACATCGCTCAGGTCCTCGCGGATGTGCTCGTGCAGCAAAACGCTTTGGCCGATCAGCCGATGGCTGAGTTCATTGATGATATAAGCAACACCTGGCGAACCGAAATTCTCGTCGAACTCGCTCCAGCCGACAGTTCCATCCTCTGTCGTAATCTTCAGGAAGTGGTAGTTGCGGAAGGAATTGCTACAGGAGAGCGTCTTTACTTCGGCAATTCTTGCTTTGTTTCTCATGACCTTCAATGCCTGTTCTTGAATTTGAATAGCGAGCTGTGCATCGCTGTCGTCTTACGTCGTAACCGTCTCGCGTCGCCTTCCGGAGGCCGTGTCGAACACGTGGATGTCGGCGGGCTTGGCCGAAACATGGATTGTCTCGCCGGGCTGCACATCGGTTCGGCCGCGGATAAGGACGCGAATGACATAGTCGCCCAAACGTGCGGTGATCTGCGTTTCAGAACCGGTCGGCTCAATGACCGAGACCACGGCAGGCCATCCGGCATCCGTGAGGAAAAGGTGCTCAGGCCTGACGCCAATCGTGGTGCGCCCGTTGCCGGTAACCGGTGATGGCAGCGCCACCTCGGTGCCGTCATCGAGGATGAGTGCATTGGGTGTGTTGAGCAATCCCTCCAGGAAATTCATCGGCGGCGAGCCGATGAAGGCCGCGACGAACAGGCTCATCGGCTTGTCGTAGAGTTCCAGTGGCGGTCCCATCTGCTCCACGATGCCGCCATTCATGACCACGACCCGGTCGGCGAGCGTCATCGCCTCGATCTGGTCGTGCGTGACATAGACGGTGGTGACGCCAAGGCGCTGGTGCAGTTCCTTGAGTTCCGAGCGCATCTGCACCCGCAGCTTTGCGTCGAGGTTCGAAAGCGGTTCGTCAAACAGGAAGACGTTCGGGTCACGCACGATAGCCCGGCCCATGGCGACGCGCTGGCGCTGGCCGCCGGAGAGTGCACGCGGCTTGCGGTCGAGCAGCTGCTCAAGGCCAAGTATGCGCGCGGCGTTCATAACGCGTCGGTCGATCTCGTCACGTGGAATGTTCCGCTGGCGCAGCGCGAACCCCATGTTCTGGCGCACGTTCATATGTGGATAGAGAGCGTAGTTCTGGAACACCATGGCGATGTCCCGATCCTTGGGTGCGATGTCGTTGACGACCCGGTCCGCGATGACGATGTCACCCGCGGTGATGTCCTCCAGCCCCGCGATCATCCGCAGAAGCGTGGACTTGCCACAGCCGGAGGGACCCACCAGGGCCACGAACTCGCCATCGGAAATGTCGAGGGATACACCGTGGATGACCGGCAGCGCCCCGTAGGACTTGTGAACGTTGCGGATAGCAACTGTGCTCATGCGTTTACTCTCTCCCCATCGTCTGTCGCCAGCGCGGCCCTCCTCAAGGCCGGCACCCGCTACGATGTTTATTGTCAGCCCGTGCCTAGGGCCCGGACTTCATTGTCTTCTGCAAGCGCGCTTGCGATGGTTTCATAAGCGGACCGCTCGTGCAGCTTGATCAACGACGCGGCAGCCTCGAAATTGCCGGCGCGCAGTGCATCGCGAATCGCCTTGTGTTCGGCAAGCGAGGCAGCCATGCGTTCAGGCAGCAGGTTGAAGCCATAGTGCGCCGACGTCATCGCGCTCATGTTGACCAGCATGCGCAGGCACCATTGCGACTGCGGCGTGTCGCTCAAGAGCACATGGAACTCGTGGTTGGTCTGCGTATACCGCGTCGTGTCCTGGGCATCGACGGCTGCCGTCGCTTCGGCGATGTTGGCGTCAAGCGCCGCCAGCCGCTCCGCGTTGAAGCTGGCACTGCCAAGCTCGATGGCAAGCGAGCCGATCAACCCGCGCAGCGCATAGATCTCGCGCAGCTGCTCGCTGCCCGCACTCGCCACCACCGCGCCCACATGCGTCTGCACTTCCAGCCAGCCCTCGGAGGCAAGGCTGCGGATTGCCTCGCGGATCGGTGTCTCGCTAATGCCCAACGCTTCGGATACCTCCCGCGTGGTGATGCGGTCGCCCGGCTTCACTTGGCGCGAGATGATCAGCCCTTCGATATGCCGGCGGGCGAGGTCCGTCTTGGAAAGGAAGATCGCAGGCTTCGTCATCGGGCAATCTTCCGGGCGTTTACTATCATGAACTTCATCCTGGTTATCCCTTGGTCGCGCCGTCGGCGAGGCCTTGAATGAGCCACTTCTGGACCAGAAGCGCAAAGACCACCACTGGGAGAACCGTAAGTGTCCCCACCGCCGTCAGCGCGCCCCAGTTGGCGCCGTTTACCGTGTCTCCGGCGATGCCGGCGATGGCTACGGGAATGGTCGACGCATAGCGATTGGTGAGCACGAGCGCGAAAAGCAGCTCTTCCCAGGCGAGTATCATGCTGAAGATCAACGTCGACAGGATGCCAGGCATCGAGATCGGCACGATGATCTTGAAGAACGCGCCCATGCGGCTGCAACCGTCGATCATGGCGGATTCCTCAAGCTCCTTCGGCAAGGCCAGAAAGAAGCCGCGCATCAGCCACATCACATACGGAATGAGGAAGGTGCAGTAGGCGAGGATCAGCGTGATGTGCTGATCGGTAACGCCGAGCGAGCGGGCAACGAGGAACATCGGCACGGCAAGCGCAATCGGCGGCACGCCGCGTGACAGGAGGATGAGCACGCCGATCGTCCCGGCACCCCGCAGCCGGATCCGCGCCAGGGCATAGCCCGCCATGCCGCCTGCCACAATCGAGATGATGCCGGAGCCGGCTGCCACAATGATCGTATTGATCATGCGGCGGCTGATGTCGGCGCGCTGCATGTATTCGAAATAGTGCTGCAGCGTCGGTGTGAAGAACAGCGTCGGCGGCACCGTGAAGATATCACGCTGCGCCTTGAACGATGACAACACCATCCAGAACACCGGAAACAGGAAGATGACGCAGGCGAGCAACCCGGCTGCGATGCGTACGCGGGGCCAGAAGCGGGACTTGCGGGTTCCGCCGGAGAGAGCGAGCGAGGTCAATAGCGGTCCTCCAACCTGCGTGTTCCGATAAGGAAGATCCCGGTGAGCACCATGGTGAGAACGAGGACAATCACCGCCATCGCCGCCGATTCAGCAAAGCGCAGCGAGCGAAAGGCTTCCTCATAGATGAAGAGGTTGATGACGTTCGTCGCTCCGCCCGGCCCTCCATAGGTAGCCGCCAGCGCGATATCGAACATCTTCACCGCACCGAGCCACCGCACCACGAAAGTCGCGGCGATGATCGGCACCAGCAGCGGCAGCGTGATCGACCACAGCATCGACCACCAGTTGGCCCCGTCGATCTCGGCTGCTTCGAAGATGTCGCGCGGCAGCGCCAGCAGCGCTGCCGTTGCAATCAGGATGACGAAGGGAGTCCAGCGCCAGGTATCGATGATGATGATCGAGGCCATGGCGAGTGTGGGGTCGCCGAACCAGTCAAGCCCATCGACACCGAAAAGGCCCGCCACCCAGTTCATGATGCCCCAGAGCGGGTCGAGGATCATGCGCCAGATACCGCCGGCGACAACGGGCGCGACCACCATTGGAATGATGAACAGCGCACGCACTGCCCCACGGCCGCGCCACAGCGCATTGATGAGATAGGCTATGCCGAAGCCGAGCACGATCTGGATCGGCAGCGCGAAAGCCAGATAGATGAGTGTCACCCGCATCGATGACCAGAACCGGTAGTCATCGAACACATGGGCGTAGTTTTCCCACCCGACGAATTCGACGGCGCTGAAGGTCATGAGATCGAAGCGGGCGAAGCTGATCTCGACAGTATAGATGATTGGATAGGCGAGCATGGCGGCGAGGATGATGGCCGCAGGAGCCATGAAGGCCCACCGCGAGGCGGCATCCATGAGCTTGCTGCGTACGGGAGACCGCGCGCGGCGCACCTCCCCGGCTGTCATCGTGTTCGTCGCCATGCTTCCCACCCCGGCCTTACTTGAGGATCTTCTCGATCTTCTCGGCAGCCACGTTGAGCGCTTCCTCGGCACTCACCTGGCCGGCAATGAAGCGGGAATGCTCGTCGGCGAGCACCTGCTGAGCCGCATCCGAACGCGGATGGCGGATACGCCACATCTTGCCTTCGCCTGCCGCGTCATAGGCCTGCTGCAGTGCGTCGAACACGGGCACGAGCCACGGCTCGGACGGCTCGGCCGCGAGCGTAGACTTGCGCGCCGGGAAGACGCCGAGGTTGGCCGAATGCCACTTCTCGCCTTCCTTCGAGCTCAGCCACTGCAGGACAGCCCATGCAGCTTCCGGGTTCTCGCTCTTGGCGGACACCGCACCGCTCCAGATGCCGCGATGTGCGCCTGCGCTCTTGGAGCCCATCGGCAGAACCTGGATGCCGACCTGCTCGGGCGTGAGCGTAGTGGTTGCAGCGTCAATTGCCGAACCCTTGAAGACCGAACCCCAGTTTATGTGGGTCGCGACCATGCCCTGGCGGAACGCCTGGAGGGATTCCGAGAAGCCATGGCTGATGGCGCCCGTCGGGGCAAACTCAAGCAGCTTCTTGTGCGTCTCGAGTGCAGCGACGCCAATCTCGTTGTTGAACGCCGGCTTGCCGTTCTCGTCGAGCAGGCTGCCACCGTTCGAGTTCATGATGGTCTGCCAGATGGTCGGCGTCAGCGGCTCGCGCACGAAATAGGTGTCGATCGCCCAGGCATCCACCTTGCCGTCGCCATTGGTGTCCTGCACCAGCTTCGGCGCCTGCTCGAGGAACTCGTCCCAGGTGAGCTTTGGCGTCGGAACCGGCACGCCCGCCTTCTCATAGAGGGACTTGTTGACGAACATCATGAGCATGTTCGAGCGGACCGGCACGCCGTACTGGACGCCATCCCATTCGCTGGCCGCAAGCGGCGCCACGTTGAAGTCGTCCCAGTCGAAATCTTCCGAGGTCCAGCCCTTGACCTCCTCCGACCGCAGGTCGAGCAGCGCTCCGACGGAAGCGAGCTGCGGCACCCACGGATCATCGGCGATGATGATGTCGTAGGTCGGGCTCGGGCCGGTCGCGTCCAGCATGCTCTTGGCGAGCAGCTCGACATAGGGAACGCCGTCGATCGTCACCTTGACGTTCGGATAGTGCTTGTTGAACTCAGGCACCATCAGCGTTTGCCACTGGTTGGCGAACGCTTCATTGGCGATCATGCGGACTTCAACCGGCTTGTCCGGAGTGCCGAGGCCTTCGGCCTGAGCGACCATCCCCGTCATGGTGGCGATGACGGCTGCAGATGCCGACACCATCAGGGCGCGGCGCGACAAGGAGCTGACAGCTCCAAAGAGTTGTTTCATGATTTCCTCCCATGTCGACAGCAGCGGTTCTCCTCCCGGCGGCTGCGACCTCGTCCGATGCTACATTCTATAGAATCCAGAACATGGAATTCGTAGGGGAGGCTTTCGCTCCTGTCAATCCGTGCGCGTGGGCAATTCTCGGGCTCGCTTGGATGGCCGTGGATACGTGTACAGACCTTCGACAACTCCCGAATTCAGAAGCTGGCAAAATAATGCATCGAGCACCGGAACCTGATCGTGGCTAATGAATTTGCCCGAAATGCTCTTCTATCCCGTTGTATAATTATTTAACATAACACCATAATCTACCGCGGGGTGCAGGAGGGCGAAGTGCCAGCTGGCTGCAAAGCCAGGGGCGTTTGCGCGAGAGAGGATGCCTGCCCATGCAGATGATCACCGCCTTCTTTGGGCTCATCGAAGATCTCACCTGGGGCTGGGCGCTGATCCCCATCCTCGTCGTCTTCGGCGTTTTCATCACCGTGATGAGCGGTTTCGTCCAGATCGAATATTTCGGACGAATGTTCCGCGTCCTGTCTGGCAAGAACCAGACGGGCGACCCTAACGCCATCAGCGCCCGCGAGGCTCTGCTTGTGTCCGTCGGCGGCCGCGTCGGCGGCGGCAATATTGCCGGCGTGGCCGTGGCGATTACGCTTGGCGGACCCGGCGCTGTGTTCTGGATGTGGGCCATTGCCGTGGTGGGCATGGCGACCAGCCTCGTGGAATGCACGCTGGCGCAGCTCTACAAGCGCTCCAACGGCGACGGCACCTACCGCGGCGGCCCCGCCGACTACATCATCTACGGCCTTGGCGTGAAATACAGATGGCTTGCGGTCCTCTATGCGATCTGCCTGCTCTTGTCCTTCGCCTTCGGCTTCAACGCCTTCCAGGGCAACACCTTTGCCGGCGCTGCGAACGAAAGCCTCGGCATCGACCGCATGTGGACCGGCATCGGGCTGGCGATCATCACCGGCTTCATTGTCTACGGTGGCATCAAGCGCATCGCCAAGGCGTCGGACATCATCATCCCGGTCATGGCCGTGATCTACATCGGCCTCGCGCTGATCGTGATCGTGCTCAACATCACCGATCTGCCCCGCGTGCTCGTATCCATCTTCGCCAACGCCTTCGGCTTCGAGGAAGCGGTGAGCGGCGGTGTCGGCGCGGCACTGGCGCAAGGGCTACGGCGCGGCCTCTTCTCCAATGAGGCAGGCCTCGGCTCGGCACCGAACGTGGCCGCGACGGCAGACGTTCGCCACCCCATCAGTCAGGGCATCACGCAGTCGCTCTCCGTGTTCATCGACACGATCATCGTCTGCTCCTGCACGGCCTTCATTATCCTGCTGAGCCCCGTCTACCAGCCGGGCATGGAAATCGACGGCATCGTGCTGACCCAGCAGTCGCTGGCAAGTCAGGTGGGCGACTGGGCCCAGTACTTCCTTACCTTCGCCATCCTGCTCTTCGCCTTCAGCTCGATCATCTACAACTACTACCTCGGCGAGACTGCGGTGCGGGTGATGACGTCGCAACCGGCGGCACTCCATATCCTGCGATGGGCGGTCGTGGCTGTCGTCTTCCTTGGCTCGACGGCGCCGGGCGCCACGGCGGTCTTCTTCTTCTCCGATCCCTTGATGGGCGTGCTGGCTGTGGTGAACCTCATGGCGATCATGATGCTGTTCCCGACCTGCCTGCGCGTGCTGGACGATTTCCGCGTACAGCTGAAAGAGGGCGTCCTGCGGCCCGTGTTCAAGCCCAAGGCCTTCCCGGACCTGAACCTGGACGAAAACGCCTGGCCCCACGCGAAGCTGGTCGAGCAGGAATTTTCAGCATCAATGCGGCCTGCCCCTTCCACCACCTGACATCAGAACCATGCCAGCGGAAAGGCTGGCATGGTTTCCCCCCTCCTGAATGAAATAGCGGAACACTTCGGCCTCCTCTCCGTTGGACAGGCAACCCAATGAACGGAGGCAAACAATGCACGATCTGAACGGCAAGCGCGTCGCTATCCTCGCCACCCATGGTTTTGAGCAGTCCGAACTCGAAGTACCGCTGCAGAAGCTGCGCGAAGCCGGCGCAACGGTTGAAGTCGTTTCCCCCGAGAGCGGCGAGATCAAGGGCTGGGACAAGAAGGACTGGGGTCGCGCCGTACCGGTGGACCGCGCGCTCGACGGAGCCTCCGAGGCCGACTACGACGCTTTGGTGCTCCCCGGCGGCCAGATGAACCCGGACACGCTGCGCGCCAACGAGACGGCTGTGAACTTCGTCAAGTCCTTCTGGAACGCCAAGAAGCCCATAGGCGCAATCTGCCACGGCCCGTGGCTGCTGGTAGAAGCCGGCATAGCCGAAGGCCGCCGCATGACCTCCTACGGATCGATCAAGACGGACGTCATCAACGCCGGCGGCCTCTGGGAAGATTCAGAAGTCGTAACCGACCAGGGCCTCGTCACCAGCCGCAAACCGGACGACCTCCCGGCATTCTGCGCAAAGGTGGCGGAGGAAATAGCGGAAGGAAAACATGAGCGTAGGGCGGGGTGAGGCAGAAAGCATCCAAGTTCTATTCAAGGCATACACTGACTTGCACAACTTGAGGTGCATCTAGTCAACGGTCATTGCTCGAAAGTACCGCAGCTTAATGCCAGCCAGTAAAGCTGTTCGGGAGAGTTATGCATTGAAACAACCGATTGCATTGAAACTCGCCCCCCTGGACCCCAAAAGCAATATTCTTACACAGTCATACCACTACTCTGAATTGTAGCCACTCAAGCACATACTAAACATGGCGCCAGACAAAAACTTCTCTTCCTCATCGGACTTACCCTCCAGGAAGCAGGCGATCTTCTTCAGACAATATTTCTCTTCGAGCCGGCGCTCCGAAATTAGTTCCTCTGGGCTTGGGAACAGGCCCTGATGCTCCAAGTTTTCCTCAATTTCCTGAACACGAGCCTCAATCACTTGCGTTAGGCAGGTATCCAACTTCTCGTCGGCCAAGCTGACGTTCCCAACCAATAGAAGCACAGAGAAAGTGCTGATCCGCCACATACTAATTCCAACCCCCTCAAATATCGAATGTACCGAGATGTGGAGAGTTGTGTAAAGCGGATTGCGATCAGCCAACGAATATCCCCCATGCCACCAAATCCTCTTTCATGCGTTATCATCATCGCACGAACGTAGAGGTCACTGCGATGCCAGGCACTTCGGAAGACAATGGTGGAGAACTGACGGCGGTTTCGGTCCAGCTCAATGCTGAGATGCTCGCTGCGGTCGACAGGCTGGTGGATCATCACAGCATCGAGACCCGGCCGGAGGCCATACGGCTCATCCTCAAGCGGTGGCTGACGGAAAACCAGATGCTAAGGCTGAATGAGGAAGGCAAACGCCCCGAGGAACTCAACGCCAGCAACGACGGCTAGGTCGCAGCGCCGACTTGCCGGCTTCTCGCCCCTCATGGTGAGCTTGTCGAACCACGGGGTGAGAAGCTGCGGATGAATCCCTCGTCCTTCGACAGGCTCAGGATGAGGTCGTTATTGCCCCCCATTTGCAGGTAAACAAAATCGGGGCCACGAGGGCCCCGACGAAGAACTTCATGAAGCGCGGGCTCAGGCAGCGGCCACAGCGCGCTCCTCAAGCCCGGCGGCAACCACCGACACGCGGAAGCGGCCTTCCAGGCGATTGTCGAAGATCGCGCCGACGATGATGTCGGCATCGTCGCCGATCTCTTCGCGGATGCGGGTTGCAGCTTCGTCCACCTCGAACAGCGTCATGTCATGACCGCCGGAGATGGAGATGAGAACGCCGCGCGCGCCGGCAATGCTGTTGTCGTCGAGCAGCGGGTTCGAGATCGCGATCTCGGCCGCAACGCGTGCGCGTCCCTCGCCAGCGGCATCGCCCGTGCCCATCATCGCTCGGCCCATGCCCTTCATCACCGTCCGCACGTCCGCGAAGTCCAGGTTGATCAGGCCTTCCTTCACGATGAGGTCGGTGATGCAGCCAACGCCGGCGTAGAGCACGCGATCGGCCATCTGGAAGGCTTCCGCGAAGGTGGTGTTGGCGTCCGCCACCCGGAACAGGTTCTGGTTCGGGATCACGATCACCGTGTCGGCAGCTTCGCGCAGCTCGGCGATGCCCTGCTCAGCCATGCGGCTGCGGCGCGTGCCTTCGAACAGGAAGGGCTTCGTTACCACCGCAATGGTGAGGATGCCTGCCTCGCGCGCCGCGCGTGCGATCACGGGCGCTGCACCCGTACCGGTGCCGCCGCCCATGCCGGCGGTGATGAAGCACATGTGCGTGCCGGAAAGGTGGTCCATGATCTCATGGATGGATTCTTCGGCGGCTGCACGGCCAACTTCCGGCAGCGATCCGGCGCCAAGTCCTTCGGTCAGATGCGTGCCCATCTGGATCAAACGATCGGCCTTCGACATCGTCAGGGCCTGCGCGTCCGTGTTGGCGACGAGGAACTCCGTCCCGTCCAGACCCTGCGCAATCATGTTATTGACGGCATTGCCGCCGCCACCACCAACACCTAGAACTGTAAGACGCGGCCTCAACGCTTGAGACTCGCCAACGGGCTCACCGACCATCACAACCTCTCTGCCACATAACGCGGCGAATCAATTCCGCCCCATAACCGAATGAATCAGAGAGGATGCCTGCCCGCAACGCCGCGTTTGGCATATCCTTCATACGGTTTCAAAGGAGCTTGCTTATACTGAACAACGTCAGTTAGTTTCGTTGTTCATCGTGTTGCCAAGGCCGCGCGCCAAGGTCAAGCTTAACTCTTCATCAAGGATTGTTTCCATGAGTGAGATCGCTGTCAAAACTCCCCTGCAATATCTCGATCTGGCCATGGGCAAGCTGCGCGACCTCGGCCTTGTCCAGGACAAGACTGAACCGTCGCCAATCGTTGGCCTGCTGGAGAAGATCGCCGACATCGAGCCGGAAAAGATCGCGATCATCACCCGCACGCTCCAGCAGATGAGCATCTTCAACGAGGTGGTGCGCGAGCAGGTCGCCGAGATGGAGATCGGCACGCGCTACGAGAAGATCACCAAGGCTTTCGACTCGATCCGCGACGACGCCAAGACGATGGTCGACCAGATCGAGGACGGCAAGCTCGACATTTTCGAGCGGGCGACCAACGCGTGGATGAAGATTTCCCGTGGCGACATTGCCACTCGCTTTGACGAGATCAAGGACACCTATCTTGAAGTCTCGCGCGACACCAAGGCGAACATCGAGCGCGAGCAGATCATTCTGGAAGCCTATCGCGATTTCCGCGGCGCCCTGAAGCATGGCGAGGTCGCGGCCCTCGAGATCCTGAAGGCCGCTGAAAACCAGCTCAACGCCGCCAAGGAAGGTCTTGCCAAGGCCTCCGAGGCCGTGTCCTCCTTCGCCGAGGGCGGAGAAGTGGCCGAACGCGCCAGGCTGGAACTGATCCGCGACGAGCACCTGCGCCGCGTGCAGAACGAGGAAGGCCGCTACCAGGTCGCCAAGGATCTCGCTGACAACATGACCATCAGCTACAACACCTCGGAAGTGGTGATGGCCCGCCTGATGCAGACGACCAACGCCAAGGAGCGCGTCTACCAGCAGGCAGTGTCCTTCTTCTCCACTAACGAGTCCGTGCTGACTGCACTCAAGGCGTCCTTCACCGGCCTCTTCGGCCTGCATGAAGCAACGCAGACGCTGAACCAGATGAAGGAAGGCGTGTCGAAGTCGCTGGAGACGCTGGCCGAGATCGGCGGCAAGGTTCAGGAAGAGGCGCTGAAGGCGGGCTACGGCCCGACCATCCGCGCTGATGCGGTCAAGAAGCTGGTCGACAGCGTCGTCAACTTCCAGACCCGCTCGGTCGAGATCATCTCCGAGATGCGCGAGCTTTCGACCCGCAACAGCGCCGAGATCCGCGACGCCGTCGAGGATGGCAAGAAGCGCATCGCGCGCCTTGCAGCCGAAGGCAACGCACTGGTGCTGGAAGGCTGATCGCGCGCCCAGAGACCTGAGCCATGAGCACTGTTGCTGCACCCACCGCCGCGGCCGGACAGACGCCGGCAGCGCCGCTTGATGAGCTGATGCTCGCGATGGACGTGGTGGACACGCTCCGCCACGAGGAAGGCGTTGCCCTGCGCGAGCTGGAGCAGGATGGGCGCGATGACAACCTGAAGCAGCGCCTGCGCAGCATCTATGAGAGCCAGGGGCTCGAGGTCTCCGATCGCATTCTCGATGAAGGCATCCGCGCCCTGCGCGAGAGCCGTTTCACCTACACGCCGACGCCACCGAGCTTCAAGCGCACGCTGGCTGGCCTCTGGATACGCCGGGGGACGATCGCCAAGGCTCTGGCGCTCGTGGTTCTGCTCGTCGTCGGCTGGGCAAGCTGGAGCGTCTGGCAGGATCAGCGCGCCGAGCAGGCTCAGATCACCGCCGCGCGCGAGCTGACGGAAACCCTGCCGCGTCAGATCCAGGCAGCGGCGGAAGCAGCGCTCAGCGAAGCGCAGTCGGACGACGCGCGTGAGCGGGTCGAGCAGCTTCGGACCGATGCCACCGCTGCCCTCTCCCGCTCCGATGCGGAAGCCGCGCGGGTCAGTGTCGCAGCCCTCAACCGCCTGACGGAAGCGCTGCGCGAAACCTACGTTCTGCGCGTCGTCAGCCGCGAGGGTGAGCAGAGCGGCGTCTACCGCATCCCGGATGTGAACACCGGCGCACGCAACTACTATCTGATCGTTGAGGCGGTTAAGCCCGATGGCTCCGCTATCTCGATGCCGATTACCAATGAAGAGAACAACCGCACCGAGGTTGTCTCCAAGTGGGGTGTGCGCGTGCCAAAGGCGACCTACGACGCCGTCGCTCGCGACAAGATGGACGACGGCATCATCCAGAACAATGTCCTCGCTGAGAAGCGTCGCGGCAGTCTTGAACCGTCCTATCGCGTAAGCGTGTCGGGCGGCGCGATAACCAAGTGGTAGGGTGAACATGATCAGCGCTTCCACCACCCTCAGCACCATCGATCAGGCGGCATTCAAGGTGCGGCAGGACGAGCAGCAGTTGCAGCACGTCATCGAGGCCACAACCCAGGAAATGACGCGCCTGCGTGCCGAGCAGGCCGATCTCTACCGCGCATTGGCGAAGATCCGCATGGACGCCCTTCGTGACGACCAGATCCTCCGCACCCTCGACAGCGCCGAGCGCAAAGCCCTCTCCGCCATCGACGAGCAGAAGCGTAGGCTGCAGGAAGTGGATGACCGCAAGAACGCGCTGACAGGGTCGATTGAGGCCAGCCGCAGCCGCCGGGCGGGTCTGTCGGATGCCGTGACAGCCACAGCCGACGCCATCACAGGTCTCACCGAGCGGACGCAGGCCCGCGTATCGGATGAGGTCGAATGGCAGGCGCTGAATGCCAAGGTCGACAGCCTTGAAGCCCAGGCCGAGGCGGCCGAGGAGAAAGCAACACACTCCGAAGCCGACCGCGACGAGAAGTCTAAACCATATCTGGCCGACAATCTGTTTGTCTATCTCTGGAACCGCGGCTACGGCACGTCGGCCTATCGCGCCGGCCCCATCGCGCGGATGGGCGATGCCTTCGTGGCGCGCGTCGTTCAGTACGAGCAGGCGCGCCAGAATTATTTCGCGCTGACTGAGATCCCGAAGCGCCTGCGCGCCCACGCCGAGCGCCTCAAGGAAGATCTGGCGGTAGCAGAGGCCGCGCTTGTCGCGTTTGAGCGCAAGGCCCTTGAAGCCGACGGGATCGTTCAGCTCGAGAAGGAGCACGAGCGCGCGGTGGAGGCCCTCGAGGCGCAGGACGCCGAGATCGCGGACCTTGAACAGCAGCTTGCGGCAATCGATCAGGAGCGTCAGGCGCTGCTCGATGATACCAGCAATGCAGGCCTGGGCGGCGCACTTGCCGAGCTCTCGGCAGCACTGCAACGCGACGACCTCCGCGTCCTGCTCCGGGAAGCCCTGGAAACCCCAACGCCCGACGACGAGCGTATCGTTCAGCAATTGCAGGCGAACGCCGCACGGCTCGAACAGCTGGAAGGCGAAGTGGATGAAACCCGCCGTACGATGATCACCATCGCCAAGCGCCGTGCCGAGCTCGAGCGGTCGCGCGAGGACTTCCGCCGTTCGGGCTATGAACGCGGCGGCGGCACCTTCATCAACGAAAAGCTGATCGGCGACGTCATCGGCGGCATCATCGGCGGCGTTCTATCCTCCAAGGAACTGCGCGACGCGCTGCGCAGCGGCTATCGCCAGGGTGGCGGCAGCTCGACCGTTCCAACGCGCCGCAGCAGCGGCAGTGTTTTCGGCGGCTCGCGCGGAGGATTTGGCGGTGGCTTCGGAGGCGGAGGTTCCCGCGGTGGCGGAGGCGGCGGAGGTTCCCGCGGTGGCGGAGGCGGCGGAGGCGGTGGTTTCCGCACCGGCGGTGGGTTCTAGAGCAATTCCAGGAAAAGTAGAAACCGGTTTTCCGTCCGGAATTGCGGCCATTTACTCGACTACGCCCCCTGCTCAGCCTTCTTTCTTTCGAAGTAAGCAGCAAGTTTTGCCGTAACACCGATGACGAACGGTGCCGTGGGCAGGATCACGAAGATCCGCAGCACGTGGAAAGCCGTCACGATCGCCAGACCCTGCTGGAGGATCTTGGCCGTCAGCGCCATCTCCGTCGCGCTGCCCGGCGCAGTCGCGAGGATCATCACCTGCCAGCTGTGGCCCGTCCAATAGACGAAGGCGATGCCGAGAAGCGCGCAGAGGAACGCCATCAGGAATGCGGCGGCGATAGAGACCGGAATAAATCGACCCAATTGGCGCAGAACGGCCCGATCGAACGCCCCGCCAATGAACACCCCAAGGAACACCTGGGCGGTGACCAGCACCGGATAAGGATATCCTGTGACGGGTGCTTCGAGCACCGATGCTATGACGGTCGCGCCGAGAGGCCCGAGGAAGAATGGGTTCGACAAGCGTATCAGCTTGGCGACGACTACTCCGCAGACAGCAAGGGCGAACAGAAGCAGGCTGCCGCTGGGCGTCCACACGGTGTTGCGCAGGACTGCCGTGGGATCCGTGACGCTTCCGTCCAATGCCACGATGACAGGCGGTATCAGCGACACCAGCGACATGATCCTGAAGGTCTGGGTGAACAGGACGGGCGCAGGGTTGACCCCGTGTTTCAGGGAAATGCTGACGCTTTCCACCGGGCCGGTCGGCAACGCGGCGAGCGTCGCCGTCACGACATCAACCTTTGCGGCTACCTTGATGAACGCGCCGACGATGAACGCGAAGATGATCGTCATGATGGCAGCGACGATCATGGGTACGATGAGCGACCCCATGGCCGAAAGTGCGTCGGACGTGAATGCCAGTCCCACGGAGGCCGCGATCAGGATCTGACCCAGCTGCCGGGAGACGACGGGTACCTGCAGGTCTTGGCCGGACAGACGAAAGGCAACCGCAAACAGCATCGGGCCGATCATCCAGGCGAGCGGCAGCCGGAGCCAATTGGCTACGTAGCCGCACATGAAGGCGCCGGCATAGATCAACACCATCCGGCCGAGGTGCCGAATTGAAACTGTCCTCCCGAAAAAACTCATTGGATTCCTGCCCATGCTTCAGCGGATCAGCACCTGCATGAAGCAGTACCCCCACCCTACATTCCGGGTTTAGACCAGTAATCAGACTGGATCAATGCAGGCTAACCCGGATGGAGGATGGATGGACCGGAGAAATCTGGATCATTTCAGCCGATGGAACGCCGAAATGATCCAGATTAGTTTCCCTGTCTTTAGTCCTCTTCCGCCTGGAAGCGTGAAAGTCCCTTGAACACGAACGGAGCAACAAGCGCGATGAAGGCGATCGCCAGCATCGTTGCCGAGCTCCAGTGGTTCAGGAACACCATCGGATCTCCAAGGCTGATCTGGAGCGCGCGGCGAAGCTGCAGGTCCGCCATGGGCCCGAGGATGAGGCCGACCACTGCGGGGGCCACGGGATAATCGTAGCGGCGCATCAGGAAGCCCGCGATACCGAAGAGCACCAGGATGATCAGCTCCACCACGGACGGGTTGGCGGCGATCGTGCCCATCGCAGCGAACACCAGGATGCCCGCGTAGAGCCATGGCGTCGGGATCTTGAGCAGGCGCACCCAGAGGCCGATCATCGGCAGGTTGAGGACGAGCAGCATCGCGTTTGCGATGAAGAGCGAAGCGATCAGCGTCCACACCAGCTGCGCGTGCTGGACGAACAGCAACGGACCCGGCTGGATGTTGTACTGCTGGAAGCCCGCGAGCATCACCGCAGCCGTCGCCGATGTCGGCAGGCCGAGCGTCAGCAGCGGAACCATGGTGCCAGCGGCTGATGCGTTGTTGGCCGCTTCCGGACCGGCAACACCTTCGATCGCACCATTGCCGAACGCGTTCTTGTCCCGGCAGAGCTTCCGCTCAAGGTTGTAGCTGAGAAAGGTCGGCACCTCGGCGCCGCCGGCCGGCAGGCCACCGATCGGGAAGCCGATGGCAGCGCCGCGCAGCCAGGGCTTCCATGAACGCTTCCAGTCCTCAAGGCTCATCCAGATGGAACCCTTGATGGCCATCGGCTTCTCAGCGTTGGTCTTGTGCATGGAGACCACCATCAGCGCCTCGCCGATGGCGAAGAGACCGACGGCCAGCGTAGTCACTTCAATGCCGTCCAGAAGCTCCGGAACGCCGAATGTCAGTCGCGCCTGCCCCGTCAGTCCGTCAATGCCCATGAGGCCAAGCCACAGGCCGAGCGCCAGACTGGTAAGACCCTTCAGTGGCGAATTGCCGAAGGTTGCGGACACGGTGACGAAGGCGATCATCATCAGCGCGAAATAGTCCCATGGACCGAATTTCACAGCGACCTTGACGATGACGGGGGCGAGGAAGGCGATGCCGATCGTGGCAACCAGACCCGCGACGAAGGAGCCGATCGCGGCGGTTGCGAGCGCCGGCCCGCCCCTGCCCTGTCGAGCCATCTTGTTGCCTTCGAGCGCGGTGACGACTGATGCCGCTTCACCGGGCGTGTTGAGCAGGATGGCGGTGGTGGAGCCGCCATACATGCCGCCGTAATAGATGCCGGCAAACATGATGAGCGAGCCGCCCGGATCAAGCTTGAACGTGACCGGCAGCAGAAGCGCCACCGTGAGAGCCGGTCCGATGCCCGGCAGAATGCCGACCGCTGTACCGAGAAAGACGCCGATGAGCGCGAACAGCAGGTTCATCGGCGTCAGCGCCTGGGCGAAACCGCCCGCCAGAAGCATTAAGGTATCCATCAGGCAGCGACCCTAGATAAGGCGTTCAAGCGGACCCATCGGCAACGTCAGGGTCAGGAGCTTGTTGAACAGGAGGAAGATGAGAACTGCGATGACAAAGCCGATGATGACATCGACGATGAAGGCTTTGCGGCCGAATGCGCGCGCCGTGAAGGCGAACAGAAGCGTGGAACCGGCGATGAACCCGGCACCGAAATAGACGCAGGCGATGAGCGATGCCAGCGCCAGCCCCATCATGCCGACGGCCTTCCAGTCGGCCTCGACCACGGCTGCACCTTCGCTTGGACGCGCGGCGCTGATGAAATGCCCGATGCCGAGGATAGCGAGGATGCCGGCGACGAGATAGGAGGCGGTGTTGGGGTTCAGACCATAGGCCGAACGGAAACTCATGCTGTATGCGTCATAGGCAGTCACCGCTGCAAACGCCAAGAGGATGATGCCGGTGACAAGCTTTGGGCGATCCAGCGCCCATCGCTGATGACCTCCCGGTGCAACTTCAGCCATAGTCAGCTTCCTTGCTACGAAATTGAGGTGTGGAACGGGCCTAAAGCGGCGTGTTCAAAATAGCCGATGGGCGGAGCCCCAGAAGGCTCCACCCTTTAATTTGCGGCTTATTTGCCTGCAAGACCGACGCTGGTGAGGATGCCCTCGATACGCTGGGTCTCCTCGGTCAGGAACGAGGCGAACTCGTCGGCGGGCAGGTAGTAGTCAGCCCAGCCACGTGCCTTCAGCAGTTCCTGCCACTTGTCGGACTTGACCATCTCATCGAAGGCGGCGGTGAGCTTCGCCATGTCCTCGTCGGAGACCTGCGGAGCCGCAAAGATGCCGCGCCAGTTGACGAGCTCGACGTCCACGCCCTGCGCCTTCAGCGGCTGGGCATCGATGCCTTCGATCGGCTCCGGATAGGAGATCGCCAGCGCGCGCAGGTCGCCGGATTCGATCTGGCCCTGCCACTCGCCGTAACCGGAGATACCGGCAACAACCTGACCGCCGAGCATTGCAGCGAGAGCCTCGCCGCCGCCCGAGAAGGCCACGTAGTTCACCTTGCTCGGATCTTCGCCCGCAGCTTCCGTCAGCAGTGCAGCCAGCATGTGGTCAGCACCACCGGCCGAACCACCTGCCCAGACCGTACCGGCCACGTCGGACTTGATCTTGCCCAGGAGGTCATCGATCGTCTTGATGTCCGAGCTTGCCGGAACGACGACGGCGAGCGGGTCACCCGTGAGGCGGGCGAGCGGCTTCACGGCGTCAAGCTTCACCGGAGCATTGTTGGAGATGATGGCGCCCACCATGGTGATGCCGCCAACCAGGAGCTGGTTCGCATCGGAACCGGCGCCCGTCGCAAACTGTGCGAGACCCACGGTGCCGCCAGCGCCAGGAACGTTGAGAACCTGGATGGAGCGTGCAATCCCCGTTTCCGTCATCACCTGCTGAATGGCGCGCGCAGCACTGTCCCAGCCGCCGCCAGCGCCCGCAGGAGCGATGATCGAAAGTTCACCAAGCTTTGCATCCTGTGCAACAGCGTTGGACATGCTCAGGCTAAGTGCAGCAACACCGCAGCCAATGAGCTTTGCAAACATATTCATGGAGCCTCCCAAGAACTAAATCCATGTTGTGCACCTTGTGGTGCGTTCCTCCGGCTATGTGAGTATAGCCGATATTCCGTTAGACTTCTTCAAGCTGCGGCATTCGCCGCCCGATTAAGAATGAATGGAATAATCCCTCCGTTTTCAAGAAGTTGAGTTTCAAGCAAAGTTTCGACTTGTGCAACCGTGTCGAAACTAAAAGGTGCGCGATCCCGGTAACGCAGGTGAACGGCCACCGTGCGCCTGGGTTTCAATGGATCCTGCCCGAAATCGATCTCCACGAGATCGCCGGGGCGAAGCTCGAGCTGGCTTGGCTCCAGATCCGCCGGCATCTTCAGCGGCAGGATGCCCATGCCGATCAGGTTGGTGCGATGAATACGCTCGAAGCTCTTGGCGATCACAGCGCTGACATTGATGAGGGCCGTGCCCTTGGCCGCCCAGTCGCGCGACGAACCCGCGCCGTAACGCTCACCCGCCAGGATTACCCCTGCTTCGCCACGCTCGCGCAGACGCTCGCCAAGCCTGTAGAGCGGCAGGTGCTCGCCCGTTGCCGGGTCAACGCCGTCGCCCGCGGCTACCTCCGGCGCGATGTGGTTGACCACGCTGCGGTTGGTAAAGAGCCCGCGCACCATCACCTCGAAATTGCCCCGGCGCGACGAGTAGACGTTGAGATCGTTCGGGTCTTCCCCGCGCTCGATCAGGTACCGCCCTGCCTCGCTCTTGGCGGGAATTGCACCGGCGGGCGAAATCTGGTCGGTCGTGATGTCGTCGCCCAGCACCAGCACGGGATGAGCAGCAAAGCTCTGCCAGCTCCGCTGCGCGCCAAAGGTGGCAAAGGAAGGCTTGCGCAAATAGGTCGAGCTCTCCTCGAAGGGATAAAGCGGTCCCTCGGGCGTTGCCACACTCTGCCAGAGCTTGCTGTCAGTGGCCTCCGCGAAGGCCTCCGGATAATCCCCCGCCACCGCGCCACGCTGATAGGCTTCTTCGATCTCCTGCGCTGTTGGCCAGATGTCGCGCAGGTAGACGTCGCGGCCATCTGCCGTGGTCCCCAGCCGATCGTTCTGAATATCGACATTCACCGTGCCCGCAATGGCATAGGCGATGACGAGCGACGGCGACGCAAGGAATCCGGCTGACAGCAGCGGATGCACCCGGCCCGGGAAGTTGCGGTTACCGGAAAGCACGGCCACCGGCAGCACGCCATGATCCTGGATCGCTTGCGTGACCGGCTCAAGCAGCGGACCGGAGTTGCCGATGCACGTCATGCAGCCGAAGCCCACGATGCCAAAGCCCAGCGCTTCCAGATCGTCGATCAGACCGGCGCGGCCGAGATACCGTGCGGCAGCAGGCGATCCCGGCGAGAAGGAAGTCTTGACCCAGGACTTCGGCTTGAGCCCCAGCTGGTTTGCCTTCTGCGCCAGCAACCCCGCGGCAATATTGAGCCGGATGTCGGAGGTGTTCGTGCAGCTGGTGATCGCAGCAATCGCCACATCGCCGTCGCTGATCGCGGGCTGACACTCAGAAGGAACGAGCGCGCCCCTCTTTTGCAGAAGCGGCTCCAGCGACCGCCCCGCGTCTGCCGGGCGGATCAGGTCTTGCGGACGCTGCGGACCGGCGATGGAGACTGCAACGGTGCTGAGATCAAGCGGCAGCACCTCCGTGTAGACCGGCTCAAGATCAGGCTCGAACCAGAGACCGTTGCTGCGCGCATATTCCTCTACGCGGGCAACATGGTCCGTGCTTCTTCCGGTGGCCTTGAGATAGGCAACCGCCTGCTCATCGATGGGGAAATAGGCCGTCTGCGAGCCCATCTCGGGCGCCATGTTGGCGACGACCGCGCGTTGTCCGACCGTCAGGGTGGAAACGCCGGGACCGAAGAACTCCACGAACGGATTGTCGATACCGCGCGCCCTGAGCTCATGCGTCACGCGCAGCGCGAGGTCCGTCGCCATCACGCCTTCCGGCAGCGCACCGGTGAGCCGGATGCCGATGACATCGGGAATGCGCATCATCACCGGCAGGCCGAACATCACGCCTTCAGCCTCAAGCCCGCCAACGCCCCAGGCCAGAACGCCCAACCCGTTGATCATCGGCGTATGGCTGTCGGTTCCGATCAGCGTATCGGGGAACAGCCAGCCGTCCCGCACGCTGACGACCGTCGCCAGCTGCTCCAGGTTGAACGTGTGCATGATGCCCGTGCCGGGCGGATGGATCGTCACATTGGTGAGATTTGCCTGCGCCCACTTCATGAAGCGGAAGCGCTCTTCGTTGCGCTCCTGCTCGCGTCGCATGTTCACCAGCATGGAATCGCGCGCACCGAAACTGTCGACGCCGATGGAGTGGTCCACGGAAACGTTGATCGGCACCTGCGGATTGAGCAGCGTCGGATCGTACCCAGCTTCCGCAAGGCTGTGGCGCATCCCCGCGATATCGGCCAATGCCGGGCCGCAGGTCGTGTCATGCATCAGCAGGCGCGACGGGCGGAATGCGATCTCTTCCGTGCTGGTGCGGCCCTCAAGCCAGGCAAGAATGCTGTCGCGGTAGGAACTGTCAGGCTCGTTGCGGCAGACGTTTTCCAGGAGAATGCGCAGAACGTAAGGCAGCCGCTTCAGGTCTGGCCCCGCTGCCGCTGCAAGATTGACTGTTTCCATGCTAAGAACGCCCACCTGTGAGAAACAGCCCACTCATTGCACAATTCTTTATCAAAATGCAATCCCGCCAGCGATGACGGTGCGACAGGCACGTTGCCATGTCGTCGCTAAAGAGACAATAGCCCAAATATAATCGTTTTAATCAAGAACGATCCGTATGCACACCGAGCATTGTGCAGCGCAGCAAATTGCATTTACCGGAATGGATGAGCTATTTTTCCGCAGTAGCCAGTGTCTGCTCGTCATTGAGCACGACAGGCGTCTTCGCGCGAAGTGCTCCGGCCAAATGCTGGCGCATCCGGTATGACGCGGCGACGATATCACCGGTTTCGAGAATGCCTATCAGCTCCAGATGTTCCCGGCACTGCGTATAGAGACGACGGCGATCGATCCGCGAGCGATACTCCATCAATCGGCGCATCTGGTTTACGCGCACCAGTGACTGATGGAAGAATGGATTGCCCGAGAACTGGATCAGCTCCTCGTGAAACTGCGTCCCGAGCTGCATCAGGCGCTCGCCGGGAAGCCGTTCGATATCTTGCTCCAGCATGCGCGTCTGCAGCCGCTTCAGCTCTTCCAGGACTGCCCGATTGATCTGATAGGTCGGCTCCAGCATGGCTGCCGGCTCGATCACCATCCGGAAGCGATAGGCCTGCTCGAAGGCCTCCGGCGTCTTGGCCACCGGCAGGAACTGCCAGCCATAGCCTGCCTTCGGTTGTGCCCACCCTTCTCTTGCTGCACGGGTCAGAATGTCCGAAAGCTGCGACTTGGTGAGCTGATAGCGGTCACGCAGCATCTGCTCCGTCACGTCAGATGGAATGCGGTCTGTCAGCCAGTCCTCAGCCATCTTCTGGTAAGCGCTCGCCGGCTCGAACGGCAGTGAGAGCCGCGCCGCGTCGGCTGAAGTTCCTTCTGAAGCAGACGCCTTGACAAAATAGCCCCGGTTCGCCCGCTGTTCTGCAAAGCCCAGCCCGGAGAGAACTTCAAGCGCTTCGCGAATCGGCGAGCGCGACACACCGAATCGGACGGCAAGCTTTGGCGCACTCAGATGTTCGCCATCACCGATTTCGCCATTGGCAATGGCGTCGGAGATGGTCTTGGCAATCTGTAGCGCGAGCGGAGCTGGCATGGTGTCTTCCTGAGGGCCAGGAGAAAGGTCGCTCTACGTCTAGACCAAATCAGGCGGGAGCGGAAGAAGTGGCCTAGCCTGACGCCTCCTGCGGTCCGCATGAATCGGCGATTTTATAGAACATTTCAAATGGCAAAATCGGAAGACAAAGCAGCAGGGAATGCTAAAGTCCCCGCCCATCGAAGCATCACCAAACTTGCAGCCTGTGGGAGTGACATGAGCAGCAAATCGCAATTCGATTGGGCGGACCCGTTCCGCCTTAACTCTCAATTGTCGGAAGAAGAGCGTATGCTGCGCGACGCAGCGGCCAGTTTCGCAGCCGACCGGCTCGCGACGCGGGTCGAAAAGGCCTATCTGGAAGAAACCACCGATCCGGAAATCTTCCGTGAAATGGGCGAGGCCGGCCTTCTCGGCGTGACCATTCCTGAACAATACGGCGGCATCGGTGCCGGCTATGTCTCCTACGGGCTGGTGGCCCGCGAGATCGAGCGCATCGACTCCGGATATCGTTCGATGATGAGCGTACAGTCCTCGCTCGTCATGCACCCGATCTTTGCCTTCGGCAGCGAGGAACAGCGCCAGCGCTATCTGCCGAAGCTCGCTTCCGGCGAATGGATCGGCTGTTTCGGCCTGACGGAGCCGGACGCGGGTTCCGATCCCGGCGGCATGCGCACCCGCGCAACCAAGACGGGTTCAGGCTACGTGCTGAATGGCAGCAAGATGTGGATTTCCAACGCGCCCATAGCCGACGTGTTCGTCGTCTGGGCGAAGTCGGAAGCCCATGGCGGCAAGATACGCGGCTTCGTGCTGGAAAAGGGCATGAAGGGCCTTTCGGCTCCGAAGATCGAAGGCAAGCTGTCGCTGCGCGCTTCCATCACCGGCGAAGTGGTTCTGGAGAATGTGGAAGTTGGCGAAGATGCGCTGCTTCCAGGTGTCGAAGGCCTGCGCGGACCGTTCGAATGCCTCAACCGTGCCCGCTATGGCATCGCCTGGGGCTCGATGGGTGCTGCCGAGGACTGCTGGTTCCAGGCGCGTCAGTATGGCCTCGACCGCAAGCAGTTCAACCGTCCGCTGGCCGCCA
>Ga0182736_1000935_pt1 | contig 34535 bp, 33 predicted proteins | sample eDN5th30CKraftBY_FD_128882 | JGI IMG/M metagenome (GOLD analysis project Ga0182736, IMG submission 128882) | Enriched backyard soil microbial communities from Emeryville, California, USA - eDNA 5th pass 30_C Kraft BY (version 2) (version 2) | ecosystem: Environmental > Terrestrial > Soil >...
CCGCTGCGCGATGAGCCCCGAGGCGATCCGCCTCGACCGCAGGATCTCCTGGCGGCGGTAGGAGGCGGCCCCCGAAACCACCGCGCAGGAACTGAACCGGGTTGAGTTCCCCGTCATGTCTGGAGGACGATCGCCAGCTTGTTGCCGGCCGGATCGCGCAGATAGGCGGCATACCAGTCGGGGCCGTAAAGCGGCCGCGGACCGGGAGGGCCTTCATCGGTCCCCCCCAAGCTCAGGGCGGCGTCGTAGAAGGCGTGAACCTGCTCCTTCGTCTTTGCGCCAAAGGCGATCATAGCGCCGTTGCCGAAGCTCGCCACCTCTCCGTTGTGCGGCTTGCACACCCAAAAGGTCTGGCCCTTGCCGCCGCCGCCTTCAGACCATGCGCGCCAGTCGGGCCAATCCGCGTGGCTGGCCCAGCCAATCGTAGCTAAGACCCCATTATAAAAGGCGTTCGACTGCGCGCTATCGATGGCGCCGACCGTGACATAGCTCAGCATGCTCGTTCCTCCTGCCGCTATCGATAAGAGACATTTTGGAACAAAACAAGAACAAAAGTTGCGGAACCGGTTGCGCTATAGCGGGATGGTCAGAGCCCGGAACAGCAGGGCGCCGCGGTCACATCGCGGACCATAGCCCTTCGGCGCCGCCCCTCAGGTCGCATCGTCGCAGGTCTTCAGCCGAACCTTCAGCAGGAAGACCGCCGCGCACGCGCCGACTACGGTGACGAGGGACCAGGCGGCCAGGGCCTGCCCGAGGGCGTGGGGGCCGCTGAACAACCGGTCGGCCATCGCGCCCACCGCCACCGGGGCGACGCCGCCGCCGACCAGGGCGAAGATGAAGGCGAACAGAGCCGAGGCCTTGGCGCTGGCGTTGGCCGGGGCCAGCCGGGCCAGGAGGGTCTGCCACACCGGCAGGTACATTCCGGCGAGGAAGAAGAAGCTCGCCATGAAGGCCCAGAACCAGCCGATACCGGGCGCCAGCGGCATGCCGACGATGGGAACAAGAATGGCGAGTGTCAGGCCGAAGCCCACAGCGGCGGGGGTGTCCGGCCGCCCCCGCGCCACCAGCCGGTCGATGATGAAGCCCGCCGCCAGCACCCCGGCCGGCGGGAACACCGCCAGGATCAACGCCAGGGAGAAGCCGATGTTGGCGACGCTCATGCCATAGCTGCGGTTGACCACGCTGGGGATCCAGGCGACCGCGGCGGAGGACATGGACATGAAGAGGGCGCCGAACATCAGGAGCGGCAGGAACAGCTTCCGCTCCGCGGCCATGAAGGCCAGGGCCTGCCGATAGGTCCCGACCTTGGCGCGCCCCTCCCCCGCGGGCCGCGGCGGCTCGATGATGGGGAGCAGGAGGGCCGCGAACGGCAAACCGCCCAGCCCGATGGCCACCAGCACGATCTGCCAGGCGCGCATCTCTCCAACCACCGGCAGGACCCAGGTCTGGTCCTGCCCGACCAGGGCGACGAGGGCGCCCCCCACCAGCATGGCGACGGAGGCGGACAGCCCCGCCGAGGCGGAGAAGAAGGCGAAGGCCCGGCCGCGGCTCGCAGGCGCCATGGTGTCGCGGATCAGGGAGAAGGCCGCGGGGGTGAGCCCGCCCTCCGCGAAGCCGGTTCCGGCGCGCCCGACGAAGAGCTGGGTGAAGCTGGTGGCGAAGCCGCAGGCGGTGGTGGTGCAGGACCACAGCACCGCGCCGGCCAGGGTCAGGCGCTTGCGGTTGTAGCGGTCCAGCAGCCAGCCCATCGGCAGGGCCATCAGGGTGTTGAACAGGGTGAAGGACAGGCCCACCAGCAGGCTGACCTGCGCGTCGCTGAGGGCGAGGTCGCGCTTGATCAGGGGCGCCAGCAGCGACAGACAGTGCCGGTCCACCCCCGCCACGATGCCGACCAAGGTCAGGGCCGCCACCATGTACCACTGGCGGAACGGCGAGATCGGCGCGGCTGCCGACCCCGTCGCGGACGCTCCGGAGAGGGCCGTAGGGAGCGCTTCGGAGGTGGACCCAACGGCCTGTGACGTCACCTTCCAACGGCGCGGGCGCCGCCTCCCTCAAAGCTCCAGGTAAGGCCCGATCGGCTCGTACAGCCATGCGAGGTGATGCGGATCCAAAGCGCCCGGCGGCGGACGGGTCAAGGTGACGACCCCCTTCGCGTTGTCGTGCACGGCCGCCGCGCTAGGGGCCCGCACCGCATAGGCGGCCACGTACCGCCAAGGCGGCACGGTCTGGTTCGGCCGCTGGTGCTCGGCGGTGCGCAGGCGCACCCCGGCGTCGAACCCCGGCAGGGCGGCGACGATCTCCGGCAGATGGTTCTGCGCGTACCAGGCGTTGAAGGCCGCCCCCTGCCCCTGGCCTGCATTGGTCAGGGCCATGAACAGGAAGTCGTCGCCCCGGGGGCAGCCCTTGGCGAAGCCGCCCGCCCCATCGTCGCCGATGGCTTCGCCCATCTGGGTCAGCACCCAGGCGGAATAGTCCTCCGCCACCAGGCCCTTGAAGGGCTTCAGCGGCGGCGTGTCCGCGCGCCAGGGCGCGCGGTGGTAGGCCTCCAGGTCATCGACTTCAAGGTCGTACCAGGCGATGTACCGCCAGGGCGGTTCAGGCCCCGCACGCTGTGTATCGGCGAGGCGAAACCGCCGACCGCCCTTCATGCCCACACCGAACTCAACCACCTCGCGGAGGTGATGCTCGTCGTACCAGGCGTTGTAGTCGTCTTCCCGCCCCGGAGCCGGATTGGTGAGGGCGAGGAAAGCGTGACGCTGCACCATGCTCTGACTACAGGGCCTCGGCGACCAGACGGTGCTGGTCGAGCATCTCCTGGGTATGGCCCGCGCGGCTGGAGGCGCCGGGGTTGTTGAGACCGCAGGCGGCCGCCACCCCGAACGCATCGACGTGGCGGCAGGCCGCCTCGACCTTGCGCCGCGTCCCTTCGAGGCCGTCCTCCAGATAGATCAGGCCGAGGTAGAGCTGGGTCTTGCCCGCCTCCAGCCGGTCGAGCGGGGCGAAATAGCCGTCGTCCTCGCGCTGGCGCGGCACCGGCATGTGCAAGAAGTCGATGGGACGGTGGGCCGCGTCGCGGATGGCGTGGAAGAAGTCCACCATCAGGCCGGTGTCGGCGATGGCGCGGTCGAGGGGATCTCCCCCGGTTCCGGCCGAATTGTAGCCGCCATAGCAGAGGTGCAGCCCCGCCTCAGCCGGCTCAGGGATCGCGTCGAGGCAGCGGGCCACCCCGGCCGCCAGTTCCTCCATTGACCATTTTTCGGGAGCGTGGGGGTTGGCGAGGGTCATGACGAACTCGCAGCAGTCCCAGGAGATGGCGAGGTCTTCGGCCGGGATGGCGTCCACGATCCGGGCCACCTCGCGCAGCAGCGCCGTCTCATAGACCGGCCAGACCTGACGCAACTGGTCGTAGTCCCAGGTGATCAGCCCCGTGAACGGCGTCGGGATGGAGACCTGGAAGCGGACCCCCGGCTCCACCTTGCCCGCCGCCTTGGCCGCCTTGAACGCGGCGTAGGAGTCGATGGCGTTGGGCGCGTAGTGAAGGGTGTCGAAGTTCAGGGCGCCGATGTCCTGGCCGTCCGCCGCCCGCACCGTGGTGTTGAAGGGGGGGCCGGAAATGCTCTGGCCCCGCCCCGCCGTCACCCCGGCCATCTTGGGGAAGTCCGCCGCCGGCAGCCAGCCCTTCAGCTCGCCGTCGGGAATGCGCCCGACCAGCCCTTTCAAACTGGAGCCGGTACGCTCGAACACCTCGGCAGGCTCATACGGCACGCTGCCGACCAGGAAGACCGGACGGGTCATGGATGCTTCCTTCCTACTGTTTTTCGCTATGTTTTCCCGGATCTTGACTAGAAGGCGAACCGCAGGCCGCCCACGAAGGCGCGGCCGGTGACGTCGTAGAGGGCGACGATGGTCGAGAGGCCGGCGCCGGGCACGCTGGTCGGGTAGACCAGGGGCGGGGTGGCGTCGAACAGGTTGGTCACCGTGCCGAACAGCTGCACGTCCGACCCCATCGCCCGCAGCTTGTAGGTCACCGTGACGTCGGTGGTGTAGAAGGCCTTGATCTTCGGATCCTTGTAGACCTGGATCGGGCCGAACTTCAGCGGGCCGATGTAGTTCTCCTGCACGAACAGGTTCAGCGGCCCCTTCTCGTAGTTGAGGCTGAGGTTGCCCTTCAGCTTGGGCAGGCCGCCGGTGACGCCGCCCGAACCGGCCGCGTTATAGCCGGCGTAGTCGATGAGGGGCTGGCCCAGAGCGAGCTGGGTCTTGAACGAGCGCATCCAGGTCCCGAAGAGCCGGGCGGTCAACTGGCCTCCGGCCAGGCCGGTGCGATAACTGGCGTCGATGTCGAAGCCCTTGGTCTGGATCAGGGCCGCATTCACCCCCGACACCGTCACCTGGGTGGGGTAGTTGGCCGGCGTCCGGTCGCTGAACGGCAGCGGCCGCTGGATGTTGGCGCAGGAGGGCGCCGTGCCGCCGCTGGCCTCGCAGTCCTGCAGCAGGGCGAGCGGGGTCAGGGTGGTGATCGCATCCGCGATCCGAAGGTTGTAATAGTCCACCGACAGGGAGAAGCCGCGCAGCTGGCGCGGCTGCAGCACCACGCCGGCGGTGAAGGTGCTGCCGATTTCCGGGGTCAGCTTGGCGTTGCCGCTGGTGATCTGATTGAAGCCCGAAGAGAAGTTGGTGTGCGGGTCCTGCACCGCCGCCTGGGTGAACTGCGGCCCGGCGTACAGGTCGAACAGGGTGGGCGCGCGGATGTCGCGCGAGCGGGTGGCCCGAAACTTCAGCCCGCCCACCGGCGCCCAGACGCCGCCGACCTTCCAGGTGGTCACACCGCCGCTGGTGGAATAGTCGGTGCGCCGCGCGGCGCCGTTGAGGTCGAGGGTCCCCAGGATGGGGGCGTCCTTCAGGACCGGGACGGCCACTTCGGCGAAGGCCTCCTTGACGTTCTGGCTGCCTTTCGCGCTCGCCACGTTGGTGAGGTAGTAGGCCACGGTTGAGGCCGGCAGGCCGCGCAGGCCCGCCACGTTCACCGGCACGCCCGGGTCGGAGTTGGAGGTCAGGTTCAGCTTGGCGGTGCGGTACTCGGCGCCGACGGCGAGGTTCACCGGGCCGGCCGGCAGGTTGAAGATGTCGCCGGCGATGCTGGCCACCACGTCATGGGTGACGTTCTTGGCGTCGTAGAGCGAGGTCCCCATCACATACTGGGCGGCCTGCGCCGAGGCGGCGCCTTCCCCCAGGATGTTGAAGGGCGCACAGCCGGCGTAGAGGGCGCGGACCGCCGGATCGGCGCTCAGGGTCGGGCGGCAGACGATCTGGCCAGTCGCCGGATCGTTCACAGCATCGAGGGCGGCCGCCGTCTTCCTCAGGTCGAACTGGTTCGGCTGGCGAAAGTGGAAGGCGCTGTCCCCGTAGGCGTAGTCGATCTTCCAGGTGAAGCGGCCGCCGAGTTCGCCTTTGACGCCGGTGGTGAAGTCGTAATTGTTGACCGTCTCGAAGGTGCGGATCGGCCCGAGGTCGTCGAACAGCTTGGAGACGCTGAAGGACGGGGTGTTGGTGGCCGTCAACTGGGCCTGCAGCGGCGCAGGAATGAAGGGGTTGCCGCTATAGATAGTGGCTGCCTGGGCGGCGAACAGCAGGTTGGAGAAGCTGCGCGAGGCGATCTGCGACTTGGCGGCCAGGAACTGGGCGTAGACCTGGACGTTCGGCGTCAGGTCGTAGGTCCCCTTGATGAAGGCCGTGCCGTTGCGGTTGAGGGCTGAGGCCGACAGGTACCTGCCCTGGGCGATGTAGTCGCTCGGCGCCAGGAAGAAGGTGCTGGTGCCGGTGGGCGTGCCGCGGTTGACGGGGCGATAGACCCCCGGCGACAGGAAGGTGGTGTTGGCGAAGGGACCGTTGTTCACCAGACCGCCGAAGGTGGCGAAGCTGGCGCGTACTTCCGGCGCCTGGATCAGCGGGTTGGAGGCCGTGGCCGCCGCACCGACGCCGGTGGACCCCACCCCGATGCCGCGGTCGTTGAGCGCCGGACGGTCCGAATTGGCGTAGCCGTTCTGGACGTTGATATCGACGCTGGCCACCACATGGGCGCGGCCGTTCAGGAAATCGCGCCCGCCAGCGAGGCCGAAGCGGAAGTTCTGGCCGTCGCCGCGGTCGGTGATGCCGCCCTGGAGCACGCCCTTCAGGCCCGTGAACTTGGAGTCGAGCACGAAGTTGACCACCCCCGACACCGCGTCGGAGCCGTAGACCGAGGAGGCGCCTGCCGTCACCACGTCCACCCGCTGCACCAGCAGGGACGGGAAGACGTTGACGTCGACGGTGTTCTGATAGGTCGTCGGCGGCGCCCGCACCCCATCGAGCAGGATCAGGGTGCGTGTGGGGCCGATCCCCCGCAGGTTCAGCACATTGCCGTGGTTGGGGGTGCCGAAGATGTTGGCCTGACGGTTCGGGCCCGCCGAGCCGATGAACTGGGGCAGCTTGTTTAGGCCGTCCGGGATGCTGGTCGGCGACGATTTCAACAGCTCGGTGGCCGACGCCACGGTGACCGGGGTCGGGGCCTGGTAGCCGTTGGAGGAAATGCGCGAGCCGGTCACCACGATGGCCTCGACCGCGTCGCTCGCGGGCGGGGCGGCGTCGGCCTGGGCGTTCCCGGTCTGTTGGGCGTAGGCCCCGGGCGCGAGGGCCGCGAGGCTGGCCGAAGCGAGTAGAAGCAGGAGCCCTTGGCGGTGGATGCTGCGGCCCATGGTCGTTCCCCTATTTGGTGGTTTGTCTGTCTTCTGAAGTGGTCTGGCGAAGGTCGTCGGCGGCGTCTGGATCAGCGTTTGATGGTCGCCACCCACGGCGGCTGGGCGGAGCAGGCGATCGGCGGCGTCGCCGAGGGACGGCTCACCAGGCGGTAGGCGAACAGCCAGCGGCCGTTCCGGCGCACGAGGGTGTCGTCATAGGTTCCGGTGACCTGGATGCCGCCGCCGGACTTGCCGGCCCCCGTCTCGCCCACCACCATCACGGTGGAGTGGACGTGGGCGGTGTTACGGTCGACGTATTCGATCGGCCCGAGGGCCGGCACGTGGTGATGGAGCTGGTCCTTGCCCACCTTGGGGTCGCGGCCGACCACGCCGATGAGCTTCTCACGACCGATGGCGCACCAGGACGGATCGCGGAACACCCCGTTCGGGGTGAAGGTGTCGGCCCAGCCTTCGCCGTCGCCGTTGTCGATGGTGAAATCGTAGCGGGCGAATAGCTGGCTGATCTCGACGAAGTCGTCCGCCGTGCCCTTGTAGGGGGCTTTCGAGGCCGCGCCCGCGCTCCCTGCGCCCATCGCCCAGCCCGCCATTCCGGCGAGCAGAATCCGCCCGATCCTGGACACCACGACGTTTCTCCCACTGACGGCGTTCTGATGCGCCGCAAAAATTGACCAGTTGGACAATCTTTAGCCAATAGGCTTCATTGCGTCAATGAAATGTATGAAGGGGTTGGCTGGACGGGCGCCGGTTTGGCCGATACGCCTTGGCGCGTTCGATCCTGCCGCAACCTGGGCGGGCGAGCTGTTGGGAGGCTCGATGAGGACGGTCGAGGGACGCCGGCGATGAGCACGGACGACGCCGGCGGCGACGTTTCGGCCCCCCGCCGGCGACGTGGCCGACCGAAGCGCGACGACCGCGGCCGGAACGGGAACGGCGGCGAAGCGGCCCTCCAGGAACGGAGCGTCGCCACCCGCGAAAAGCTGTTGGACGCGGCCACCGCCGGCTTCGCCCGGGTCGGCTACGACGGCTATTCCAGCCGCATGCTGGAGCAGGACTCAGGCGTGCATCACGGCCTGATCGCCTATCACTTCGGCAGCAAGATGGGCCTGTGGAAGGCCTGCCTCCTGCGCATGACGCAGGACAACCGCGCCCGGCGGGCCGAGCGGGAAGTCGACGCCCATGACGACACCGCCCGGCTGAAGATCTGGTTCGAGGAGTTCATCCGCAACGCCGCCCGCCACCCCGAATTCCAGACCATGGCGGTGGACGCGGTGGGCCACCACGACGGTCGGTTCGACTGGATTCTGGAAGCCCTCGGCCGCCGCGCCCACGACGGGGCGCGCGATCTGATCCGCTCGGCCCAGGCGGCCGGGACATTTGTGCCCGGCGACCCGGGGATGCTGCTGAACTGCTTCATCGGCGCGGCGGTCCGCATCTACATCATGGCCCCGGAAACCGAGCACAATCTCGGCCGCAATCCCTTCGACCCCGACTTCGTCGACGAGCACGTGCGCACCTGCATCGCCCTGTTCTTCAGGGACTGATCGCCGCCCAACCTTCGCAACTCGTATAGCGCCCGAAACCGCCTGCGAAGCCGCGCTGCGTCACCACTCGCAGCGATATGGCGGATCGGAGGCTTCCCTGGTGGAATCCGTAGGTAGAACCTGCTTGGCCGCCCTCGGCGGCCTCGGCCTTTGCTGGGCCCTCGCCGGATGTGGGGAGAAACCGGCGAAGACGGCCGCCCCGGTCAAGCCGGCTGTTGTGGAGGCGATCGGTCACGAGACCGAACTGCTCAAGCTGACCTTGACGCCGGAGGCGGAAACGCGCCTGGGCCTCCAGACCGTCGCGGTGGGGACGGCCACCGTCCGACAGGTCCGCCCGGTGCATGGCGAGGTCGTGGTCGCGCCCTTCGCCGGCGGCGTGCCCACCAGTTCGACCACCGATCTCGCCACCCTCGGCGCCAATCAGGCCCGGGCGGACGGGGACGTGGGGCGCTTGCTCGCGGAACTACAGGTCGCCGAACGCGCCTACACGAGGGCCGCCACGCTGGTCCAGGAAGAGGCCGGCAGCGTCCGGGCCCGGGACGAGGCGGAAGCGGCCCTGGGCGCCGTGCGGGCCAACCTTGCGGCCGCCAGGGCGCAGCGCGCCCTGCTCGGCCCGCCCATCGCCAGCATGAACCGGCAGGTCGGGCTGTGGGTGCGCGCCGCCGCCTTCGCCTCCGACCTTGGCGGCCTAGACCGGGCCGCGCCCGCGACGGTGCGCAGCCTCGGGCCCGAAGGCGGGTCGCAGTCCGCCACGCCGGTCAACGCCCCGCCCTCGGCCAATCCGACCGCGGGCACGGTGGACCTCTACTACGCCCTGCCGAAAGGCGCCGCGCAGTTCCGGGTCGGGCAGCGGGTGGCCGTCGACCTGCCGGCGCTGGGCCAAAGCGGCGACATGACCGCGCCGGCCTCCGCGGTCCTGCGCGACATCTACGGGGGCGAGTGGGTCTATGTGCGCACAGCGCCGCGCACCTATGAGCGGCGCCGGGTGGAGATCGGGGCGACCCGGGGCGGCGCCGTCCAGATCGTGCGCGGCGTGACGCCGGGCGCGGAGGTGGTCGTGGCCGGCGCGATGGAGCTGTACGGCTCCGAATTCGGGTCGAAATAGCATGCTCCGCTGGCTTATCGGCGCGTCCCTCCACCAGCGGGTGCTGGTCCTCGCGCTCGCCGTCGTGCTCGTGATCCTGGGGGTGCGCTCGACCCGCGACGTGCCGCTGGACGTCTTCCCCGAGTTCGCCCCGCCGATGGTGGAGGTGCAGACCGAAGGCCCGGGCCTGTCGACCGAAGAGGTCGAGAACCTCGTCACCGTGCCCCTGGAAGTGGCCGTCAACGGGGTTCCGGGGCTGGCCACCCTGCGCTCCAAGTCGGTGCTCGGCCTGTCGTCGGTGGTGGCCATCTTCAAACCGGGCACGGACGTGATCCGCGCGCGCCAACTCGTGCAGGAGCGGGTGGCGATGATCGCCCCGCGCCTGCCCACCAGCATCCGGCCGCCGGTGATGCTGCCGCCCCTGTCGGCGACCAGCCGGGCGATGAAGATCGGCGTGTCGTCCAAGACCCTCGACCAGATGGCCCTGTCGCAGATCGTGCGCTGGACCATCAAGCCCCGCCTGATGGCCATCCCCGGCGTCGCCAACGTCGCCGTGTGGGGCCAGCGCGACCGCCAGCTACAGGTGCTGGTCGACCCGGCGCGGCTCAACGCCTCCGGCGTGACCCTGGCCGAGGTGCAGCGCGCCGCGGGCGACGCCACCGTGGTCGGCGGCGGCGGCTTCGTGGACTCGGCCAACCAAAGGCTGGCCGTCCGCCACATGTCGCCGGTCGAGACGCCCGAGGACCTCGCCCGCACGGTGATCAAGGTCGCCAACGGCGCGCCAGTCCGCCTGGGCGATGTGGCCACCGTGACCGACGGCTACGCCGCGCCCATCGGCAACGCCATCATCAACGACGGCCCGGGCCTGTTGCTGATCGTGGAGAAGCAGCAGGGGGGCAACACCCTGGACGTCACCCGCGGGGTGGAGGCGGCTCTGGCGGACCTGAAGCCCGGGCTGACCGGGGTGGAGGTGGATTCCACCATCTTCCGGCCGGCGACCTTCATCGAGCGATCGATCAGCAACCTGACGGAGGCGATGGCCATCGGCTGCGGCCTCGTCGCCCTGGTGCTGATCGTCTTCACCCGCGACTGGCGGGCCGCCACGATCAGCCTGACCGCCATCCCCCTGTCGGTGCTGGGCGCGGCCCTGACCCTGTCGTGGATGGGCGCCAGCATCAACACCATGGTCATCGCCGGGCTGGTGATCGCCCTCGGCGAGATCGTCGACGACGCCATCATCGATGTTGAGAACGTCGGCCGAAGGCTCAGGCAAAACCGCGAACTGGCCGAGCCGAAACCGGCGCTGGAGGTGGTGCTGGCCGCATCCCTGGAGGTGCGCAGCGCGGTCGTGTTCGCCAGCCTGATCGTCATCCTGGTGTTCCTGCCGGTATTCTTCCTGGACGGGCTCGCCGGCAGCTTCTTCCGGCCCCTCGCCACCTCCTATGTGCTGGCCATCGCCGCCTCCCTGCTGGTTGCGCTGACGGTGACGCCGGCCCTTTGCCTGATGCTGCTGCCCGGCGCGCCGCTGAAGCACAGGGAGCCCGGCCTCGTGCGGGGTTTGAAGGTGGGATACCGGTCGCTGCTGCCGCAAGTGGCGAACCGCCCGGTGCTGGCCATGGTGTTGATCGGGGTCGGCGTGGTGGCCGCCATCGGCGGCTATGCAGGGGCCAAGAACCAGTTCCTGCCCAACTTCCGCGAGACCGACTTCCTGATGCACTTCTTGGAGAAGCCGGGGGCGTCGGTCGAGGCGATGGACCGGATCACCATCCGGGCCAGCAGGGAGCTGCGGGCCATCCCGGGGGTGCGCAACTTCGGCGCCCACATCGGCCGGGCGGAGGCCGGCGACGAGGTCTACGGCCCTAACTTCACCGAGCTGTGGATCAGCCTCGACGAGAAGGCCGACTACGACGCCAGCGTGAAGCGCATCCAAGAGGTGGTGGACGGCTATCCGGGGCTGACCCGCGACCTGCTCACCTATCTGCGCGAACGGATCAAGGAGGTGCTGACCGGCGCCGGCGCCACCGTGGTGGTGCGCATCTACGGCCCCGAACTCGACACCCTGCGGGCCACCGCCGAGAAGGTGCGCGCCGCCATCGCGGACGTGCCCGGTGTGGCCGACCTGAAGGTCGAGCAGCAGACCCTGATCCCGCAGATCCGCATCATCCCCAAGGTCGACGCCCTCGCGGCCTACGGACTGACCACCGGGGAGCTGCGCCGCGCCGCCGGGGTGCTGGTCGCCGGCGCCAAGGTCGGCGAGATCTACCAGAACCAGATGAGCTTCGACGTGGCCGTGTGGGGCGAGCCGGCGGTGCGGGGCGACCTGCACGCCCTGCAGAACCTGCTGATCTCCACCGCCAGCGGCGCCCAGGTGCGCCTGTCCGAGGTGGCCGAGGTGCGCATCGATCCCGCCGCCAACGAGATCCGGCGGGAGAACGGCTCCCGCCGCATCGACGTGACCATGAACATCAAGGGCGGCGATCTCGCGGGCGTGGCCAAGGCGGTCGAGCAGCGGGTCGGGCAGTTGCAATTCGAGCGCGGCTATCATCCCGAATTCCTGGGCGAGTATGCGGCGCTGCAGGCCTCGCAGCGGCAACTCCTGCTGCTCAGCGGCGCCAGCCTGCTCGGCATCCTGCTGCTGGTCTGGCTGGAGTTCCGTTCCCTGCGGATCACCGGCCTGGTGGCGGTCAGCCTGCCCTTCGCCCTGCTGGGCGGGGTGGTGGCCGTGTGGCTGTCCGGGGGCGTGATGTCGCTAGGCTCCCTGGTGGGCTTCATCACCGTCATCGGCATCTCCGCCCGCAACGGCATCATGCTGCTGAGCCACTATCACCACCTGGAAACGCAGGAGGGCGAGCCGTTCGGTCCGGGCCTGATCCTGCGGGGGGCGGAGGAGCGGCTGGTGCCGATCCTGATGACGGCCTCCTGCGCCGCCCTGGCGCTGCTGCCGCTGGTGGTGCGGGGCGATGTTCCCGGACACGAGATCGAGCATCCCATGGCGCTGGTGATCCTGGGCGGCCTCGTGAGCTCCACCGCCCTGAACCTCCTGCTTATGCCCACCCTCTACGCCAGGTTCGCCAAACCCAGGCCGCGGACGGCCGGAAGGGAGCTCGCGCCCTCATGAAGCGGATCGTCTCTGGACGTACGGCTCTGGCGGCGGCTCTCGCCGCGACCGCCCTGGCGGGGTGCGCGAGCACGCCGGCGGCGACGCCGCCCTCCCCCCCCTCGGCAGCGCTCGGCGGTTTCGTCGGCGCCGCGGGAGCGGGGGCCAGCGCCGATGCGCCGCCGCCGGCCTGGTGGCGGCTGTTCGACGACCCGGCGCTCGACGCCCATGTGGCGCGGGCGCTGGCCGCCAACGTCGACCTGAAGGTGGCGATCGCCAATCTCGAAGCGGCAAGGGCCGCGGCCCGGCAGGCGGACGCCGCCCGGCTGCCCGCCACCGTGATCGAGAGCGGCGCAGGGCCGGATCGGGCCGACCGCCAGCCCAGCACCTCCAGCATCCCCAAGACCAGCTACGAGCTGGGGGCGACCATCGCCTATGAGGTCGACCTGTTCGGGCGGCTGAAATCCGCGGCCCAGGCGACCGCCCTCGACGCCGACGCCAGCCGCGCGGCCCTCGACGCCGCCCGCGTGACGGTGGTGGGGGACACGGTCGCCGCCTACCTCGACCTTTGCGGGGCGGCGGCCAACCGGCGGCTGGCGCAGGCCCAACTCGACATGCAGCAGCGCAGCTACGATCTGGTGGCCGAGCAGCTCAAGTCCGGCGAGGTGTCCCCGCTGGAACTGGCGCAGGCGGCGCTGCTGAGGGACCGGGTGGCGGCGACGCTCGCCCCCTTCGAGGCCGACGGGCGGCGGGCGGCGCTCCGGCTCGCGCTGCTGCAGGGCAAGGCGCCCGCGGAGGCCGAGGCGTCGCCCTCCGCCTGCGACGCACCGCCCAGGATCGCCACCCCGCTGCCGGTGGGCGATGGCGCGGCCCTGATCGCGCGCCGGCCCGACATCCGGGAAGCCGACCATCGGCTCGCCGCCGCCGCCGCGCGGGTGGGCGTCGCCAAGGCCGACTTCTATCCCCGCATCCAGCTCGCAGGCTCTGCCGGGCTGATCGGCGGGGGCTTCGATGCGGTGCTGACACCGCTGATCACCTGGGCGTTTCCCAACCAGCAGGCGGCCCGCGCCCGCCTCGCAGGCGCCCGCAGCGGCGCCGACGTCGCCCTGGCCAACTGGGAACGAGTGATGCTGCGCGCGCTCAGCGAAGTCGAAACTGCCCTCGCCGACTTCCAGGCCGAGGATCGCCGCCGCGCAGAGCTGACCACCGCCCTGTCGCAGGCCGACGTGGTCGTGCGCCGCGCCCAGGCGCGTCAGCGGCTGGGGGCTGACAACTATCTCCTGGTGGTGGACGCCGAACGCACGCGCAACGACGTGGCCAGCCAGCTTCTGCTCTCCCAACTGCGCATCGCCCAGGTCCAGGTCGCCCTGTTCCGCGCCTTAGGGGGCGGCTGGGAGCCGTCGTCGGCCGATCCGCCGCCAAATCGGGACTTGGCGCGCGCGGCGGGCTTAAACTCCGCGCGATGAAGATACTGATCGCCGAGGACGACGCCGAGACCGCCGATTTCGTGCGGCGCGGCCTGACGCAGGAGGGCCACGTGGTCACTGCGGTGAAGTCCGGGCAGGACGCCCTGTTCCGCGCCACCGAGGAACCCTACGACGCGCTGGTCCTTGATCGCATGCTGCCCGGGCTCGACGGCCTGTCGGTGCTCAAAATGCTGCGGGCCGGCGGCATCCGCACCCCCGCCCTCATGTTGACCGCCATGAGCAAGATCGCGGATCGGGTCGAGGCCCTGGAGAACGGCGCCGACGACTACCTCATCAAGCCCTTCGCCTTCTCGGAACTGAACGCCCGGCTCAACGTGATCGTGCGGCGCCCCGCCGTGGCCGAGGTGGAAACCGCCCTGAAGGTGCAGGACATCGAGCTGGACCTGCGCAAACGGGTGGTCCATCGCGCCGGGCGCCGGATCGACCTGCAGCCGCGCGAGGTGCTGATGCTGGAGGCGTTGATGCGCAACGCCCACCGGGTCATGACCCGCACCATGTTGCTGGAGAAGGTGTGGGACTTCGACTTCGACCCGCGCACCAACATTGTCGAGACTCACATCAGCCGCCTGCGGGCCAAGCTGAACTCCGGGTTCGAGCAGGACGCCATCATCACGGTCCGCGGGGCGGGCTATATGATCCGCAGCGAATGAACCGTCTGGCGCCGCGATCGACATTCGGGCTGGTCATCCTAGTCAGCCTGCTGCTGTCCTGCGCCGCCCTGCTGCTGGGCGTGGCGCTATTCGCCGCCTCGCACGAGGCGCTGGAAGAGCAGTTGAACCGCCGCATCGAAGCGGAGACGGCCTCCTTCCTTCGGCATTTCACCCGCGGCGGGGCCGCCGAGCTGGCGGAGGCCGTCACACAGAGAGAGGAAGGCGGGCGGGTTTCGGGGGCGGGCTATCTGCTCGTGGACGCCGCCGGCCGCAAGGTCGCCGGCGGCCTCAACGCGCCCGTGCCCGAACCGGGCTGGCGGGAGTTTCTCTACGTCACCCGTCCGGACGGAAAACAGGACGTCTCGCAGGCCCTGACCACCCGCCTGCCCGACGGCGCGACCCTGGTGGTGGCGGCGGACCGAGGGCCGGTGGACGCCAGCGACAGGGCCTTCCTGACCCTCTCGGGGGCGACCCTGGCGACCATGCTGCTGATCGGCGTCGGCAGCGCCTGGGCGTTGGGCGCCGTGGTCCGGCGGCGGCTGGGCCACATCAACCAGACCGCTCAAGCGATCATCGACGGGGATCTCAGCCGCCGGGTGCCGGAGGACGGGTCGCTCAGCGAATTCGACCAGTTGTCCCGGACCCTGAACCGGATGCTGGATCGCAACGCCAGCCTGATGGAGACCTTGCAGCAGGTCTCCAGCGACATCGCCCACGATCTGCGCACCCCGTTGACGCGGCTCCAGCAGGCGTTGAACGGGGCCCTTTCCGAAGACCTCGACGCTCAAGGTTATCGCCGCGCCCTGGAGCGGGCCGCCGACCGGTCGCAGGAGATGCTCGACATCTTCGCCGCCCTGCTGAGAATTTCCGAGATCGAGACCCTGCGCATCCGCGAGTCGTTCCAGCCGGTGGACCTCTCCGAGGCGGTGGGCCAGGTGGCCGACGCCTTCGGGCCGGACCTCGAGGCCTCAGGCCACCAGCTCGGGATCGGCGAAGCAGCGGGCGCCGTCGTCGAGGGGGACCGGCGCCTGCTGCTGCAATTGCTGGCCAACCTTGTCGAGAACGCCCTCAGGCATACGCCCCCCGGCTCGAAGATCAGCCTCTCGCTCCAAACCTCTGCCGACGACGTCATCCTGGAGGTCGCCGACAACGGCCCGGGGATCGCGCCGGAACACCGGGACAAGGTGCTGCGCCGTTTCACGCGGCTTGAGCAGAGCCGCTCGACGCCGGGGCAGGGCCTGGGCCTGAGCCTCGTGGCGGCCATCGCCAAGGCCCACTTCGCTGAGCTGATGCTGGCCGACAATGAGCCCGGCCTGATCGTCCGGCTCACATTCAAGGCGCATCCGCCTTCAGGCGGCTAATAGCTTCCGCGGCGCAGCAGCACGGCCGGCAGCGTCCGGACGATCACGCCGATGTCGCCAAAGAAGGACTGCGTCTTCACATAGCGCACATCCAGGGAGACCCGCTCCCGGTAGCTGACGTCGTTGCGGCCGCTGATCTGCCACAGGCCGGTCAGGCCCGGCCGGGCCCGGCAGTAGGTCGGGAAGGCGCTCGCATAGCGGCTGACTTCGTCGGTCACGATGGGGCGGGGCCCGACGAGGCTCATCTCGCCGATCAGGATGTTCCAGAGCTGGGGCAGTTCATCCAGGCTCGACTTGCGCAGGAAGCGGCCGATTCCGGTGATCCGGGGATCGACCTTCAGCTTGTGCCCCTCTTCCCACTCCGCGCGGGCGGCCGGATTTTCCGCCAGCAGCCGCTGCAGGCGCGCCTCGGAATCGATGGCCATGGACCTGAACTTCAACACCCTGATCGGTCGGCCATGGAAGCCGATGCGGCGGTGCCGATAGAAGGGCTGGTGGCGATCCTGCAGGAAGATCAGCAGCGAGATGACCACCAGCAGCGGGGCGAGGAACACCAGCGCAGACATCGCGAACAAGATGTCGAACGCCCGCTTGGGCCATCCGCCCACAGGGCCAAGGCCGGCGTGGTCAGCGTCTAACGAGGTAAAGATCGCAGCCCCTCTACGGTCGCCCTCCCGACCAGCCCGGCGCGCCGACTTTTCAGCGAGGGCTGCACCCGGCGCCGCCTTGGCGGGCGCGGGCGATTGGGAGCCATGGTTAATGCCGTGGGACATAACAACGCATTCCCCTACGCCTTAGCCGGCGTCGGCGTCCCAACATGGGACAACGGCGGGATATATTGAGTTTGCTAAACCGTGCCAAGCTAAGCAGCAGAAGGTTTTTGCAGTTCGCTGAACGAATTTTTGCCGCCTCTCAATGCGACGCCTTTCAAGCGGCTGCGTGCACCGCCGCGAACTCTTTCAGCAGACCCTCGAACGCCTCCATCGGCGGGAGGGCCTCGAAGCTGTGGATGGCGGGGGTGGCGGCCCAGGGCAGTTTTTCACGGGTCCAGGTCTCGATGAAGGGGCGGAACCCGCTCGGGTCGTCGAGCATGGTGGCCCGCAGGTTCACGAACCAGTCCATCCCTTCAGTCCGGGTGAACATCCAACTCATGCAATGGCCGCAGAAGTAATGATGCGCCTCGCCGTGCAGCCCGCCGATCACCGGCTCGCCCGCGGTGACCTCGAAGGCCTCTGCAGGATAGGCGGCGCTGAGCGAGAAGGCGCTCGAACTCATCCGCTGACAGCCCGTGCAGTGGCAGGCCATGGTCAGCAGGGGCGGCGCCGAGACCCTCACACGTACCCGCCCGCAACGGCATCCCCCCTCGGCGATCATTTGGCTTTCAAATCACCGGAGGGAACGGCGTTGGTGACGGGCGCGGGCGCGTGGCCCATCCCGCCTGCGACAGGCTCGCCGGGCTGGGCCTCAGCAGCCTGGGTAGCCTTGTCGACGCCGCCGCGGGTGGAGCAGGCGCCGTTGGTGCTGTGGCTGCGCACGCCGTCCTGGCACTTCAGCGGCGCCTTCACCGCGCTGGCGGACTTGGCGCGCGCTGAAGCGGAAGGCGGGGCCTTCCCTGTGACCTGGGATGAGTTGGACGGCGCGGCGCAGGCCGCAGAGGCGGCGGCGGCCAAGCCGGCGATCCCGGCGAGGACCCAAAGGCGCTTCATGCTTTCGCTCCCTAAGGCCGATCCAGCGTCGCCGGCCCGTGTTTCGACGCCTCATCAACGAGCGGCCACGGAATAGGTTCGCCACGGCCGCGCCGGTCTGTACAGGACCTTCCGCGACGGACGCGGCGGCTTATGTTATGCCTGCGCGAACAGGGGCGACGCGATAAGATCGCCGTCAGGGTACGCCGGGTGCAGGAGAGCGACGAGATGAGTAACGTAGAAGCCGTCGCCGCGCCGGTGCGATCCTCGGGCATCAAAATCCACGGGGAAGAAGGCTTCGAGGGCATGCGCCGGGCCGGGCGGCTGGCGGCCGAGTGCCTCGACCTGCTGGTTCCCATGGTGCAGCCGGGGGTGCTGACCGACGACATCGACAAGGCGGCGCGGGAATTCATCCTCGACAACGGCGGCCTGCCCGCCTGCCTGTTCTACAAGGGCTATTCCAAGACGGTCTGCATCTCGCCAAACCATGTGGTCTGCCACGGCATCCCGGGCGACCGGCCCCTGCGCGAGGGCGACATCATCAACATCGACGTCACCGTCATCGTGCCGGGCGGCTGGCATGGCGACACCAGCCGCATGTACGGCGTGGGCGAGGTCTCCCCCCGCGCCCGCCGGCTGGTGGACGTGACCTATGAAGCGCTTCAGCGCGGCCTCGCCATGGTGAAGCCCGGCAACACCACGGGCGATATCGGCTACGCCATCCAGTCCTATGTGGAAGCGCAACGCTGTTCGGTGGTGCGCGACTTCTGCGGCCACGGCCTGGGCCAGGTGTTCCACGACACCCCCAACATCCTGCATTTCGGCCGCCGCGGCGAAGGCTCGGTGCTGAAGCCGGGGATGTTCTTCACCGTCGAGCCGATGGTGAACCTGGGCAAGCCGCAGGTGAAGCTGCTGTCCGACGGCTGGACCGCCGTCACCCGCGACAAGTCCCTGTCCGCCCAATTCGAACATTCGGTAGCCGTGACCGAGGACGGGATCGAGATCTTCACCCTCTCGCCCATGGACCTCTACAAGCCACCGATCCAAGGCGCCGGCTGAGGCTTTTCGCGAGGGCGGCCGGCCCGAAATCGAGCCTTGCCAATTCGGAACGTATGCGGAACATTATCGCGGATGACCACCGCGACCGCCGACGCCGTGCAGGAGGCCTCCGCCCAGTCCGATCTGTGGCGGCCCCAGCCCGCACGCCAACCTAAGCCGCACTTTCTTGGCCACCGCGACCGGCTGCGCGATCGGGCGGCGGCCGGGGGGCTGGGCGCCCTGCCCGACTATGAGGTGCTGGAGCTTCTGCTGTTCCGGTCTATTCCCCGCGGGGATGTAAAACCCCTGGCGAAACAGCTCCTGGCGCGCTTCGGATCGCTGGGCGGGGTGCTGGGGGCGACGGCGGAAGAACTGAAGACCGTGAAGGGGGTGGGCGACGGGCTCTCCCTCGACCTCAAGCTGGTGCAGGAGGCCGTGCTACGCGTCGGGCGCGAGAACGTGGCTAAACGCACCCTCATATCGTCCTGGAGCGCCCTGCTCTCCTACGTGAAGGTCGCCCTGGCCCATGAGGCGCGGGAGCAGTTCCGCGTCATCTTCCTGGACAAGAAGAACCAGCTCCTCGCCGACGAGGTGCTGAACCGGGGCACGGTGGACCACGCCCCGGTCTATCCCCGCGAGGTGATGCGCCGGGCGCTGGAACTGTCCTCCAGCGCCGTGATCCTGGTGCACAACCACCCGTCGGGAGACCCTACCCCCTCCCGCGCCGACATCGACATGACCAAGCGGGTGATCGAAGCCGGCCGGGCCGTGCACGTCGCCGTCCACGACCACCTCGTGGTGGGCCGCGAAGGCGTGGCCAGCTTCAAGGCCATGGGTCTGCTCTGACGGCTGGGGGCGGACGTTCGATCACGCGTACAGGGCGCACGACGCCTTGACCCACGCCGACCAGGGAGCGCCAATCGGCGGTTGAAGCCGGTGGGCTGACCGCACTTCACCCGGAGGGAAGACGCAATGGCTGCGAGGAACCACCTTCTATCTCTGGCATTCGCGGCGTTCGCCTTGGGCGCCGCCGCCACCACCGCCGCCGCCCAAGCGCCCCCTGATCTCACCGACCTTGTCGGCGCACGGGGCAGTTCCGGGGAAACCCAGATGGAGGCCCGGGGGTACAGCTTCATCAAGACGACGACCGCACGCGACCAGAAGTGGTCCTATTGGTGGAGCCAGGATCGGCGCCAATGCGTCCAGGTCGCGACCGCCGATGGCCGTTACAGCACGATCAACGCCGTCCCGGCGCCGAACTGCGGAGCGCCGGACACCGGCGGCCGCCCGGAATTCGCCGGGGGGGACCGTCCTGGCGACGGCGGCGGCGGGCGAGGTTTCCTTACGCTCATCTGCTACGGCGAAGGCCGCAAGCCCTCCGTCAACGTCCGCTCAGGGTACGAGTGGGACGCAAGGCGGCGCCGCTACGAACCGACGCAGCGCATCGAGTCGGGAACCCAGGGTTTCGACTCCGAAGTCCAGGTCGAGATCAGCGGCCAGCGCGGACGCATCCACCTCACCGGCAAGCTGGTGGCGCCCATCCATTCCGGCGACGTCGATGGATGGTGGGACCTGAGAGATCTACAGGTCAGCCGGGATCGGATCACCGGCCGATATAGACTGAACGGCCTCAATAGCCCCAAGGTCGATATAGACCGCCGCAGCGGGCGCATTCGGATCGATGGAATCGAACACTTCCGCGGGGATTGTGACGCGGGAGACTGGGGGCACAGCAGCCGGCGCTTCTGAAACCTGCCCCACATCACTTAAATGCGAGCGCGTTGCAGGCAGGCAACCTAGAGCAAGCGCTCGCGTTCCCGGGCCATGACGCATGACCTGGACATCTTCTTCCGCGACTACGGCGACCTGTTCAATCGGGCCCTCGCCGGTCAACTGGTGCTGGACGAGATCCGGGCCGTCTTCACCGGCAGCTTCATCGCCGCGGGGGCGGACGGGGTGAGCTGCGGCGCCAATGACGAAAGCTTCAGGGCCACGCTGGAGACCGGTTACGACTTCTACCGTCGCATCGGAACCAAGCGGATGTCCCTGCGCGAGGTGCAGACGACGCCGATCGACGCCGCCCATGTGATGGCCAAGGTGTTCTGGCAGGCGGATTACGAGACGCCGGCCGGCGAGGCGGTGCAGATCGACTTCGACACCACCTATCTGCTGCAGATGTTGGGCGCCCGCCCTTTGATCTTCGCCTTCATCGGCGGAGACGAGATGGCGCTCTACCGCCAGCACGGGCTCATTCCAGAGGTCGAGACCGAGACGGAAGCGGCGGCCTAGACGACCTCCGCCAGCGCGCCGCGCTTCCATTCCAGGAACTCCGGGGTCCCCAGCAGCGCCTCGCAATAGGCGCCGGCCGGGCCGAGGTCGCCATAGTCCGACAGATGGACGCCGTAGGTGCGGAAGCGGCTGGCGACCGGGGTGTAGAAGGCGTCGGCGATCGACCACTCGCCCATCAGGAACGGCCCCCCGGCGCCGAAACGGCCACGCAGATCGCTCCACAGCCGGACGATGCGCCGGACGTTGACCTGGGTGGCTTCCGAGAGGGTGGCGACCTCCGTCAAAGCGAGGTCCATTGGGCACTCGCCGCGCAGGGAGGCGAAACCGCCGTGCATCTCCGCCGCGGCCGCCCGGGCGAAGGCGCGGGCGGTCAGGTCCCCCGGCCAGAGCCGGGCTTCCGGAAACCGGTCAGCGAGGTATTCGCAGATGGCGAGGGAATCCCACAGCACCACATCGCCGTCCTTCAGCACCGGCACCTGACCCGACGGCGAGTGGGCTGCGATGGCCTCCTTGGTGGTGGTCTGGCGCAGCTTGACCGGGATTTCATCGAACGCCACGCCCAGGCGCTTCAGCACCAGCCACGGCCGCATCGACCAGGTGGAATAGAGCTTGTCGCCGATCACAAGTTCCATCACGCCCTCCAAAGCGCCTTGACGGTATAACGCGCGACCGCGCTACAGGGTCGCCCGGCGCTTGCCAAGACGCCCGCAGCCCTTGAGGTTGCCGTCAACGACGCCAGGGGAAGAGGGACGCATGACGGTGCAGGCCGCGCCCGCACGCAGTACGACGCGTGCGATAGACGACCCCGGAGCGGGCCACCGGCGCTGGGCCCTGTTCCTGCTGGTCGTCGTCTATCTGTTCAACTTCATCGACCGGACCATTATCGGCACCCTGGGCCAGGCGATCAAAGACGACCTGAAGGTCAGCGACTTCCAACTCGGGCTGCTCGGCGGGCTGGTCTTCGCCCTGTTCTACAGCGCCCTCGGCCTGCCCATCGCGCGGCTGGCGGAGCGGAAGGACCGGGTCACCATCATCGCCCTGGCGGCGGGCTTCTGGTCGCTGATGACCACCCTGTGCGGTTTCGCCCAGGGGTTCACCCACCTGCTGCTGGCGCGGCTTGGGGTCGGCGTCGGCGAGGCGGGCTTCGTGCCGGCGGCCCAGTCGGCCCTCGCCGACTACTATCCGCCGGAAAAGCGCAGCTCGGCCCTGGCCATCTTCAACCTGGGTATCCCGCTGGGGAACATGTTCGGGGCGTTCGCGGCGGGCGCCGTCGCCCAGGCCTGGGGCTGGCGGATGGCCTTCATCATCGTCGGCCTGCCCGGCGTGCTGCTCGGGCTGCTGATCAAGTTCACCGTGAAGGAGCCGCCGCGGGGCCGCTTCGACGTCGCCGCCGCCCCGACCGCCCCGCCGCTCTCCGAGGTGCTGAACCAGCTCCTGTCGAAGCCCACCTTCCGGCACATGATGATGGGCTGCGGCCTGTGCGCCTTCGGCGGCTATTCGCTGATGCAGTTCACCCACCCCTTCTTCGTGCGCAACTTCAACCTCCCCTACGGGCAGGCGGCGATCCTGCAGGGCCTGATCGGCGGCGTGGGGACGGGGGTGGGCATGCTGGTCGGCGGCTTCCTGCCCGACCGGATCGGCAGGACGGACAAGCGCTGGTACTTGTGGACGCCGGCCATCGGCGGGCTGCTCGCGGCGCCGGTCTATTGCGCCGGCCTGATCGCGCCGGTCTGGCCTGCAGCGTTCGCCATCATCCTGCTCGGCGGCGTCTTCCAGTACTTCTACCTGTCGCCGACCTATGCGGTGGCGCACAACATGGTCGATCCCCGGATGCGGGCCTCGGCCACCGCCATCCTGATCCTGGCCATGAACATCATCGGCCTGATGTGCGGGCCGAGCTTCACCGGCTTCATGAGCGACCTCATCGCCGGCCAGGTCTTCCCGCTGGGAGACTACGCCGTGCTCTGCCCCGGTGGAAAGGCGGCGGCCGGCGCCGCGGCGGGATTGGACGCCGCCTGCAAGCTCGCCTCGGCGGAGGGGCTGAAGCGGGCGCTGATGCTGTCTTCCCTCGCCTTCACCTGGTCCGCCTTCCACTACTGGATGGCGGCGCGGAGCCTGCGCAAGGACATGGCGGGCTGAGTCCCGCCTACCAGACCCCCAACGCCTTGGCCGAGGCGATGGTGAGCTGGCCCTGGCCGAGGTTGTTGGCTGCCTGGAAGCGGCGCAGGGCCGCATAGGTGGCGGGGCGCGCCACTCCGTCCGCGGGGCCGGCGTCATAGCCCCGCGAGGCCAGCGCCGCCTGCACCTTGGCGATGAAGTCGGGGTCGAGCTGGCCGCCGCAGAACACCCGCTCCCAGGCGAGGCCGCCCTGCTTGACCACGGTACGGACCTGCTCGGTGCGATAGACGGCCGGCGTCTTGACCACCTCGGTACGGGCGGACCGCGTCACGGTCGTCCATTCGGTGCGGTAGACGGCGTCGACCTTGCGGGTCGTCCAGCCGCCGGCGCGAACCAGCTTGCGCTCCACCACCTTGTGCGGGCGGGAAGGCTCGCGAACTTCGACAAGGCGCGACGGCTCGACCAGCACCTTCTTCTCGACATAGCCATAGCGGGCCGGGATCAGCACCCGGCACAGCACCTCGCCGGTGGGCTCGACCATGGTCTCACCACGATAGCCGCCGCTGGCGGCCAGCCGCGCGTCCACCCGCTGCCAGACCAGACGCTCGGGCTCCAGCAGCACCTTCTTCTGCACGATCTCGTAGCGGGCGGGCTGGCGCACCATCCGCGTCTCGCCCGGCGTGTAGACCACCCGGACCACATCCTTGTAGACCGGCTCCACCCGGACCCGCTCGGTGCGGGCGGCGGCGACCAGCACACGCTTCTTCACCTTGTGAGTCTGGGCAGGCAGGCTGCGCGTCTCGGTCGAGGCGGGGCGCACCTGCACCTTGCGCGTCTCGGTCCCGTAGACGGGGGGCGCCAGCACCCGGCCATAGCACTCGCCCGGCTTGGCCGCCGGCGGCGGCGGCAGGTCATTCGGCGCGGCGCTCGCCAGCACCGGGCCGGTGATGACCGCGACCGCAGTGGCGAGGCTGATGAAACGGCTCGATCGAACGTGCGTCATGGCGGACCAGAATCCCTGCAACCTAAAGCCCCCGCGAACCCGCCACTGTCCAAAAATAATACACTGGACCTGGGCCCGCCTGGAACTTCCCCAAAGGCGCGAAAGGCTGGCCCGTCTTGACAGAGCGCCCGCCCCCGCGCCAAGCCCCCTGCACGGGCGGCGCCAGTTCGCCCCACCCTATCGTCGCGACCTCAGGACTTTCCGCATGATCCCCCGCTACGCACGCCGCGAGGCCGCCGACATCTGGTCGCCGCAGACCCGCTATCGCATCTGGTTCGAGATCGAGGCCCATGCCGCCGACGCCATGGCCGACCTCGGCGTGATCCCGAAAGAAGCCGCCGCGGCCATCTGGGCCAAGGGCGGGAACGCGACCTTCGACGCCGATCGGATCGACGAGATCGAGCGCACCACCAAGCACGACGTCATCGCCTTCCTGACCCATGTGGCCGAGATCGTCGGCGACGAAGCCCGCTTCCTGCACCAGGGCATGACCTCGTCGGACGTGCTGGACACCTGCCTGTCGGTGCAGCTCGTCCGCGCCACCGACCTCTTGCTGGAAGACGTCGACCTCGTGCTGGCCGCGCTGAAGCGCCGGGCGATGGAGCACAAATACACCCCGACCGTGGGACGCAGCCACGGCATCCACGCCGAGCCGACCACCTTTGGCCTGAAGCTCGCCGGCCACTACGCCGAGTTCCAGCGCGCTAAAGAGCGGCTGGCGATGGCCAAGTTCGAGATCGCCACCTGCGCCATCTCCGGCGCGGTCGGCACCTTCGCCAATGTCGCCCCGGCGGTGGAGCAGCATGTGGCCGACAAGATGGGGCTGCAGGTCGAGCCCGTCTCGACCCAAGTGATCCCGCGCGACCGGCACGCGGCCTATTTCGCGGCCCTGGGCGTGGTCGCCTCGTCGGTGGAGCGCCTCGCCACCGAGATCCGCCACCTGCAGCGCACCGAGGTGCTGGAGGCCGAGGAGCCGTTCGATCCGGGCCAGAAGGGCTCGTCGGCCATGCCGCACAAGCGCAACCCGATCCTGACCGAGAACCTGACCGGCCTCGCCCGCCTCGTGCGTTCGGCGGTGACCCCGGCGCTGGAGAATGTCGCCCTCTGGCACGAGCGGGACATCAGCCATTCGTCGGTGGAGCGCGGCATCGGCCCGGACGCCACCATCCACCTCGACTTCGCCCTGCGCCGCCTCGCCAGCGTGATGGAGCGGCTGGTGATCTATCCGGAGAATATGCTGAAGAACCTCGACCGCCTGGGCGGTCTTGTTCACTCCCAGCGGGTGCTGCTGGCCCTGACCCAGAAGGGCGTCAGCCGCGAGGACGCCTATGCCGCCGTGCAGCGCAACGCCATGCGGGTGTGGCGCGGCGAGGGGTCGTTCCTGGATTTCCTGAAGGCCGACGACGTGGTGCGCCCGCATCTGAGCGACGCCGAACTCGGTGAACTGTTCGACCTCGGCTACCACTTCAAGAACGTGGACACCGTGTTCGCCCGGGTGTTCGGCCCGGGCTAGCGCGCCCCGATTGTAGCTGTCTTCGTTTCCCTCGGCCTTGAGCCGAGGGGCCAGACGCGCCGACCGTTCAAGGCTTGCTTGAGGTCGCTGCGCGTCTGGATGCTCGGCTCAAGGCCGAGCAAGACGGGGGAAAGACCACCGCGCCCTGAGCCCCCTCCCCCATCGAGGGAGAAGGGCGTTAAAGCCTTAGCGCCAGCCCACGCCCGGGAAGGGCAGACCGTCGCCCGCCAACTCGGCGCGAACTTCCGCCAGGGCGGTGTCCATCTGCGCCCGCACGGCGCTCGGCAGGATATCGACGCCCTTTTCGGCGAAATCGGCGACGATCTTCTCCAGCACGTCGTCGTCGCCCTTTTCACGCAGATCGGCGCGCTGCACGGCGGCGGCGTACTCCTCCAGGGCCAGGTCCGTCAGGCCAAGCTTCTCGCCAGCCCACAGGCCGATCAGCCGGTTGCGGCGAGCCTGAGCCTTGAACTCCATCTCTTCCTTGTGAGCGAAGCCGGCTTCAAAGGCCTTTTCCCGGTTGTCGAAGGTGGTCATGAGATCTCCAGAAATGACGTCTCCCTTAGATATAGCCCCCTTCCATCGGACTCTAGGCTTGGCCGCTCACATTTCCGCGTGGCTTGACGCCCCGGAGCGCCCCGCCTAGCTTTTGGGCTCCCCATCGACGCGCGACCGGAAGGAGGGTGCGTAGTGAAAAGCCTCGCCACCCGACGTTTCCTCGCCCGTCGCCGCCGCGGTTAAAGTCCACCGCCGATCCGCGGCCCGCCCTTCGGAGCGGCAGCAGACATCCCGACCTTCCGACGCCCGCGCCAAACGTGCGTCCTCCCCAACGACAGGCCGGCTCGCCGCGTAACGCGGCCCGGCTCCCAGGCGTCCATTCATGACCGACCACTACGACGACACCGAAGATCAGACGGGCCGGACCCTGTCCAACCGCAGCGTGCTGGGCTTCATCGGCGGCTTCTGGCTTCGCCGCCCCTGGCTGCTGACCGGATCCATCGGCCTGATGCTGGTGGCGATCGGCTTCGACCTGTCGCTACCCTGGGCCGCCGGGCGACTGGTCGACGCCCTGGCGGCGGGCCCGGGGGTGGCGGATGGCGCGTGGCGCGCCTGGGCCGTCTTCGTGGGCGTCTATCTGGCCTTCGCGGTGATCCGCAACATCGCCTTCCGCTTCTGGATTCCCCTGGCCGCCCGCAACATGGAGGAGATGACCAACGAGGGCTTCGCCCGCGTCCAGTCCTTCTCGGCGGACTGGCATGCGGACACCTTCGCCGGCGCCACCGTGCGCCGCCTATCCCGGGCCATGTGGGGCTATGACGCGGTGTCGGACGCGGTGGTGCTGTGGTTCGGCCCCGCCATCCTGGTGCTGGTGGGCCAGGCCCTGTTCATGATGATGCGCTGGCCGGCGGTGGGGGCGTTCGCCCTCGCCGTGGTCACCCTCTATATCGCCTCCAACATCTTCCTAACCGCCCTCTACGCCAAGCCGGCCAATGTGAAGTCGGTGGCGATGGACTCGCGGCTGGGCGGGGCGCTGGCGGACGCCATCACCTCCATCCCCACCGTGAAGAGCTTCGGGGCGGAGGCGCGGGAGAGCGCCCGCATCGCCGAGGTCACCTCGGAATGGCGCAAGGCCTCGACCAAGGCCTGGACCCGCTTCACCGACCTCTGGTTCCTGCACAGCATGATGCTGGTGGCGCTGCAGGCGGGGCTGACCGGCCTGCTGGTGCATCGCTGGTCGCAGGGGCAGGCCAGCCCCGGCGACGTCGCCTTCGTCATCACCGCCTTCATGCTGATGGCCGGCTATCTGCGGAACGTAGGCGAGAACATCCGCGCCATGCAGAAGGGCCTGTCCGACACCGAGGACGCCGCCCGTTTCGCCCGCACCGAGCCGCAGGTGCGAGACCACGACTGGGCCACCGCCTTCCAGCCCCACCTCGGCGCCATCGTATTCGACAAGGTGAGCTTCCGCTACAAGTCGGCGGAGCGGCCCCTCTATCAGGACTTCAGCCTGGCCATCGCCCCGGGCGAACGGGTGGCGCTGGTGGGGCCGACGGGCTCGGGCAAATCCACCTTCGTCAAACTGGTGCAGCGGCTCTACGACCTGGAGTCCGGGCGTATCCTGATCGACGGCCAGGACATCGCCAAGGTGACGCAGGGGAGCCTCCGCCGCGCCATCGCCGTGGTGCCGCAGGACCCTGCCCTGTTCCACCGCTCCATCGCCGACAACATCGCCTACAGCCGGCCGGGCGCGACCAAGGAGGAGATCGAACTCGCTGCCAAGCGGGCCCGCGCCCACGACTTCATCACCGCCCTGCCCAAGGGCTACGACACCCTGGTGGGCGAGCGGGGGGTGAAGCTGTCCGGGGGCGAACGCCAGCGTGTGGCCATCGCCCGCGCCTTCCTCGCCGACGCGCCTATCCTGGTTCTGGACGAGGCCACCTCATCCCTCGACGTCGAGACCGAACGGCAGGTGCAGGCGGCGTGCGAGGAGCTGATGCGCGGCCGCACCACCATCGTCATCGCCCACCGCCTCTCCACCATCCGCACCGCCGACCGCATCCTGGTGTTCGACGGCGGCCGGGTGGTCGAGGAGGGGCGCCACAGCGACCTCATCGCCACAGGCGGCGCCTACGCGCGGTTGCACGCGGTGGCCGAGGGCGCGGCGTAGGGCCGCCCATGAAGCGCTATGTCCTCACCGGCGCGCCCGGGGCGGGCAAGACCGCGCTCCTGCGGTTGATGGAGCGGCGGGGCTACGCCGTGGTGGAAGAGGCGGCCACCGACGTGATCGCCCTCGCCCAGGCGCAGGGCGAGGGCGAGCCTTGGAACGGCCCGTCGTTCATCGACGACGTCGTGACGCTTCAGAGGCTCCGCGAACACCGCGCGCGGCGCCTGCCCGACGACGTTGTCCTGTTCGACCGCTCGCCGATCTGCACCTGGGCGCTCTGTGTGTTTCTGGGGCGGGCGCCGCCGGAGAGCCTTGTGGAGGAGATGCGCCGGATCGAACGCGATCGCGTCTATGAGCGCCGGGTCTTCTTCATCGAGAACCTCGGCCATTGCGCCCCCACGGACGCCCGACGGATCACCTTCGAAGACAGCCTGCGCTTCGAAGCCATCCACGCCGAAACCTACCGGCGCTTCGGCTACGACTGCATGCGCATTCCGCCCGGCGACCTGGAGATCCGCCTCCAGGCCGTCGAGGGCAGCCTCCCGGCGCCTACTTCGCCGGATCGACCAGCGCCTGATAGACCAGCGGCCGGGTGATCGGGTCGAAGCCCCTCGGCCCCGTGTAGGCGAAGTTCTGCACGAGGCCGACGAAGATGACGTCATTGGCCGGGTCGGCCCAGAACCAGGTGCCGGCCGCGCCTTCCCAGCTCATGGTGCCTTTGCCCTCCAGCCGCCCTGCCTCGCGGGGGTCCATCACCACCATGACGTCGAGGCCGAAGCCGACCGTCTCGTTGAAACTGGGAAAGAAGGTGGGCTTGGCCAGCACCGATTTCGGCACGACGTTGGTCTGCATCAGCTCGACCGTCGCCGGCGACAGGATGCGCACCCCGTCGAGTTCGCCCTTGTTGGCGATCATCTGGGCGAAGCGGGCGTAGTCGTCGAGGGTGGACTGCAGCCCGCCGCCGCCGGACTCCAGGCTGGGCGGCCGGGTGACGTCCGGCAGCGGGTTGCCGTTGCGGGCCGCCATGGGCGCGAGCTTGCCGGTCTGGGCATTGACCTCATAGACGGCGGCGATCCGCCCCGCCTTGTCCCCCGGCACGCTGAAGCCGGTGTCGACCATCTTCAGGGGGGCGAAGATCCGCTGCTGCAGGAACTGCCCGAAGGGCATGCCGGACAACTTCTCCACGAGATAGCCCTGAACATCGACCGCGGCGCTGTAGGACCACCGCTCGCCCGGCTGGAACAGCAGCGGCGTCTCCGACATGCGTTGGATCATCTGGGTCAGGCCGGCGGCCTGCAGCGGCGCCTTCTCGGCGAACATCTTGTCCCCCGGGTTGGCCGGGTTGAGGCCGTAGGCGAAGCCGGCGGTGTGGCTCATCACTTCGCGCATGGTCGGCGGACGGCGCATGGGCTCGAAGGTCGGCCTGCCCTGGGCGTCCACCCCGGTGACGACCTGCAAAGTCTTGAACTCGGGGATGTAGTCGGTCACCGGATCGTCCAGCTTCCACTTCCCCTCCTCGAACAGGATCATCATGGCGACGCCGGTGACCGGCTTGGTCATGGAGTAGATGCGGAAAATGGCGTCGCGGGTCATCGGCTTGCCCGGCGACTGCTCGCCATAGGTCTTCACCTCCACCACCTTGCCGTGGCGGGCGAGCAGCGTGGTCATCCCCGCCACCTTGGTCCCCACCGCGGCGGCCATCGCGTCGTCCAGCCGCTTCAGCCTCGCGGTGGAAAAGCCCACGGCCTCGGGGCTGGCGGCCCGCGGCAGCGGCGTCGCGCGGGGGCTCTGCGCCGCCGCGGGCGAGACCGTCCCCGCCAGCAGCACCGCGGCCACGCCCATCGTCACGACCGTCTTGATCGGTTGTCCCATCCGCCGCCTCCCATGGCGCAGCGCTCATTTGACGGCGCTGTCAGCAACCACCCTAAAGCGCGTTGGACGTAAGTGTGAGCGGTTTCGCCCTGCAAACCCGCTCTAAGCTTATGAATCTAGAGCGCGATTCAACGATCAGGCGATTCCGCCTGATCCCATCGTGCTCTAGGCAAGGGCGCGCGCGAGGAAAGTGGTGGCTCAGGCGCCCCGCGTGATCGGCAGCTTCAGGAACACCCGGCCGGAAGGCGACGGCGGCGGCAGCGCCCCCGCACGGATATTGACCTGTAGCGACGGCAGGATGAGCACGGGGGGCGGCAGGGTGGCGTCCCGGGCCTTGCGCATGGCGACGAAGGCAGCCTCGCCCACGCCATCGGCCACATGGACGTTGCCATCGCGCTGTTGGCCGATGGTGGTCTCCCACCGCGCCTCGGTGCGCCCCGCGGGGAGGTAGTCGTGGCCGACGAACACACGGGTCTGCCGCGGAAGGGCGAAGATCTTATGGATCGAGCGATAAAGGGTGGCCGCGTCGCCCCCCGGGAAGTCCGCCCGGGCCGTGCCGTAGTCCGGCATGAACAGGGTGTCGCCGACGAAGGCCGCGTCGCCGATAAGATAGGTCACGTCCGCCGGGGTGTGGCCTGGCGTGTGCAGGACGCCGATCCTGAGCGTCCCCAGGGGCAACTCGTCGCCTTCGTTCAGCAGATGGTCGAAAGCCCGGCCGTCCGGCGTGACATCGTCCGCTTCGAATAGGGGAATGAAGGCCTTCTGCACCTCGACGATGTGGGCGCCGATGGCGATGCCCGCCCCCGTCCGACCTCGAATGTAATCCGCCGCCGACAGATGGTCCGCATGCGCATGGGTCTCCAGCACATAGGTCAGATGCAGCCCTTGGTCGGCGACCGCCTCCAGCATCCGGTCAGCCGAGGCGCTGGTGAGGCGGGCCCCACGGGGCTCGAAGTCGAGCACGGGATCGATCAAGGCCGCACGTCCCGTCGCAGGGTCGCTCACCAGATAGCTCGCCGTCGAAGTGGCGGAGTCGAAGAACGCTTGGACGTGCGGATACATGGGCTTCTCCCTAGCCGGAACATAAGCACTTGCTAATTTAGAATCAACTAATATATTGTGGCTATGTTCGATCTCGCCAAATTCACCATCGATCAGTTCCAGACCAGCGCCGCGGAAGCCGCCAAGCTGCTGAAGGCGCTCGGCAACGAACGCCGGCTGATGATCCTTTGCCAGCTCGCGGACGGCGAGCGGTCCGTGGGCCAATTGACCCCCGGCATCGGCCTCTCCCAGTCCGCCCTGTCGCAGCACCTCGCTGTGCTGCGCGAAGAAGGGATCGTGGCGACCCGCCGCGAGGGTCAGACCATCTGGTACCGGATCGCCGATCCGGCGGCCCTGAAGGTGGTGGCGACCCTCGCAGAGATTTTCTGTCCCTCAGACACAAGGCCGCCGTCATGACCAGCACGCTCACTTCGCTAAAACCCACCCGGGTCGCCGACCTCCTGCGAGGCGGCGACGCGGTCCTGGTGGACATCCGCGAGCCGGACGAATTCGCTCGCCGGCACGTTCAGGGCGCGCGCTCCGCGCCGCTCTCCGCCCTTGAGCAGACGGGCCTGAAGCTGATCCCTGGCAAGCAGGTCGTGTTCACCTGCCGATCGGGCATGCGAACGGCCGCCAACTGCGACAAGCTCTCCGCCATCGTCGACGGCGAGGCCTATGTCCTCGAGGGCGGCGTGGACGGCTGGGCCGCCGCCGGGCTTCCCGTGGTGGAGGATCGGAAGGCTCCGCTGGAGATCATCCGCCAGGTGCAGATCGCCGCCGGGCTGCTCGTTCTCCTGGGCGTCGGGCTGGGGGTGGCGGTCGCGCCGGGCTTCCTGGCGATCGCCGCCTTCGTCGGCGCAGGACTGACCTTCGCCGGCGCCACGGGCAATTGCGCCATGGCCAAGCTGCTCGGTCTCGCGCCATGGAACCGCCCGCGGGCGGCCTGACGGATGGAGCCGGCGCTCATCTATCTTGTGGCGGGCCTGAGCGGAGCGCTGATCGGGCTGTTGCTGACCCTGTTCGGCGGCGGCGGATCTGTGCTGGCGACTCCGCTGCTGATCTATGCCGTGGGAGTGAAGGACCCCCACGTGGCCATCGGCACCTCCGCCGCGGCGGTGGCCGTGAACGCCTTGATCGGCTTGGCCTCGCAGGCGCGCGCCGGCCGGGTCAAATGGCCCTGCGCCATAGTGTTCGGGGCGTCCGGTCTATCCGGCTCCCTCCTCGGGGCCCACTTCGCCAAGCAGATCGACGGCCAGCAGCTGCTGATCTGGTTCGCGCTGGCGATGGCCCTCGTCGGCCTGTCGATGCTGAGGCGGGTTCAATCCCAAGGGGACCCGACGGTGCATCTGACCCCTCCCCTTGTTCTCAAGCTGGCCCCGGTCGGACTTCTTACGGGATTGGCGGCGGGCTTCTTCGGAATCGGCGGCGGCTTCCTAATCGTCCCCGGGTTGATGGCCGCCACCGGCATGACCCTGGCGCACGCCGCCGCATCCTCCCTCGTGTCGGTGGCGCTCTTCGGTGTCGCGACCAGCTCCAGCTACGCGGCGTCGGGGCTCATTGACTGGCCGATTTTCGCCGCGCTCGTCGCAGGGGGCGCAGTCGGCGCACGCGCAGGGGCGGCGGCGGCCCCCCTGCTGGCGGACAGAGCGACCATGGCGCGGCGCGCCTTCGCCCTGATGGTGATCGCGACAGCGGCTTACGTGGCCTGGCGCGCGCGGGCGGGACTTTGAAGCGTGAAATCGGCTGCGGTGTCTCGTAGACGCCCGTTTGCACCCCCGCGCCCCTTCGGATAAAATCGTTTCCGACCTATCTCCAGAGGGTTCGAGTCGGGACCGCGCGCGAGACTCCAACGCGCGCGCTTTTTCATTTCCGCCTCCAGCCCCTTACGTGAAAGAAGCGAGCGCCATGACCCGCCGCAAGAAGATCTACGAAGGCAAGGCCAAGATCCTGTACGAGGGTCCGGAGCCCGGCACCCTGATCCAGTACTTCAAGGACGACGCCACCGCCTTCAACGCGCAGAAGAAGGCCGTGCTGGAAGGCAAGGGCGTCATCAACAATCGCATCAGCGAATATGTGATGACGCGGCTGAACGGCATCGGCGTGCAGAACCACTTCATCCGCCGCCTCAGCCTGCGCGAGCAGCTGATTAAGGAAGTGGAGATCATCCCCCTCGAGGTGGTGTGCCGCAACATCGCGGCCGGCTCTTTGGCCCAGCGCCTGGGCCTGCCGGAGGGCCAGCCCCTCCCCCGCTCGATCATCGAGTTCTACTACAAGGACGACAAGCTCGGGGACCCGATGGTCACCGAGGAGCATATCACCGCCTTCAACTGGGCTTCGACCCAGGAGATCGACGACATGCTGGCCATGACTCTGCGCGTGAACGACTTCCTGTCGGGCATGTTCGGGGCGGTCGGCATCACCCTCGTCGACTTCAAGATCGAGTACGGCCGGGTGTGGGAGGGCGAGTTCGCGCGCGTTATCCTGGCCGACGAGATCAGCCCGGACAGCTGCCGCCTGTGGGACTCGACCACCAACGAGAAGCTGGACAAGGACCGCTTCCGCCGCGACCTCGGCAATGTGATCGAAAGCTATACGGAAGTGGCCCGCCGTCTCGGAATCATGAAGGAGATGCCGCGGGTGATCGACGGCGGAGCGGCATGAAGGTCAAAGTCGAAGTATTCCTGAAGCCCGGCGTTCTGGACGTGCAGGGCAAGGCTATCGAAGGCGCCCTGCACGGACTGGGCTACGGCTCGGTGGCGGGCGTGCGCGTGGGCAAGACCATCTCGTTCGACGTGGCCGCGACCGACCGCGCCGCGGCGGAGACGGAGGTCAAGTCCATGTGCGAGCGCCTGCTCGCCAACACGGTGATCGAGAGCTACCGCATCGAGGTCTGAGGGCTGCGGCCCGTTGGGCCGCGCCCTTACGCCTTCTCGAACACCAGGGGCACGGACAGCGCCCCGATCTCCGGGAACAGGGTGGTGCGGATTTCGCCGTCGAGGCGGAAGCTCTTTGTGCGCGCCAGCAGCTCCTCCAGCACGACCCGTAGCTGCATCCGCGCGAACGGGGCGCCCGCGCAGCGGTGCGGCCCCCGCCCGAAGCCGAGATGCTCCTGGATGTTGGGCCGGTCCCACACGAACTGGTCGGCGTCCGGGAACTTGGCCTCGTCGCGATTGGCCGAGGTGTAGACGAGAGCGATTGGCTCCCCCGCCTTGATCGTCCGCCCGCCGATCTCCACGTCCCGCACCGCCGTGCGTGCGAACCCGCGATACGGCGTGTAGAGGCGGAGCAACTCCTCGATAGCGGCGGGGATGCGCGACGGATCGGCCCGCAGTTCGTCCTGCAGCTCGGGATGCC
>Ga0182736_1000937_pt1 | contig 34503 bp, 27 predicted proteins | sample eDN5th30CKraftBY_FD_128882 | JGI IMG/M metagenome (GOLD analysis project Ga0182736, IMG submission 128882) | Enriched backyard soil microbial communities from Emeryville, California, USA - eDNA 5th pass 30_C Kraft BY (version 2) (version 2) | ecosystem: Environmental > Terrestrial > Soil >...
ACCGCATCCCCCGTTTGCGGAGTGCAAAGATAAGCAGCTTTCCCGTATTTCCAAAAACCACAACAATCTTTTTTCAGAGATAACCCCAACCGCCTGGAAAACAGTACCTTTTTTTTAAAGCAAAACTTTACCACAACTCCATATTAGGAATTCAAACGAAATGGCATGAGCCAAATAAACATGAATTACCGAATAAGCTATACTAAAATAAGGGCGAGCGAACATGATTTATAAAAAATAAAAACTCAACTATCTGCGCCTTGTTTACTTTAAAATACTGTCTACTAAATTTCAGGTTAATGATTGATTATTTGCAAAATTTATCTCAAAAAATGCCTTATTGGGCTTGGAACTTACTCCTTGTATTATTCTCTATACTTATAGGCATACTTATTAAATCTATCTTGGTACCTATCGTTAAACGCCAATCTAAAAAACAAGACTTATCTTATTCCTTAATTAAATCAATCATCAGACACTTTAACAAAATATTAACTGTATTTATTCCACTACTCGTCTTCGGTTCGTTACTTCCCCTCATGCGGCTTAGTTCTTACACCTCTTCTATTATTTTAAAAATCACTGAGATATTAATTACCATTTGCTTTGCCATCATTATCATCCGGATATTGCGTGTATTTGAAGATTATCTCTACCACCGCTTTGACGTCAGTAAAGAAAACAATCTTCGAGAAAGAAAAATTCGCACTCAAATTGTATTTATCAGAAAACTATTAATCACTTTAATCGTCATTATCACCATAGCTATTATCTTATTAAGTTTTGAAGGTATGCGTAAAATTGGGGCTGGCTTGCTAACTGGAGTTGGAATAGGTGGTATAATTATTGGTTTTGCCGCACAAAAATCTTTAGGGAATCTCCTTGCTGGATTTCAAATCGCTTTTACACAACCTATCCGTATGGATGATGTATTAGTTGTAGAAGGGGAATGGGGCAAAGTGGAGGAGATCAACTTGACCTATGTTGTCGTTAATATATGGGATAAAAGACGACTCGTTTTACCTATTAATTATTTTATTGAGAAACCATTTCAAAACTGGACCCGTACCACCGCAGAAATATTGGGCACAGTATTTATATATATCGATTTTACCGTATCCGTAAATCAACTACGTCAGAAGTTAACCGAACTATTACAGCAAAATCGCCTTTGGGATGGAAAAGTAAATGTTTTACAGGTTACCGACTTAAAAGAACGGACAATGGAAATCCGCTGTTTAATGAGCTGTAGAAATTCAGGAGAAGCATTTGACTTAAGGTGCTATATACGCGAAGAAATGATAAATTATATCAGAAACAGCTTCCCTGAAACACTATCTAAAACAAGAATAAGCATTGATGGAGATAAACAATAAAGGGGCATTCTTCCCTTTATTGTTTAACAATCATGAGCTAAGCATGCTGACCTTCATGCTTGCCTTCCGCAAATTCCTCAACAATTTTAGCATTGAAAGCAGGCAAATCAACAGGTGTTCTGCTCGTAACCAACCCCTCATCTGTTACCACTTCGCTATCTTCCCATTGCACGCCAGCATTTACTAAATCCCGCTTGATAGCTGCCACAGAAGTCATTTTTCGCCCTTCTACAACTTCAGCATCAATCAAAGTTTGCGGCCCATGACAAATCGCGGCAACAGGCTTTCCCGCACGAAAGAAATCCTTCACAAATGATAATGCCTGTTCATTCGTGCGTAATTTATCGGGATTCACAACTCCCCCTGGAAGCAATAATCCATCATAATCCGTAGCCGAAACTTCGCTTAGATTTTTATCAACCGGATATTCTCCTTTCCATTCATCACCTTCTTTCGCTCTTACCGTTCCCTGCTTTGGAGACACGATATGCACCGTTGCACCCGCTTCAACAAGCGCTTGCTTAGGGCTGGTTAATTCCACCTCTTCAAAACCATCTTCGGTTAAAATCGCAATTTTTCGCTCACTTAATGTTCCCATAATTATTGTTTTTTATATACATAGATGTATATTAGTTTACTTAATTTTTAATGTTTTTGTTTTGAGAAAATTTAAAAATGGAAAATGACCCTCAGCAACTTTTAATAAAGTGCATCCAACAGTCTTGCGAATTAGACAAGGATGATCCCGCGCTTTTTCTAAAATATTTCCATCCCCAAACATTTAAAAGGAAAGAATCCATTCTTAATAGCGGATCAGTTGCCCATCATTTATATTTTGTAATAAGCGGCGTGTTACATCATTTTTTCTGCGATCAAAGTGGTCAACAGTATACCTGCAACTTTGGCTTACCCCATACCTTTATAACAGATTTAGAAAGTTTTGCAAATCAGCGCCCCTCCACACATAACATTGAATCACTTCAACAAACGCAGTGCCTGTGCATCAGTTGTGTTAATTGTGTTACACTCATGTCAAAATCAAAAGCATTTCAGACCTATATATATCAAATGCTGGAACAAATCGCTCTAGACAACTTAAGGCGTACAACGGATTTAATTGCGTTATCTCCAGAAATGCGTTATCAAAGGTTAATAACTACCCAAAATTACCTGCAACAGCTCATTCCCCAAAAATATTTAGCAAGCTATTTAGGAATAAGCCCGGAAAGTTTGAGCAGATTAAAGAGAAGACAGACGCTAAAAGCCAAATCTTAACTTTCGTCAATTTTTTTACACTGTCTTTCTCCTAACTTTGCTTCATACAAAAAACGACAGTTATGCAAACTATTTTAGGATCTGGAGGGGCAATTGGATCACCTCTGGCAAAAGAACTCAAAACGTACGATCAGCACATCCGATTAGCAGCTCGAAAACCAAAAAAGGTCAATCCAGACGACGAATTAGTTATTGCTGATTTAACAAACAGTCATGAAACTGAAAAAGCGGTTGCAGGCTCTTCTACAGTCTATCTATGTGTTGGTCTTCCTTATAACATTAAAATTTGGCAAAAACAGTGGCCCATTATTATGGAAAACACCATTAACGCTTGCATAAAGCATCGGGCTAAGCTGGTATTTATAGACAACGTATATATGTATGCTACCAGCTCTTTAACACACATGACCGAAGAATCTATAATGGCACCGCAGAGCAAAAAGGGAAAAGTAAGAAAACAGCTTATCGAAATGCTCTTTGAAGCCATTAAGAAGCAAAATCTCCAAGCCTGCGTAGCGCGTTCAGCAGATTTTTATGGACCAGGAATAAAGAACAGTATCCTTTTAGAACTGGTGGTTAATAATGTCAAAGCTGGTAAAACAGCCTTATGGCAACGATCTAAACATAAAATTCATAGTTTTACATATACACCTGATGCTGCAAAAGCCATCGCCATACTTGGTAATCGCCCCGAGGCCTTAGGTAAGGTTTGGCATTTACCAACATCAAAGGAGCAATTAATCGGTCAAAACTGGATAGATTTAATAGCTCAAGGACTTAACAAGAAGCCCAAAGTATTTGTACTTCCGGCTTGGCTATTAAAAATAATGGGAATATTTGTTCCGTTAATGAGAGAAATAGCAGAAATGAGCTATCAATACCGATACGACTATTTTTTTGATAGCAGTATGTTTGAAAATACTTTTGGGTTTAAACCAACCTCAGCAGATCAGGCCATCCATGAGATTATTTTAGCAGATGCCCCAAAGCACTAAGAAATGAATAAATCTTAGGCTGCCTTTGATTTTTAAAACGGATAACTTATCTTGAGTCCGTTTTATAAGTCCTGCATATGAAAATCAATCGGTTTGTTACGTCAGCTATTATTGCCTGCGTCGCTTGTTTAGGGGTATCCTGTCGCCACTCAACAGATAAGGGCAAACAACACGCAATTGATTCCCTTCACACAAAAGCTCTTAAAGAATGGAATCAAACTATTCCAGGAAATTTCAGCGAGCAAACTGATTTACATTTTGATAGCACCTTACTCGTCCAATTTTTCGCCAAATATCCTGATGTAGCAGCCTACAAAGAAAATGTTGCTAAATTCTATAACGCCAGGGACTATACCTTTGCCTGGTTTGATAAAGGCGGATTGATTGAACAAGCTGGAAACCTGACCGACCGCATGTTGAACCTCAAAGACGAAGGTATTAATAAAGAATTACCCTATAGCCACGAGCTTGATTCACTCATTAACCTACATAACGAACACAAGGAAGGTGAAAGGAACCATGAATTGGAAATCATGCTCACATCGCAATATTTTGTATTTGCTAATATTGCCTGGGAGGGAATGGATGAATCGGGTGTTAAAGCGAATGACTGGTTTGTTCCTCGAAAAAAGGTTTCCTACACCGCTTACCTCGATAGTTTATTACAACATCCAGTCAATAAGGATGGGGCATCAGTTGAACCCGTATACCGGCAGTATGAACAACTTCGTGGATATCTAAAAAAGTACCGGGAACTTACAACCAAACCGTGGCACAATTTAGTGGCAGACAAGAAAAGTTACAAACCAGGTGACTCGTCGATCGTACTGATGCAAATAAAAAAACGGCTATTGCTTTTGGGCGACTACGAAGGGGACACTACAAACATCTTTTATAATAGTACGCTATTTAATGGAATAAAAGCTTTTCAAACACGACATGGACTAGCACCAGATGGGGCTATAGGTATTGGTACGCTAAATGAACTAAATGTTCATCCCGAGGAACGTGTTAAACAAATTATGGTGAATATGGAACGTAGTCGTTGGCTTCCTGTGAGTCTCAATACAGACTATTTAGCTGTCAACATTCCAGAATTTAAACTCCATGTATATCATGCCGATAGCTTACTCTGGAGCTGTAACGTGGTTGTAGGACAAGCGATGCACAAAACCGTTATTTTTCATGGAGATGTTAAATATGTTGTGTTTAGTCCTTATTGGAATGTCCCCCCCAGTATTGTGCGAAATGAAATAGTGCCCGGCATAAACAGAAATCGCAATTACATCGCCAATCATAATATGGAAATCACAGGTAAAAGTGGAGGACTCCCAACTGTTCGGCAAAAACCCGGACCCAATAATTCCTTGGGATTGGTTAAATTTCTCTTTCCAAATAGCTATAATATTTATTTGCATGATAGCCCTGCAAAATCACTATATAACGAGACTTCTCGGGCATTTAGCCATGGTTGTATTCGGGTAAGTGAACCCGAAAAATTAGCTAATTTCTTACTAAGGAATGATTCCACCTGGAATTCTACAACTATCCACGAAGCCATGCATGCTGGCAAGGAGAAATATGTAACCTTAAAAAAAACCGTTCCGGTTTTCATAGCTTATTTCACCGCATTTATTGATAGAGGCGGTAAAATAAACTTCAGAAAAGATATTTATAGCAGAGATCAACGATTAGCAGATATGTTAATCGAAAAAAAATCAAATTGGTAAATAGATTCCTGACATAGGGTTGTCAGTCGCAGCATTTTATTTTGTACTAATGAACTAAACAAAAAAATTATGGACATTATAAAAGCATTCAACAAAGAATTATCAGAAGAAGCCGCTACTACAAGAAAGTTTCTTAAATTAATTCCGGAAGACAAATATGACTGGGCACCCCATGAAAAAAGCACCAAAATGGGTGCATTAGCAGTTCATATCGCAGAACTTCCTTCATGGATATCGCTTGCTGTAAATGCTGATGAGCTTGATTTTGAAGCTAACGAATACAAACCTACGCCGATAGCCAATAATGCTGAACTACTAAACATTTTCGAACAATCATTAGAAACCGGGAACAAAGCATTAGAACAACTTCAAGATAAAGACCTGGAAAATCGTTGGGTTTTACGACATGGCGAAAATATATTGTGGGACGGAACAAAATATGGCATGATTCGTCATTCATTCAGTCAAACTTCACATCATAGAGCGCAACTCGGTGTCTACTTACGACTATTAAATATTCCCATACCTGGGAGCTACGGGCCAAGTGCAGACGAACAGCATTTCTAAAAATCTTCCCCGGTATCTGGATTCTTTGTTTTCCAGATACCTTTAATTTGAGTTTCTGAAGTACCGAAGCATCATTAGATCTTAAATGATAATTTTCTTTCCATAAAAGCCCCATAGCATTCCGCTTCTGCCTTAACCAAGTCTAGTGTGTCCTTACCAAAGTTTTCGAAAGGAAAAATACTTATTTCTATTCTCTTATTAGTGATAGTTCTTTTCCATAGTCCGCTTACCTGACCGTCTATTACAATAGTGGGCATAAACATACCATTATTCCCGGGAATAAGTTTAGAAAGATACTGAGAACCAACAACAACCGTGCGATCGGTATAACCTAGAATAAATTCGTCAAATCCTGGCAAAAGCGTAACCACTTCTTTGGGAAGAACAGTATCTAGTAATTCGGCACGCATCCAAAACGTACCATTTGCTACTTGTCTTTCCAAAAGCTCAGCACGAATAAGATGAATAGCTTCTCTGGCCTCCACAACCTTTAATCCAGTCCACCAAACAAAATCCTGCAAAGTAGCAGGTCCATGACTATAAAAATAAATCCTGGCAATTTTTGCCAAAGCTTCTTCCCGATCTATTTCTTCTGTCTGTGCAATCCAACTGTCCAACCATACATAAGTAGCTTGTTTTCCAATATGATTTCCATGACAGATATATCCTAATCGTGCCAAATGACCAAGAATATGGATTCCCCTCTGCCCAGTACAAGAAATACCTTGTTCTTCTAATAACCTGTAGACTTCATGACGCATAAGGGGACTACCGTCTGCTAAATGTTTTTCAAGAATATGCTGCGATTTCAGAAAAATTTCGTCATTTAACCCCAATTGCCTATGTCGCCCCGCAGAATTTGCGATAACACGCGGTGCCAATAATTTAAGCATCCATCTTAAATTATCTGCCGCCACAAAATGCAAGGTCCCACGCATGGGCCATGAACGAATAATTTCTCGCTTTTTAATAGCCTGTTCAACTGTTTTCAGCGTAGCCTTACCACAACGTAAGCCGATAGACCATAGCGCACCAGTAAAGTCTTGTGCTTGCATAGCACCCATATAAGTAACTAACTCTTTGGGCCTAATAAACCGCTGATGATTTAATAGCTGACTTTTTAAACGCAGTTTTCCAATTGTTTCTAAGTTCATGAATTATAATTATCAAGCAAAAGCATTCGAACCCAAATCTATGATATTCTTGCCTATTACCCACAAAATCGATATAGTTAACCCAAAATAAATATCGCATATTTATTAAACAGGCACAAAATTCATTATAGAAACCTACAATACAAAGTAATTTTATACCAAGCCTATGGTTATACCAAGTTAAAATATGCGCATCGGCTAGGAACATTTTTCGACAAAAAAACATTTTTCGTCGAAAAATGTTTTATATTTGTCATCCCGTTAAGTAAAGCAGATTATTCATGCCAACCGTGCAAACTACCAAAGAAGAACTCATTCAGGAAGAAATTCTACAGGCAGCTTTAAAATTATTCCAAAAGTATGGACTATACAAGGTTACGATGGATGATATTGCAAAGTTTGTAGGTAAAAGCAGAAGTTCCCTATACTACTATTACAAAAGCAGAGATGAAGTATTTGATGCAGTAATGAGCGCCATCATCAGGGAAGTGATGAAAGAAATTACAAACTTAGTGGATGAAGCAAAAACAACAGAAAAAAAAATTCAAGCTTTTTGCATAGCAAAATTAAAAACCTCAGCAGAACGAAGAGCACTTTTTAGCGCTTTGGAAGCAGGTATGGGTGCCGAAGAAATCACCAAACATACACAAGCAATGAGCGCAATCCATCAACGTATTATGGACTGGGAAAGTGAATTCATTAAACAAATTCTATCTTATGGCGAAAAAAAAGGGGAAATCAACCCATTAAAAAAGAAAAAACAAGAAACATTGATTTTTGTCCTGCTAAGCAGTATTCGGGGTATTAGAAGGGAAATGGCACATGACAATGATTTTAGCAAGTCAGCTGAAGCTGTGGGCACGTTAACACACATGTTTATGCTAGCCTTATCGTAACAAAAATTTTTGTTTTATTTTCGACAAATTTACAAATATTGTCGATTTATATTAATCAGCAAAGCAGCATTCGTGAGCACCAGTAGCATAAGCACTTTCAGAGCTTTTAGAAGTCGCAATTACACGTTATACTTCATCGGCCGATCGGTATCCCAATTTGGCACGTGGATGCAACGTACAGCGGTTGTTTGGGTTATTTATAACATGACACATTCTGCCTTTATGCTGGGGCTTACGATCTTTGCCGAACAATTTCCATCGTTTCTGCTTTCCATTTTTGGAGGCATTGCGTCAGATCGATACGACCGCTTTCAGATTATAAAGATCACACAAATCATTTCGATAATACAAGCCAGTTTACTTGCAATTTTAATGATGACCGGACACCAGGTTATCTGGGAAATTCTCACCCTGAGTATCATACTGGGTATCGTTAATGCCTTTGATGTTCCTGCCAGACAAGCACTGGTAAACGAAGTAGTACAAGAAGAAGCGGATTTGCCAAATGCGCTGGCTCTTAATTCGGCAATGGCAAGTCTTGCCCGGCTGTTAGGTCCCTCATTATCGGGAATTATCCTTCAGAGATTCGGTGCAGGCACTTGTTTCTTTTTAAATGCCGGAAGTTTTGCCGGTGTTATGATATCCCTTATGTTTATGGAACATCCACCATACACGCCACCAAAGATAAAAAAGAAGGTCATTTTTGAACTAACAGAAGGTTTCTCCTATTTAAGACGCACACCCGCAATTGGGCTAATTATCTTAATGCTCGCTATGGTAAGTCTCCTAGTATTGCCTTATGACACTCTTTTACCGGTATTTGCCAAAGAGGTTTTTAAAGGAGATGCTGCTACCTTTGGTTATATTACCAGTTTTATCGGGATGGGCGCGGTAGGCGGAACTATTCTTTTGGCTTCCTTGAAACTAGGAACGGATCTTAAACTACTCCTATTAATTGCTTCTATTATCCTAGGCGTAGGTCTTATTCTTTTTTCCCATACCGCCTATTTTCCATTAGCAATGTTTTTTGCTGCATTATCAGGATTTGGTGCAGTTTGTCAGGCTACGATTTCCAATACTATTATACAAATGGAAGCCGCACCGCGCATGCGCGGGCGAGTAATCAGTATCTTGATCATGGCCATGTTCGGCATGCTACCTCTAGGTAGTTTAATTATTGGTGCTTTATCACAATGGATAGGTGCAACTTATGCCATGCTGTGCCAAGGTATCATCGGACTTTTTATTACCATTCTTTTTTCCAGATTTCTCAGGCGAGACTACCTGCACAGAAAAATCAGAAAAAATGTCGACAAAAACACAAAAGAGTTGATTACAGAAGAAATTGAATAATGAATAAAAAACATATTAATATGGAACACACCGCACGCGGAACCGCCCTCCTAGTCATGGACATGCAATCTTCAATATTAAGCATGTCTTCAAATGACACATCCAAATTTATAGCCAATGTTGCTCAAGCAATCACAACAGCACGCGAAAAACATATACCCATCATTTACGTTGTAGTAGCTTTCAGAGCAGGAACACCGGAAATAAACTCAAAGAACAAAAGCTTTTCGGCCTTAAAAGCCAGAGGAAGCTGGTCGACTGAATTTTCGGAGGCATGGGAAAATATCCATCCGGATGTTCGTCCACAACAAAACGAAATCGTAGTAAAAAAACGTCGCATTAGCGCTTTCACCGGAAGTGATCTAGAGGTGATTTTAAGAAGTCAAGGTATTCAACATATCGTATTGACAGGCATCGCTACCAGCGGTGTCGTATTATCTACGCTAAGGGAAGCTGCCGATAAAGACTACCAAATTACCGTATTGTCTGATTGCTGTTTTGATCGGGATGAAGAAATACATCGCGTGTTAACCACTAAAATATTTCCAAGTCAGGCGGAAGTATTATCCATTGAAGAATGGGGTTAACACTTATAAAAAAAGAAAACAAGTGTAAAAAACAAAACAAGCAGGTTTCGTCTATCGCGAACAGCCTGCTTGTTTCCTATATTTTACAGTCACCTTAAATACTATTCATACCCAAAACTTTTAAGGTAATTCTTTTTACTTCTCCAATCGGATATTACTTTTACAAATAGTTCCAAAAACACCTTTTTCTGTAAAAATTCTTCCATATCCTGTCTAGCGTAAGTACCTACCTTTTTTATCATTTCACCACCTTTTCCAATGATGATATTTTTTTGGGAATCACGTTCTACTATTACTTCAGCACTGATTCTGATAATTTTTTCTTCTTCCTTAAATGACGTGATGATCACTTCTGTGCTGTAAGGAATTTCCTTTTCGTAAAGTTTAAAAACCTTTTCCCGTATAATCTCTGAAACAAAAAAGCGCTCGGATTTATCTGTTAGTTCACCTTTATCGTAATAGGGCTCATGTTCTGGAAGATTATCCAGCACGAAAGGCAATATCGCCTGGATATTATGGCTCTTTAACGCCGAAATGGCAAATATTGTTTTCGGATTAAGCGTTTCTTCCCAATAAGCTATTTTCTTCATTACTTCTTCTTCAGTAGACTTATCAATTTTGTTAATCAATACTGCTATGGGAGAAGATATTTTCCTTAATTTCTCAATTACATCCGTTTCATCATATCGTTCATTGATATCGGTAACAAAGAGAATAACGTCTGCATCAATCAATGATCCTTGTACAAAGTTCATCATCGATTCCTGTAAACTATAGGCCGGTTTGATTACTCCTGGGGTATCCGAAAATACAATTTGGTAGTTTTCATCATTTACAATCCCTAAAATTCTGTGTCGGGTTGTTTGTGCTTTTGATGTAACAATAGACATCTTCTCTCCTACTAATGAGTTCATTAGGGTAGACTTCCCCGCGTTTGGCTTTCCAACAATACTTACAAATCCGGCTTTGTGCGACATTTTTTTTCAATTTTATTTGCACAGCAAAGAAACAAAATATATCTTTGCACTCCAATCAAACGGAAAAATATTGTTTTTCACTTTATTAGGAAAGCAATTTTAAAACGAAGCTAAAGTTAGTTTAGTGGATAATTTGAAAGACTAAAAAATTAAAATATATTACAGAGTGGAGCTTTGATAGCTCGTCGGGCTCATATCCGCCAGCTGGCGGACACACGTTCGAGTCCGGTAGCGTTAAATTGAAAGTCTGAATTAAAATATATTGCGGGGTGGAGCAGTTGGTAGCTCGTCGGGCTCATAACCCGAAGGTCACACGTTCGAGTCGTGTCCCCGCTACTATAGGCCGGTTAACATTGTTGACCGGCTTTTTTTTGTTTAACCAATGCCCAAGTTATGTTTGCTGTATATGTTCTCCACTCCGGTAATACGATAATATATATATTGGATATACTGCTAATCTAGAGGAAAGATTCAAGTCGCATAACCTTTAAGTTAATTAGCAGCATTCCTCATCTTGCTAGCAAAGAGCTCAATTCTACTAGTCAAATAACCCATACTACTAGCGAAGTAGTCTATCCATCCAATAAGGAAAATAATTCTTCCCCCCCTCAAGCCCCATATTAGAACTCGTAAACAGACAATTGCAAACCTCCTGTGACTACTACCAACTCACTAAATTTCAATTATATACCTAAAATATGATTGAAACACCAACACAACTATAACTTAAAGTTATTGAACATGATATTTTTTAATGAAAAACCATTAAATAATTTATTGATATTTGGGCATTGGAACTTTCGTCAGCTCAATAACTAAAACAAAAAAATGAACAAACAAGAACAACATGAAACAGAAAAAGCAGTAATAAAAATAGCGCGCTATACCATAGGGATAGCTATTTTAGCGCTTTTATGTATTATAATATCAGTTTGTACACTCTTTGCTAATAGAAGCACTGCAACACCATCTCCTAAAGCTGTTACAAACAAACAAAACACACCGTCTACCAGCACATTACCAACAAGTGCTAGAGAGATACCCGCAAGCAGCTGGAAAGCCCCCGCTACTATCCCCGAAGGAAAAGCTGGCGAGAAAATTAGGTATGGTAAAGAACTTATTGCTCATACATCCGTCTATTTGGGACCAAAAGGTAAAGTTGCCGCTATCTCCAATGGGATGAACTGCCAAAACTGCCATAATGATGCCGGAACGAAACTCTTCGGTCTTAACTATTCCGCCGTAGCCTCCACCTATCCCCAATTCAAGGCGCGTTCGAATGGTTGGGTATCAGTAGCCGATCGAATTAATGGTTGCTTTCAACGAAGTTTGAACGGGGAAAACCTCGATACGACCTCTCATGAGATGAAAGCAATGATCGCTTATATGGAATGGCTGGGAAAGGATGTTGCCAAAGGTGAAAAGCCGGCAAATAATGCCGTTGAAAAGCTTGCCTATCTAGATCGTGCTGCAGACCCAATTAAAGGAAAAGTAGTTTTTGCCAATAATTGCCAAAGCTGCCACGGTTCCAATGGAGAGGGTCAGTTAAATACCGAGGGCACAGAGTTCATTTATCCTCCTTTATGGGGGGAAAGCAGCTATAACGATGGCGCAGGTCTATATAGACTTAGCAATTTCGCCGGCTTCGTAAAGAACAATATGCCTTTTGGCGCAAGCTACGACCATCCACTATTAACAGACGAAGAATCCTGGGATGTAGCCGCATTTGTTAATTCGCAGGAAAGACCGCACAAAGACCAGTCACAAGATTGGAAAGATCTTTCAAAAAAACCAATAGACTTTCCCTCCGGACCTTATGTAGATCAATTTAGTGATCAACAACATAAATACGGCCCATTCAAACCAATAGAAAAAACATTAAACAATAAGTTATAAATTTTAACAATTAACAACCATGAAAAAAGTACTTTATGCACTATTTGTATTGCTGTTAGCAGTTTCTGTAAAACCTGTTGCCGCACAAAACCAACCAACGTTCACAGGCGCAGAAGCAAAACTTAAGCACTATAAAGCCTTATACATCATTAATTCCGCTGATGAAAAGAGAATTGCCGGAACACTTCGAAACATTAAAAATGCACTGGAAGACCCTCGTTTGAAGGGCAAACTTGAAGTCGAACTTATCGCTTTTGGAGACGGGGTAAGTGTTTATCAGCAGACAGGCCCTTTTGAGCAGACGCTGAAAGATTTACAGTCTCGAGGTGTCCTTTTAGCACAATGTGAAAACACACTCAAAGAACGCAAGATAAATAAAGACAGTCTATTTTCCTTTATCAGCTATGTCCCTAGCGGCAACGGTGAAATTATTATCAGGCACTATCAGGGCTGGGCTACGATACACCCCTAACACATAAACTATTACTATAAATTCAGTTTTTATATTACTAAAACACTCATGCTACTTTTTCAAAATAAAATATGGGCAGTACTGGTTTCCCTAATTATTACGGCACAGGCCTATGCACAAGATCACCGTTTCGACCCACCATGGAATACACCCCCAGAAAGTAAAGTTCAATTTACCGTTCCCGGGATAGATAATGTCCCTGATTTATTTGGAGATATTAATGATCCACAATTAGTCGTATTCTTCGCCGGCAATCAGTTCATGTGCATAGATGAGCTAATAGCCGCTTTTAAAAAAGCTCACCCTAGATATCAGCGTGTTTTTGCCGAAACCTTGCCTCCGGGCATACTGGCTAAGCAGATTATAAATGGAAATATGGTCATTGGTAACATGCGCATTTCGCTGAAACCGGATGTTTACACTGCGGGCAAAAGTCGAATCGATCAGATGACGGAATATTTCAGCAAAACGCAGCTTTATGCAAAAAACCACCTGGCAATCATGGTTCGAAAAGGCAACCCTATGCACGTGCACGAACTAAAAGATCTAGGACGAAATGACGTACGTGTTAGTATGCCTAATCCCGAGTGGGAAGGTGTGGGTAAACGCATTGAAGAAGCCTATTTAAAAGCCGGCGGAGAAGCACTTAAACAAACGATCATGGAAACCAAAGTTAAAGATAGTACCACTTACCTTACGCAAATCCACCATCGTCAGTCGCCTATGCGCATTTTATATGACCAAAGTGACGCCGCTCCTGTTTGGTATACAGAGGCTTACTATCAGCAAATGATCAATCATCCCGTTGAGCTCATTACTATTCCTCAAAACGAAAACATACAGGCACAATATATAGCTGGTCTAATGAAAACAGCACCACATCCACAGGCTGCCGAAGATTTCATGAATTTTTTGACGAGTCCACAAGCTAAAGCTATTTATAAGAAATATGGCTTTATAACAGAATAATTAAAACACAAGTCTGTATCAAAAGCAATTATGCTACTTTTGATACAGACTTGTGTTTATCATTACCACTATGCTAGATTTCCGTTTACAGGTATTTTACACCGTAGCTAAAAGGCTTAATTTTACGAAAGCTTCAGTTGAGCTTTATATCAGTCAACCAGCTGTAACGAAACATATCAAAGAGCTCGAAACCGAATACAAAGTATCCTTATTTGAGCGGAGCGGAAACAAACGAATCCTGCTCACACCTGCTGGTGAAATCTTATTGCATTATACCGAACAGTTAAAAAAGATATACCAAGAACTGGCCTACGACATGAGCCTACTCGCAAAACAGCATAGCGGAAAATTGAAGATCGGCGCGAGTACCACAATAGCACAGTACATAATTCCGCCAGTTTTAGCCGAGTTTCACAGGAAATTTAAAGACATACAAATCCTACTGATTACTGGAAATACGGAAGACATTGAACAAGCACTTCTAAAAAAGGACATTGAGTTGGGTATCATAGAAGGAATATCCAGATCGCCACAGCTTAAATACGAGCAGTATCTTCAAGACGAGCTGGTGTTAGTGAGCTCTACGTTAAATAGTAGTATAAAAAAGGACATCATTAAGCCAGAGGAATTAAAAAAATTCCCTTTACTGTTACGTGAACATGGCTCGGGCACACTCGATGTAATTGCGCATGCATTAAAACCACATGGTTTAAGGTTGGCAGATCTACAAATTGAAATGCAATTAGGGAGTACCGAAAGCATCAAATCTTATCTCCTACATAGCAATTGCCTTGCCTTCCTTTCCGTACACGCTATAGTAAAAGAATTAAAGAACAATGAATGCCGTATTATAGATATCAAAGGAATTACCATAGAACGTCCTTTTGATTTTATCCAGCTCCATGGCCAACCATCTTCTGTAGCAGAACTATTTATGCGTTTTGCCCGAAACTTGTAAACTATTCTTCTTCATCTTCAACTTCTCCCACTTTTTACGCTGTATAAAAGTCAAACTATCGGCATAACGCTTATTTAAATTGCATAATAAAAGCAATTTATATAAGTTTGTGCCACCACAATCAGTGTTACAGATACACTGTTAAAAGGATTGTTTTTCTAAAAAGTAAAAATTTAGCATATTATGTCAAATACCTCTAAAATTATCTACACCAAAACTGATGAAGCTCCGGCTTTGGCAACCTATTCCTTATTACCCATCGTCAAGGCTTTCACCGCCTCATCGGGCATTGATGTAGCATCCCAGGATATTTCTTTAGCCGCAAGGATATTAGCGGTATTTCCAGAGCAGCTAACCGACGAACAGAAAGTGCCAGATGCGTTAACGGAACTTGGCGAATTAACATTGTTGCCAGAAGCCAATATCATCAAATTGCCCAACATCAGTGCTTCTGTACCGCAACTCAAAACAGCAATTAAAGAATTACAGGCTAAAGGTTATCAATTGCCAAACTATCCTGACGAGCCGTCAAGTGACGAAGAGAAGGAAATAAAAACAAAATACGATAAAATCAAAGGAAGTGCCGTTAACCCTGTTTTGCGCGAAGGCAACTCCGATCGGCGGGCCCCAAAAGCAGTAAAAAATTACGCAAAAAAACACCCACATAGCATGGGAGCATGGCGTTCCGACTCCGAATCGCATGTATCAACTATGAATAGTGGTGACTTCAGGCATAATGAGAAGTCGATTACGATAAGTGAAGAAACTGATGTCAAAATAGTATTTACAGATAAGACCGGTAAGCAAACTGTGCTTAAGGGAAAAACTCATTTGCTAGCCAGCGAAATTATCGATGCAACCGTAATGAGTAAAAATGCATTATTAAAATTTTTAGCCGATCAACTAGCGGATGCTAAAGCAAAAGGCATTTTATTCTCCTTACACATGAAAGCAACCATGATGAAAGTTTCAGACCCTATCATTTTTGGTTATGCAGTAAAAGCATTTTTCAAGGATGTATTTGAGACTTACGGTGATGATCTAAAAGCTGTTGGCGCAAATCCCAACAGCGGCCTAGGGGATGTTTTAAATGCTGTTGAGAAGTTACCCACCGATAAAAAGGATGCCGTTAAGACGGCAATTCAAAATGCCATAAAGAATGGACCGGCACTTGCCATGGTAAATTCCGATAAAGGTATTACTAACCTACATGTCCCAAGCGATGTTATCGTAGATGCCTCCATGCCGGCAATGATCAGGAGTTCCGGACAAATGTGGAATGCCGAAGGCAAGCTTCAAGATACCAAGGCGGTAATTCCAGATAGCAGTTATGCTGGCGTATACGAAGCCACGATTGAATTCTGCAAAAAGAATGGTGCTTTCGATCCTGCAACCATGGGTACCGTGCCAAATGTTGGATTAATGGCCCAAAAGGCAGAAGAATACGGTTCCCACGATAAAACTTTCGAAATTACAGTAGATGGTAAAGTAGATGTCATCGATGCTAACGGCAGAGTATTGTTAAGTCACGCTGTAGAGGCAGGCGATATCTGGCGAATGTGCCAGGTAAAAGATGCGCCAATACGTGACTGGATTAAACTTGCTGTTACCCGTGCACGAGCATCTGAAACCCCCGCGGTGTTCTGGTTAGATGAAGAGCGTCCGCATGACGCAGAGCTTATCAAAAAGATCAATGCTTATTTACCTGATCATGATACTACAGGCTTAGATATCCGTATTTTATCTCCAGAGAAAGCTACAGTATTCACATTAGAGCGGGTTAAAGCGGGCAAAGATACCATCTCCGTAACCGGGAATGTGCTCCGGGATTATCTTACAGACCTATTCCCCATCCTAGAATTAGGTACTAGCGCTAAAATGCTTTCCATTGTTCCCCTAATGAATGGTGGCGGATTATTTGAAACTGGCGCGGGCGGATCGGCGCCTAAACACTTAGAACAATTCATAGAAGAAGGTCACCTCCGTTGGGATTCATTAGGCGAGTTCCTTGCTTTGGCAGTCTCTTTTGAACATTTAGGCACTAATTATAATAACCCAAAAGCACTGGTTTTGGCAGAAACCCTAGATCAGGCTACCGGTAAATTATTAGACAATCAAAAATCACCTTCCCGCAAAGTCAATGAGTTAGATAATAGAGGTAGCCATTTCTATTTGGCACTATATTGGGCAGAAGCTCTTGCAGCGCAAGATAAAGACACCGATTTAAAAACTCAATTTACAACTGTAGCAAAGCAATTGGCCGAAAGCGAAGAGAAAATCATAAATGAGCTTAACGCCGCACAGGGATCTAAGGTTGACATTGGAGGCTACTACTTGCCAGATGATGCTTTAACCAATACAGCAATGCGTCCAAGTGTAACCTTTAATAAGGTAATTGCCTCATTAGGTTAAATATAAAGCACTATAAAAAAGAGAGCTTTGCCATAGCTATGGCAAAGCTCTCTTTTTTATAGTGCAATAATAAATCATCAATTTCTAAAGCTGTTGTTGCACGAATACTCAGATGAAACGCGATGACTCATGGCCTTCTACAAAAAACTAATTAAAAACCGCTTTAAATATTGCTCAATATTTGTATTTTAGCCACAATATATATTATGGAAAGCAATCGAACGGAGGAGACCCTCAACAGTAAAGGCCAGCTATTTAGAATTACCTATCAAGATATCGATCATTATTTTCGTGTACTTGAACCAATCAAAATTACTGCATCTACCAATGAAATTGAAATTTTAATAGATGAGCAGGCACATACTATTGAACGCGATGGCAGGTTATGGATATTTAAAAATTCCACCTTAGCCGACGATTTTGCCAATGCTATCGGCAGATTAATATGTCTACGATACCGGCTTTAACCATCCGAGGTATTGAATATTCCCAATAGTCTTACAATGTCAATCCTTATCCTTAACTTTGCGCCAATTACACACCTCAGTGCGTAGGTATTTAAAATTAATACCCAAAAAGGAATAAAGAAGCAAAATGTCTAATATTATCGCAATAGTTGGCCGGCCGAATGTTGGCAAATCAACATTATATAACCGTTTAACAGAATCCAGAAAAGCTATTGTTGACGACTTTAGCGGCGTAACGCGCGACCGGCACTATGGACAGGCCGAATGGATTGGCAAAACATTCACCGTTATCGATACTGGTGGTTATGTGCATGGTTCTGATGACATATTCGAAGCTGCCATCCGAGAACAAGTGGTCATTGCAATTGAAGAAGCAACCGTAATCATATTTATGGTAGATGTAACTGTAGGCATTACGGATTTAGATGATGACATTGCCCGCTTGCTACGTCGGTCTAAAAAGCCTGTGTTCGTGGTAGTGAACAAGGTAGATCACCATCAATTGCATAACGAAGCTGCCGTATTCTACAGCCTAGGTTTAGGCGAAATCTATAATATTTCTTCCATGACAGGCTCCGGCACAGGAGAATTGCTGGATGAGGTGGTTAAACATTTTGAAGAAACAGACGAAGGAGAACCTACACTACCTAGATTTGCTATTGTAGGTCGTCCTAACGTAGGCAAATCTTCCTTAATCAATATCCTAATAGGTAAAGAGCGCAACATTGTAACACCTATCGCTGGTACTACGCGAGACGCTATACAAATTCATTATAATCAATTTGGGCATGAGTTTATGCTAATTGATACCGCTGGCTTGCGTAGAAAAACCAAGGTAAAGGAGAATATCGAATTTTATTCGGTAATGCGTACTATTAAAGCTTTGGAAGAAGCCGATGTGGTCATCTTAATGATAGACGCTACAGAACCTCTCGAGTCGCAAGATGTTAATATATTTCATTTAGCAGAAAAAAATAAAAAAGGAATTATTTTGTTGGTCAATAAATGGGATCTCGTAGAGAAAAACCATAAATCAACCAAACAGTTTGAAGAGCAGATTAGAGAAAAAACAGCTCCATTCACCGATTTTCCTATTATTTTCACATCGGTTATCGAAAAACAACGGATATTCAAGGCATTAGAAACCGCTGCTGAAGTTTATGAAAATAAATACAAAAAAATCCCAACTTCAAAGCTTAATGACGCCTTGTTGCCTATCATTGAGAACTATCCCCCACCAGCAATTAAAGGGAAATATATAAAAATAAAATATATCACCCAAATTTCCGGCCGCTCGCCTATGTTTGCGTTCTTCTGCAACCTTCCCCAATACATTAAAGATCCCTATAAAAGGTTTATCGAAAATAAGCTCCGCGAAAATTTCGACTTTAAGGGCGTTCCTATACAAGTATTCTTTAGACAGAAATAAAAGCTTAGTGCGCCACGACTTGGTAAATTGTTGCTTATAAAGGAAGGTTTAATTTATGCGCCGATCGCGCAGATTTCTTCTATTTTGTTCGCAACAGTCCTCCGTTCTAGTTAAAATATCGCCTAGGAAATTTGCGGTTGCAGATTGAGACACTACCATTGTAGCAAAGTTCCAAGCGATGAGTTTATTTACCACGTGTTCATTTTAAAGGCATTCATGAACTCCCTTTGGTCGGTTTTGCGTCACTTTTTGCGGAAACCACGAAGTAGCATGAGTACCTTTTAAAACAAACAAAACATGAATAAAAGTGACACACAATTAAAAAAGTAATCTAAATTAAACCTTCCTTTTTACTTGGCAGTCAGAAATAAAATAAAGCCGATTATTCTATTGACGTAGCCCCAAAGAAATTTGCTTGATCCGTTACACGGATTATTCGTTATATTTACCACAATAGTATATACAAAATCAGCTTTAACCAATATAGGCGATAGCCGATTTTGTATGTTTTGGATAAACTCTTGTGAGTAGTATATGTCGAACCTGATAACGATAAAAGATATAGCTCGTGCCCTGAACATTTCTGTTTCTACAGTGTCCCGCGCCCTTAGAGACACCTATGATGTAAGCCGGGAAACAAAAAACAGGGTAAAAGCCATGGCGATAACACTCCGCTATAAACCTAATTTTAACGCAATGGGTTTAGCGAATGGTAAAACACATAATATCGGAATAATAATCCCCTTCATAACAAATTATTACTTCTCAACTGTAATCACCGGAATCCAGGAAGCTGCCTATAATAATGGTTATAACATCATCTTATACGTTACTAATGATTCATCCGATAGGGAATTAGCCATCACACGAGACCTATCCATAGCTAGCTTAGACGGACTATTAGTGTCAACCTGCTGCAATAACGGAGATCACTTCACTGAATTAATTGAGAAAGGCATGCCCGTTGTATTTTTCGATCGTGTCATTCAAGACATTGAAGCATCAAAAGTTATGCAAGATGACTATAATGGGGCATTTGAAGCTACAGATCATCTCGCGAAAAAGGGTTATACCAAAATTGCCCATATCGCCGGTCCAAATGGGCAACCATTTACCGAAAACCGTCTACAGGGCTATCTCGACGCGCTAAAACGCAATTGCTTACCAATAAAAAAAGAATGGATTATTCACTCAGGTTTTTCTCAAGAATGCGGGGAGCAAGATACCTTAAAACTGCTTAGGGATAAAAAGAATCGCCCAAATGCTATTTTTGCCGTCAATGATCGGAAGGCGGTTGGAGCAACTCTCGCACTTAAAACGCGCCGAATTCGGATTGGTCAAGATTTCGGCATTATAGGTTTCACTAATGACCCTATTTCCTCGTTGCTTTCACCCACTATCAGTACAATAGCCGAGCCCGCATTTGATATTGGCTATACAAGCTGCGAGCTGCTATTGAAACATATCAATAAGAAACAAACTCCTGTTCAGGAAATTATTCTGCCAGGCATATTAATAGAACGCCAATCAACTCAAAGAGCCTAAACGAACGAATGACTAAGCTGAAGCGTTAATCCCTATCAGACCAAAGCACCTTTCCGCATACCATAGACAAACGGACGTTGATATCCGCATCAAAAATCACAATATCGGCATCTTTTCCGCCTTCCAATGTCCCCTTCCGCTCTTGAATTCCCATTATACGTGCAGGTGTTGCACTGATCATTTGCACGACATCCAATAAAGGAAGTCCTGCCATATTAATCATCGTCCTTACCAGTTGATTAGCTGTTGCTATGCTGCCAGCAAAAGAAGTTCTATCAGGCAATTTTGCTACGCCATCTTCTATTATTACCCGCAGTCCATCGTGTTCGTGCCCTAAAATGCTTTCTTTCACAGCTGTTCCAGCAGCACGCATAGCATCTGTTATCAGCGCTATTTTGTCCTGCCCTTTTACTTTATAAATTAGTTTCAACAGAGCTTCCGGCAAATGTATTCCATCCGCAATAACCTCCACATCCAATTCATCCAGCAATAAAGCACTTTCAACTACACCAGCGAAACGAAAAGCATCTCTCCTGGTAACACCAGACATTCCGGAGTATAGATGCGTAGCTAAGGAATATCCATGTTTAACAGCTTTCAAGACATCCTCATAAACAGCATCCGTATGGGCTATTGCAGCCAAAATATTCTTTTTTCTCAAGGCCTTACCAAAAGCTAAAGCACCTTTTAATTCAGGAGCAGCACTCCATCGCGCGATAAGATGCGCTTGTTCTAAAATCTCATCGTATTCCTTCGGGTCAGGATCCCGAATAAATTTTGGGTCTTGCGCTCCCCGTTGGTTCATAGCAAAATAAGGACCTTCCAGATGCATTCCTAAAAATTGCGCTCCTGAGCTATTTAGCTTATTAGCTTGTTCATAAACCATTAATGTTTGTAAGAGCTGCTCCTTGGTACTTGTTAGCGTTGTAGGCACCATTGCCGTTGTGCCATACTTTAAATGTGTTTCTGCAATACACAAAAAAGACTCCACACGGCCATCCATAAAATCTGCTCCCCCGCCCCCATGAACATGGATATCAATAAAGCCCGGAGAAACATAACACCCGGCAGCATCCACAACTACTGCATCCGCAACTTCAATCTCACCCTCACTTATCTTTTTAATAATGCCATTCTCAATCAATAAGGTTCCCTTACTCAAAATGCTATGAGGAGTTATGATCTTTCCATTTATTATTTTTATCATACCTAATAATGACAAGTAACTATGTTAAACTTAATAACCTTCACATGCGCATGCTTCTACTTTGTGAGAGCATCTTATAGCCTAAACTTAGCTAAATTTGCTTTTATATGCAATATAACCCCATTGCATATAAAAACAATTATCGATCTCTCCTCTACTTTTGAGAACTTATCTTATAGAGGAAATATACCATTTTCATATTGCATCAACCATCACAACAAGGACGCCGAGTCATTATCCAAGTAAAAACTGCAACTCGGATGCCGCTGTAAAATACTTGCTGGATAGTTATTACTTAACTGCTGTTGCAAACTATCTTTTACTGCCTGCGCCTTTCTCGCATCCGGAACCGAGCAAATAATATGTTTAGATTTGCATATCTGCTTCACAGACATGCTAATTGCTTGTGTAGGAACCTCATCCATAGCAGTAAACCAGCCTTCGCCTAACTGTTGCAGGCGACATTGCGCATCCAAATGAACGATCAAATAAGGCTCTTCGGTATCAAAATCAGCCGGAGGATCATTAAAAGCTAGGTGACCATTCTCGCCAATTCCAACCAATGCCACGTCAATGGGGTGTTTGCTGATTAAGTCTCCTAAACGTTTACGTTCAGCCTCTGGATCTGTCTCCCCATTGATGAGATAAACGGCTTTCAATGGAGGAACACAAGCTAAAAATCGTTCCTTTAAATATTTCCTGAAGCTAGCAGGGTGCGTAACCGGCAGTGCAATATACTCGTCCAAATGAAACATCGTCACCTTCGACCAGTCTATATCTTCTTTTATAAGTTGTTTAATTGTTTCGAATTGACTGGTACCTGTTGCTAAAATAATGTTAGCTTCTCCATTTCTTTCAATAGCGTCCGTAATTAGCTTACCAGCTTCTTTTCCCGCGGCTTGCCCTAATGATGCCGAGTTCGGCGTTTTTATAATATTCATTGTATTTTATATTTAAAACTTAAACAATAGTCTACTCCGTAGAGCAGTAAGCCTGCTTTACGAAAAACAAATTATTCGGATTTTCTTTTTATTTTATTTACACGTTTACACCGGTGGTTCCTCCATGTTCCAGTGTAACATTTACGGGCGTATTACTCTTCCATGCCCCACCTGTAAAATCAGGTATATCAATCGCATTGCTCCTATTGGCTACCGACCACTCGCTTAGTGGGCCAATAACGCTCCAAGTGGCGGCGTCGTAAACATCCATATCCATAGGCAAACCATTGCGTAAGCAATCAATCAGTCGCCAATCCATCATAAAATCCATTCCACCATGTCCACCAATCTGTTTGGCCAGTTCACCAATTTTTTTAACAATTGGAGGGGTGTAGTGATCTTCTATGCCCTTCATTTCCTGTTCATTTAACCAATCTTCATGGCCTGTAGCTATTTTTCCTGGTAATGGATATTTCTGTGCAGTGGCTTTTGTTCCACTTAAGAGGTGAAGACGGGAATAAGGTCTAGGGGATGAAACATCGTGTTGTACCATAATTGTCCGCCCTTTACTGGTGCGTATCGTGCTCGTATTCATGTTACCACGAAAGTGTTTTCCTACATATTGCTTAAAATAAGCATCTTCAGCAGCCATTTTCTCCGCATAAGGTTCCAACAAAAAGTCATTAGACGACATCGATACCATGTAGTCCAAACGGTCGCCCCTATTAATGTCCATAGCCTGGCAAATCGGACCAAAACCATGAGTAGGATACAGGTTCCCATTTCTTTCAGCGTTATGTTTTAAACGCCAGTAGTTCCATCGGGCATCTTTTTCAAACAGGCTGGGTAAAATGTGATGAATATAAGCACCTTCACCATGAACGAGTTCACCAAAGAAACCTTGTCGAACCATGTTCAGCGTTAGCAACTCGAAGAAGTCATAACAGCAATTTTCCAACATCACACAATGCTGTTTCGTTTTTTCAGAAGTTTCTACCAGTTTCCAGCAATCTTCAACCGTATAAGCAGCTGGAATTTCTGTAGCTACATGCTTACCATGCTCCATCGCGTATACAGCTATGGGAGTATGCAGATCCCAGTGGGTGCAAACGTAAATTAGATCAATGTCATCCCGCTCACACACCTTTTTCCAATCTTCTGCACCATCCTTGTAAAACACTGGGTCATGCCCGGCACTTTTAATACGCGCTTTCGCCTCTTGTACCTTTTCTGGCCGTATATCACATAGTGCATTAATGCGTACACCATCTAGATAACTTACACGCTCTACCGCTGCACCACCTCTATTTCCTAAACCTATAAAACCTACTCTAACGGTATCTATTTTGGGAGCTGCATAACCACACATGTTAAACTGTTGCGTGTAGTCCCGGCTACTCGCATCCAGTATATGTTGCAGTTTACTTTCTTTTTGAGATTTTGTCTCTTTAACATCACAGGAAGGCAATGCCATACTTCCAACGGCACCAATGCTCGCAATACCTGTATATTTCAAAAAATCTCTGCGGTTACTTTTCATCTTTATATAATTTTTATTTACTTCATTTTATTACACTCAATCTGTAAACGATACCTCATTAGCCGTACTAAACTGTTTTTTCAATAAGAGTAGTTCTTTTTCTAACGCTTGCTTTTTCACTGCGGTGAGCATATTGCCAGACATGCTTCTAGCGTGCTTGAAATTAATTTTGCTCTCACTGAGAGCTGCCATAAATGTAATATCCCCCCAGGTCAAAATTCCTGGAAGATAAATGGCCATATTATAAAAGTCTATGCCCTCACGATCATCAAACCGACAACTGTAAGGGCAGTCATTTAATATTAATTCGTCCACCTTATACCATACAGAAAAAAGCAAAGCTGCAACCGCAGTCTCTTTATAGGCCTGTATATTTACCTGCACGTCTCCCCTTTGCTGTAACCAAGTATTAATTAGTGTTAAATCTGCCATCCATTCGCCTATCACCGTTCGGCCTAACCAAATGGCCGACCTGGAAAGCGTATGAAAATCGGGCAATTTTCCGTCTATTTTTCTTGCTTCCGCAGATGCCTGTTCACCTGTTCCCCATAAATCCAATAGTATAATATTTTCACCATGCTTTATACTGTTTTCGATAGCTTGTGAAGGAATACTATCCTTTCCTCCAACATGTATAAATAAGCGGTAGGCTTTTGTTTTCTCTTTTGCAGGATACCATAATAAAGGAAGGTGCTGGCCTTCCGATGTAATTAAGGCTATTTTTCGCCATCCATTCTCCTCTCCCAATTGCTCCACGCTTTTTAATTTCCTTTCCTCCATTTCGCCAATAATCCCCTTTAGCGCTTTGCGTTTATCATCAGCCGTGTTTAACTCCTGTAAAAGGGCTTTATGTAAATTGGCTCCCTGTAATTGGCAAAATGTTGCTGTACCCATTACTGCATTTTCCCGTCTACCGTTAGGGTACGTAGCTAAACGCTTTGCCGGTAAGGGCACTACCTCAGGCGCTTTCCGCGCTTCACCCATTCCCTGTCCTTTTAACTGAAAATCAAACCAACCAAGTAGGGCATCTCGCATCACGGGCCAATAACCATGGCCTGTGTCAAAACGTTCATAAGACAATTTATCTTCGGCACCTTCCATAGCAAAAAACGCTTGGGCACGATCAAAACTCTTAAGCATTTCTGTAGGAAAAAAGGCAGGATTAGTATCTTGATTGGCACTGAATATTTTCAGTGCGCGCGGAGCAATCAAACCAAGTACAGCGGCCTCTTCTGTAAAAGTAAGTCCTTGTGGCAAAAGTTCACATACACAGTTACTATTCATAATATACGACTGGAATGTACCTACGCTAACTACAGGAACTGCTGCCTTTACCCGTTCGTCCATAGCTGCCAGCCACATGGTCTGATTGCCGCCTCCACTAGCCCCTGTGGCCCCAATTCGTGTCGCATCTACTTCCGCTAAGGAACAAAGTAAGTCCACCGCACGGATATTATCTGTTAACTGCATTCCCAAAAGCGATTGTCCGACATTTAATAAAGAAGCACCTAAATTAGCGCCATGATATTCTTGTACCTCGGGTTGTGTGCAGCGCTCACCCGTACCCCAAGCATCTATCGTCATGGCCACATAACCAGACTTTGCCAGCACTTGGGCAACAGATTGAAATAAGGCCGATCTACGCGCATCCGGCCAATGGCCATGTGTCACAATCACACCTGGAAAAGGCCCTTTGCCATGTGGGATGTAGAGATTTGCTGTTGCGTAGATTCCAGGCCTTGTTTGAAAGCGAATATTCTTTATTATATAAGTACTTTCTTTTACCCTCCCCGTCTCTTTCAGCTCCAGCGGCAATTTCGAAAAGTGCTTCAAGCCCGATGCACGCTCTATTTGTTGTTTGAGTAATATGCGTTCCCGCTGCCAAGAAAGACTATCGCCAAAAATTGCTTGCCGCTGGGAAGCCTCTGCTGCCAATTGCCGATAATGCTGGGCAATAAAATCCCTTGGTTTTTCTTGATCCAGTACCTTTGGCAAAGCTTTTCTTTGCGCAGTTAATAAAAGCGGTATAACCATCAGTATTATCAGATTGAAACTTAAGCCCTTAATCCACATAAATTAACACTTTACAAATACTAATCAACATCCCACCATAATCGGGTAGCTGCATTATCCGGCCCACCTAATAAAGCTCTTCCTTTTTCCAGTTCAACGGCATTACTAGTCTCCTCCGTCAAAGGGTAGGGCATTCTTTTAATAAAAGTACCTACGGGTAAATCTGTATTATCCGACTGTATTAATGGATATAAGGTCGGATAACCAGTTCGTCTAAACTCTGCCCATGCTTCCATACCATCTGGAAAAACTGCTAACCATTTTTGTGTCCCGATCTGTGCTCTTTCCTCATCCTCTTGGCCCGACCATTTAATGGGTGTATTGGCAACAGCAGGAGAGTTATTCGCATCTCCAGGAGCAACTGGCACCGCATTACTAAGCAAATAGGCCGTTATTTCCTGATCCCCAGCTCCCCATTGCTGCAAACTGACGCGAATACCCTGTTCGTAAAATTCTTGGGCATCTCCCCCCATATTCCATCCATTTAATGCTCCTTCCGCACGCAAGAAAAAAGCCTCAGCAGCATTCATAACAGGCTGTTCCCGTTCTAAATTTGGAATCCATGATTTGGCATCGGCGTTCCAGGTGACCCAAGACGGACCTACATTGGCATTCTGTGCACTCGTATTTCTAGGATTATTAAGAGAAGAAGGAGGAAGTCCGTTTCGCAGGCTATTGAATTTCCCATTCGTTACGTCGGGTTGAAAGTATTGCTCCATCCGGGGATCCTGATATCCTTTTAGATAGGACGCTATTGTAGAGCTCATGGCAAACTCGTTCCATGCAGCAACCTGCGAAAGTCCATTCGAATCATTTCCCTTCAATGATTTCGCTAAATTGGCATTATCTCCATTGCTTTCGAAAACGCCCGATGCTACCGCTGCTTCAGCCTCTTGTTTTGCACGAGCAGGGTCTACTGCCGATATTCGTAAGGCTAAGCGTAAACGCAATGTATTTGCAAATTTGATCCAATTCAGTACATCGCCATCATACATTAGATCATATCCTTTAAAAACGGAAGTATTATTACCAAGAGCCTTTAAATTAGCAACTGCAGTATCTAAGCGCTTAAAAAAATCATCGTAAATTGCATCCTGCGGATCATAGGGTATCGACTCAATTGGTTCTACTGCTTGGAAATAAGGAACAGGTCCAAAATAGTCTGTAATACGATGAAAAGCATATACCCACCAGATGCTTGCTAACGCTGCTTCACCCGATGCCGGATCGGCATTATCAAGTATGGATTTCAACTGAGGGGCTGCATTAACATACACAACTGTCCAAAATCTTCTTTGCCAATCGGGTGTTAATATATACCGATCTGCTTGAAAAGAGGTAACAGACGATGCATAATATTGTGCATACAAATCCGCGCCCAGATTTTGCACTGTTTGATAAAAGCTGAAATCCATAGCAGCTGCAGATTGGGCCTTTGCAAACATAAAAGGCATTTCCCGCTCACTAACTTCTGTTATTTTGTTAGAATCCGTGTTCATTTTCTCAAAATCCTTTGTACACGAGATAATGAGACTAACGAATATGACACATATTAAAATCTTTTTCATATTTAGATTTTTTAGCTATTCAAAACTGTTTACTTATATCTAATCGGCGAACTTAAAATGACGCTTTTAAATTAAGGCCAAAACTTCTTATCGCTGGAGGCAAACCAGATTCTACGCCCTGAAAATTGCCTGCGCCCAAGGCTGCCTCCGGATCAACCGGAATGGTTCTATCAACGCCCGGAATATCCAGTTTAGCCTTTCCCCTATAAAAAAAGAAAAGGTTACGTGCTACCAAAGCAATGCGTGCATCTTTAACAACGCTATTTTTTATATCGAAGCGATAAGACAATGATAGCTCACGCATTCTAAAATTTGTAGTACTATAGGCAAAGAATTCTCCCCAGGCAGAGCGTCCATTTTGTGAAACGGTTGTCCAAAGATCCTGTGCATTTATTGCTGTAGTATTTGTGCTACCATCTGGTTTTACACCGGGAAGTACTAAATCCCCTTCCCGCCACTGTTCTGTAAAATCTCCAACGCCGTAAGCCCCTAAGAAAGATGCCGTACCTGAGACCAGCTCGCCTCCAACACGGCCATCAATCAGCATCGATAAATTGAAGTTTTTATACTCAAAGTTGTTACTCCATCCTAAAGTAAAATCCGGATTAAAGTTTCCAATTTTCTGATTCGCTGTTACTATCGGTAGTCCATTGTCATTAACCAAATACTGTCCGTCCTCATTTTTAGACCATACATAGCCATAAAGATCGCCATAGGAACCGCCAGTCTTGGCTATTACAGAAGCCAACCTAGTGCTAGCAGAGATATCTGCTTGATTTATTTTAGGATCCAACTCAATAATTTTATTGATATTCCGGGCAAAATTAATTGCGGTAGTCCATGAGAAAGATTCCTGTTTAATTGGCGTAGCCGTAAGCTGCAACTCTAAGCCTTTATTTTCTATATTTCCAGCATTAATATATTGCTGTCCAAAGCCACTAGCCATTGGTAAACCAATAAAAAGTAACTGATTTTTGGTGTTACTTTTATAAACAGTAGCGTCCAATCCTATCTTATTTTCAAAAAACTTCCATTCAACACCAAATTCTGCAGAATGGGTAATTTCAGGTTTTAAATTTCCAATAGCCCTCGTTATATCTCTACTCACAAAGCCTTCACCTGCGCCCAAATTATAAGAATAGAGCTGGTATAATAAATTCGGTTCCGCATCATTACCTACTTGGGTATAAGAGGCTCTCACCTTCCCAAACGACACCCAGCTTGGCATGGTTAGAGCGTCCGAAAGGATAGCCGACAAACCTACAGATGGGTAAAAATAACTGTGGGGGGCAGGTAGGGTTGACGACCAATCATTCCGCGCCGAAGCATCCAGGTATAAGTACTTTTTAAAGTCGATCTGCACATTGCCATATACCGATTGCATCTCCCTTTCCAAATTAACCGGAGGTGTGTTCGTAAAAGACGGTGTAGTAGCAAAGGCCAGACTAAACTGGTTGGGCAAGCTCAATCCATTCGCCATATTTTGAAGACTGCTATTCTTTCTGTTCAATACGCTTGCTCCAACATTATACGTAATGCCAAAATTATTCGATAATACATTGCTTCCTGATAAGAGTACATCCATGTTTCGTTCCCACCTGCTGATATAAGTTTCATAATATTGTCCACCGGCCTGCACATTACCTAAGGATATCGTACCATCATAAAAAGACCCGGTTATTTTATCATCGTAGCGATCAAGACTGTACCTTCCCATTATACTCAGCCAATCGGTAAGTTGGTATTTGGCAGAACCTAATAAAGTTATTCTATTCCGCTCCTCATTTACCGAAGTTCGATTAATATCCCAATAAGGATTATCAAAAATGGAGGAGGTTGTCCAATACTTTCTAACTGGTTGCCCTGTTGAAGAATTTGTACTTTCAAAATCTTTCAGCTCGCTCTCATTCATGTCTCTCGGCATAATATACGCTTCCATAGAAGTTCCCGTGTCCCCTTGCCGCGGTTTGTTTTTGATATTTTGATTTACGTAGGTGATTTTTGCATCCGTTGTAAGCTTTGGGTGCAACTTAGTATTCAGCCTCAAGTTCAAGGTATTCCGATCAAGATCGTTTCCATCAATAATTCCGCCGTTCTGATTGTTTGTATACGACATAAAGCCTTGTACATTCTCTGTTCCGCCAGATAAGTTAATCGCATTATTATAGGATGATGCTGTCTGGAAAAAACTCCTCACATTTCCAGGATAAGTTTGTGTAGGTGCACCCCAACTTTCCCCCGCAGTTTCTCCACTCTCACCGCCATTGCCCCTGCCATAAGTGTTTTGGAATTTCATCAATAGATTAGGTTGGTCAAATGAAAAGCCCCCATTATAGTTTAAAGACACTTTTCCTTCCTTTCCCTTTTTGGTAGAAATAATAATGGCGCCATTAGCCGCCCTACTACCGTATAATGCCGCAGCAGAAGGGCCTTTCAATACATTCATAGAAGCTATATCATCCGGATTTATATTAGCAGCTCCATCACTTGCCCCATAACTATTAAAATCGCTGGTTGCTTGATTAGGAGAAGAATTATCAATAGGCACCCCATCTACAACAATTAAAGCATTATTATTTCCGCTTATCGACTTATTTCCTCTCAGCACTATCCGAGCGGCTCCTCCAGGGCCGGTCGCCGCAGGCGTAATAACGGCGCCAGCCACCTTACCAGATAAACTGTTCAACACATTCCCACTATTATCTCTTACTTCATTAAGCTCGTCCCCAGAAATCTGCTGCGTAGCATAAGTAAGCGTTCTTGTTTGTCGTTCTATCCCTAAGGCAGTTACCACTACTTCATTTAGTTCAGCAGCATCGGGTGTTAATAAGACATCTAGCGTTGCAGAAGCGCCTACGGGTAATTGAGTGGCTTTATAGCCAACTGATGAAAACAGGATAATATCACCACTTTTTGCTCTTAGGCTATAGTGGCCTTGCGCATCAGTAGAAGTTCCGCTAGTGCTGCCTTTCACTAGTACACTTACGCCAGGCAAAGGGCTTTTGTCTGCCTGACTTCTAACTGTCCCTGTTATGTTCTTAAGGTCTTGGGCATAGATGATGCACGGCAAATTGAGCACCATGGCAATCAGCAATACAATTAATCGCCGAAATTGAAGAAGCAAATATTTTTCCATAATTTTCCTTTAACGTGTTGGTTACTCATAACGGTTATTTACTTAACCCAAAGCACTTAGAAAATTCACTAAAACACAAAAATATACGGAAAAATTAACGAGAACGTTATCGAAAAAACAGTTTCTATCGTTTTATCGCTTCAATTGCTCGGGTGAGCATGTGGTCAGAATCGTTTTTAATTCTAAAATACGCTTCGCTACCAAAATAAAAACGTGCAATAAGAGCTTTCATATCCAATTCAATCAGTTTTCGAGCAACAATTGCCTCTTTACTGTTTACCTCTATCCCTTTTTCTTTTGCCAGTTTAACAAAGTTGGTATAGGTATTTTTAGGTAAATTATAATGTTCTATATAATGGTCGATAGAAAAATCAGGAGCTGTAGTGACTAAACTGGTATATACGTAATCATTAATAAGATTGGCTTTAATCACCTTCTTATAAAAGCTATTTACACCTAAGGTATCTAATGGCACATAAATATCGGGCATTATGCCACCTCCTCCATAAATGGGCCTTCCGCCACTTGTATGATAAAGCATTCCCTTTAATAAAGAAGTGTCTATTACGATTCCCTCCTTGTTATTGGTTAACTCCCCAGAGCTGAATCGGTTATTGATTTCGTTGAAATACTTATCAAAACCATCCTTATACGACTTTTGAATACTTCTTCCCGAAGGTGTATAGTAGCGTGCTATGGTGAGATTTACCGCAGACCCATCATCAAAGTCATATTGATCCTGTACCAAGCCTTTCCCAAAAGAGCGCCGGCCGATTACCACACCGCGATCCAGATCCTGAATAGCTCCAGCTACTATTTCACTAGCAGAAGCCGATCGTTCGTCGATCAGTATGACAAGCTTACCCTTGTCAAACACGCCATTGCCAGCGGAGTAGTAGGCTATTTTCGGTTCATGGGCCCCCTGCGTATAGACCAGCAGCTTTTTATCTTTAAAGAATTCGCTAGCTAAAGCAGTTGCCGAGCGTAGATAACCTCCTCCATTTTCTCGTAAATCCAGAATAAGCTTATCAACGCCATATTGTTTCATTCTGATAATATTCTTTTTAAAATCGTCCGCAGTTTGTGCACCAAAGCGCTTAATTTTTACATAAGCTATCGCCGTATCAATAATATAAGCTGCATCGATACTGCTAATCACTATTTTATTACGAATTACCTTTATGGGCTCTGCTAAATCTACTCCCGCTCTATTAATCCACAAATTCACGGTGCTTCCTCTTTTACCCCTAACTTTAGCCGCCACCTCCTGTTCGTTCATATTTACTCCAGAGATAGGTTTATCATCCACTCCTATCAATTTATCTCCAATCTTTACGCCAGCTTTTTCCGCGGGGCTTCCAGCAGTTAGGGAAGTTACCATAAGCGTATCCCGCAGTCTATAATATTCCAAACCAATGCCATCAAAACTTCCATTAAGGTCTTCTCCAATTGCCTTGGCTACAGCCGGTGGCATATAGGTAGAATGAGGGTCTAGATGCGAGAGCACTTCCTTAATGGCAAAGTCTTGTAAGGTATCTATCCCCACAACATCCACATACTCGTCGTTTACCATCTGAATAAGCCGTTGAAGTTTTCCGTTTTTATCTACTAAAACCGAAGGAATAACACTAGTGCTGCTCTTGGCTTTTTCATCAACAAAACTTTGCCCCAATAATAAACCTAGGAATAAAACTCCAGCATAAGTAGCAGCAGCCAATAAGTTTTTTCTAGTTTCAGGACTCATAGCGATTTAGAGATGCTAAGGTAATTATAATAACGGAATTATGCCTAAATCATAGCCTTTTTGTCTGGATATGACCGTTTGATTTAACAGGAATCGCCATTGGCTAAAATTTAAAAAAAAATTCATAACATACAAAAAAATGTTGTTGCTATTTTCATAATTTATAGCACTATTTTACGTTAATCATTCATACTCGATAGCATACAAGATCTCCATCATTATTAGTACTCTCTATCATTACTAATACTTTGTAGGAGATGGAACTTTGCATATCAAAACAACTTTAGCTATTTTGCTCAAAATAATGACATTTTATAATTTTCTACAGCGCAGATCCACATTATCAGATATTTCGACAACAATTTAACAAATGAAAATGTTTGTATTCAGTAAAATCGGTTAACAAGAGAATTCAATACTACATATGCACGAAATAGAGCCCTTTTATCGTTGGCGCGATGATTATATAGCCGCTGAGGATGCGCAATCTCCTTTTTATGGAACGGAATACAGTGAGTTTGAATTTGATAAACAGATTTATAATTTTCTGTTACACCCGCAATGGGATTCCTTTGGTTCGAGCACACTCTATTTGAAAGTGTTGTATACTGATTATGAACGCCAGTTTACTATTATAGAAATGATTGGCGAATGGAATGATGCGATTAATAATGACATCATGCTGCTTAAGCGCGAAGTGATTGAATTAATGATTACAGCAGGTATTAATAAATTTATACTTATTGGCGAGAATGTACTGAACTTTCATGCATCAGACGATTGTTATTATGAAGAGTGGTTTCAGGAAATCGAAGATGGCTGGATTGCAGGTCTTAATTTTAGGCCGCATGTCATTGAAGAGTTCAAGAATTCCAATATCGATTACTACATTAATTTTGGCGGACACTTAGACGAATTACATTGGCGTAACCGAAAGCCAATCCAAGTGTTTAGAGCGGTTGAAGAGGTGTTGACAAAACGACTGTATTAAATTAGTTGTGCGTTATCAGTTGTAAGTTGTGAGCGCGTATATAGTTTACCAGCTTTAGGCTATATGCTTTCAGCTTTACGCTTTTAAACGTATTACTTAAACTTATAACTCTTTTTGGTACAGTGCTTGCTTTCTAAGTAACGGAGTAAATAACGAACATAATTAGTATCAAAGCTAATGATCTATGAAAACACTCGCTTTATTATTAATTGCAACTTCAATTTACCATGTTCAGGCCCAAGAAT
>Ga0182736_1000938_pt1 | contig 34490 bp, 30 predicted proteins | sample eDN5th30CKraftBY_FD_128882 | JGI IMG/M metagenome (GOLD analysis project Ga0182736, IMG submission 128882) | Enriched backyard soil microbial communities from Emeryville, California, USA - eDNA 5th pass 30_C Kraft BY (version 2) (version 2) | ecosystem: Environmental > Terrestrial > Soil >...
CATTTTTAGGCTGACCCGATGAACGCGCCTCTGCGAGTTGTCGAGAAGGCCTCAAGGCTGTTTGACGCCCTGGAGGTGCGAAGCGCGGACGAGCGCGCGGAGGAGGCGATGTCCCTGAAACGGGGCCGGAGCGGCGCTGGGGTGCCTTGGGATCGGGGGGATTGATGCAGGGCCAATATTCTCGTGGTCCATTATCTCAGGGATTGCCGCGTTTCAGGCTCGCTTGCGCCTTAGCGGCCTCGACGATCGTCAGTTTGGCGCAGGCTGCTTCGGCTCAGCCTCCGAAGCCCGCAACGACGGCCCTGGGCGCCGCGGGCGCCGACAGTTGCACGGCTCTGAAGACGCTTGGGCTTGCTGGCGTACGCATCCACACGGCGACTTCGGTGAAGCCGCAGACAGGCTTCGTTCCGGAAGCAGGTGCGCGACCGGTGGCGGTCACAGCGCCCTTCTGCCGGGTGCAGGGGGTGATTGAAACCGAGATCGGCTTCGAGTTGTGGCTCCCGGAGCCCGGTGCGTGGAACGGCAAGTTCCTGGGCGCCGGCGTGGGCGGCGATGCGGGAGCGTTCAATTTCCAGGATCTGCCGCGCGGCGTCGCCCGCGGATATGCGTCCGCCACCACCGATACGGGGCACAAGGCCAGCGACCGGACCTGGATGTTGGGCGACCCGATCCGACTGACCAACTACGCCCTTCGCGGCAATCATCGGTTGGCCGAGGTCTCCAAACAGATCGTTGCGAGCTTCTACGGCCGGCCGGTGCAGCGCAGCTATTTCATCGGCTGCTCCGGCGGCGGCCGGCAAGGCCTGAAGGAGATGCAGCGCTTCCCGGCGGACTACGACGGGATCATCGCCGGCGCCCCCGGCCCCGATACCGCCGAGATGACCGCCCGCCGGATGTGGGAGATCATCCAGCGGGAATCCCATCCCGGGCTGATGTCGCCCGCCGACTGGAAACTGGTAGCGGACCGAGGCGTGCAAGCCTGCGACGCCCTCGACGGCGTGACCGATGGCGTGGCCGAGGATCCGCGTCTTTGCCGCTTTGATCCGGGCCGCCTCGCCTGCAAGCGGGGCGAGGCGAAGGACTGCCTGAGCCCGGCCCAGGTCGCACTTGCCCGGACCATCTACGCCCCATTGAAGGACGAGACGGGCAAGAAACTCGACGGCGGCCTGCTGGCGGGCGTGCTGGTGGACTCTGGCCGCTCACGGCTGGCGCCCGCCACCTTCGGGCAAGCCATCCGACGCAAACCGGATTGGGACGGCAAGGACTTCAACCTGTCGAAGGATCTGCCGGCGATCGGACAGGCCATCCCCGAGCTGAAGGCCGACGACGTGGGGCTGGAGCCGTTCCGCGATCGTGGCGGCAAGGCGATCCTGTATCAGGGATGGATCGATCCTGCGGTGGCTTCGCGCATGACCATCGACTACGTCGAGCGGGTGCAGAAGGCGATGGGCGGGCCCGCCAAGGCAAACAGCTTCGTCCGCCTCTTCATGGCCCCCGGCGTGCTCCACTGCGGCGGCGGGCCGGGTCCAGACCGCTTTGGCGGGGCAGGCGAAGATGCGCCCCTCCCGGACGCCGACCACGATCTCCTCAGCGCCCTTGAACTATGGGTCGAGAAGGGCGTGGCGCCGGACAGGATCATCGCCTCGAAAGTCGAGGGCGGGCGCGTGGTGCGCACCCGCCCGCTCTGCCCGTATCCGCTCAAGGCGCGCTACCTCGGCAGGGGCTCGACAGACGATGCAAGCAACTTTCGCTGCGGGCGCTGAACCTCAGCGGAGATTCTTCTGCTTCACCACCCATTCGGCGTTGGTGCAGAGCCCGCAAGCCGGCCCTACGAACATCTTGCCCGCCTCGGTATCGCCCCTCAGCCGCCAGTCGAGCCAGGCCACGCCGACCTTGCCGAACGCGCCGCCGTTGAGTTCGCCATAGGTGCCGCCGTGCCCGGTCTTGTGTCGATAGGCGCGGAACACCGGCACGTGGTTGATCCGTTCGAAGTCGTCGTTGGCGTTCACAAACGCCACGTCCGAAGCGTCGCCACTGATGTAGGCGATAGGGGCATGGATCAGCTTCAGGTCGTCCTTGGTGAGTGTCTTGCCGCCGCCCATGGTGGTTGGGTCGGGGAAGAGGCCGCTGTTCCATACCACCGAGGTGACGACACGCGGATCGGCCGAGGCTTCGATGGTCTGCGCCCCGCCGCACGACATCCCCATCACGGCGATCTTGCTGGGATCGAGACGGCCCTGGAAGCGGCTGCCGGCCCGACCATTCTCGGCGATCGCCCAGTTCATTGCGTCGATCAGCTGAGAGGTGTGGGACCTCGGCGGCGGCAAATCGCGGGGCGGGCCGCCGGGCGCCGGCTGAGGCGCGCTTTCCTTCCAGATCTCCATCTCGGGCTTGTCGATCGGCCCGATCGCGACCACCAGATAACCGTGTGAGGCGATCTCGCTGAGGAACCAGCGGAAGCGGTTGCCCTCGTTGGCGCAGGCTCCGTTCCCCCACACGACGATCGGCAGTTTGCCTTTCACCGCGCCGAGATCCGAAGGCCGATAGAGGGTGTGCGTCGTCAGCCCCGGATCGGATTCCATCACCGCGCGATAAGGGCCGGACCCGATGGCCTGCGACCTGGGGACCGGCTGTGAGACGTTGGCCGCCCCTGCAAGGCTGGGCGCGCAAACCGCGATTGCGGCTGCAAACAGGGCGATACGAGACTTGAAGATGGTCATCCGTCTTCCTCCCATCATTATTATGTTTCGTGCCGACAGCTTACGCGGCGGTCGCGTTACGTGGAAACGCTGTCCGCCAACCACCAGAATAGGCGGAGGGAGCCGCGTTCATCCCCGCGAAGGTGGGCTGACGGAAGCTGTCGTGCCGGGTGGTGAAGGGACCGGCGCAGATGAGGCAAGGGCGAGCCGAAGCGAGCGATCTTTCGCTCTCGGGCGCGCTCCTCTGTCCGGCCGGTGCGGGCGGACGAACGGCAACTTTTCTCCGTGGGCGCCCGGATAGACCATGCGGACACCTCAAAATTCCACTCCATCGATCAAGTTGCGAATGTGCGCCAAGGCAGCGCGGCGTCGTAGTCAGTAGCTGAAGGTCGCCTGGATGCCGATTTCGCGCGGCCGGAAAGTCGATCCGGTGACCAGGGGCGAGGCGAAGGTGTGGGCGACGTAGAGTCGGTCGCGGGAGTTGGCGACGTTGTTGGCGAAGGCCGCCATGTCCCAGCGGCCGATCACCAGTCCGGCCCTGAGGTTGGCGACGTCGGCGGGCGCACCCTTCGCGACGATGGGGTCGTGGCCAAAGTTGCCTTTGCCCGCCCCGCGCAAATAGCCCGAGGCGTAGCGATAGTCGGCCCGGGCGTAGGCCTCGTGGCCGGCGAGGGTGGTGGAGTATTGCAGGGTGGCGCTGACCTGCCACTTGGACGCGCCGAGGGGGTCGCCGGCCTGGACGATGGTGGCCGTCAATCCCGGCGCGTGGACCGTCTCCTTGTGCCGCGCGTCGGTGTAGGCGGCGGCGATGGATAGGGTGAAGCCGCCGCCCAGCCGGGCCTGGGTCTCCAGCTCCACCCCCCGGCTGAAGGCGGTGCCGGCGTTGTCGACATAGGTGTAGCCGCAGGTCGGGAACTGGCGGCCGAGCTGGGGGCGGTTCCAGCTAATATGGAAGACGCTGAGGCTGGTCCGGACGCCGGGGCGGGGCCTCGCCTTCACCCCCGCCTCATAGCTCCAAACGCTGTCGGAGGCGTAGACGCCGGGCGGCTGGCCGCCGGCGGCGATGGGCACGGCGCACTGGCTCGGGTTGACCGGCGCGTTCACCCCGCCCGTCCGATAGCCCTTGGCGATGGTCGCATAGGCCAGCGTCTCGGCGTTGGGCTGCCAGGCGAGGCCGATGCGGGGGGTGATCGGCGTCTCGGTCACCTTGCCGGTGGTGATCTGGCGCGGATCGGCGGGGAAGGGCTGGGCAGCGGTGGGGACGAAGTCGAACGGCCGGGCGAAGATGATGCCCTTCGTCGTCTGGCGATAGGCCAGCCAGTTGCGGGAGACGCGCAGGCCCACGATGAGCTTCAGGGTCTGAGTGGCGTGGTAGTTCAGCTCGCCGTAAAGAGCCGCCTCCCGTTCGCGAATCTTGATCTCGCGGTCGGCGATGTCGCCGCCGGTGGAGATGTTGCCGAACAGGTACCTCTCCTCGATGCCGCGCAGGCGCAGCGTCAGCTCCTCCTCGTTCGAATACTCGTCGCTTTTCACGTTGAGCGCCGAGTAGGAATAGAACACCCCGGCCACCCAGCTGATCGGCCGCGCCGCCGTGTCCGAGCTGAGCCGGATTTCCTGAGTCAGGCCGTTGCGGGCGTTGCGGTAGGCGAAGCGCGAGGTCTTCTGCGGAAAGCCGGGGAAGGTCAGTGGCGCGCAGCCGCTGGCGTAGTTCAGCGGCGCCCCGCCCTGGCCGCAGGGGCCGGTGATCGAGGGCGGCAGGGCGGCCGCGCGCAAGCCGAAGCCGCCCGACGAGAAATAGCCCTTGTTGACGTCGTTGATGTAGGCCGTGACCGCCTTGGCCGTGATCTCGCCGAGTGTGTACTCGACCGCGAGGCTGGGGCTGAACATGGCGGTGACGCGCGGGCTGGTCAGGAGTTGCGGCGTCGAGGTGGTGGGGTAGAGGCCGACGGCGGTCCGGAACGGGCCGAACTGGTCGTAGGGGCCCTCGGCGTAGCCCACGAAGGCGCGGTCGGGGAAGTCGGGGAAGAGGGCGCCGAGGCCGGGGGCGAGCGAGGCCGGCCCGTTGTTGAACACGCCGCCGTTGACCTGGAAGCGGGGCACGTCCTCCCAGAAGATGTCGAGGTCGTCGACGGTCTCGCGCGAGCCGTGGAGGGTGGGGGCGATCTTCAGGCCGGGGATCGGCTCCCAAAGTAGGGCGAAGCGGCCCTGGATCGAGCGGCCAGTGTTGGTGTTCCGCCCGAACTCACGCCCGTCGTAGATGGAGACGTGGTCGATGAAGCCGCCGGTGCGCCGGCTCCACACGCTGGCGCGAAAGCCCAGCCGGCCGGGGACGATGGGGCCGCCGACCGCCGCGCCGGCCTCGTAGCCCACACCCCCGCCTTGCGTGGAGCTCAGCCCCGCCTGGGCCGTCCCCGCCATGGTGGTCAGGCTGGGCTGGCGGGTGATGAAACGCACCGTGCCGCCCTCGGAGCTGGAGCCGTAGAGAGTGCCCTGGGGCCCGCGCAGCACCTCCACCCGCTCGAGGTCGAAGAACTGCGGGTAGGCGTTGCCGTTGCCACTGAAGATACCGTTGGCTAGCCGCTTCTGAATCGGCGTGTCGTCGAGATAGACCCCCACCGTCGCCGCCCCGATGGTTGAGGTCACGCCGCGGATGGAGATGGTGGTGTCGCCCCCGGCGCCTGAGCGGAAGGTGAGCGACGGGGCGGTGCGGGCCAGATCCGCCGCCGTGCGGACCCCGTGGCGGTCGAGGGCCGCCTGGCTCATGGCGGTGAGGCTGAGCGGCGCGCGGCTGGCGACCTCGCTCTGACGCGTGGCGGTGACGACCACCTCGGCCAGCAGGTCGGAGGCGGACGGCGCCGGGGCGGTCTCCAGGGGCGGGGCGGGGGCCTGTATGAGCCTCGCCCGTTCGATCAGGATCGCCCCGCCGCTGACGCGCCGCCAGGTGAGGCCGCTGTCGGCCAGCAACAGGTCGAGGGCCTGCTCCACCGAATAGCTGCCCCGCACCGCATGGGAGAGGCGAAAGCGCACCAGAAGGGGGGAGTAGGCGATCTGGCTGTCGGTCTGGATGGCGAGGTCGCGTAGCGCCGCGCCCAGGCGCTGGACCGGCACGTCCACCGAGGCCGCCGCCGCCGGGGTCGCGGCCAGCGCAGCAGCCAGGACGGCGGACGTCCCGAGGTGGCATCGGAGTGGCGAGGTTCGCGGCATCGGCGGGGGCGCGGGCAGGCGTCTTCGGGGCCGGTCTCCGGTCTAGCTGGGGCTCTTGAGGCGGAGGTCCCCGCCCGGCGCGTGGGTGAGCTGCAAGCCGTAGAGTTCGCTCAGGGCCTGGGCGATGTTCTGTTGCTGGCCGGCCAGGAAGACACCGCTGACCCGCAGCCGGTAGGCGTCGGCGCCGTCGAGCAGGATGCGGGTGTCGCTGAAGCGGTTGGCTTCGGCCACGGCGAGGGGCAGGGGGGTGTCCTCGAAGATCAGCCGCTCGGGCTTGGCCGGCTCGCCGCCGGTCGCGGCGCCCAGCTCCGGCGCGAGATCGGCCTCGACGGTCAGGGCCTGGCCGGGGCGGAGCCAGTAGGGGCCTTCGGCGGCGGCCGGGTTCTCGCGCGCCACCTCGATAGAGCCTTCCAGCAGGGCGACGGAAAAGCGCTTTCCGGACACCCGCACCCGGAACACGGTGCCGTGGGCGGTGATGCGCCGGTCGCCGGCCCGCACCACGAAGGGTCGGCCCTCCTTGGCGACCAGGAAGGTGGCGTCGCCTTCGCGCAGGGTGACGAGCCGCAGACGGGCCGCGAAGGTCGCCACGGCTTCGGAGGCCCCGGCGAGGCGCATGATCGATCCGTCGGACAGCACGACCGCCGAGCCGCGCCCTTCCGGCGTGCGGTACTGGTTGGACGATGCAGCCGCGGGCGGCGCCGCGACGGGTGGGGCGGACGGGGCGAGGGGTGGGGCCGCAGGCGCGGTCGCTACCTGCACGGCGGCCGGCGTCTGTGCTGGCGGGGCGCGCCACAGCAGGGCGCCCGCGGCGATCACGGTCAGCGTCGCCACGCCCGCGGCGGCGAGCCAGGGCGCCAGGCGGCGGGGCGGGCGGGCCTTCAGGGCGTGGGCGCGCATGGCCATAAGCCGCGGATCGGCCGCCGCGGCGCCGACGCGCTCCCATCCGCGCGCAAGGCGGTCGTAGACGGCGCGGTTTTCCGCGTCGGCGGCCAGCCAGGTTTCGAGGCGGGTCCTCAGACCGGCGTCCTCGGGGGCCTGCTGCACGGTCATCCACCAGCGCGCCGCTTCGGCGGCGACGTCAGGTTCAGGCAGCGGGGTGTTCGAATGCTCTCCGCTCATGGCCTCAGGCCGCTCCCAACCGCGCGCCGATGTGGACCAGGGCCTTCATGATGTCTTTTTCAACCGTGCTCAGCGACACGCCGAGCCGGCGGGCGATCTCCTTGTATTGCAGCTGCTCGAAGCGATGAAGGATGAACACCGTGCGCGTTCTCTCGGGCAATTCGTCCAGAGCCTGAATGGCCAAGTCCAACGCCTCCCTTCCGAGTAAAACGCTCTCGGGGGAGGCGACCTCATCACCTGAGGGAAAAATCAGCTGTTCGGTCTCGTTGGCGGCGACGCGCACGGCCGTACGCCGGGCCTTGTCGCGCATCACGCTCTTGGCGGTCTGGAAGAGGTAGCCCTCGATCCCTTCCATCCTGGCGAGCCCGCTTTGCCGCGCGAGGCGCAGGAAGGTTTCCTGCACGAGGTCTTCCACGTCGCCGGGCGGGCGCGTTCGTCGGTGAAAGAACTGCCTTAGGGGCGCGCCATAACGTCGGGCCAACTCCGCGAGGAGCTGCCGGTCGTCGGGGCCCGACGGACCTTGGTATACGACGTCCACATCCATGGCTGATCCTCCCGAGGGACGGCCATCTGCGCTCATTCATTCCGAGCGCTTATATTTTTGGATCATCAGTATTGAGCCCGACTCCGGGCTCTCGCAAGCCTGCAGAACGACCCTGAAAAAAATCCGTCACGGTTCGTAAGGTCGCTGTCGTTTGGCGCGTCTCTCTCTTCGAAAGGCCCGGCACAAGGGCCATCGAAAGTGATGGGAGTGGTCATGGGAAGGGTGTGGAACGCTGCTTTCGCGGCGTGCTGCCTTGCGGCCTCAAGTCTGGCGGCGGGGACGGGTCTTGCGGGCCAGGCGGCGACGCCGGCCGCCGCGGCGGTCGATCCCGGCGCACCCAACTGGAACGGCATCTGGGTCAGGCAGGGCAGCATCAGCTGGGACTCGACCCTGCCCAACGGCACCCTCGACCAGCCGCCCCTGACCCCGGAGTTCCAGGCCAAGTACCAGCACGGCATCGACTCCATGAAGGCCGGCACGCCGGCCAACGACCCGACGGCCGCCTGCGTGCCCCAGGGCATGCCGCGCTTCATGAACATGGTCTATCCGATGGAGATCTTCCAACGGCCGGGCCAGGTGGCGCTGTTCGCCGAATGGCAGAGCCAGGTCCGGCGCATCTTCACCGACGGCCGCCCGCATCCGGCGGACATGGACCTCACCTACAACGGGCATTCCACCGGCAGGTGGGAGGGGCGGGAGCTGGTCGTCGACACGGTCGGCCTGCGCGGCGACATGATGCTGACCCAGTACGGGCTCGGTCTCAGCGACGCCCTGCACGTCACCGAGCGTTTCAAGCAGGTGGACGCCGACACCCTGGCGGTGGTCATCACCCTTGAAGACAAGAAGGCGCTCACCAAGCCCTGGACCGTGACGAAGACCTTCAAGCGCGCGCCGAAGGGCTTCGAGATCATGGAATACGTCTGCCAGGAGAACAACCGGAACCCCATCGGGGCCGACGGGACGACAGGCGTTGTCCTGAACAAGTCGCTCAACAACTGAGCGGGTACCTGAACGCCCGCATCCGATGGGCGGCGAAAACATGCCTAGGGGGAAATCGATGACTCGCATCAAAGTGCTTCTGCTCGCCAGCGCCGCCCTGGGCGGCCTCCTGTCCGGCCCCGCCTTCGCGCAGGATGCGCCAGCGGGCGCGACGGGAAACAGCCTTCTCGACGAGGTGGTCGTCACCGCGACCCGCCAGACCGACACCGTCAGCCGCGTCCCCTTGTCGGTCACTGCGGTGAGCCAGAGGGGGATCGACCAGAGCGGGGTCAAAAGCATCCAGGATCTCAGCCGCTCGGTGCCCTCCGTGACCTTCCGCGGCACCGGCAGCGGTGACACCTCCATCTCGATCCGGGGGGTGATCTCGGGGCTGGGCGCGCCGACCACCGGCGTCTATCTCGACGACACCCCGATCCAGCGCCGCCTCGCCAACGGGGTGAACAGCGGCAACGGCAACGCCTATCCGCAGTTGTTCGACCTGGAACGTGTCGAGGTGCTGCGCGGACCGCAGGGCACCCTCTACGGCGGCTCGTCTCAGGGCGGCACCATCCGCTTCATCACGCCGACGCCGAGCCTGACCCGTTCCTCGACCTACGCCCGCACGGAAATCACGACCACCGAAGGCGGCGGTCTCTCTTACGAAGGCGGCGTGGCCATGGGCGGGCCGATTATCCAGGACAAACTCGGCTTCCGCGTTTCGATCTGGGGGCGCCACACGGGCGGCTACATCGACCACGTGTCGCTCTATGACGCCAGCCTGATCGGCAAGAACACCAACCGGGGCAACTCGCAGACCATCCGCATCGCCGCCACCTGGGCGATCACCGATCGGTTGCGCGTGACGCCGGCCTATTACAGTTCGATCGACCGCATCTCCGACAGCGACGTCTTCTGGGAGAAGGTGCCGCAGTACACCGTGCGTAGCGGGACCTTCAACAACAGCGGGACCATCCACGGCGTCCCGTTCTCTTTCCCCAACCGTGCCTTCGTGGGTGGGACGCAAGGCCCGTTCAACCAGTTCGGGCCGTTCAAGACGCCGGTGGCCTACTACCCCACCACCGGAAGTCCGGCGCTGCAGCAGTCGCCGCGGACCATCTATCTGACGATCCCCAGCCTGACCTTCGACTACGACTTCGACAACATGTCGGTGAAGGCGATCACCAGTTACGTGCATGACGCTAACAAGGGCTACAACTCGGGGCAGTTCGGCATCCGGCCCGTGGTGCTGCCGACCACGATCACCGGCAACTGCGGCCAGGGATCGTCCCCGCTGAACTATGCCGGCGGCTGTACGCCGCTCTATTTCCCCGGCTTTCCGCAGCAGTTCTCGGAGTTCCACTACAAGAACGAGAACCGCCAGCTGGTGCAGGAACTGCGGTTCTCATCACGGCCAAGCCAGAGCCGGTTGAGCTGGGTGGGTGGGCTCTACTTTTCCAACTCGAATTACCACGTTCGCAGCGACCAGTATAACAACGAGGATGCGCTTTCGCTCTTCCTGCGGGGGGTGCCGGAAGCCTATTTCGTCGGTCAGCGTGTGCTCCCGGTCAACGATTTCGCCTACCGCGAAATCCTGATCAAGGAAACGGACCTCGCCGCCTTCGGCGAGGCCAACTACATGGTCACCAAGAAGCTGAAGGTGACGGCGGGCGTGCGCTACACCCGCACCGACTTCCGCTACACCCAGTACACCGGGGGCGCCGTGTTCGCCCCGCAGTTCGGCTTCACCGGCGCCGCCGCCGATCCGTTCCCCAACGCCACCAACGGGAACAACGGCATCGTCCGCGTGTCAGGCCAGGTGGTCGAGTCGCCCGTCACCCCCAAGTTCGGCCTGGCCTACCAGGCGACAGAAGACAACCTGATCTACGCCACGGCCGCGAAGGGGTATCGCGCGGGCGGGGTGAACGTGCCCGCCAATCCGGTCCAGTGCGCCGCCGGCATCGCCGCCATCGGCGGCTCGCCCCCTGACACCTACACCTCGGACACGGTGTGGAGTTACGAGGCGGGCAACAAGATCAAGCTGTTCGGCGACCGGGCTCAGGTGAACTCCAGCGCCTTCTATATCGAGTGGAAGAACCCCCAGATATCGCAGGCCTTCCCGACCTGCGGCTACAGCTACGTCGCCAACGCCGGCTCGGCGGTGTCGAAGGGCTTCGACTTCCAGGCCCAGGTGCGGGTGATCGGCGGCCTCTCGGTCAGCGGCTCGCTCGCCTACACCGACGCTCGCTATACTTCGACGGTGCGCCAGCCCGGCGGGACGAGCGTGGTGGTCACCAAGGGCGACGAACTCGGCGCGCCCAAGTGGCAGTACAACATCGCCGCCCAGTACGACTTCGACGTCTTCGGCCGCTACCGGTCCTACGTGCGCGCCGACTACCGCTACCAGGGCGACTATCAGCGCGGCGGGGCGATCGGGACCACCGGCTATGACCCGGTCACCGCCCGCGGCGAGGCGACCCGCTTCGTCACCGCCCGCGCCGGGGTGTCGTTGGACAAGTGGGACCTCTCCTTGTTCGTCAACAACCTCACCAACTCGCAGGACCGCATCTTCGTCGGTCACGGCAGCGGCTCGCCGCTGATCACGGGCGCGACCTTCCGGCCGCGGGAGGTCGGGTTGCAACTCACCTATCGCCGCTGACGCAACGCTTCGAACAAGCAAGAAAATGGAGGGGACGATGACGCGCAAGAACTCCGCGGCGGCGCTACTTTTGGCGACGACCATGTTCACGGCGGTAGGGGGGCAGGGGGCCCTGGCGCAGCAGGCCGGGGCGGGCGAGATGCTGGGCGAAGTGGTGGTGACCGCCACCCGCCAGGCCGACACCGTCAATCGGGTGCCTCTGTCGGTCGCTGCGGTGACCCAGCGGACCATCGACGAGCAGGGGATCAAGAACGCCACAGACCTGACCCGGATCGTGCCGTCGTTGACGGTGACCAACCAGGTCGGCGGCGTGGCCAACTTTGCCATCCGCGGCATCGTGGCAACCACGGGCGCGGCGACGACGGGCGTCTATCTGGACGACACGGCCCTGACCAAACGCTCCAACAGCGGCGTCAGCCAGAATAACGGCGCGCCCCTGCCGGTGCTCTACGACCTGGAGCGGGTGGAAGTGCTGAAAGGGCCGCAGGGAACCCTCTACGGCGGCTCCTCCGAGGGCGGCACCATCCGCATCATCACGCCTATGCCCAGCCTGACCAAATATTCGGGCAATGGGCGGCTCGAGGGTTCGACCCTCAAGTGGGGCTCGGCCAGCTACGAATACGGGGCGGCGGTCGGCGGTCCGATCGTCCAGGACAAGCTCGGCTTCCGCATCAGCGGCCTCGTCCGCCACACCGGCGGCTGGGTCGATGTGGTCAGCGCGTACAACAACGGGGCGCTGGTCAAGGAGGACGCCAACCAGACCGACGACCGTGCGATGCGCGCCGCTCTCCTGTGGCAGATCAACGATCGGGCGCGTGCCATCCTGGCCGGCTACGTTTCCCGCTCGGAGTACACGGGCGGCCCATCGACGGCGACCGCGCCCCTGCCGAAGGGCCAGACCTATACCACGCCCCGCGTCTGCAACACGACGGTGCGGCCGGGTACGGCCGTGGGCGCCTTCGTCCCCGGAACTGTCGCCTGCCCGGCGGCGCCGACCGCGGGGGTGTTCATCCGGCCTTCGGTGACCTACGGGCCGTTCGACTATCTCGATGGCCGCAATTCCGTGGCGCCCTACGACAACAAGATCCGCGGCGGTCGCACGGTGTTCGGCACCGGCAGCCTCACGCTCGAATACGAATTCGACAAGATGAGCGTGAAGTCGATCACGTCCTACATCGAGGACAAGACTATCGGCGACGCACCCGAGAGCCAGGATCCGGGCCGCGCCCAGACCACCTTGGAAAATCCGGGGCGCACGACCTTCCCGCTGTTCGGCCTCTATCAGAACTATGCCGGCCGGTTCGTGAGCATGAACCGCCGCTTCGGCATCGAGCAGGAACTGCGGTTCTCTTCCCCGGCGGACCAGCGGCCGTTCAACTGGGTGGCGGGCCTGTTTTTCTCGAACGCCCGGACCCACATCACCTACAACATCGTCGGCAACTACAACGCCTCCAGTCTCGCCCTCTACGGCATCAACCAGCAGACGCGGTACGGCCTGGCGGACGACCCCTGCAACTGCGTGTCGACTCTCGACACCCACATGGCCGACATCGAGCTGGCTGGGTTCGGCGAGGCCAACTACTGGGTCACTGACAAGCTGAAGCTGATCGCCGGGGTCCGCTATTCGCGCGTGGAGCTGAAGTATTCCCAGCTCAATGGCGGGGTGCTGGCCAGCCGGCCGCTGAGCGACCCCTTCTCCCTCGCGAGCGGTTCGGCGATCAACTCGCCCATCACTCCCAAGGGCGGGATCCAGTACCAGCTCAACGACAACAACATGGTCTACGCCAACGCCGCCAAGGGTTTCCGGGCGGGCGGGGTGAACAACCAGCTCAACCCCAACACCTGCGCCGTGGGCCTCGCCTTGTTCGGCCTGACCGTGAACGACATCCCCAAGGCCTACGGGCCGGACTCGGTGTGGAGCTATGAGGTCGGGGGCAAGTTCCGCCTGCTTGACAACAAGCTGCAGCTCAACGTCGCCGCCTTCCGCATCGACTGGAGCGATATCCAGGTGTCGGTCGCCGCGCAGGGCTGCGGCCAGAACTGGAGCCAGAACGGCGGCGCGGCGCGCAGCCAGGGGGTGGACCTGCAGGCCCAGTTCCGGCCCTTCAGCCGCCTGACCCTCAGCCTGGCCGGGGGCTACACCGACGCCAAATATACCGCCGCGGTGACTGGGCCGAAGCCGCTCCAGGGGTCTCCAAGCATCGTCTTCAACAAGGGCGACGGGTTCGGCATCCCCAAGTGGCAGATCAGCGCCAGCGCCCAGTATGGCTTCGAGGTCCTGCGCCGGGACGCCTACCTGCGCGTCGACTATCAATACCAGGGTAAATACCTGAACGGTCCCAGCTTTGGCGCGGCCAACTACAATCCCTTCACCCGTCAGGTCGGATCGCAGGACCTGATCAACCTGCGCGCCGGGGTGAACCTCGGCCGCTGGGACCTGAACGCCTTCGTCAACAACGTCGCCAACTCGCAAGACAAGATGGGCAACGCCGGCAACGGCATCGGCGCCTGCAACGCCACGACCGGCGGGGCCGGCTGCACCGTCTACGGCACCTTCCAGCCCTTCGTGGCCCAGGCCTACCAGCGCCCGCGGGCGATGGGCGTCCAGGCCAACTACCGGTTCTGACCTTCCTTCAGTTGAGGAGACATCCCGTGATGAAGACCCTTGTTCTTTCCTTCGCCGCCCTCGCGTCGGCCAGCCTCCTGATCGGCGCCCCCGCGGCCACCGCGCACCACTCCTTCGCCATGTTCGACAACGCCAAGGAACAGACGCTGGTGGGCACGGTGAAGGAGTTCCAATGGACCAACCCCCACACCTGGCTCCAACTGATGGTCGATGAGAGCGGCAAGCAGGTGGAGTGGAGCATCGAGGGCTCCAGCCCCAACGGTCTCGCCCGCCGCGGCTGGAGCCGCACCTCGTTCAAGCCCGGCGACAAGGTCACGGTGATCATCCATCCCCTCAAGGACGGCGCCAAGGGCGGCTCCTACGTGAAGGCCACCCTGCCGGACGGCAAGACCCTCTGACGTGTTCAACCTCAGCCAGAGGCAATGGGATGAAGCATTACGACAACGCGAGGCTGGCGAAGCTTTTGGTCCTCGCTGCCGTCCTTGTCCTCGCTCCGAATTTCGTGCAGGCGCAGCGTGGCCCGAGAGACCCGGAAGGGACCATTCTGACCGGAGATCCCGCACGACGGGACATCACTGTTGCAGAGAGCGTGCCGAACATTTCGGGGGTCTGGACGAACCAAACCTACTTCCGCACGATCCGGCCGGTAGATGGCAGCGAGACGCCCTTTCTTCCTTGGGCGAAGGCATTTTTCCTGAACCGTTCAGCCGCTGAAGCGCGCGGCGAGCCGCTGTTCGATCCTAACGCCAACTGCATCGCCTCGGGCGTTCCGCGAAACCTGCCGGTCCCTTACCCCCTCGATATCGTCCAGACCCCGAACGAGATCATCATTGGTATCGAAGTGATGCACAGTTTCCGGGTCATTCACCTGGACGATCGGCCCATGCCTGCCGATTTCAAGCCAAGTCCTCTCGGCTATTCGCGAGGGCATTGGGAAGGCGATGTTTTGGTCGTCGAGACGACAGGTCTTGCCGGCTACACGATGGTGGACGAGGAGGGGCGTCCCAAGTCAGGCTCCATGAGAGTTGTGGAGCGGATAATCAAGCTTGCGCCCGACCTGATCGAGAACACCTACACGCTATTCGACGACAGGACCTACGCCAGGCCCTACACGGCGCGCTCTCTGTTCAAGTGGGCCCCCGATGTCCGCTTCGGCGAGTACGTCTGCGAAGAGAACAACCGGAACAAACCGGACGCCTCCGGGAAGCTGCGGGTAAGGTAAGGAGCGGGAATGTTCAATCGGTTCATCTTGACGGCGACCGCCGTCACATGGGCGCTGTGCGCGACCCAAGCCACGGGCCAGCAGAGTTCGATTCCGCTCGAGGATGCCGCGTCGAAGCGGCGTGCCGAGCAAGACGCTGGCGCCAGGTCTCTCATCGAAGCCGAGAAGAAACGCCCCCGTTTGGCGGGCTATTGGCAGGTCGCGACGCCGATCGCCGTCCTCACGGCGACGGACGGCAAGACGCCGCCGCTGAACGCCGCTGGCCGGAAGCTCTACGAACAGCGCCGCGCCGCCAAGAAAAGCGGCCCGAACCCTGATCCGATGGACACCTGCACGCCGCCGGGTTCCCCCCGCGCCATGATTGTGAACCAGCCGTTCCTGCTCACGCAGACACCGAAGAAGGTCACCTTCTTCATGCAGACCCGTCACGTTATCCGGCATGTCTACCTTGACGGCCCCCTAAAGGCGCCGACGGGCGACGGTCGCATGTCGCTATGGGAAGGAACATCCTCAGGCTTCTGGGATGAGGGAACCCTGGTCGTGCAGACCGGCGATTTCAACGGTGTGCAATGGCTGGACGACTCCGGCCTGCCGCAGTCGCCGGACATGCTTGTTACCGAGCGGTTCAAGCGTATTGACGCCAGTATAATGGAAGCCGTTATTTCGTTCGAAGATCCAAAATACTACGCGAGACCGTGGTCCGCGCGAGTGGTCTTCCGGGCGCTGCCGGCGACGACGCTTTTGGTCGAAGAGCAATGCGCGGAGAAGTTGCTCGAAGTTCCCCTCGTCGAATATGCGCCGCCGAAGCCGTAGGTCCTGATGTCGCAGGACAGCGGCGGCCGACCAAATTTCATGAATGGAATTGAGCGCTTGAACTGGCGCCAATGCGGTGCGTCGCGACCGGTTCGCCCGACCGCTGGACAGGGCGATCCGAGCGCGTTGGAATTAATGACCATGTGGGTCCTCGCAGTTCCGAAGCGAGAGCGGGTGCTTCACATACTCACCGCGAGGCGAATGATCTCCGGCGAGCTGTTGAAATAGCGGAACGGGTTCGTCATGCGCTCGGCGTAAGGGCCGAACCGTCACCGGCTGGTGAATTTGCTCTGACAGAGTCGTCCGGACAGATGACCTCACCCTGGCAGATCAAAATGGGATGAAATCACCCCTGGCAGCGCAGGGGCATCTACAGATGACAGAGCCCGAACGCGGGTTGGTCCTCTTACTCGCTGCGGCTAAAGTGCCCGGGGCCGCCTCGACGTCCCTGTCCTAGCCGCCGATCCTCACCGCACCGATCAAGACGAAGCACATCGTAGTGACCGCGTTCGATCTGTTGCGCCAGGCGTGCCGCGCGCCGCCCTGGATGATGAGGTCGCCCTGCTTCAAATGACGGGTCTCGCCATCGTCGAGCTCCAGCCAGATCTCGTTATCGAGCACGACGCCGTAATCGACCGAGTCCGTTCGGTGCATGCCGGGGTCGTCCGTCTCGAACTGATCGGCCAGATCGTTCAGATGGAGGGCCTGTTCAGCGCCGAGCGTCGCGGGATCGAAGCGAGGATCGGCGAACATGGAGTCCGGCGGAAAGCGCACGATCATGAGGCGAGTTTCCCCGGGGCCGGGCAGGACCGAGCGAGCCGGGGGCGCCGGCTCTTCACGTTCGGCGGGCGGCACGGACGGCGTCGCCGCGGTCGTCCAGACCACCGAGGTCATGAAGCCGGGCCAGCCGGTGTAGTGGTGGCAGTTAGGGACCGGCCCATCGCTCAGGAACACCGACTTGCCGCCCTGGGCGCCGGTGACCACGCGGCGCGGAGTCTGGGCGGCGCTCATTGCGGCGTGACCATGTAGCTGGTGAAACCGCCGTCCCCGCTGCCGACGCCGTTGATCGCTTCGTTGATCTGGTCGAGCGAATGCCGGCGGTGCTCGAAGCCGGTGATGTCAACCACGCCGGTACGCATCAATTCCACCATCTCGTAGCCCTCGGCGGTGGTGAACCAGACCGAGCCGATGAAGCTGATCTGGTCGTCCATCAGCCATTTGACGTCGATGGCGAGGTCGCCGGCCGTGCCGCCGATGTTGAGGATACGGCCGCCGCGGCGGACCGAGAGCATGGCGTCCTTCATCACCTCCAGCGAGGCGACAGCGCCCAGGGTGTCGAGCATGCAGTCCGCCCCGCGGCCGCTGGTCAGCGACTGCACCCAGGGCTTCATGGTCCCGTCCTCGGTCGAGAAAACGTGGATGCGGCGGGGATCGAGCTGGCGCACCCGTTCCAGAAGTTGCCGGTTGCGGGCCGTGACCATGATGGTGGTCGCCCCCAGCGCCAGGGCGAACAGCACTGCCCCGAGGCCCAGCGTGCCGGTGCCGCCGTTGATCAGCACCGAGCCGCCGGCGACAGGGCCGGCCTTCTTCAGCGCCGAATAGGCGGTGCCGAGATAGCCGAGGCGGGAGGCGTCCTCGAAGCTGACCTCGTCGGGCAACTTCACCAGGGAATAGGCGGGGGCGAGCATGTATTCGCCGAAGCCGCCGTGCGGATACTGGTCGTAGAGGAGCTGCGACTCCTTCTGGAAGCCGAAGTAGCCGTTGAAGGTCATGTAGGCGCATTCGGTGCGCCGGCCGTCGAGGCACGATGGGCAGGAGCCGCAGCTGCGCACGGGGCTGACGTAGACCCGGTCGCCGGGGGCGACGCCGATCACGTTCTCGCCGACCTTCGTCACCGTGCCGGCGGGGTCGAGCCCGAATATGGCCGGGAGCGCGGGCTGGGGCAGGTGAGGGCACCAGGTGGGCCAGTTCTTCAGCACATTGCCGAGGTTCGGGACCATGCCGCAGGTCGCGACCTGCACCACCACGTTGGATCCCCTGGCGGTCGGCTTGGGCACCGCATCGATCTGCATGCGGCCGCCGACGGCGTGCATACGCGCCGCGCGCATCATTTCGGTCATTCCGGCTAACCTCCCCGGCGGGCCGTCTTGACCGCCCCTCGTTTATCTCGGATACCGACAAGTATCCGATAACGACGCGGGTCGCAAGCGTCGGCAGGGAGGGAACGATGTCCTTGACTAGGTTGAAGCTTGTCGGCGGAGCCCAGGGATTTAACTGGCTGCCGATCTTCGTCGCCATCGAACGGAAGTATTTCGAGGACGCGGGCCTCGAAATCGAGCTGCTGAAGGTCGGCGGGGTCGAGAAGGCTACGCGGGCGGTGCTCGACGGCGAGGCGGATATCGCCATCACCCCGCCGGAGGGGGCGGTCACCGACTACCTCACCGGCGGAGAGCTGCGCATCTACGCGTCCAACTCCAACCGGCTGCCGATGTCGCTGGTGGCGCGGCCGGAGATCAAGAACATCGATCAGCTGCGGGGCAAGAAGATCGGCACCTCGTCCCTGACGGAGGGGACCGCGATCTACACCCAGATCATGCTCAGCGGGCATGGGCTGAGCTACCCGGGGGACTACGACTTCGCACTGGCCGGCATCCACACGGCGCGCTGGGAGGCGATGAAGAAGGGCGAGATCGATGCGGCGCCCCAGCCCGCGCCGTGGAACTTCATGGCCGCGGACGAAGGTTATTCCCTGCTCGGCGAAGTCAGCGACGCCATCCCCGAGATCGTGTTCGGCGCCCTGATCGCCCGGAAGAGCTGGCTGGACGCCAACCGCGACACCGTCCTACGCCTGCTCGGCGCCTTGAACCGCGCCTATGACTTCGTGAACGACAGGGCGAACGAGGACGCCGCCGCCGCAACCTTCCAGCAGATCACCACCAAGGACGACACAGGCCTGGCCCGACGCGGGTTCGTCTATATGCGCGACCTTGGCATGTGGCCGGCGGGGCTCGCGGTGACGCCGCGGGCCCTGGACACGACCATCGACCTGATGATCCGGGCGGGCCTGCTTGATGCGTCGAGGCGTGCGGAAGCCGCCGGCGTGTTCGATCCGAGCTTCCTCGCGGAGGCCGGCCGATGAGCCTCGATCCGCAGAGCGGCTTGCGCATCCTGTGTGGTCTCTGGTTCCTTCCGCACATCCTGCTCAAGATCAAAAACGCCAATCTGGCGCAGGAGACCTTCGCCAAGGTGGGGCTGAAGCCTGGCCGGCTGTTCCTGTGGGCGACGATTCTGATGGAGGCGGTCGCGGGGGCGGGGCTGATGCTGAATTTCCAGCCACGCCTCGCCGCCGCCCTCGCCATCTTCGTGCTGATGGGGGCGAGCTATGCGGTGCTGCGCCTGAACGGCCTAAACTGGCGATGGAACAAGGGCGGCCCGGAATTTATGCTGTTCTGGTCGTTCGCGATCATCGCCTCCGTCGCCTAGGAGTCCTGTTTGGCCCGCCTGACCCGTGAAGAAAGCCAAGCCCAGACCCGGGCGCGCCTCTTAGAGGCGGCCCCGCACGTGGTGGCGCGGGAAGGCTACGAGGGCGCCTCGGTCGACAAGATCGCCGAGGCGGCGGGCTACAGCAAAGGCGCCTTCTATTCCAACTTCTCCAGCAAGGAGGAGCTGTTCCTCGAACTGTTGGAACGGCACGCGGGCCAAGACATCGTCGATATCCGCCGGCTGCTCGACGGGGTGATCGAGCCCCAGGAGATCATCGACCGGGTCTGCGACTGGGCCGACGCGCGGGCGGCGGATTCGACCTGGGGCCTGTTGGCGCTGGAGCTGCTGCGGCGCGCCCGGCGTGAGGCGACGTTCGGCGAACGCCACGCCCACCTGTTCCGGGACCAGTGGCGCAGCGTTGGCGAATGCCTGCTGCCGATCGCGCCGGACTGGACCCATCCGAACCCGGAGGTGCTGGGGGCGGTGGTGCTCAACCTGACCTATGGCGCGGCGTCCAGTTCTCCCGGCGGCGGTGGCGTCAGCGTCGGCGACCTCGTGCGTCTTGCTTTGACGTCGATGCGCAAGGCCTACGGGGGCGGCGAGCCGGTCGCGGATCAGGCGTCCCAGCGGACGGGCAAGGTGACCACGCCGCGGAAGCGCCAGCCCCGGGTCTGAGCCTCGCGCTCGGGATCGAGCCGCATGTTGGGGAGCTGGCGGTAGGTCTCCTCCAGGGCGATGCGGCCGGTCTGCCGGCTGAGGTAGTGGCCCGAGCAGAAGTGGGGCCGGAAGCCGAAGGCCGAGTGGGCCGACTTCTTGCGATTGAGGTCGAACCGCTCGGCGTTTTCCCACCGCGTCTCGTCGCGATTGGCCGAGGCCAGGATGATCGCCACCGACGCTCCCTGCGGAATGGTCACGCCGGCCAGTTCGAAGGGTTCGTAGGCGACCCGCGGAGTGACGCCGATGGGGGCGATCCAGCGCAGGCCCTCCTCGTACGCGCGGGCGGCGCAGGCCGCGGGGTCGGTCGCAATCTCGGCGTTCTGGGCCGGATCGCCCAGCAGGCCGTAGAGGGCGTTGGACGCCCCATGCCCCGGTTCCTGCAGCCCGCCAAGGATGATCACCCGCATGGTGGGCATGATCTCCTCGAAGCTACGGCGTTTGCCGCTTTCGAGGCCGCCATGCACGACGTGCGACAGCATCGAGCGATCCGGGGTCGCGCAGACCTGCTCGTACATCGGTCGCATCACCTGATCGATCTCGGCGATGGCGCCATCGCAGGCCGCCCAGACGGCGGGATCCTGGGCGACGGTGTTCTGCAGCCCGCCGTTGATGGCGTGGAACCAGGCCTGCAGCGTCTCATCCGGGGTGGTCTTCAGGCCGATCAGGTCGCCGACGACGCGGACGCTGATCGGTTCGAACAGCTCCTGGGTCAGGTCCGCGGCGCCGCGGTCCCGGATGCGGGCGATGTAGTCGCGCACGATGGGGCGGGCGAGCTGCTCGATATAGGCGTCGACCCGCTCCGGCTGGACCTCGAAGTCGATGCCTTCGCGTAGGGCCTGATGGTCGGGCCCCGACATCGACAGCACGTTGGGCATGCCGAACACGCGCGCCTCGGGGCGGTGATTGGAGTCTGAGGGGCCGAACACCTTGTCGCTCGATCCCACCTTGTGGCAGTCGGCCCAGCGGGTGACGAAATATTCGTGCGTGCCCTCGAACTGCACCACCGGCGCCTCCCGCCGCAGCCGGGCGTAGACGGGGTAGGGGTCCAGGGCCAGGTTCTCGCCGGTCAGCTCGTCCGGGCTGGTCATGCCGGCTCTCTGGCGTCCGCGTCCGTGGTCATCCAGGAGCGCGCCTCGATGTTCACGCGGCGGTCCTCCTCGCGGAAGGCGACGCCGACCGGGTCTTCGCCCCTTTCGACGGCCGCGCAGTTCTGCCGGAACATCCGCCGGTGCATGCCGACGCCGGCGTCGCTGGCGCCCAGATGCTCTTCGGAGTGGAAGCTGATCTTGCCCTGGCTCGACTGGGCTTCGTAGTCCAGCGGGTGGCGCTGGTGGTATTCGAAGTCCATGTCGCCCCAGAGCTTGTTGTCGGGGCCGAAGCCGGGGAGCCCGTCTTCCGGACCGTGCGGATAGATCTGCATGTCCTTCTTCTGGCGGTTGATATCGATGGTGCAGAAGTGGGTGTCGTCCCACGGCACGAACACCGTCACCGTCGCCGAAGGCCCGTCGCCGACGAAGGGGGGCAGGGCCAGCATATTGGGGATGATGCCCTGCTCGACGCGGACCCAGGTCTGGTCGGTGCCGGCGATGCGCCGCTTGCTGATGGTCAGGATAGACTGCTTGTCCTTCGAGTATTCCCAGGAGATGTCGGGGATGTCGCCGGTCAGGCGCGGGTCGGGGAACTGCTCGCCGCTGATCCGGGCGTGCAGAATCGGCACATGGTAGTGGTCGGCGCAGTTGTCGTAGGTCTGGTACCAGTTGTGATCTACGGGGAAGGGCTGGATCTCGCCGCGGGCGCTGAAATAGACCGCCTCGATGAATTCGTCCGGTCCCAGGTTCTCGAAGCAGGAGAAGATCGGGAACAGCGGCTGTTTTTCCGGCGGGCCCATATAGGCCCAGATGGCGCCGAACTGCTCGACCACCGGATACCAGGGCTGGCGAATGCGGTGGCGGAGGCGCCCGCCTTCCGGCTCGCAGGGCTGGTCGAGGCAGTGGCCTTGGCTGTCGAACTTCCAGCCGTGGTAGCAGCAGCGGATGCCGTCCTCCTCCACCTTGCCGTACAGCAGGCTGGTGCCGCGATGGGCGCAGCGGGGATAGAGCAGGCCGGGCTCGCCGCGCCCGTTGCGGAACAGGATCAGATCCTCGCCCAGCCGCCGGATCTGCTTGGGCAAGGCGGTGGCTTCCGAGGACAGGGCGATCGGCTGCCAGTAGCGGCGAAGCAGCTCGCCTCCGGGCGTGCCGGGACCGACCGGCGCCAGCACCGGATCGGAGTGGGGCTCTGGCCTGCCATAGGCGCGCCCGGCCGTGTCCAAGAACTTCTCGTCCATTCCAATTCCTCCACGCGCCCGGGCGGTCTCGCGCCGTCTGATTGACCCCGACATCTATTCTGAATACCAATTGGTATGTCAATGGCGAACGGTATCTGGCGCTTGACGCCCCCTGATGGCTGCCACAGGGTAGGGGTTTGTGGGGGCTTTTGGACTTCTCACCGAACGCCGCGGTTCAACAGCGGCGACCAACGTCAGGGATAGGAATTCGCCGATGAGACTGACAGCTTGGATTGCGGTGGCCTTCGCGGGTGTCGCCGCGCTTCCCGGGGCGGCGCAGGCCGCGCAGTGCGACCGATCCTGCTTGGTCGCGATCGGCGACCAGTATCGCACCGCCTGGCTGGCCCACGATCCCAAGAAGGCGCCGTTCGCGTCCAAGGTTCGCTTTACCGAAAACAACGTCGAGATGGAATTCCCCGACGGCACCTGGGACACCATCACCAAGGAATACGGACCGCCGCTCACCCTGGCCGATCCGCAAACCGGTCAGGTCGGCATCTACACGGCGTTTTCGCAGAAGGACACGGGCAGCTTCGCGGCGATCCGGCTGAAGGTTGTCGGCGGGCGGATCACCGAGGTCGAGCACATCGTCAACACCCTGCGGACCATCAGCGGCCCCCCGGTGGTGCATGGCGATCCCGCCGCCTTCGCGCATGAGCCGCGTATTCTCGAGGCGTCGAAGCCTGGGGAGTGCGGCAGCCGGGCCGAGATGACGCGGCTGGCCGACGGCTACTTCCAGACCCTGCAGAACAACACTGGCGAGATCCGTAACGTCCGCTTCCTGCCCGACGCCACCCGGTCCGAGAACGGCGGCAAGGTGATCAAGGACATCGAGGCCGACTTCAAGACCGGCCGCTACCTGGTCAACGAACGGGTGCGCGACCGCGACTACTTCCTGTTCGACCCGTATCTCTGCATCGTCATGGCGCGGGGCTTCATCGACCACAAGGGCGTGCTGGACGAGTACAAGCAGACCGATGGAACGCCGGTCCGCGCCATCTATCGCGAGCCCCACACCTGGGCTTTCCTGGAGATGTTCAAGATGAAGGGCGGCGCCATCGCCGATGTCAAAGCGACCTTCTTCGGCGCGCCCTATTATCAGCGCTCGCCGTGGACCAAGCATCCCGATCCGGTGAAGCGCTGACCTGGGCCGGCCGAGAGGAGACGAGGCAATGAACAACAAGAAAGACGACCTGTCCGACCAGCCTGCGCCCTCCGTATCGCGGCGCGACATCCTGGGCGCCGCCGCCGTAGCGGCGGGCGGGGCTGCGGTCATCTCGGCGGCGACTTCGGCGGGCCCCGCAATCGCTGCGGCCGCGCCGGCCGCCAAGCCGGAAGCGATCCAGTTTCCCACGACCGCCCGCGGTTTCAACCAGCCGATGCGGTTCGAGGCCAACGTCTACGACTGCGAGATCATCGGGAAGATCCCCAGCGACCTGTCGGGCGCCTACGTCCGGGTCGGGCCGGAATTCTACTTCCCACAACTGCTGCCGGGGCCGAACCAGTCCGTCGACGGCGACGGCTTCATCAACGCCTATCGGATCAAGCACGGCCGGGTCGACTACAAGAGCCGCTGGGTCAAGACGGAGCGCTGGAAGAACGACCGCAAGGCGGGCCGCCAGCTCTACGGCAGTTACCGCAACCCCTATACCGACGATCCGAGCATCCGGGCCGAGACCATCGCCAAGCCCTATCTGCGGACGGTCGCCAACACCCACATCATCCACAACGGCGGTAAGCTATTCGCCTGCAAGGAAGACGGCCCGGCCTATCAGATCGACGCCAAGACCCTGGACACCATCGGGCCGTACAACTTTGGCGGCAAATACGACAGCCAGACCTTTTCGGCCCACAACAAGATCGACCCCCTGACGGGCGACATGATCGCCTACGGCTACGAGGCGACCGGCCTCTGCAGCAACGACCTATGGGCCTATGTCATCGATAAGCGGGGCAGTGTCCGGCACAGCTGGAAGTGCAAGGTCCCGCAGGTCAGCATGATCCACGACATGGCGCTGACCGAGAAGCACATGATCTTCCCATTCGGCCCCTACGTGACCAGCCTCGACTGGCTGAAGGCCGGCAACCCCCACTGGGCCTGGGACGGGTCCAAGCCAAGCATGATCGGCATCCTGCCACGCAACGGCGACGCCAAGGACATCCGCTGGTTCACGGGGCCGGCGCGGGCGATGGTGCATATCGTCAACGCCAGGACGGACGGCGACATGGTCACCCTGTACGCCTGCTTCGTCGACGGTCCGTTCCCTTACTTCCCCTACTTCGGCGCCGTGGACGGCAAACCGCTGCCCCAGGGCGGCCCGGCCAAGCTGCGCAAATACACCTTCGATCTCGGGTCCAAGGCCGACACCTGGAAGGAAGAGGTGATGTGGGACACGGCCGTAGGCGACATCGGCCGGATCGACGACCGCTTCGCCGGCCTGTCTGACAGCCGCTACGCCTACCTGAGCACCAACGACGCCAGCAAGACGGGTCCGGCCACCCCTCGGGGGGCGGCCGCTTATGCCCGCTATGACCTGCGCACCGGCAAGACCAATCTCTATTCTCAGGGCGATCCCGGCCTGGGCGAATGCGCCTTCGTGCCGAAGAAGGGCGCCAAGTCGGAAGGGGAGGGCTATCTCATCGGCGTGGCCAACAACGTCCAGGAGATGCGCTCGGAACTGGTCATCGCCGACGCCCAGAACCTCGAAGCGGGCGACATCGCCCGGGTGATCCTGCCGTTCCGCTCGTCCGGCCTGCACGGATCATGGATCAACGACGAAGACGTCGATTTCGGCTGAGGTAGAGGCGTGTGCGCTTCGCGCACAAGCGGCATTAGTGGAAGCGGGGAGGGGGACTGCTCAGCGCCAAGAACGGACCTTTTCACCCGGCTGGGAAGCAGACCTTCGGGTGCGATGCCTCGTAGGGTCAGCTGGCGGCGGCAACGCCTCGAGCGCAGGGACGAGATCCCTGAGTCGGGAACGTGGGCTGTGCGGCGCCCGATCGAGGAATGCCGAGGCCCATGCCGCCTCACCGGCACGGCGCGTTGCGGGTGATGGCGGCAAAGGCTTAGCCATCGCTTGTGCCCCACCTATGTTGCAGCCACGAGCTGGGAGCGGAGGCTTGTGTGTCCGAGGCAATCCGTGACGATGGCGAGGATGTCTTCGGCGCACGCCGGGGCTCGGCCGCGATTACCTGGTTCGATAGGCGCCCCCGGCGCTCGAACCAGCATTGTCTCTACTGCGGGGTGTTCGTCGCAACGGCGCCGGCAGACTTCAATGATCGCCGGATGTCGCCCCTGGGGTTCCTGGCGCCGGACATCCAGCGGGCGATCCTTGAGGGACGGCAGCCGAGCAGCGTGACCCTGAACGCTCTGCTCCAGGCGGGCGGCGCCTTGAGCTGGGAGGAGCAACGCAGAGCCCTCGGTTGGTCGGCCTGATAATTCCCTGATCCGAGCCTGTATTTTCCCTGTTCTTTGAACGGAGATTTGGCGCCGGGCGGCGATGTTCTTGAGTGATTACAATCGCCTCGTCGGCCGGGGCGGCGTTCCGGACGCGAATTTTTCGAAAATTTCCCTGTTAAATTCCCTGTTAGCAGGGAAACCGCACACCATCGGACACGCCCAGAGACCGGGCGCGAAAGGGCGCGATTTCGGCCCCTGAAACGGGGCCGGAGCGGCGATGGGGTTTGGCGGTTTGGGTGGGAATTTACCCGCGAAGTCGGGGCTTAGCGCCCCGGGGGCCCGACAGAGCGGGCTTTGCGGAACTGTGTGGAGGTGCTGTCAGACTAAGGTCGAAAAGTCTCCGTTTGACGGAGGTAGGGCAGGGGGCTTGACGCCTCAGGCCATGACCGACCGCCACTCGGCCAATGCGGCGGAGCGGTTGGCCTTGTAGGTCTCTCGGCTGGTGAGGTGGCGCTCCTGATTGAAGTGATTGTGGACGGTGCCGTGGACGGCAGCGAATTTCTGGAGTGTCTTCATCCTCCGAAATCGCAGCATCGCCCGCTCTCGTCGCCGGAATGGCTGATGTGAGTTTTCCGCCCTGTTGTTGAGCCAACGGCCCACCTCCTGGCGATCGTGGTTGCCGATGTCCTTCATGGCCGCGCCATAGGAGCGAAGCCCGTCGGTGACGACCTTCTGAGGCCGCCCATAGCGTTTCATCAGCTTGCTCATGAGTTTGTACGCAGTGCGTTTGTCTCGCTCCTTGGTGGCGATTGCCTCCAGCACCTCGCCTTCGTGATCGACTGCCCGCCAGAGGTAGTGCATCTCGCCATTGATCTTTACGTAGACCTCATCGAGGTGCCAGCGCCACTGGGTGACCTGGCGCATGCCGGCGCTCCGCTTCTTCCTGATTTCCGCGGCGAACATTGGCCCGAACCGGTTCCACCAATGGCGGATCGTCTCGTAGGAGATGTCGATGCCCCGCTCGAACAGCAGGTCCTCGCAGTTCCGCAGCGACAGCGGGAATTTCACGTACATCATAACCGCGAGCCGGATCACTTCCGGCGAGCTGTTGAAATACCGGAATGGGTTCGTCATCCGGCCCCCCTACGACAGGCTCGTCGCCAGCTGGTGAATTTGCTCTGACAATGCCCCAAGCGGTGAGCACCCTCTTCGACAAACTCCAGTCCGCCAGCCTCTCGCCTTCCGATCTGGCGGTGCAATCGGCGGACGAGCCCAAGCCCCGCGAGGGGGCGAAAAGCGAGGGGGGCGGGCAGGACGGGCAGGGGCATAAGCCGGAAGCGCCGGCTGTAATGCCGGCCGTCTCCGAGCGGTCGTCCACCATGGCGGAGGAGGCCTCGCGTGGCGCCCTATGGGGTCAGATCTCGCGCTGTTGGAAACCGGATGCGGCGAAGCGGCGGGTCGTCATCGAGCTCGTGCTGGATGCTGAAGGACAGCTTCGTTCCGCGCCCAAGATCGTCCGAACCGGCGATATGACCTTGGATCAACAGCAACTTCGCGCGGAGCGGCGAGCGCTTACGGCGGTGGTGAGATGTGTGCCGTATCGGGTGACGGGGTCCGAGGGCGTGCATGTAGTAGATTTTCAACCAAAAATATAACTCTTCTCTGCCTCACATGAGTGTTTACATGGTGCATGTGTTCGGTGCGGAGGTTTATGTCTCTCGGCCTAAAACATGTGCCTCCTGAGAATTGTGCCGACAGATATAATTGGGGATAAAGCAATCGATACGAAAAATGCGTCTTTTTCAGCTCCAATTATAGCGAATCCAAGGGATAGTATGTTTGAAAATGATGATGCAAGGTAAATAAGAAAAAGTGTAAATGAATTTACATTCATTATGCTGAGAATTGTTTGTGTGGCTGCGATCGATCCAAGCGCGCATCCGAGTGAGCCCCCAAAGAAAAGCGCTTTGGTTGCGCTTCCCTCGCTGATTGCGCCGATCCATGAGAAGAGGGATGTCAGAATGCATAATGCAATCCATAACGAAAGCGGGCCTCTCTTAAGGAGGGAGGTCACCGATTTGATCCGTCTGATTTAACCGCTTCGTTCGCCTTTGATGCGGAGATTGAGAATTTTGGATACTTTTTTCGAATTACCACCCTCATTATGAAGTATGATGACGCTAAGTATATGATCAGGCCTGATGCGGCACTGGCAAAACCTATGTAATCGCTATGGTTGGTTGCGGTGAGGGTGGCTCCCCAGAGCATTCCAGCGATTGTGGCGAAGAATGTGCTTACAATGCCAGTTCGCCATACGAAGGCCCACCACACCTGAAGGATCTCTGTTCTATTAAGCTGTGTTTGCATTTGGTGTTTGCTCTGGATTTTTGGGTAAATTCAAATGCCTGCCGTCGTGGTGGGTTTATTTTTCCGAATAGGATGGTGAGATATCACTGTGGATTTTATTAGCATCCTTCTGCCAGGCGCTCTGCCGCTTTTCCGAAGTCATCGTTAAGGGTGCTGGCAGGCTAATGGCAAAAAGTCTCCGTTTCCGGCGCATGCCGCTAGCGGAGGTGAATGTGGCTCGGCCCCTTTCGTTCAAACGTCACCGGTTTCCGGCTGAGGTGATCCGTTACGCGGTATGGCTCTATTTCCGCTTCACCCTGAGCATCCGCGATGTCGAGGAACTGCTGGCTCAGCGCGGGATCGAGGTGAGCCGGGAGTCGATCCGTTGCTGGGTGAACAAGTTCGGCCCCCTGATCGCGGCGAACCTGCGCCGGCGCCGCGGCGCGCCGACGGGCCGGTGGCATTTGGATGAGATGGTGGTGAAGATCGGTGGCCGCAGGATGTGGCTCTGGCGCGCCGTCGATGACGAGGGCGAGGTGCTGGACATGCTGGTCCAGAAGCGCCGCAACAAACACGCCGCTTTGAAACTCTTCAGGAAATTGCTGAAGCGCCAGGGGATCCATCCCGAAAGCATTATTACGGACAAGCTCCTATCGTATCGGGCCGCCGTCCGCGAGCTGGGTCTAACCGATCGTCACCGGCCAGGTGGCATGCGGGCGAACAATCGGGCGGAGAACAGTCACCTCGTGATCCGGCGGCGAGAACGAAAGCAGCAGAAATTCAAATCACAGGGCTCAGCCCAGCGCTTCCTCGCCAGCCATGCCGCCATCTACAACACCTTCAACCTGCAATCCCATTTGATCTCCCGCCCAGGCCTTCGCCAACTCCGGGCCGGCGCCCATCAGGCGTGGGCGGAAGCGACCCAAGCGGCCTGACGACAGGGGAGGGGAAGGGCCGATCTGGCCGTTGTCGGTTAACCTGCCAATTTCATGGCGAGCGGTCTCGTAGCAGATATCGATCCCCCGTTCGTGGAGGAGATTCACTACGTTCCGCAGGAACAGTGGGCATTTCACGTACATCATCACCGCGAGCCGGATTACCTCCGGCGAGCTGTCGGAATAGCGGAACGGGTTTGTCGTTCGGCGGAGTGTATGCGAGCCCGTCATTGGCAGGTGAATGTGCTCTGACACGTCCGGCCGCGAGCGGCCGCCGGGCTGGGCCGTGCTTTGACGCACTGGGGATCGGTCAGGCCAGCGCAACGTCCGGCGTAACTGCCTGGACGCCGAGCGAGGCGCCGACCTCTGGGTTGGTCAGCCGTCCCCGGTAAATGTTCAGGCCATTGCCCAGGTGCGGGTCGGCCCTCAGCGCTGCCTCGGGCCCCCTGTTCGCCAACTCGATCACGAACGGCAGGACAACGTTGTTTAGGGCGTAGGTCGATGTCCGCGCCACTGCGCCCGGCATGTTGGCGACTGCATAGTGGACCACGTCGTCGACGATATAGGTCGGGTCGGCGTGGGTGGTGGCCCGACTCGTCTCCGCGCCCCCGCCCTGGTCGATGGCGACATCGACGATCACGCTGCCAGGCTTCATCGCCCTGACGTCCTGGGCGGTGACCAGCTTCGGCGCGGCGGCGCCGGGGATCAGCACGCCTATGATCACTGCGTCGGCTTCGCGTAAAAGCCGCGCCACGGTCCCGCGGTTTGAGAAGGCGGTCGTCAGGCGCGCGCCGAAGCGGGCCTGCAGGCTCCGCAGCACCGGTACGGAGCGGTCGACGACGGTGACGCTTGCGCCCAGACCCAGGGCCATTTCGGCCGCGTTGGCGCCGACGATCCCGCCCCCCAGGATCAACACCCGCGCAGGCTCGACCCCAACGGCGCCGCCGAGGAGTATTCCCTGGCCGCCGGAAGATTTCTCCAGCGCCCAGGCCGCTGCCTGGATCGACATGCGCCCCGCCACTTCCGACATGGGCGCAAGCAGCGGCAGGCCGCCGCCGGGGGCGGTCACGGTCTCGTAGGCGATGCAGGTCGCGCCGGAAGCCAACAGGTCGTTCGTCTGGTCCGGATCCGGGGCGAGGTGAAGGTAGGTGAAAAGGGTCTGACCGGGGCGCAGCCGCTTTCGTTCGGCGGCCTGGGGCTCCTTGACCTTCACCACGATATCCGCGCGGGCGAACACGGTCTCTGCGTCGGGGACGATCTGCGCGCCTGCGTCAAGATATTGGACGTCGGCGGCGCCGATCCCATCGCCAGCCCCGCTCTCGACCAGCACCTGATGACCATGATGCGCCAGATCGGCGACGCTCGCCGGGGTCAGACCGACCCGATATTCGTGGGTCTTGATTTCCTTCGGAACGCCTACGAGCATCAACACCTCCTCGAACATGCGCGCGCCCAGCGGTCGCCCGGATCGGCAATCGAAGTATTCGGGAGTTATGTCAAAGTCCAATGCTGCATGGTTTGGCGATGTATCGGCAATTTCTCGCCAAATTATCTAAACGGCAGAGCGCATTTCGACCATTTTTGCTGCCGAAATCTAGGTCTACGGAGAGACTTTCAGGCGGGGGTCGAGCAGGTCGCGCAGGCCGTCGCCGAGGAAGTTTAGCCCGCAGACCGCGGCCGAAAGGGTCAGACCGGGGCAGAGGCAGATCCACGGCGCCTCCCGGATGTAGTCGCGCCCGTCGGCGATCACGTTGCCGAGGCTGGGCGTGGGGAGGGGAAGGCCGAGGCCGAGGAAGCTGAGGGCGCTCTCGGCCAGGATGGCGTAGGCGAACACGAAGGTGAGCTGGACCAGAAGCGGGGTCAGCACATTGAGCAGGATGTGCACGAAGATGATCCGCAGCGGTCCGGCGCCGATCGCGCGGGCCGCCAGCACGAACTCCGCCTCGCGGAGCAACAGGGTCGAGGACCGGATCAGCCGCGCCGTGCCGGGGATATAGACTGCGGTCAGGGCGATCACGATGCTGCTCGCGCCCGGTCCGAGGGCGGCGGCGATGCCGATCGCCAGCATGACGCCGGGGAAGGCGTTGAGCGCGTCCATGGTCCGCATCACCGCGCCGTCGACGGGCCGGACATAGCCGGCGACGACGCCCAGGATGGTTCCAAAGAGTCCGGTCAGCACCACGGTCGCCAGGCCGATGGCGAGGGATATGCGCGCGCCGTGCACCACTCGGCCGAAGATGTCCCTGCCGAAGTTGTCGGTCCCGAACGGGTGCGTCCACGAGGGCGCCTGGAACGCGCCGGGAATATTGATGTGCGACGTCGACCCCGGCGCGACCACGTCGGCGAAGACGGCGAGGCCGAGGAACAGCGCCGCCAGCACGACACCCACCGCCAGGGTCGGCGATCCCATGATGATCCTCGCCAACCTAGGCATATCGGATCCGTGGGTTGAGCCAGGCGTAGGCCAAATCCATCAGCAGGTTGACCAGGATCAATAGCGAGGCGGTGACGATCAACGCCCCCTGGATCACCGGATAGTCCCGCGACAGGATGGAGGTGGCCATCAGGCGGCCGATCCCCGGGATCGAGAACACCGTCTCGACCACCACGGCGCCGGACAGCATCAGGCTGAGGATAGCTCCGATCACCGTGACGATGGGCACGGCCGCGTTCAGCAGGGCGTAGCGGAAGAATATCCGCGCCGGAGACAATCCCCGCGCCCGCGCCATCCGCACATAGTCCTGCTGCAGAACGTCGAGCAGGGCCCCCCGCGTGATGCGGCTCAGGAGCGCAATCTGCAGCAGGGCCAGGGAGACCGAGGGCAGGAGCATATAGCGGAACCACTGCCACGGGTCCTCGCCGAACCGGACATAGCCGCCGGTGGGGAGCCACATCAGGTCGACCGAGAACACCATCACCAGCAGGAAGCCGAGCCAGAAGTTGGGTATCGACACGCCGATGGTGGCCGCCGTCATGATGGTGTGGTCGACCGCGGTTCCCCGCTTCAGAGCCGCGATCGCCCCGCTGCCGATGCCGAACAGCAGGGTCCAGACCATGGCCAGGGCCGACAGGCCGAACGTCACGGGCAACCGCTGGGCCAGGAGTTGAAGCACCGGCTGCCCGAAAGTGATCGACCGCCCGAGATCGCCATGGGCGAGCCCGGTCAGCCACAGCCAGAGGCGGGCGAGCAGAGGCTGGTCGAGGCCGAGCTGGCTGCGGATGGCGCCGATCTGGTCGGCCGACGCCCCGGGGCCGGCCATCACCGCCGCTGGGTCGCCGGGGATCAGCGCCATCAGGAAAAAGGCGCCCATGCTGACGATGGCCAGCACCACCAGGCCGCTCGCCAGCCGCCGCAGGATGAAGCCGGTCACGACGGAACCCGTCCCGCCGGCGACCACCTGACATCCCACATCCGCTCGCCCCCCGCGTAGGGACGATAGCCCTGAAGCCGCCGGTCCATACCGATGAGCAGGTTTTCCGCGCCGAGCTTGACCATGGTCACGTTGCGATAAGTCAGGGCCTGGATCGCGGCCCAGGCGGCCGCGCGGCCCTTGTCGTCAGGCGCAGCGTTGAACCGATCCCACAGCATCCGCATCGGCCCGTCCTCGAGGGCCTTGGCCCTCGCCCAGTTGTTGGGGCCGGAGAAGATGGTCTCGTAGGCGTAAGGACCGAGAAAAGGGGCGGCGCGAAAGCCGTTGAGGGCGAGGTGCCAGCCCCGGTCCGACGCGATGGTCGCCACCATGGTGGCGAAGTCGACCGACACGGGGCGCACGTTCAGCCCAGCGGTGCGGAGCTGCTCCAGCAGGATCACGCCGAGCTTCATATGCAGGCTGATGTTGGGGATCAGGAAGTCGATCGCCTCTCCACGGTAGCGTGCCTCCGCCAGCCAACGCCGGGCGATGTTGAGGTCGTGCAGACCGTACAGCTCGCCGCCGGCCTTGGAGTAGTAGGGGGAGTTCGGCCACAGCCAGGACGGGTCCAGGGTGTAGGCGCCGTCCGTAGCCCCGGCCATGGCCTCGCGCACGTCCACCGCCGCCTGGACCGCCCGGCGCAAAGCGAGGCCGCTCGTCGGCGCCCGGGCGTGGTTGATGAACAGCGCCGGCATGTTGAAGTCGGTCAGCCGCTCGATCCGCAGCCTGGGATTACGGGCCAGCCGGGCCGCCGCCCGCGCCGGCACCTGCTCGGCCAGATGGATGTCGCCGGCCTCCAGCGCGGCGACCCGCGCGCTGGGCTCGGGCATGAAACGAAAGGTCACGGTGTCGAGCCACGCCGTCCTGCGCCCCCCCAGCCCTTGCGGACCGGTGAAGGCGGTATTGGCGCTGTAGCCGGCGAAGCGCCGCAGCCGAACCTGGCTGTCCGGCGTCCATTCCGCGAGCCGAAATGGGCCGGTCCCGACATTGGCCGTCTGGTTCAGCGGCTTCGGCGCCTCGTGAGCCGGGATGATCGCGACCGGATTGGCCGGCGACGCCAGTCGGGGCAGGAAGGTTGCGCTGGCCTTACGGAGCCGGATCGCCACCGTCTGGGGGGAGGAGGCGTCCACCCGCTCGATCAGGTCGGGCAGGCCCCGCTCCGGGCTGATGCGCCGGTAGCGTTCCAGTGAGGCGACCACGTCCCGCGCCGTCATCTCTCCGCCATCGTGGAAGCGGACTCCGCGACGGAGATCGAACCGATAGGCGAGGCCGTCGGGGGAGGACGACCAGCGCTCGGCCAGCGACGGGATCACCCGCCCGTCCTCATCCACCGTCACCAGGCCCTCATAGAGGCCGAAGAAGACGCTGGCGGCGATGTGGGAGACCTGGAAGTGGGGGTCGAGGCTGCCGATGTTGGCGTAGAGGCCGACGATCGCCTCGCCGCCGCCGTTTATGGCCGCCCCCGCCTCGGCGCGGCTCGCCAGGGCGGCGAGGCCCATGACCAAGCCGGACCTCCGCGTAATCGGCATCTCAGGTCGAACGGGTGGCGATGGGGATCACCGACAGCTCGATATGCGACGGCTGCTCGGGCCCCATGTGCACGGTGTTCAGGGCGTCCACGACATGGGTGTGCCGGCCCAGCGGCTCCCCGGTGTTCGGATTGACGTCGAACTGCGGGAAGCTGGACGAGGCGATGTCGACGCGCAAGCGATGCCCCTTGGCGAACCGGTTGGCGGTGGGCGGCAGGATGATGGTGATGGGATAGATGGTCCCCGGCTCCATCAGCTCCTCGCGCTCGAAGCCGGTGCGGAACCGGGCCCGCAGCACCGAGTCGGCGATGTTCATGTGATAGCCCTCGGGCCAGCGCTCGGAGGGGGGATAAACGTCCACCAGCTTGGCCGTGAAGTCGGTGTCGAGGGCGTCCGAGCTGATCCACAGCCGCACCCGGATCGGCCCCACCACATCGAAATCGGCCTCCAGGGGCTCGGTCTGGAACACCATCACGTCGGGGC